>Ga0197143_1002497_pt1 | contig 13450 bp, 9 predicted proteins | sample GBS70_MetaG_FD_148603 | JGI IMG/M metagenome (GOLD analysis project Ga0197143, IMG submission 148603) | Sediment microbial communities from Great Boiling Springs, Gerlach, Nevada, United States - GBS 70_MetaG | ecosystem: Environmental > Aquatic > Thermal springs > Hot (42-90C) > Sediment...
GTTTTCTTTTATCCCCTTAACTATCCTCTTAAATTTTCTAATTTCCCTTTTTACAATTAGAAGATAACAAAAATCAAATGCCAGGAAAAATCAAAAATCCCTCCAAAAATTCTCAAAAAATAGCCCCACTTTTTCAGAGGTCTCGTTGTAGAGCACTCTATTCCATTACCCAGAAAGGACCCCATCTCAAAATTTCCAAAGCAATTTTCTTGAAAAAGAAAAAAATTCTGAAAGAATTGGGTTTATAAATATGGGGATACTTGAAGGAAAAGTGGCTGTAGTAACAGGAGGAGGAAGGGGACTCGGAAGGGAATACTCAATTGCCCTTGCCAAGGAGGGAGCAAGGGTTGTCGTAAATGACCCTGGATTTGAAATCGATGGTTCAGGGGGGGACAGGGAAATAGCAGAAAAAGTGGTGGAAGAAATAAGGGCTCAAGGAGGAATAGCTGTTCCCAGTTTTGATTCAGTAGCTTCCTCAGAAGGGGTTGAAAAGATGATAAGGACAGCGCTTGAGAATTTTGGAGGAGTGGACATCCTCATAAATAATGCAGGCATCTTAAGGAATAACACAATTACAGAAATGAGCGATGAAGAATGGGAGAGTGTAATAAATGTGATTTTAAAAGGCTCATTTTTGTGTATTCGTGCCGCAGGAAGAATAATGAAAGAAAAAAAATGGGGAAGAATAATCAATACCTCCTCCCTCACTGCTGTATTCGGAAGTTATGGACAGGCGAATTACTCATCAGCCTCTGCTGGAGTAATGGGACTTACCAGAACAGCAGCAATCGAATTTGCCAGATATGGAATTACCGTTAACTGCGTCCTTCCCCTTGCTGTAACAAGACTCACAGAAAATCACCCTTCATTTCAGGGAATTGATAAAAACGAATTCTCTCCGGATCTGTGTGTCCCTCTTGTCCTTTACCTGCTTTCAGATCTCGCAGATACCATCACAGGATATGTTTTTGGTGTCCATGGCGGTGAGATATTTGCTTATAAAACATACCTCACAAAGGGAGTTAAAAAAAAGAGATGGACCATAGAAGAAATACATCAGAATTTGAAAAAAATAATTGAGGAATAAAATTTTAAATTCCCTTGAAAAGAAAATAAAAGGAGATAAATTTTTCTAAAAAAGCAGGAGGTAGATCGATGGCTATGAAAATTACACAGGAGTGTATAGCGTGTGGGGTATGTGAACCAGAATGCCCCAGAGGGTGCATAAGTGCGGGAGATATATATGTAATTGATCCAGCTTGCTGCACAGAATGTAAAGATGAGGGCGGACCAAAGTGCGTGGCGGTTTGCCCGGTTGATTGCATAGTAAAAGCAGATTAAACCTCTAATTTTAGATGAGAGGGGGGAAATATATCCTTTACCTCATAATGGGATGTAAGTGTGTTCTTCCTTATTACTTTTATAAAGTTGATGAGCCTGCTGATGCCCAATATTTTGTGGAAACAGAAGACGGCTGGAAAATTGCTCTACACAACTACAAACCCCCTGAAATTAAATATAAGTATCCTGTTATTGTCTGTCATGGTCTGGGCTCAAACAGATTTTCCTGGGACCTGGGAGAGAAAAGTATAGGAAAGTATCTTAAAAATAAGGGATTTGATGTGTGGTTAATTGACCTGAGGGGTTCAGGTGATAGCAGTAAACCCTCTCCCTTTAACAAATACCGGTATGACTACAATTTTGACAGATATGTTTTTTACGACCTCAAAAGTGCAATAAATTTTGTCAAGGAAAAGACTCTTTCCGAAAAGGTTTTCTGGGTAGGACACAGCATGGGAGGGATGGTTATCTACGCCTACATGGGAATGGTAGAAAAAGATAGCCTAAAGGCAGTGGTGACAGTGGGTTCTCCGGTTGATTTCGTCCTCCCTTCACTTCTATATAAAATTGCTCACTACACAAAAGATATAGTTTATGGAATAAAATTTTACCCGGTCAGACCTCTTGCTCAAATGCTTTCTCCGATTGGAAAAGTTCCCCTTGAGGCAGCAGACATACTCGTATGGGACAGCGAAAACATAGAACCCTCAGTAAGAAGGAGGGCAATGGCAAATGCAGTAGACAATGTCTCGGGTGAGGTCATGAAGGAATTTGTCATGTGGTTTATAAAAGGAGATTTTACCACTGCAGATGGAATTCATTCTTACAAATATGCACTCAAAGAAGTTGATGTTCCTGTCCTCTTCATCGTGGGAGCCAGAGATGGGCTCGCTCCTCCCCAAAATGTATATGAAGCATACAAATTTCTCGGAACCGATGATAAAAAATTTGTAATCGCTTCAAAGGCGAATGGGTTCCGTGCGGACTATGCCCATACCGACCTCATATTGGGAAGATATGTGGAGGAGGAAATCTATCCACTTATAGAAAAATGGTTCAAAGAGCATCTCCAGTGAAAAAACTATTTTTGATTCCTTTTCTAATTTTTTCCTGCTCGGTTGTCAAAACCGAGGTAAAGTTAGAAAACCACATAAAAGATGTTTTGACCAATTTGAAGATAAAAAACCTGAAAACCTCCTTTAGCGTCCTTATCATAGGAGAGCCCGGATTTTCAAAGGAGTTTTATTCAGAAACCATTGGAGAATACCTCTCCAAAAACGGAGGAGACATATGGATTCTCACCCCAAAAAGGAAAAACAATTTCCCTGCCATTTTCTCCACAGCATTAAGGATTATTACAACATATACCCCTCATAATGAGGTTTTCGTCGTGTGTCACGGATTTTCCTGCCTCCCTCTGCTTGAATCCCCTGTGGATGGAAGGATAAAAGGATTTCTTATGGTAAGCCCTCCGCTCTTTTCCTGGCAATGGTCTGAAACCTTTAAGTGGTTTATTTCAAAATATGGGGAAGGAAGAAAAATGGAGGAAATTCTTGAAGAGGTCCCGGATTTTGCAAAAACGCAGAAAAGTTCTTTTGAACTTCTATTTGGAGAAAGGTTTTCAAGGGAAGAGATTGAATTCATAAAAAGAAATATGGAACCGATAAGTGAAGACTGGATGGAATTTATAAAGAATTATACGGAAGAAGAAAACGCCGAATTTATTGAAAAGTTCTGCAAAATTGAAAAACCATCAATTACAATTGCTGGACAGGGCGATGCATACATTCCTTACTGGTCATCAATCCCACCCTCTCTTTATAGAAAAAAATGCAAAAATGAATTCTGGTTCTTCGGAAGGGCAAACTTTAACAAAAAAGAATATGCTCACCTTGAGATGTTCCTTGGAGAGGATGCAAAAGATGAAATATTCCCCTATATCTACAGGTGGTTGAAGTTCGGCTGGAGAAAAACAAACTGGATGAGGGAATCAGCGGGGTTTCCTGGGGAGGACTAAAATACAAGATGTAAATTCAATATGGGAATTATAATGGAAAAATACCACTTTTCTTTTTTATAAAATGGGCAAGCCAATCCGAAATCTACAATCCATATAACCCTCTTTAACCTGGAACCTATAATACCTCCTAATATCCGTTATGCAGTATCTTCATCTAATTCTATCCTTTTGAGCAATGTAATATCGGAAATGAAAGAAACATCTTCGCCACATCCGATCTGAATGAGGAGAGCAAATGTCAAATCCGTCATCCATATCAGGCACTTTTCAATAATTTTGTGTAAGTTTTATATATAATTTTTTTCATTTTTTATCTCATAGGACTGGAAGGTATGCTGGAAAAGGAGGTGGAGGCTCTGCAAGTTGGCTTTGAAAAAGGGTTCTGGGCGAAGCCATTTTCTGGAATGGAGATTTTTGATGAAGATAGTCCATTTTGCGAAGAGTATTTTTTCAAGTTCTTTGTGGAGGTTTTCTGAAGCATTTGTTGATTTCGGTCCTGACATTATTTCTTCGGCGAAATGTGGGTGATGGGATTTGATAGATTCTGAAAAGTTTTTTCAATCTGTGTTATCTTTTCTAGGATCTCTTTTAGGGCTTCATACTTCATGGGGACCTCCTTCACAGGTATTTCCCCCTGTTTCACCTTTTGGGAAAGGGCTTTTTTCTCCTTCTTATCATCATTTCATCCTCCTTTTTACGCAATCATAATTCCAGTGTATATAATATATCTCATCTTACACAAAATTATATTAACTCCCTTTGTATATGAGAGCACAAGGAGGTCCTTCGCAATTATTGAGAAATTTTTAAAAGGTATCAAATGATAATTATCCCCTCTTTCTGGAGAGACCTCTGAAAAAGTGGGGCTATTTTTTGATAGTTTTTTGGAAGGATTTTTGATTTTTCTTGAAATTTGGTTTTTGTTCAGGAGGATAGTTAAGGAGATAAAAGAAAACCTTTTTTTCCTGCCCGGGGTAGTATATCCTCTTTACATAAAATGTAGTAAGAGGAGCTTACAGGCATATATTGAGGGAAGCACTTCATAAACCTGAAAATTATGGCAAATGGACCATAAATAGAGATTAAAGAAGATAAGAAAAGAGAAGAAAAATGTAGAGGGGAAAGAGGTGAAAGAAATGGGGAATGGGAGAAAAAATACAAAAAGAAAACCAGAAATAAATCCATAACAAAACCCCTTAAAATTAAACCAGGAATTTTTCAGAGAGCATTCTGAAGAATACTTGACAAAAACGAAATTTTCTCCTGAGACACAGGCTCGTGATTTGAGTATGAATACGAAATTCCAAAAATTTCTTCCTTAACCTTCGCGAGACGGTGAAATGGAAGGAGGCGCACAGGAACAGACTTTCTCAAGTTTTTGAGCCATCTGGCAATTGAAAGGATGTCTTCTTCGGTATCGTTAAATTCGGGAACAACAGTAATTCTTATTTCTAAAGAAGGGTTCTTTGAAGACAAGGTTAACAGATTTTTGAGAATGATTGAATTGTCCTTTCCGGTGGCTTTTTTAAACTTTTCTGAATCCACATGCTTTAAGTCAAAAAGAATAAGGTCAAATTTTTCAGCAATTGATATATCTTTTTCATCAAAAAAACCCGATGTCTCCACCGCTGTGTGAATATTTCTCTTTTTTAATAGACCAAGACATTCCTCAAGAAAATCTGCCTGTAATAATGGTTCTCCTCCGGAAAATGTCACTCCTCCCCCAGTGCCTTTGAAAAAATCTTCGTCCTTCAGTATCTCTTCTACAAGGGATTCAGCATCTATCTCCATTCCAACCAATCTTTTTGCCTTTGACGGGCAGACTTCTGCACATAGCCCGCATGTTTTACATCCGTTCCTCCATGCATATGGAATCTCAAAGTTCCATTCTCGCGGGCAGACCCTTTTACATTCTTTACACCCGATGCATTTTTTTAAATCGTAGGCAATAACGGGTTCAAAGGATTTTCCTTCTGGATTATGGCACCACGGGCATTTAAGAAGGCAGCCTTTCAGAAATACAACAGTTCTCAATCCCGGACCATCGTCCACACATCCCCTTGATATGTCAAATATCCTTCCCTTTTTCATTCACTTCTGTAGAACTCATATCTGGAAATGATGTCTTCCTGGATGGATTTCCCAAGGTCTGTGAAGTATGCTGAGTATCCTGAAACCTTCACAATCAAATCCCTGTATTTTTCAGGATTTTTCTGAGCATCTCTGAGGATTTCTGATGAGACCACATTTGGCTGGATGTGCATCCCTCCCATTTCAAAGTATGTCTTTATCATTCTGGCAAAAGTAATCACTCCTTCTTCTGTTTTTATAAAAGACGGATGAAATCTCAGATTCAGGGCGATTCCAGAGGAAATCTCACGAGGTGGAAACTTTGCCACAGACCTCATTGGTCCCATGGGTCCGCAGGAAAAATCCCCCATATTAACGGGAGATACTCCATTGGAAATGGGCTCTCCTTTAAGTCTTCCATCAGGGGTTGCACCGAGCATAAACCCGTCTATTACATGGTTTCCGTAGGAATAATAGCAAACCCTGTACCTTCCTCCCCTTATGTTTCTATATTTTTGTGAAATTTCATAAATCCATTTCAGGACATTTCTTGCCATTTCATCTGCTTCTTCATTTCCCCTTCCAAATTTTGGAGATTCATTTATTATCCTCTGTCTCAAAACTTCATAACCTTTGAAATTGCTTCTTATTATCTTTATGAACTGCGGAAGGGAAAGTTCCTTTTTTTCATAAACAAACTTTTTTATAGCCAGAAGGCTGTCAACAAGGGTTGCAAGACCCCTCACATCAATGGATGTAAAATCATACTTTGCTCCTCCTTCCGTTATGTCCATTGCCTTCTCAATACAGTCCTCCATCAAAGCAGAAACATAAGGTGCGGGCAAGATCTCTTTATATGCTTTATCCTTCCCCTCTGTCGCTTCTACAAGAATCTTTATCTGATGAGCGAGTTGTTTTTTAAATGCTGATAAGAAGTCTTCAAATGTCTTGAAAGATGAAGGGTCTCCGCAGTCAATGCCTCTCTTCTGTCCGATAAAGGGAGGAGGTTCTTTTCCCCTTGTCAGGGTCTGTATGAGGACAACCGGGAGCACAAGTTCATGCCCTCCGACGCACCCATGGGTATTTGACTGTCCTGATGTTTCAATGCAGCCAACTATGCAGTAATCCCTTGCATCTTCTATATCCATCCCGTCTGCAAGCAGACCTTCAATTACCACTTCATCGTTGTAAAAAGCGATGCCATTTGCTCTTCTGAACACCTCACAGGCTCTCTTCAGAAACTCAAAAGGTGTCTTCTTTGAAATCCTTACAGCGAGCTGATTCACACTTCCTCCCATTTCTTCGTATGCCTCAAGTATAAGATAGGAAAGTTCATTAGTCCCGTCCTCACCGTTCTTTTTCAATCCTCCAATTGTCACAACATGCTGGCTATTTCCCAGAACAGCATTTGTTTCCATACCAACCTCCGGAATTGGTTCCACATTTGACTCAAGTTTTATCAAAAACTCCTGAATCAATGCTTTTGCTTCATCCCTTGTAATCCTTCCGCTTTTGATGTCATTTTCATAAAAGGAATATAAAAACTGGTCAATCCTTCCTGGCGCAAAGACTTCATGGGTTCCATATTGAATCTCGCCCACCAGGTGGGTAATCCAGGCAGACTGGAGAGCCTCATGAAATGTTCGTGGTTTATACCTCGGAACATGTCTGCAATGCTTTGCAATGAGAAGGAGTCTGTTTTTTTCCTTTTCATCCTCGGTGGTTTTAGCCATTTCTTCTGCCAGTTGAGCGAACCTTTCAGAATACCCTATTGCAGATTCAAGGCTTATTATAACTGCTTTAAGAAAGTTCTTCTTTTTATCGTTACGGGGCTCTTCCCTTTCTAACATTTTAAGTCTTTCTTCAGCCTTTTTTATTATTCCCTCCATTCCGTTTTCAATCACTTTGTTTACTCCCAGGCTCAGATGCCCCTGAACATCAAAGCAGAAAACTGCAGGGGATGGATTATTGCAGGTAAGTTCATATCTTAATGCATGAAGGTTTTTAATCCGCCTCAAAGTCAAAGGCGCTTTTCTGTTTGCTCCTTCCATTTTCCTTATATTTTCCTTCCCCACATACCTTATAAATTTTATCATCCTTAAAAGGCTCTTAAAAAATCCCTGTTTTCTATCAATAAGTCCCTTTTTCTCCCATTCTTTTGCTTTGTAATCCCTGAGGGTTTTTCCATCCCAGTACGGAAGAATTACTTCCCGGAAAAGTTTCTTTTCTTCTTCGGTTATTAAAAATGGTCTTTGTTTCATGTGAAGTATGTCCATCTCCATCTGAAGGGTTCTCAAAAAGTCTCCCCTTTCAACAGAAAGAGGACCTGCAAGGAATTTTTCTGTTTTGCTCCCGGCTAAAAATTCGTCTGGGTATATGAAAATTTTCTGATTTTCAAGGGTTTTCTTGAGGGCAAGGGCATTTCTTATTGCCGGGTCCATACCTTCTGTTTCTTTATATGCTTCTGTAAAGTAATAAGCCCTCGCCATGCATATTTCGTAAGGAGAGGTAAGGAGTTTCTTTTTGAGGCGGGCTATCCTTTCATCGAGGGACATCTTACACTACGGATAATCCGAATTTTTCCCTGAGCAAGAAATAGGGTTCTGAAGAATAGAACCTGAGAAGGTCCAGTGCAGTTTCGTGCTTTTCCACAAAATCTTTTATTCCATCAGGGGTCTGTGGGAATTCCTGGTTGAGGAGGATTGCCTCTCCACGAACAGCAGATTCAAGATCTGGACAGGCAATAAGGGCTACCCTTCCAGCACTCATTTTTACCCCTAACAGGTGTTTTTTAAAAGCCTTCAGGTCTGGAACTTCTTTTAATTCGCCAAGGACTTCTCCAACTTTTTTGATTATACTGCTCCTTTTGAAAAGGGGTAATGCCTTTGAAATCAACTTTGGGTCCAGTGCATCTTTGTGTTTGAAAGCAGGGTTTGCAAGCATGATAAATCCCAGGAAGATAGAATAAGCATTTTCATCGGGAATTACCTTTATAAACGGATACCCCCTTGTGGAGAGTTCAAGCATTTTTACTGATACAAATTTTAATGTTTCCGCATTAAGAAGACGAACCACTTTTGAACCTATAACAAGGCAATTTGGAGAGGGACTTAGTATGGCATCGCTTTTTAGTGGCGAGATGTAAAGCTGGATTTCTTTCAATCCCATGAAGTGAGACACTTCTTCAATGGTTTTCAAAAAGGTGTGCCCGCTCTTCGGAGATATTAAGGCATCTTTCGAGGTTCCAAGAGCGAGAGAATCTATCCCTGCGATGGAAATGAAGTATTCACCCGCCACCGAAAAGAAGTTCCGCAGCTCAGAAATCTCATAGGGATGAAAAAGTTTTTCCCTGTCACTGTTCTGAATTGAGCCAGAAGGGAATTTTGCAGCTTTCTCTTTCGAGACTTCAAAAATAATTTTTTCCACCTTGTTGTCCATCTCTCCAAGAAAGTTAAGTATATTTACTATACAAAAAGCACGGTCGGAAAGGTTATTTTTTTCATAGTAATGGGCGAGGAAGTGTAAGAGATTTGTGTTCACAGGATGGGTGACGAGAACTTTCTTTGACTCCTCAAACGCTTCTTTTTCTCTTTTTAACTTTATAAGAAGTTCCGCAAGGCTTTCCCTTGCCTTCAAAAATGAAGGGTCAATTGAAAGGGCGTTTTTGAAAAACTCAACTGCCCTTTCCTCATTTTTGGTTTTATCTCTTGAAATTTCCCCTAACTCAACGAGAAGAGAGACAGACTTCTTCCTGTCGGTTTTTTTGAGCCTTTCCACGATTTCCGTTCCAATTTCTATTGAGAGTTCCCATTCAGAAAGCCTTTTATGGAGGTCGTAAAGGAAGTTCATGAGCTCAAGATTTTCTTTGTCCATCTCTCTTAACACATTAAAGATGTCCCTTGCCCATTCGTTTTTACCCTCATCGTAAAAGAGCTTTCCGCATTCAAAAAGAAGGGTCTTTTTATCAGGGGGTATAATTTTTAGTGATTTGTCTAAGACTTCCTTCAATCCGTAAAGATTTTTCATTCTCAGCCTCAACTGCAGAAGGTCAACTGCTATCTCGGCATCTGCAGGATTAATCTCAAAGGCAGAGGAAAAAGATTCGTGAGCCTTTTCTATTTCGTTTAATTTTTCAACGAACACTTTCCCCATTTTATGAAGTTTTTTCGCCTTCTCTTCTCCTTTCAGATAGTCCAGTTGAGATTTTAATACCTCCACCATCTCGACAAAATTCCCTTCTTCTTCAAGAATTCTTTCTATTTCAAGAAGGGGTAAAAGGTCTGGATAAATTTTGTACGCCTCTTTATAAATCTCGATCGCCTTTTTCTTTTCTTTTATTTCCTCATATATTCTTCCAAGTTCCATCAAAACATGAGAAGCCTTTTCTGGCTCTGAAATTGTTGATACAAATCTTCTAAACGCTGCGTCGAGAAGTTCATACCTTCCGAGAGTTTTGGAAAGCCTCTTTAGTTCTTCAAGATATTCCCTTTTGCCCGGAAAAAGGGAATTCAACTCCGAATAGATCTCCATTGCTCCATTAAGGTCTGAAAGGTGTTTCTCAAGAACTTCCGCACATTCTTTCAAGGTGCTCTCTTTCCTTTCAATTTCTTCTTTATTTGCTATGGTTTTCAGTTCCTGCACATACTCCGCCCATCTTTGAGAGGATTTAAGGAATTCAGCCTTTAAATACCTCGGATAAAGGGCTTCAGGGTGCATTCCTATGAAAAAGTCAAGCCACCATATTGCTTTCTCATAATTTCCAAGCATTCTTTCTAATTCTGCAGCGATCAGGCATTCCTCCTCTTCTACTCCTCCTAAATCGGTCTTTTTTGAGATGAGTTCTCTGTAAAGATTCCAGTCCTTTAAGTTTATAACCTCTTCCTCTATTCTTCTTTCATCGACCGGAGAACCTTCAAAAAAGTCGATGGAATTTTTTAATAATTTCTCCCGTTCTTTTTGGTTGAAAACGGAAAGGAATCTCCACAGGATTTCAACTCTGCTTCTTTCGGGAAGGTTAAATTCCCATATACTTCTTGCTAACTCTTCCCCGGGTTCCCTTCGCAGAATAGTGGAATATAGAACATATTCGTCCATTTTTTCCGCTTTTCCTTCTTCCTTCAGAAATCCATAAAAATCGTTTAACGGGGGATAGATATCGGGGAGCGTGTCAAAATGAAAGTTTTTGATAGCATCTTTTTCTATTTCAATGTCGGATATGTAAGACTTTTTAATTTTTTCTTTTGCTCTTACAAAGCATCTTTTTGCATTGAGTTCATCCTTTAATGACCTGTGAATCTGTCCACACTTCATAAGAAGAAATGCTGAAAGTTCATCGTCTTTCGAGATCTCAGAAAGGGTTTCAAGGCATTTTAATCTTTCCCTTTCATCCGTAGCCTCCTCCATTATCCTGAAAATAGCCCTTTTCCTGTAATCTTCTTTATCCAGAAATCTTTTCAAAAATTTTATGAACTTATCCTTTTTCCCTGCCTTGTTCAAAAGTATTGCCCCTTCAAAAAATAGCTCGTCGGCTTTTTCCATTTCCGTTATTTCTATTTCTTTCTCCAGAAATGAAATCGCCTCCTCCAGGTCTCCCTCCGCCCAGCTTATATATTTTATCATTTCAATCGCAGGAAGGTAATCAGGCACTATACTAAGAACCTTTTTAAACTCCTCCCTTGCCTTTTTGGTGTCACCCATATAATTGAGGTAAATAGTTCCATTTTCCCAGTGAAGACCCATTATGGTCGTTTGTTCTGAACTCATTTCGATCAATCTATAATTAACGCTTATTACCCTTTTCCATTCGCCCCTCTTTTTGTCAACCCTTTTCATAGATTCAAGGGCTGGCAGATAGGCAGGGGCGAGTTCAAGAACTTTTTCATAAGAAGAAGAGGCTTTTTCAAGGTCACCCTTTTCAAATTCATATACTTCGCCTATTTTCATGCTCAGCATAATTATGTCCTTGGGGTCGTATGCGCTTTCTATCCTTTTTTTATAAACTTCTATCAGTTCATCCCACTCTCTGAGGACGGCTAAAACATCAGGGAGTTTTGAAAGGGCAAAAGGTTCAGAAGGTTCTATTTCAAGAATTTTCTTCAAACTCAGTTTGCACTTCTGATATTCTCCAGCCTTTTCAAACATTACGGATGCATTTATGAGGTGAGAGAGCATCTCTTCCCTTGTTCCTCTTTCTGACAGAGAAAGGTATAGATCTCCTGCCTTTTCATACTCTCCTGTTTTTGTATACAAATTGATGAGCCTGTCAGCCACATCCTTTTTAGGAGATATGGAAAAGAGTTCTTCGAGGACCTCTTTTTCCTTTTCATACTCTCCGGATAAAGAGTAGATTTCCTCCAGTTTTTCAAGGACATATATTCTGTCCTCTGGAGGTAAAAGCTTCCTCTCCTTGTTGAGCACCTCTCTCAACAATTCTGTATCTCCTTTTCCCCTCGCTATCTCTTCTAAAAGCAAATAAGGAGTCAGAGAGTCTGGCTTTATAGACAGGGCATTATTTAAAGAAGAGATTGCCTTTTCCTTATCCCTTTCCATAAGGAGCCATGCTTTTTGAAGGAAAAGAAAGAATTTGATTTCATCTTCCTTCACACTATCAATAATTCCATCTATTGCTTCCAGAACCATCTCAATCTCGTCTGTGAGAATTCCGAGCACTTTCTTCATCACATAGAAACTCGGAGTTTTCAGGGATATATTTTCTAAAAATTTCTTTGCCCTTTCCACCTCTTTAAGATAAAGGAGGGAGAAAAGTGCTGCTGAGAAAAGAATATAGCTATTTTCCGGCTCGGTAAAGAATTCTACGAAATTTTCCATCATCTGAACAGCCCGCTCAGGAAGGTTCAGATTGAAACTGGCTCTCACCGCACAGGAAAGAATCTCTAAAGAGGGAATTTTATAAGAAAGAAACTCTTCACATATTTTTATACACTCTTCATACTTTTTAATTTCATACGAAACTTCTGCCAATTCAGCCAGTATCAGGATTCTATTTTTATCTGCTGCCTTTTCTTTTATCTCTTTCAGAAATTCATAAAGCTTTTCACCGGAATATTTTCTTTTTGCCGAATAGAGGAGCAATTTTAAGGCTGTTTTTGAACCGGGATTTTCCTCAAAACAAATTTTTGAAAGCTCTAAAGCTTCATCATCCCTTCCTTCCCATAAGGCTTTTGCACAATCTGTTATGCGTTTTAAGAAGGCATCCTCTTTCTCCATGGAATTAAATCTACCTTTTTTTCAAAGATTATTCAATCTTGCGCATTGCCTCATTAAAATTTTTACCCGAAAATTTTTTGAATGAACTAAAAACATTCCCTTCAAAGAATATTTTTCTTTCATGTAAAAGAGCACTTCAAAAACAAAAAATTTTGAAAGAATCCGGGATAGAAATTGAAGTAAGGTAACAGATACGATCTGGGTAAGAAACTTAAAATGAGGCCACACTAAGTGTGTAAATTTCTGGTGAACCGCCCGGGATTTTATTAACTTTCCTTTCCTTCGTGGTTTCTTTTTATATCAGAATCGCCCCTCAAATTCATAAACTTCATAAAATTTCCAATCTATGAAGGAAAGTTGATGAACTGGCGGAAGGGGAGGGATTCGAACCCCCGTCTCCCTTGCGGGAGAAGCGGTTTTCAAGACCGCCGCCTTAAGCCACTCGGCCACCCTTCCACTGATATATTAATAAAAATCAAAAAATTCATCAAGAGGAGGCATTGCCTCATTTGTATTCTATCCGAAATTAAGTTGTAGCCTCAGAATGCTATATTATCGTTTTTCAAAAACTCAGGAGGGGTGAATATGGAAAGGCTTTATAATCAGAAGGTGTTGGTCATAGGGGTTGAGGGAGGGAGAGGCACACTGCGGCTGGGCTTACTCCAGATGGTAGGAGATATGGTCATTTTGATTTTTCAAACAATGGTGAAGGATTCAGAAAGTCCTTAAACGAGGTTATGAAAGAGATGGAATTTGGTGAGAGAGAAAGTAGCGGGGAAACCATCGTAGAAA
>Ga0197143_1002498_pt1 | contig 13445 bp, 13 predicted proteins | sample GBS70_MetaG_FD_148603 | JGI IMG/M metagenome (GOLD analysis project Ga0197143, IMG submission 148603) | Sediment microbial communities from Great Boiling Springs, Gerlach, Nevada, United States - GBS 70_MetaG | ecosystem: Environmental > Aquatic > Thermal springs > Hot (42-90C) > Sediment...
GACCATCCACATATAAAATATTACATGTCTGATTAACATGTCTAAAATAATTGTAAGCAGGATATGTATATGTTGGTGGAGCATAAAAATAAGTTATTGCAAACTGGTCATATCTTCCATTATCACTAACCCAAATTGTAATTGAGGGATTTCTTATACTTGTTATTTTCCTACAGTATCTTCCATAAGTCGCATCACCAACACTTCCAGAAAGCCACATATTTAAAGCATAAGAAGAATATGTAAAAACTCTTTTTTCACTTGGACAATATAATGCTTTACCTCTTGCATAGTACCAAAGATTACTACCAGGATGACAAATATAAACACCATAATCAAGTGGAGTATATTTTTTATCAGTCCCTCCATATCCCTTTCCAAAATTACCGAGTAATTCCATCCATGGTCTAAGTGATACAACGCCACTCCAGTAAGCAGGATAAAGAGTTCTTGCAGGTAAAAGCCAGCCATCATGGTCTTCTGTATACATATATAAAGCATGCCATATCTGTTTTAAATTACTTATACATACAGATTGTCTGGCCCTTTCTCTTGCTTTACTTAATGCAGGTAAAAGCATCGCTGCAAGAATAGCAATTATCGCCACCACTACAAGCAATTCTATTAAAGTGAAGCCACGCCTTTTCATAATACCACCTCCTTTCTTTTTTCTTATTCTACCCACATATTTACTTTTTATTCAATTATTTTTATTAGTATTTTTTGCTTTTTATTAATATTTTCTGCTTTTTGAATGAGAAACTGGATATTAAAGGTTTAAAATTATATAATTTGAAATGATGGGAAAAAAGAAATTTGTGTTTATAATTGCTTTTGTTGGTCTTTTTGTATATTTAAACTCAATTTTTAATCCTTTTATATGGGATGATATTTCTTTAATTGTTGAAAACCCATATATTAAAAACCTTAAATTTTTTTCAAATTGTTTTAAAACAGATATTTATATGAAATTTTCAAGTTTTTACAGACCTTTACAAATAATTTTTTATTCCTTAATTTACAAAATTTCTAAATTAAATCCTATTGGTTATCATCTTTTGAATATATTTTTACATATTGGATGTGCAATTTTAATTTTTATTTTGTTGAAAGAAATATACAGTGAAAAAATTTCTTTTCTTGTTTCAGTTTTATGGGTAATTCACCCAATTAATACTGAGGCGATAACATATATTTCTGGAACTGCTGACCCATTATTTTTGCTATTTGGATTGCTTGGAATATATTTTTTTAATAAAAATTTAAAAATTCTTTCATACTTTTCAATTCTACTTTCTCTCCTTTCAAAAGAAACAGCAATCCTCATTTTTCCAATTTTCTTTCTTTATCAATATGTTACAAATAGATTAAAGAGGTCTTTTTTTAAGGACTATATCCCAATCTTTTTCATTTTTTTAATTTACTTTTTATTGAGAGAAAAAATTTTAAATTCAGAAAAATTATTTTCAACTATACCATTTAAAAGAAGATTTTTTACATCCTTTAAAACAATTTTCATTTATATATCAATTTTTTTATTTCCTTTAGTTCTTTCAGTTGAAAGACATATACCATATATAAACACTTGGAAGGATATTGATTTTATTGTTGGATTTTTATATTTTTTGTTATTTTTATATTTTATCTGGAACAAAAGGAAGAATAAAAAGATTCTTTTTGCAGGAGTTTTATTTATTCTAAATTACCTTTTTCATTCAAATATTATCATACCTTTAAACGGTAATTTAAGAGAACATTGGATGTATCTTGGTGGTATTGGATTTTTTATATACTTTATTTTGGTTATTGACAAAATAAAAAAGGAAAATTTAAAGATATTTTTTGTAATTTTTATTTTCTCGTTATATGGAATAAGAACTATTTTAAGAAATTATGATTGGAAAAACCCAGAAAAATTTTTTGAGAAATCTTTAAGATACTCTTTTTATCCAACTCAATTATATGGAAATCTTTGTTATTATTTTATTAAAAATGGGGAATTTATAAAGGGATATCAACTTTCAAAAAAATTAATAAATTTTGGATTGAAAAATGAATCAATTTTATATGTTTATGGTCTATCTGCAATCAATTTAAAGAAATATGATGAAGCAGAAAATGCTTTTTTTGAAATTTTAAAAATGGATCCTAAAAATTATGAAGTTTTAACAGAAATTGCTGATTTATATTTTGTAAAGGGTGATATTGAAAAAGCAAAAGAGTTTTTAAATAAAAGTTTAAATTTATGCCCAAATTACCCAAAGACGTATTATCTTTTTTCAAAGATTTATATTATTGAGAATAACATTGAAAAAGTTGAAAGTTGTGCAGATATTTTAATTCAACTTGCACCAGATGATTTTTATCCATATTTTTTAAAAGGAATAATATTCAAGCAGAAAAATGAATTTGAAAAGGCAAATGAAAATTTTAATAAGGCATACTCTATATTGAAAGACAAAAAAGATTACAATTCACTTTTTAATCTTGGTATTTTATATAGGGAAATGGGAAAAGTTGATGAAGCATTAGTATTATTTTCTCATTTAAATAATATATTTCCAGAAAATATTGATGTAATGAATGAGATTGGAATATGTTTTGCAATCAAAGGGAATAAAGAAAGCGCGAAAAAAATATGGAAAGAGATACTCAAAAAAGACCCAAGATATTTGCCAGCGAGAGAAAATTTAAAAAGAATGGGTTTTTGATTTATAAATAGACAATATTTTTTCAACAACTTGGTCAATTGTTAAATCTGTTGTATCAATATAATGATAATCATCAGTTTTAATTAATGGGGCAATCTCTCTGTTTTTGTCCTTTTTATCCCTTTCCATAATTTCCTTTTTTATCTTTTCAATATCTTCTTCTATTCCCATTTCTTTTAGTTGTAAATATCTTCTTTTCGCTCTTTCTTCTATTGATGCATCAAGATATATTTTAATTTGAGCATCTGGAAAAACTTTTGTCCCTATATCTCTGCCTTCCATAACGATATCATATTTTTCTCTAAATCTTCTCTGTTGTTCCCACAAAATTTCTCTTATTTCAATTATTGAAGCAACATGAGCAGTATTTTTACTTACATCTTCTTTTCTTATTTCCTCACTTACATCTTCTCCATCCATAAAAACTATATATTTTTCATTATCTTGATAAAATTCAATTTTTGTATTCTTTGCTAACTCTATTAATTTTTCTTTATTCTCCCATGATATTTTTTCTCTCATTGCTTTTAATGTTAAAACTCTGTACATTGCTCCTGTGTCAATATATAAGAAATTTAATTTTTTTGCAACAATTTTTGAAACAGTACTTTTTCCAGCTCCTGCAGGACCATCAATTGCAATTACAAATTTTTTCATTCTTCCATTATCTCTTTTTCTTTATCTTTGATTTTCTTATCTATTTCTTCAATATATTTATCAGTCAATTTTTGTATTTCTTCTGTTCCTTTAAACATATCATCTTCAGAAATCTGTTTTTCTTCTTTTGCTTTTTTTAATTGTTCATTTGCTTTCCTTCTTATTTCTCTTATTTCAATTTTTGCTTCTTCACCCATTTTATGCAAAATTTTAATAAGTTCCTTTCTCCTTTCTTCACTTAAAGGTGGAATAGGTATTTTAATTACATTTCCATCAGAAATTGGTGCAAGACCAATATTACTTGTTTGAATTGCTTTTAAGACGTTATTGTAAATATTTTTATCCCACGGTTGAATAACTAAAAGTTGAGGTTGAGGAATAGTAATTGTTGCCACTTGGTTTATTGGCATTTTAGAACCATAACATTCAACAACAATACCTTCAAGCAGTGAAATAGAAGCTCTTCCTGCCCTTAATTTTGCAATCTCTTTTGTAAAAAAATCAACTACATTTTTCATCTTTTGTTCTGTTTCTTTATAAATCTTATTTCTCATTTTTACCTCCTCTTTAATCAGTAACAATCGTTTTTATACCTTTTCCGAGAACTACCTTTTTTAAATTTCCCTTTTTAAAAAGATTAAAAACTATGATTGGAATTTTATACTCCATACACAAGGAAATTGCTGTGCTATCCATTATTTTGAGTCGTTTCTGTAAAATTTCAAAATAAGTCAATTTATCATATCTTTTTGCATCAGGGTATTTTAAAGGGTCTTTTGTATAAATTCCATCTACTTTTGTTGCTTTTAAAATTACTTCTGCTTTTATTTCTATTGCTTTTAATGCTGCTGCTGTATCTGTTGTAAAATAAGGATTTCCTGTTCCCCCAACAAAAATAACAATTCTATTTTTCTCAAGATGTCTTATTGCTCTTCTTCTTATATATGGTTCACAAAATTGCCTCATTTCAAAAGCACTCTGAACCCTTGTTTCAAGGCCTATTTTTTCAAGCGAATTTTGCAGAGCAAGACCATTTATCACAGTGGCAAGCATTCCCATATAGTCAGCAGTAACTGAATCTATCACATCTTTGTCTCTTTCACTACCTCTATAAATATTCCCCCCACCAACAACAAGGCCTATTTCACAACCAAGTTGCCATATACTTTTAATTTCTTGTGATATAGAAATTAATGCTTTTGAACTTATTCCACCTCTATCATCTTCCGACAATGCTTCTCCAGAAAGTTTTAAAAGTATTCTTTTATATAGGGGTTTCATTTTTTTCTATAAAATATAATCTCTCTTTTCCCTATTTTTATTCTCCCTGCATATCTTTTGTTTATATTTTCAAAACACATTAATTCATTTTTTTCAAGTCCCATCATTTCAATCATTTTTTCACATGTTTGAGGAATAAATGGATATAAAAAAATTAAAATATTTCTTATACCATAAAATACAGATAAAAGTGTTTTTTCAACATCAATACTACCTTCCCTCCAAGGAGCCTTTTCATCAAGGTATTTATTCAAAAATATTAACAATTTCCATATTTCTTCAATTCCTTCTGATAGTGAAAGATTTTCAATTTTAATTGTATAATTTTTATAAATATCCTCAGAAATTTTCATTATACTTTCATCAATTTCGCCTTCTGGAACATAACCATTAAATTTCATTTCAATAAGATTTAAAGTTCTATTTATAAGATTTCCAAAATCATTCACAAGGTCGCTATTATACCTCTTTTTGAAATTTTCTTCTGAAAATTCACCATCAAGACCAAATGGAATTTCCCTTAAAAGGAAGAATCTAAATGGGTCAACACCATATTCATCTATAAAATATTGGGGCAAAATAACATTTCCTTTTGATTTGGATATTTTTTCTTTTCCTAATACCCACCATCCATGTGCAAAAATTTTTTTAGGTTGTGGTAAGTTAAGAGCAAATAATACCGCAGGCCATATAATATAATGAAATCTCATAATATCTTTACCTATTAATTGAACATCTGGTGGCCAGTATTTTTCAAATAATTCCTCATCATGAAGATATCCAATCCCACTTAAATAATTTAAAAGAGCATCAAACCACACATATATGGTATATTTTTCTTCTATTGGGGATTCAATTCCCCATACTACATTTTTTCTTGTAATACTTATATCATTTAGGCCACTTTTGATAAAATTCAGAATTTCATTTTTTCTAAAATCTGGCTTAACCATTTCACTATTTTCTATTAAATCTTCAAGTTGTTTCTGATATTTTGAGAGTTTTAAAAAATAGGATATTTCAGAAATTTCTCTTACTTCCCTTTTACAATCAGGACAAATAGGATTTTTTCTATCTTCAACATTAACATAACTTTCACAGTGAACACAATAAAAACCTCTATATTCTCCTTTATAAAGTTCGCCTTTTTCAAGAAGGATTTTAAATACTTTTTTTACAACTTCTTCATGTTGTCTTTCTGTTGTTCTTATAAATCTATCATATGAGATATTTATTTTTTTCCACATTTTTTTAAATGTCTCTGAAACTCTATTAGCAAGTTCAATGGGAGTAAGGTTTTCCTTCTGTGCTGCTTCATATATTTTTTGTCCATGTTCATCAGTTCCTGTTAAAAAAAATACATCATACCCTTTCATCCTATAAAATCTTGCAAGACAGTCAGCAGCAACTGTTGTATATGTATGTCCTATGTGAGGTTCAGCATTTACATAATATAAAGGGGTAGTTATATAAAATTTCATTTTTTCTCAACCCTTTCTTTTCCATAAAGTTCTTCTTCAAAACTTAAACAACAAAGTAATCTTCCACATAGGCCTGTAATTTTATTCATATCTAATGGGAGTTTTTGATTTTTTACCATTCTCATAGTTATTGATTCAAATTCTTTCAAAAATGTAGCACAGCATAACTGTCTTCCACATATTCCAAAACCACCTTTTATTTTTGCTTCATCCCTTAATCCTATTTGTCTCATTTCTATTCTACAGTTGAAAATTTTTGCTAAGTCTTTTACAAGTTTCCTAAAATCAACTCTTCCTTCTGCCCAATAATAAAATGTTATTTTTGTTTTGTCATACGTAAAATCAACATCTATTAATTTCATAGGCAAATTATAACTTTTTATTTTTTCAAGGCATATTTTAAATGCTTCCTTTTCTTTTTCTTTATTTTCTTTTATTATTAAAAAATCATTTTCATTCAATTTCCTTAAAACTTTTCCAGAAACAATTGGAGAAAAAATTGTTTTAGGTTCAATAATCTTATAAATTCTACCGTAATCTATTGTTCCTTGCATAAATTCAACAAGAACAAAATCTTTAACTCCAACATCAACATTAGGAGGAATTTTAAAATAAAGGTCTTTTTCAAGTTTTCTGACTTCTACTTCTGCGATTCTATCCATTTTTCTATCTCCTCAATTAAAATTCCTTCTTCAATATTAACTCCTTTTAGTTTTTTACTTTTTTCATAATAATATCTAAATTTCTCTTCACATCCTATTTTTTTATAAAATCTTGCAACTTCTAAATTATAAAGTTTTTTATTTGGATATACTTCAAGTAGTTTCATAAACATCTTTTCTGCCATTTTATAATCTCCAATAATTTCATAAATGTTTGCTAACTTCAAATAAACTTTAACTAAATAGGGATTTAGAAAAATTGCCTTATTATAGTTTAATATTGCAAGATTTAAATTTTTATCATCGCCAATAATTTTCCACATATTTAAAAATATATTACCTTTTTCAATATATATATTGAAATTTTTACTTTCCCAACTTTCAGCATTTTCAAGTAAGTTTAATTTCTCATATAAATTTTTTGTTTTTAAACTTTTAATTCTAAATCTTTCTGAAATTTCAAATTTTGTTAATTTAAAACCCATAAAAACACATAAAATTATAATAAAGCATAATAATGTTTTTGTCAATTTTCTATTAATAATCTTTGTTTTCTCTTCAATTATTCCACCAAAAATAAAAAATAAGACGGCCACGGAAGGGTCATAAAAATCAAAATCAACCAAATTGTGCAGTAAAAATGATATCAAAAGATAACCAATCCCAAATGAAATAAATTTTTTTTCTTTTTTTCTGAACGAATTTAAAATTATATAAATTAAAAATCCAAATAGAGATAAAACACCAAAAAGACCATTTTCAGCAAATACTTCTAAAAATAAATTATGTGCATGTTTTGTTTCAAGCCCCTCTGGTAGTTTAAATTTTAAAAAATAATATTTAAAATTTTCGGAACCAATTCCAATAAGAGGTTTTAATTTTATAATTTTTGCAGTTGCTTTCCAGTAATAAACTCTATCTATAAGTGAATGGATATGGGGAAGTATTTTAAAATGATATCCAGCAAATACAAGTAAAAATTCAACTGTTAAGATAAATGGAAGCAATTTTTTAAATTTTTTGTTATTCAAAATAATTTGTAAAAATAAAATATGGAATACGAAAAGAAAAACCAAAAGCCCACCCATTGATTCTGTTAGAATTAAGCAAAAGTAAGATAGGAAGAAAAGAAATAAAGAGACAAATGAAATATAATTCATTTTCTTATTTAAATAAATAAAAAATAGTAAAGGCATTATTGAAATGAGAAATGAGGCATAAATATTGGGATAAACAAAAGTGGAATAAATTCTATTGCTTTCCATTCTCTCAAAGAAAGTAGGGGAGATAATTCCAAAAAATTCTGGGTATTCTTTCAATAATATTTCTTTTTGTTCAATTAGGTATTTCCTTGTTTCTTCAAGCCCCCAGAATCTTTGGTAAATACCATAAATATTTATAAGAAAAACGGTTATCAGAAAAAAAATTATGAAAGTTGTAATATTGTCTTTTTCTTTTAAAATATTACTTACAAGAAAAAAGATACAAAAATAAGAAAGAATATATGCATTAAATCTAATCCCTGAATTTTTGATTTCAGAAAGCGATGAAGAAATTATTGAAAAAATTATAAATGACAAAAAAATAATTTCTGAGTAGGTTAAATTTATTTTGAATGATTTTGAAATTAAATAAAGAACGAAAAGGAAGAAAAAAGAGAGGGTAAAAATAAAGTTAAAAAATGGATATGTGATTCCATCAAATAAAAATCTTAGAAATAAAAATATGCAGATAATAAAAGAAAAAATTTTTTCAATCTTTTTCATTTAAAAGCCCTATTACTTGACCAACATTTTTAAATTTATTCTCTTTCAAATATTTTATTAATGAAAAGTATATGTCATCTATAATATGTGAATTGTTGAAAAGCCCACTTCCTATTCCAATAGCAGAAGCTCCAACCAATAAATATTCAAGAGCATCCATGCCATTGATAATTCCACCAATTCCAATGATAGGAATTTTAACAACTTTATAAACATCATAAACGCATTTAAGTCCAATTGGTTTAATACATGGACCAGATAATCCTCCATCAATAATTTTCATCTTTTTAAAATCAATTCTTAATCCTTTTACAGTATTTATTAAAGATAATATATCAGCACCTGCCTTTTCACAAGCAATAGCAATTTCTTTTATATCTGTTACATTAGGCGAAATTTTTGCTATTAAAGGGATTGCAGTTTCATTTTTTACCATTTTGATTATTCTATATGTTAAGTCAGGGTCTTGTGAAATCATTTTCCTTTTTTTTTCAAAATTGGGGCATGAAAGATTTAATTCAATTGCATCAACATTTTCTTTTGAGATAATTTTTACAATTTGCATAAGTTCTTTTTCTGTCTTTTCTGTAATACTTACAAAAATTTTTTCATATTTTTTTCTTATTTCAGGTAATATATTTTTCACAAAATAAAAAACACCAGGATTTTGAAGCCCTATACAATTTATCATTCCCGAATATGTTTCATAAATTCTTGGTTGCGGATTTCCTTTCCATGGATATAAAGTAATTGTTTTTGTTGTAATTGCACCTATCTTTTTTGTATCTATAAAATCAATTTTTTCAATACCGTATCCAAAAGTTCCACTTGCCATTATTATAGGTGTTTCCAATTCTATTTTTCCAAGTCTTGTTTTAAGAATTTTTAATCCCATATCACTTCTCTGGCATTAAAAACTGGGCCATCTTTACAAACTCTTTTATATATCCAGTCACTATTTTGTCTTATTTTTACAACACATCCATAACATAATCCCATTCCACATGCCATATATCTTTCCAGTGATATAAAAACAGGAATTTTGTTTGAAAAAAGAGATATTTTTTTTAACAATTCCTCCGGACCAGAAGCATAAATTATGTGATAATTTTTTTTAATATCTTTAAAAAAATTTTTAAAAACATCAAAAATAATTCCCTTCTTACCAAAACTCCCATCTTCAGTTGAAAAGATATAATTTATACCTACTGGTAAAATATTAAAAAATATTATTTCTTTACTTTTCGCTCCATAAAAAAAATCAATCTCGTTTTTGTATTTTTTCAATTTTTCAGCAAGAAAGATTAAAGGAGCAACACCCGTTCCTCCACCTATAATAGCGATTTTTTTATTTTTAAAAATAGGGAATGAATTTCCGCATGGAGCAAGAACATCTATATATTCTCCCTTTTTCTTTTTACTTAATTTTTCAGTACCCTCTCCAACAACTTTATAAATTATTATTATTGAATTTTTGTTAAATTTACATACAGAAAATGGTCTTCTTAAAAAGTTATTTTCAATTTTAATATGAACAAAATTTCCAGGATAAAAATCTTCATTAAAATTGTTTTCAAATTCAAGTAGATAATGAAAATTTCCAAGTTTCTCATTTTTTACTATTTTACATATTTTGTTTTCCATTTATTTTATGATATCATAAAAAATTAAATAAAGGGAGGAAAATATGGAATTAAGGATTGGTTTTATTGGTTGCGGAGGGATTGCTCAAGCACACATGATGCGACTTAAAAAAATTGAAGGCATTAATTTTGTCGGAATGTGTGATTTAAATGAAGAATTAGCAAGAAAATGTGCAAATGAATATGGTGGTAATGTTTATACTGATTTTAGAAAGATGTTAAATGAAGAAAATATAGATGCATGTTATATATGTGTTCCACCTTTTGCGCATATTGGGCAGGAAGAAGAATGTATAGAAAGAAATATACCATTTTTTGTTGAAAAGCCAATCCATCTTAATTTAGAGAAAGCAAAAGAAATTTCAAAAAAAATAAAGGAAAAAAATTTAATAACCTCTGTTGGTTATTTATTGAGGTATTTTGATGTTGTTGAGAAGATGAAGGAATTAATTAAAAGCGAAAATATAGGACTTGTTAGAGGTAGATATTATGGTGAAGTTCCTGCAGAAGGTAAAAAAATCTGGATTATAAAGAAGAATATGTCTGGTGGACAATTAATAGAACAAGCAACTCACACAATTGATTTGATAAGATATTTTTGTGGTGAGATTGAAGAAATTTACGCATATAAATTTGAAGGAATTAATAATAAAATTTATGAAGGATATGATGTTGAGGATGGTTTGACTATGATAATGAAATTTAAAAATGGAATAATAGGAAATCTAACATGCACATGGTTATGGAAAGGATATGAAAGTGATGTTGAAATTGTGGGTAAGAATGTAATTATGACTTATAAAGGTAATACAATTCAGATAAATAAAGGAAGTAGAATAGATACATATATTTCCAATGTTGACCCTATGTTTGAAGAAGATTTAGCATTTATAAAAAGTGTAAGAGAAAAAACAAATAAATATATAAAATCAGATTATCATGATGCCTTAAAATCATTTGAAATTACTATTCTTGCTCATGAAAGTATTGAAAAGAATAAACCTATCAAAATTGACTAATTGAAAAAATTATATTAAAATTTTTATTAATGGTTATATTTTTTATGCTTTTGGGTTATTTATTTGGGAGTATTTCTTTTGCCTATCTTTTTACCTATTTTTTAACTGGAAAAGATATTAGAAATATTGGGACAAAAAATCCAGGTGCTGCAAATGTAGCAAGATGTGTTGGAAAAAAATGGGGAATAATTGTATGGATCGCAGACACAATGAAAGGTATTTTCCCAATGGTTTTAGCAAAAAATTATGGAATTACAAACCCAATACTTCTCACACTAATTGGTTGTTCTGCCATTTTGGGCCATTGTTATTCAATATTTTTAAAATTTAAAGGAGGGAAAGGGGCTGCAACAAGTGGAGGTGTTATTCTATATCTAATGCCTAAGTTATTTATCTTGGTGATAATTTTGTGGTTTCTTGTTCAAAAAATTAATCCTCGCTCTCCAAAACTTTTTCTTTTTTCAATTTTGACCTTCTTCCTTTTTTTAGGAATTTTATACACAAAACATTTTGTTGAACTATTTTTTTCAACGTTGATATTGATAATAGTTGGTGCAATTGTTAATAAAGATATTATAGAAGAAATGAAAAGGGAAAGAGCAAGTTAAAATGGTAATATGGAAAAGAAAATTATATAGAATTTTTATGGGCTCAATCGTTCCTTTTTTATATTTAATAACCAAATCAGTTTTTTTCCCATTACTTATATGTTCATTCTTTTTAACCTTACTTTTTTCACTTGAATATGAAAGATGGAGAAATCCAGGTGTGTGGGAGTATATACTAAAAAAATATGGAGGAATTTTTAAAACTCCACCGGGTAAATTTACAGGAGATACTTATTTCATGATAGCAACTTTTATATTACTTATTTTTTTTATCAAGGATATTGCAATTTTATCTTTATTTTTCCTTGTATTTGGAGATGCCGGAAGTGGGATAATTGGGAGTAAATTTGGTAAAATAAAAATTTTCCCTGGAAAATCACTTGAAGGATTTTTTGGTGGTATTCTTTTTAATTTATTTATTTCATTATTGATTTTTAAATTTCTTGAACTTCCTTTTCATATAATACTTATAGGTGTTTTAATTTCTTCTTTGATTGAAGTTATTCCTTTGAAAGTAGATGATAATTTAACCGTTGGAATTATAACAGCAAGTATAATGGAATTAATTAGAAGAATTTAACGGAACATTCTATGTAGCCATGAAAACCATTGTTCAGGATATTTGCTTACATAATGTTCAATTCTTTTCACAAATAAAGTAGTATTTTCAATTATATCTTCTGTTATATTTTTTGTCTTTTTAATAGGATACGGTCCTTCTATGATAATTTTATGTTTTCCAGTTTCAAGTTTATAAGTAAAAATTCCAATTACAGGTGTATCATACTTTCTGGCAAAAACTGCAGCACCAATAGGTGCTAAAAAAGTTTTGCCAAATAAATCGCATTTAACGCCACTTCTATGATACTGGTCAATATAGAAACATAAAATTCCTCCTTTTCTAATCCATTTTTGAGATTCATCAATTGTTTTCTTTAAATTCCATTTTGGTATTGCAGGTACTTTTAACTTTTTTCTCCAATTTTGGGAATATCTTGCAAGATATTTATTGTTTGTTTCCCTTACAATCATATTAATTGGATATCCTTTTTTACTCAATATAGTTTGAGCAATTGGAAAATTTCCAAAATGAGCGCAAATTGCTACAATTCCTTTATTTTCTTTCAAAAGATTTTCAAGTATTACTTCGCCTTCAATTTCAGCCATTTTTATCAGTTTTTCTTCCTTTAATTTTGTAAGTTGGTCTAACTCCATAAAATTTACAATAACATTTGTTAAAACTTGTTGGCATATTTTCTTCATTTCTTTTGCAGAATATTTTTTTCCAAAGGCCATTTCAATATTTTTGATAATTCTTTTTCTTGTTTTTCTCATGGTGGAAAAAACAATTTTACCCATTATTTTACCTATTTTGGGATATAAAAAGATTGGTAATAATTTTAAAAAGAAAACAAGAATCCTAAATGGAATATATATAATCACAAGATGAAAAATTTGTTTTAAAAATTTTTTCTTTTTCATTGGTTTCAAAAATATTGACAGAACATTTATTTTGATTTATATTATATCATTGAAAACTTTAAAAAATGAAGAAAATTTTTCTATTCCCATTAAATTTCAAAAATAAAACAGAATTTCTTCTTGAAGAAATAAAAA
>Ga0197143_1002501_pt1 | contig 13440 bp, 11 predicted proteins | sample GBS70_MetaG_FD_148603 | JGI IMG/M metagenome (GOLD analysis project Ga0197143, IMG submission 148603) | Sediment microbial communities from Great Boiling Springs, Gerlach, Nevada, United States - GBS 70_MetaG | ecosystem: Environmental > Aquatic > Thermal springs > Hot (42-90C) > Sediment...
TAAAGCCCTCGACCTAGATGTTTTTCAATTTCTCGATCTTACAGGTTTCCAACCGCCACCTTTAAGAAGTCAGATTTTTCAACTTAATAGGAACATTAAAGTAATACTTGATTGTTACAATGCTAACCCCTCTTCTATGGAAATGGCGTTAGAAAATTTAAAATTGATCTTTGAGAAAGAACGGAAAATAGGAATTTTAGGAGATATGAAAGAATTAGGCGAAAAAAGTGAAGAATTTCATTACCAATTAGGCAAAAAGGCAAGCGAAGTATTCGCTAAAATATTTTTCTACGGTGATTATGGAGAAATAGTTAAAAAAGGATTCTTAGCTAATAGCCGAAAGGCGGAAGATTTTTATCATTTTTCTTCTCTTAAAGAATTGATAGCAACATTAATTGACATTTTAAAGGAAGGGGATATAATTTTAATTAAAGGTTCCAGAGTTTTAAAAATGGAAGAGATATATTACCAATTAAAAAATTATTATGGAGAAGAAAAAAATTAAAATTACTGATACCACTTTAAGAGATGCCCATCAATCTCTTTGGGCCACCCGAATGAGTATTGATGATTTTGGCGAAATCTTATCTAAATTCGATGAAGTTGGTTATTATTCCTTAGAAATGTGGGGTGGCGCAACTTTTGACGTTTGTATCCGTTATCTTCTTGAAGATCCTTGGGAAAGACTTTCTTATATCCGAAGGCATATAAAAAAAACAAAATTACAAATGCTTCTCCGGGGGCAAAATATCGTTGGCTATAAAAACTATCCCGACGATTTACTAATTGCTTTTATTGAAAAAGCAAGTGAACGGGGCATCGATATTTTCCGTGTGTTTGACGCTTTAAATGACACCCGAAATTTAATAGTAGCAATCAAAACAATTAAAAAATTAAATAAACACTGCCAAGGAACAATTTGTTATACTATTTCTCCCATTCACACAATTGAATATTATCTTCGGAAGGCAAAGGAACAGAAGGATTTAGGAATTGATAGTATTTGCATAAAAGATATGGCCGGTATCATCTCACCTAAAATGGCTTACGAGTTAGTAAAGGCCCTAAAAGAAGAAATTAAATTGCCGGTTCAACTTCATACCCACGCTTCTTCCGGAATGGCGGTAGCTTCTTATTTAAAGGCGATTGAAGCAGGGGTTGATATTATTGATACCGCCCACGCCCCTTTAGCTTTTGGTACCTCGCAACCAGCAATTGAAACAATGCTTTTTATTTTTGAAGATTTGAACATTGAAACTAACCTAAATAAAGAAGCGATCAGAGTGATTTCGGAACATTTTGAGAAAGTTAGAAAAAATAAAAAAATAACTTACGAAAAACTTGTGGACGAAGAAGTCCTCATTCATCAAATTCCCGGTGGTATGGCTTCTAACCTTTATTCCCAATTGAAAGAGATGAAAGCGGAAGATAAGTTATCCGAAGTTTTAAAAGAAGTTCCTCGGGTAAGAAAGGATTTAGGTTATCCCCCTTTAGTAACCCCAACTAGTCAAATCGTTGGTGCTCAAGCGGTTTTTAATGTTCTTAACGGCAAAAGATACCACATTGTTCTTAAAGAAGTAAAAGATTATGTAAAAGGATTTTACGGCAAACCACCAGGACCAATTAAAGAAGAGTTGATAAAGAAAATTCTTGGCGAAGAAAAACCCATTGATTGTCGACCAGCTGATTTGTTAGAACCAATTTTAGAAAAAATTAAAAAAGAGCTCCCTAAAGATTTGGTTGAAAAAGAGGAAGATTATATTACTTATGCCCTTTTTCCAGAAGTGGCTCTTAAATTTTTTGAAAAAAGAAAAGAAAAATTTAAGGAGGAAAATATGAACGAAAAAACTCAAGCTGATAAAAATAATAAAAAAGATATTAAATATTTAGAAGCAATTTTAAATTTGTTAGCCCAATTTAAATTTTCTGAAATTAAGTTAGATTTAGGAGATATAAAAATTGAAGTAAAAACTTATAGCACTAATGTTACTCCAGCGGTATCAAAAATCGAAAAAGAAGAAAAAACAGTTTCGCCATCGCCTTCCGAAATAACTACCAAAGAAGAAATTTCCATCCCTATTGTCGAAGAAAAAGAAAAAGAATATGAAAAGATAACCTCGCCAATGGTAGGAACTTTTTATCGCCGCCCTAAACCCGATGCTCCGCCATTCTGTGAAAAAGGGGATGTCGTTGAAAAGGGAAGTACTCTTTGCATTATTGAAGCAATGAAGTTGATGAACGAAATTAAAGCCGAAAAAAAATGTAAAATTATTGATATTTTAGTAAAAGATGGTGAACCAGTAGAGTACGGACAGCCGCTTTTTCTTATTGAAGAGATTTCTTAAAATTTTTTAGCCATTTTTCAAATCAGGCAATATTTTTGTTATATTGACAAAACAATTTTTTTTATTATAATTTAAAGTCAAATAGGAGGAATTATGGCATGCGCAAAAAAATCAACTACTAAAAAAACAACAACCAAAAAAACAACCAAAAAAACTGCTAAGAAGAAATAACTTTCCTTTGGGGCGGACTTTATATCCGCCCCATCTTTTATGAAAGAAATTCTTCAAATTTTTAATGCGGTTTTTCCGAGAGAAATTTTTAATAGCAAAAAATACCCGGTTAAAATTCAAAAATGTAATTTAACTATTGTTTCTTTTTTTGTTTATTTTTTATTTGAAAAGAACAAAAGAAACCTTCTTTTACTTTTAGAAAATTGTGAAGATGCGGAAAAAGTATTTCAGAATCTTTTAAATTTTTTAAAAGAAGATAATCTTATTCTTTTTCAAAATGATTCATCATCAATAAAAAAATTATTAAAGAAAGAAAACAATAAAGAAAAATTTATTCTTCTTTTAGAAAAAAAATTTTTAGAAAATTATATTCCTAAAAATTTAGATGATTTTTTATTAACTTTAACTAAAAACCAATATTTTTCTTACGAAGCTCTTAAAACCTGGCTTTTAGAAAACGGTTATTTTTTAACGGATTTAGTAAGAGAAGAAGGAGAGTTTGCCCTTCGTGGCAGTATTATTGATATCTTTCCTGATGACGCAGTTTCACCAATAAGAGTGGAGTTTGAAAATAACCAAATCATTTCTCTCAGATATTTTGATGAATTAACTCAAAAATCGATAGGGGAATTAGAAAAAATTGAAATTACTGCCATTTCTCCGAATACCCAAAACCTTATTCCTTTAAAGGAATATTTAAAGAATTTTTTAATCATTAGTTACGAAAAACTTGAAGATTTTGATGTTCATTACTTATTTTCGGAAAACGGTGAGATTACTTTTCCCATAATTTCTGCTCCTAATTATCTGGGTGATTTAAAATTATTAAAAAAAGAAATTGCTTTAAGCAACCATTTTTATTATTTGGTAACCCAAGGCAATCCTCCGTCTTTACTTAAAGAATTTCTTAATGAAAAAATCAAACATCTTTACGGATTCTTTTCTGAAGGATTTGTCCTTCCCGATTTAAAAATTACGGTATTAACCGAAAAAGAGATTTACGGTTTTACTAAAAGAAGGGTAAAAAAGAAAAAATTTAAAGGCTTACCCATTGATGATTTATTTGGTTTAGTCAAAGGTGATTATGTGGTTCATCAAGATTACGGAGTCGGTATTTTTAAAGGGATTGTAAGAAGAGATTTTGGTTTTGGCGCGAAAGAATATTTATTAGTTGAATACCGGGATAAAGATCTCCTCTATCTACCCGTAGAAAATTTTAATCTTTTAGAAAGATATATTGGAAGTGGTGAAGAAAAACCAATAATTGATAAATTAGGAACCCCTGGTTGGCAAAAAACTAAAGAAAGAATTTTAAAAGAATGTGAAGAATTGGCTTTAGAAATTTTGGAGATCGAAGCTAAAAGAAAAACAACAAAGAGAGAACCCTATATTTTAAATGAAGAGTGGGAAAAGGAAGTAAAGACCACTTTTCCCTATGAAGAAACTTTTGACCAATTAAAAACTTTGGCCGAGATTAAAAATGATTTCTTAAAGGAAACACCGATGGAAAGATTGGTCTGTGGTGACACTGGTTTTGGTAAAACTGAAATCGCTTTAAGAAGTGCCCTCTGGGCAGTAAGTAACTATCGCCAAGTAGCTATTTTGTGTCCAACCACTTTATTAGCCGTTCAGCATTATCATAATTTCAAAGAACGCTTAAAAAACTTACCCATTCGGGTAGAAATGCTATCCAGGTTGACACCCAAAGAAAAGGAAAAAGAAATATTAGCCGATTTAAAAGCGGGAAAAATTGATATCATTATTGGAACTCAAAAACTACTAAAAGAAGATATCCGCTTTGCTTTTTTAGGACTTTTAATTATTGATGATGAACACAAATTTGGTGTTAAAGATAAAGAGCAATTAAAAAAGATAAAACCTAATATTGATGTGTTATCTTTAACTGCCACCCCAATTCCCCGAACCCTTTATCTGGCCCTTTCCGGATTAAAAAAAATTTCGGTAATCAACACCCCACCAATTGGTCGAAAAGATGTGATAACTAAAATAATTACGTGGGATGACCAATTAATTAAAGAGATAATTTTAAAGGAAATAAAAAGAGGTGGCCAGGTATTTTTTGTCCATAATCAGATTAAGGATTTAGAATTTGTTTATGAGCACTTAAAAAATTTATTACCGGAAATAAAAATCGGTATTGCTCACGGAAGACTTTCCGAAAAGAAATTATCACAGATTTATTATGATTTTTTAAATCAACAGTATAAAGTTCTTCTTTCAACGATAATTTTAGAAAGTGGTATCGACATGCCTAATGTGAACACAATAATTGTTAATCACGCTGAAAGATTTGGTTTAGCCGATTTGCACCAATTAAGAGGTCGAGTTGGAAGAAGGGAACTCCAAGGTTATGCCTATTTTATTGTTCATCAACCCGAAAAATTAAACGAGACCGCCAAAAAAAGATTATCCGCTTTATTAGCTTATGCTAACTTAGGTTCTGGAATGAGAATTGCTTTGAGGGATTTAGAATTAAGGGGTAGCGGTGAAATATTAGGTAAAAAGCAACACGGCAATATAAAAAGAATCGGACTTAATCTCTATTCCCAATTGCTAAAAGCTGCTATTCAAAAATTAAAAGGTAAAACCGTTTATAAAGAACCTCACTTAAAAATTGATATTCCTGCTTATATTCCGGAAGATTTTATCGAAAATACTTATCAGCGAATTGCTTTGTATCAAAGGCTTTTAAGATTGGAAAATGAGGAGGAACTAAAGGAATTGATTAATGAAATAAAAGACCGTTTTGGCAATTACCCAAAAATAATGGAAAACCTCTTCAAAATTGCTCATATTCGCATCCTTGCTTTTAATAAAGGGATTGATAGAATTATCTATGAAAGTGGATTTTTCACTATTGAGAAAGATAATCAAATTATTAAAAAAGAAGGTAATATTAACGATTTATTAAGAGCATTAAAACAATTTATTTAGTGAATCTTTTTTTTAAATAAAGAGTCAAATAAATAAAAGGGAGGTTAAAATGGCCAGAAGAAAAATTACCGATGAGAAAAAAACTTTCTTAGAAGCTTTAAAAAAGGATGGGGTTGAAGTATTGACTGTTTATAATGAACCTTATAATAACCAATGGCAAGTTTTTGCTTTAATCCCGGTTGAAAAATGTGAGCCGACACCTTTCCAAAGAGAAGTCTCGGATGCCCATCTGCTTCACTTAAAAAATTCTATTGACAAAATTGGGCGATTTTTAGATCCGATTATTATTGTAAGAACTAAAGATGGTAAATATTGGACTCCTAACGGTTCTCACCGGCTCCAGGCCATGAAGGAATTGGGTAAAGAAAAAATCGCTGCGATTATTGTTCCTGACGAAAAAGTAATGACTCAAATATTGGCGATGAATGTGGAAAAGGCTCACAATATCAAAGAGAAATCCTTAGAAGTAATTAAAATGTATCAACACTTCATTGAAACTAATGAAAATAAATTGGAAAGTGATTTTGCTTTTGAATTTGAAGAACCTTTCTACATTACCTTAGGAGTTATCTATTTGGAGCGAGAAAGATTTTCGGGAGCGTCCTATTTACCATTATTAAGAAGGATTGATCAATTTTTAGATAAGCCTTTAAGAGAAGCTTACGAAGAAAGAAAAAGGAGGGCAAAAAGAATTACCGACGAGGTAGAACCGATGGTACAAAACATTCTCAACAAGTTTTACGAAAGAGGAATAAAGATGCCTTTTTTAAAACAGATTGTAGTCTCCCAAAACAATCCTTTTAAACGAAAAAGGGGGCTCTTTGATTTTGATGAAGGAATTAACCAATTTATCCAAAATCTCTCCCAATACGATGTTAGTAAAGTAAAAGAAGAAGAACTCTTGGAAGAGATGCCTGAAGAATAATTTTAATGGAGTTTTTGGAAACAGAGTTAAAAGGACGGGTAATTCATGATTTCCCCTATCCTTTAAAAAATCGAAAGTGTCCTCATGCATCTTTAATATCTTTAACCAATCCCGGTGGTTGTGTTTATCGTTGTCCCATGTGTTATGCCCGAGCTTACTCTTGGTCAATTCCCGACAAAATTATTATTTACAAAAATTTAGTTGGTAAACTACTAAAAGAAATTGAACAACTAAAAATCGCTTTTCCTTTTTATTTAAGCCAAATAACCGACCCCTTACAACCAGTAAAAGAAGTAAGAGTTCTCACGGGACAAATTATCAAAATCCTAATTGCTAAAAAATTAAGTTTTAAAATTGTAACCAAATCGGCTGACGGCGTTGAAGAATTAGTAAAAGAAAATAAGGAATTGTTGAAATACCCCTATTGGTTTTTAGAAATGACTGTCGAGGCACCGCCAGAAAAACAAATAATCACCAGTCCCCAGGCTTCGCCGATTAAAGAAAGAATCGCTATTATTAAAAAGTTAACCGAAAAAGGTGTAGAGGTTATAGCGCGCACCGATCCAACAATTCTTGGGCTTATTGATAAAGAAGACTTAGAATGGTTAGTTGACAAATTAAAAATTGCTGGCGTAAAACATATTATTGCTTCTTGCGGTTATTATAATAAAATTTCTATGGAAAATATAATCAAGCAAATGAAAAATTCAATTTTTAAAGAGCGGATTAAAAGGGTTATGGATTATTATCAATATCACCCCAATTCGGAAAAGAAAAAATTTCTAGCCCCCTTAAAAATAAGAATAGAATTTCACGCCAATTTTAAAAAATTATGCGAAAAAAATAGTTTAACCTATGCAGTCTGTCAAGAATTGCCGAAGGAATATGATTCACCTGATCTTCCCTCTTGCGAAGGTTCAAAAAGAAATTTTGTCCATATAAAAATAGGCAAAGAATTTATTCCTATTAATTGTTTTGGTGATTGTCTTCGTTCCTGTCCTAACTTAAAAAATCCCCCTTGTAAAATGCCTATTTTTCAGAAAGAATATCCTTATAAATTAAAAAGGATATTTGCTAATTATTTAACAATGAGCCTCTTTTAAAGAATTGCGGTTTTATGTCTCACTGCGTGACAATTTATATTTACGGCTACTGGTAGGGAAGCGATATGGCAGGGATAGGCTTCAATAAAAACCGCTAAAGCGGTTATTCGTCCGCCAAAACCTTGAGGGCCGATTCCTAAACTATTTATTCTTTCTAACAAATCTTTTTCCATTTCCGCATAAAAGGGGTCTGGATGAATGGAACCAATTTCTCTCAATAATGCTTTTTTTGCTAAAAAGGCTGCGTATTCCAAAGTCCCCCCAATGCCCACGCCCACCACTATTGGTGGACAAGGATTAGCACCACTTTCTTTCACCTTCTGAACCACATACTCCTTCACTCCTTCTATTCCGGCAGCTGGGGTTAACATCTTTACTTCGCTCATATTTTCACTACCACCACCTTTAGGCATTACTGTAATCTTAACTTTATCACCTTGGACACAAGAAAGATGGATTATTGCTGGGGTGTTATCCTTTGTGTTTTCTCTTCGAAAAGGATCTTTAACTACTGATTTTCTTAAGTACCCATTAATATACCCTTTTCTCACTCCTTCATTTATTGCCTCGTTAAGGTCACCACCGATAAACCTTACTTCGTTGCCAACTTCTAAAAAAACTACCGCTAAACCAGTATCCTGACAAAGAGGCACCATCTCTTGGGCAGCAATTTCAGCATTTTCTAATATCTGCTTAAGCACTTCTTTTCCTAAAGGTGATTCTTCTTTTTCCATTGCCTTTTTTACTGCTGCTTTCACATCTTCTCCTAAAAGACAATTAGCTTCAATACACAACTGAGCTACCTTGTTAGTAATCTCTTTCACATCAATTTCGCGCATTTTAACTCCTCTTTAAATTAATGCTGGCTTTAAAACCCAAATTTCTCTTTCCTTAGGCAAAGTTTCTTTTGTAATTTCTCTCTCAGAAACATTTAACATCTTTACATTCTTTTTGCCAACCAAAAAATCCTCTACGGAAGCAATAGGAAAATCAAGAACCGGCGTCTTAAAATGCATAGGAATTGTTATTCTTGGCTCTAAAAATTCCATAAGCTCAGTAGCTTCATCAGCATCTATTGTGTAATAACCACCAACAGGAATAAAAAGAATGTCAATTTCCCCGAGCTTCTTTTTTTCTTCGTTAGTTAATTGATGACCGAGATCACCTAAATGAAGTAACTTCAAACCATCCGCTTGGATTAAAAAGATTACATTTTTTCCCCTTTCTTTTCCTTTACTTATATCGTGATAGACTTCGATACCGAAAAATTTAATGCCCGAAATTTCTTTTTCTCCTGCCCCTTTTAAAATTTGGGGGTTACCTTTTATCGTTTGATAATAATTATGGTCATCATGTTCATGACTTATTGTGACAATGTGGGCTTCTTCGGTTATCGGTTTATAGCCAACCGCACCTCCAAAAGCACCTGATTTATAAGGGTCGGTAATAATCTTTATATTATCTTTTGTCGTAATTAAAAAAGAAGCGTGCCCCAAAAATTTAATTTTCATAATCTTTCCTCCATACAAAAATTATTGAAGGGGAATAACTGATACCCGCTTTTTATTTTTGCTAACCCATTCAAATTTTACAATTCCATCAGTTAAAGCAAAAAGGGTATCATCTCTACCGATGCCCACATTTTTTCCCGGTAAAAAACGGGTTCCTCTTTGTCTTACTAAAATATTTCCCGCTTTTACCAATTCTCCGCCAAAGGCTTTAATTCCTAATCTTTGTCCTGGCGAATCTCTTCCATTTCTTGAGGAACCTTGTCCCTTTTTATGTGCCATATTACCTCCCTTTTATTTTATGAATTTTATTTTATTATAACAATATTTTTTTAAATTTCAAACAATTTTTTTCCAGGATAATAGTAAAATACCGAATCACCAACTTCCACTCCCAAACTTTTGGCTACTACCGGGCATTTTGCTTTTAAAATAAAAAAGACATCTCGTTCGCGATCCACTAAAGATTCGTAATTCGCGTGACCTTTGGCGATAATAATATCAGCCTCTTCATAATTTCTTAAAAACTCTTCGCTTACTTTTTCAAAGTTTATTCCTAAAAAACCGGAACCACTTTCAATAATTTCTCCCAGTCTATCGAGTTCCGCCTCTTTAGCATCTTTCAAAGTTACATCATTCAAAATTGGCTCACTTTTTACTACTATTACCAATTTTAAAAAAGAAAGTTGTTCTAAAAGAAGTCTATCAAAATAAATCTCACCAGCATTATCTAAAAGATATAAAATCTTGGAAGCTCCTTTTAATTTTTCTTTAAAAATTTTATAATCATCTTTTTTAAACGCCAAATTTTTCAATGTCCTTTCTAAATCAAAATTGTCTTGGGGGCCAATATCAATAATATTGCCACAGGCAGCGTACTTAATTGCCGTATAGATTCTATCCTTCTCTTTTTCTATTAAAATTTTAGCTTCACTTGCCTTCTTTTTGCCAATTTTATTCATCTCTTTTTTCAATTCCAAGAAAGGGTCAGGATTTTTTAAATATTTATAAACTTCTTTAATAATGTAGGAAGTAAAAATACTTGGGGGGTCGGCTAATGATAAATTGCCCACCATCTCCATCGCCAATTTTGTAACATTAATAAAATCTTCTTCGTTACCTTTGGCAAATAAAACAATCCTTTGGGCTTGTCTAATAACGCAGGGAATACAATTAGCTTCACTTCTCATCTTTAGGTCTTTTTTGGTTTTCTCTCAGCTGCCGGAAATAAAACATTATTTAAGATTAAACGATAACCTGCTGAATTTTTATGAAGGTGAAGATTGGTTGGTGGGTCTCCTATCCGGTGAGCATAATCTTCTGGGTCATGACCACCTAAACAAGTGATAGTGCCTTTACCATAATTTTTATGAATATATTTCACCTCTTCCGTATTTTTAACTTCGCCCAAAATTAAAACATCTTTTTTTAACCTTTCTCTTCTAAAACCAACATTTTGCCCAAGGAATTCTTTAATTAAAGAAACGTGATTTTGAACAAGCATGCAAGGTACCGGATCATATTTTGCTGAAAAATCAAAAAGAGTAAAGTAAACATCTTCTCCCCGGGCGATCGCTTCCATATAGACATCAATATCCGAATGTTCATATAAATAAGGGTCAGAATAAACAGTAAAATTTTCAAATAAAAGACAGTTATCGTAATTAAGTTTTTCTTGATAATTGGGATCAACCCCATCACCATCAAATTCTTTGGGAACAATATCGGTTGCTTCGGCGGCTAAAGCAATATCCGGGGTATCGGCGGAAGAACACATAGCAAAGACCATTCCGCCGTCATAAATATATTTTTTTATCTCTTTTATCACCGCCAATTTTAATTGGGAGACCTTTTTGAAACCCAGTTTTTTTGCCATTCTTTCATTCATTTTTACTTCTTCTTGATACCAATCGGCATTCTTATAAGAAGCGTAAAATTTTCCGTATTGACCAGTAAAATCTTCATGATGGAGATGAAGCCAATCATATTTATAAAGCTCGCCCTTTAATACTTCTTCATCCCACAAAGTGGTGTAAGGAATTTCTGCGTATTCTAAAGCCAATCTTACCGCATCATCCCAGGGCTCCTTATTTTGCGGCACATAAACGGCAATCTTCGGAGCTTTCTCTAATAAAATACTTGCCATATTGTTTTCTTCAATTATTTTTCTTATTTCGCTTTCTTTTTGAATATCCACATATTCATAGGTTACACCTTTTAATTGGCATTCTTTTATCACATATTCATTATCCGGAAAAAGAAAAGAACCACCCCGATAATTTAAAAGCCACTCAACTTTGATTCCTCTTAATAAAGAGCGATAGGCAATTCCATAGGCCCTTAAATGGTCATTTTGGGTTAAATCCATGGGAATTAAAATTTTTGTTAATAAGAAGAATAAAATCATTTAATAATCCTTGTGCCCGCTTTTTTCTTTAACGCCATCTCAATATTTTCTGGTGAGGTAATTATTACTTCTTTGCCACCATTTTTCAAAAATTCAATTGCCGCTTCAATCTTTGGTCCCATATTTCCTTTAGGAAAATGGCCTTCTTTATGGTATTTAATGATTTCCGAAAGGTTTACCTTCCTCAAAGGTTTTTTATTCTTTTTTCCGTAATTTAAATAAACATAGGGAACTGCTGTAGAAATAATAAAAAGCTCAGCCTTCAATTCTTTGGCCATTAAAGAGGCGGTTAAATCCTTATCAATAACGCAGGCGATGCCTAAATAATCACCGTTTTTTTCAATCACACCGATACCACCACCGCCGCCAGCAATTACAATTTTACCATCTTCTAAAAGATTTTTTATCGCACTAATCTCCAATACTTTTTTTGGTTTGGGCGAAGGTACTACCCTCCGAAAACCCCGATAAGCATCTTCAACAAAAATCCAGCCGTATCTTCTTTTTAAATCTTCCATTTCTTCGCGAGTATAAAAAGGGCCAATAGGTTTTGATGGCTTTTTAAAATCTTCGTCATTTTCATCAACTAATACCCTGGTTATTAAAGTTACCACTTCTTTATTTATTTTATTTCTTTTCAAAACATTACTCATTGCTAAAGTTATCATATAACCAATTTCTCCTTGGGTCATCGCATTAGCCGAATCTAACGGTTCTTCCGGTAAAAAATTTCTCGCTAAATGGTTTTTTAAAAGGAGATAACCAACTTGCGGTCCGTTACCGTGGGTGATTAAAAGTTCGTAACCATTTTCAATAACCGAGATTAAATTTTCGCAGGTTTCATAAACCGTATTTAATTGGTCATCAAAAGAGATACCACCACCTTCCTTTATTAAAGAATTGCCACCGACAGCAACAACGCAGATTTTTTTCATTAATTATTTTAATAAAAAATTCTTTAAAAATCAATTGGAAAATAGGGGTAAGATAGAAAGTCATTTTTTCGTTAATAATATATGATGGAAAGAATAAATGAAAAACTGAATAAAAGAATCAAAAATTATACGGAAAATCTTGATTTAAAGTTGAGCCAAAAGAAAAAAGAAGAAATGGTTAATAATTTCCAAAACTATCTTTTAGGAATTTTACCCTTAGAAGAGAAAGTAAAAGAACTGCTTGATAAATATGGTGTTTTAAATGAACGATTTTTCTATTACGCTTATTTGCGGGAAATTTATTCATTGTTAAATAAATACCAGAAAAAAACCTTAGAGAAAGAGATTAATTTAAAGATTGAAAAATGGGTAGGAAGGGGTTTAAAAAAGTATCTTTTATTAAAGATTAAAACAATTGTAAAAAAAGAAATGAAAAAGAAAAATTATCTTTCCTACCCCCTACCATCTACCGTACGGTCTCCTATTAGTGTTTATAAGGAAGCTTTTTTAAGTAATAATTCCCAATTGAAATCAACTTCCTTTTGAATTAATTCAACCTCTTTTTCCGTTAAATGAGAAAAACGGCCTTGCAGTCTTAAATACTCTTTTACCGGAATATTTTTTGGTTTATAATTAATTGTATATTTTATACCGTCTTCAACCTCGTATAAAGGAAAAACTTTACACTCAACAGCCAATTGGGAAATGGTAACCATCAATTCTGGCGCCATTCGCCAACCCGTGGGACAGGGAGCAAAAATATGGATAAAAGAAGTTCCTTTCTTCTCTTTTGCCTTTTTGAATTTAGCAATCAAATCATCAGGAAAACCAATAGAAGCGGTAGCGACATAAGGAATCCGATGGGCAGCGATTATCTCTGAAATATTTTTCTTTCTCTCTTTCTTAAAATGTTCACCCGGGGTAGTTGTCGTCCAAGCGCCGTAAGGAGTAGCTGATGAACGCTGGATACCAGTGTTCATATAGGCTTCATTATCATAACAGGCATAAATTATTTTATCATTTCTTTCGCAAGCTGCCGAAAGGGCCTGAATACCAATATCCAAAGTTCCACCATCACCGGCAAAGGCTAA
>Ga0197143_1002502_pt1 | contig 13435 bp, 10 predicted proteins | sample GBS70_MetaG_FD_148603 | JGI IMG/M metagenome (GOLD analysis project Ga0197143, IMG submission 148603) | Sediment microbial communities from Great Boiling Springs, Gerlach, Nevada, United States - GBS 70_MetaG | ecosystem: Environmental > Aquatic > Thermal springs > Hot (42-90C) > Sediment...
CCCCCTCTTGACATTTTCGAAATTTTGGGGTATAATAGGGTAGACTGCGTAAACGATTACGCAGTCGGATATGGAGGAAGCGATGGCGCCCCAAAAGCCGGCGGGCAAACGGCTGACCATACGCGAGTTTGCGCAGGCGCTTGGCGTCTCAACGGCGACGGTGTCTCGTGCCATTCACGGGCGAGGGCGCATTAGTCCAGCAACGCGTGCACGCATCTTGGCGCAGATGGAGCAGCTGGGCTACACGCCCAACCTTCACGCCCAGAGCCTTGTGCGCAAGCGCAGCATGGCGGTCGCCCTCGAATATCTGGGCATGGTGGAGGTGCTTGCCGATAGCTTCCTTGTAGAGCTGGCACGCGGGATCCAGCAGCGTCTCGTTCCCCACCGGTATCGCCTCTTGCTGAATCTCACAGGTGATTTGGAGTATCGGCGGAGTGTGGTGTGCGAATGGGTGCGCGCACGCGCGGTTGACGGCGTGATTTTGGTAGGCAACCCCCACATAGACGCTGAGTGGCTCGCCCTTCTACAGGAGGAACAGATTCCCACCGTTTGGATTGCCTATGATGGGCATCACGCGCTGCCGCCCGGCACCTGTCTGGTGCGATTGGACACCACCACGGGCTGGCATGAGGCGGTTGACCATCTGGTGGCATTGGGGCATCGGCAGATTGGCTATCTGGGCACATCCCAAAGTGACCCCGCTCTGGAGACGATTCGCCATGCCCTCGCCCAGCATGGGCTAACGCTACCTGATTCGCATCTCTGGTGGGCAGCAGAAGCGACTCCAGAGGGCGGCTATGAAGCGGCGCGGGCAATCCTGCGCTCCCGCTCGATGCCCACAGCCTTGCTGGTGCGAACCGACCTGGTGGCGTTAGGGGCGTTGCAAGCGTTCCAGCAGCACGGCATCCGCATCCCCACGAAGCTCTCCTTGATCGGGCACGATGACCTGCCCTTTACCCAATGGCTTAATCCACCCCTTAGCACCATTCGGGTCGACTACGCGCTTCTGGGGCAGTACGCTGTGGAGGCGATGATGCGCTTGCTGAACGCACCTGAGGAACCCATTACGCCCTATTGCGTCGCCACACGCTTCCTCGCGCGGCAGAGTACTGCCGCTCCCCCATCCTTTAGTTGAAGGAGGTCGTTCCCTATGAAAAGCAGATGGCTGATTCTGATAACGATGCTGATGCTGAGCGTAAACGCTTTCGCTCAAGAGTATGTCGATGAGTTCAACGGCGGCTTCGATCCAAGCCTGCCGTGGTCCTGGCTCGTGATAATTCCCAACGATGAGACCGAATGCGATCTGGTGAATACCGAGAATCCCGAGATGTATGCCTTTCTCGATGGACAACTCCACCTTACTATGCATCCATGGAACTCGCTCTATGACCAGTGGAACTACGCGGTGAACTTCCCCAATCTGCCTGTGGCAGGCCTCAACAGTGGCTGGGTCATCGAGACCGAGGTCACTCTGGACCTGCAGGGGAATATCCCGGGCGTCTACACCCAGACGGGGCTGATTCTGATGCGGGATCTGGACAACTACTACACGTTGATGCTCCTTATTGATCCAACCAGCACTCCCTACCGCTACTGGCTGAGTACCGCCCATGAAGTGAATCGCAGCTATCAGTATGGGGGTGCTTCAGCAGGCTTCTGGGGCGATGGGGAGCCGAGTTTCACTCTCAAGATGCGCATCGCCGACGCGGGAACGGATGAGAATAACAACCCGCTCATCCGCGTGCAGATTCAGCTGCCGGACTGGAGCGACTTCGTGGATGTCTGGCCCTCGCCTTTTGTTGCGCCCCAGATTGTGCAGGAGGTTGCCCAGAACGGTGGGCGAGTCGGGTTTTTCCATGTGGCTGGTTTCGAAGGGGATCAGCAGCCGATAGCCATCTTTGAGTATCTTCGCCTCGCTAATGTGCGCCTGATGTGGCAGGGCGATGTGGATGGCAACGGTTGCGTGGATGATGCCGACCTGCTCGCCGTGCTGTTCGCCTTCGGCACGACAGGGGATGCCTGTCTGAATGAGGATGTGAACAAGGATGGCGTCGTGGACGACGCCGACCTGCTGCAGGTGCTGTTCAACTTCGGCAGCGGGTGCTAAAATGCTTGCAAAGGGGTGGAAGCTTTTGGCTTTCACCCCTCTTCCAGAGTCGGCGGGAGGGATATGCCATGAGACGGCGCAGAGGCTTATCATCGAGAGGCTTTACATTGATTGAACTGCTGGTCGTTATTGCCATTATTGCGATATTGGCAGCGATTCTGTTCCCTGTGTTTGCCCAGGCACGCGAAAGCGCCCGTAAAACCGCTTGCCTCAGCAACATGAAACAGATAGGTCTTGCCATCACGATGTATATAGGTGATCATGATGAGAAGTTCTTCATCCAGCCTTGGCCGGGTGGCTGCCCCACGAACGAAACGGGCTACTATCAGTATAACCCGAACCATCCGCGTCAGCACTGGGCGACAATGATACACCCCTATGTCAAGAACGCAGGGGTTTTTGATTGTCCCAGCTACGAAGGGGAGTGGTACTATGCCTCCTACGCGCTCTGGGAGTGCGGTCGGGGTCGTCCCAGCGACCCGCGCCAATGGATTGTGCCGAAGGTGGAATATGGGCTGAACCAGATACTCATCAATCGCACCCAGAGCCTGACCCCTGTTTCGCTGGCTCAGATTCAGCGCACAGCGGATGTGGCGGTCGTGATGGACAACAACTATATCTACAGCGAATACACCTGCCTGCGCGGTCTTCTCAACCCGAACGCCTTTATGAAGTATGTGCCCTATGATCGGGAGTGGTCGTGGGTACAGGGGATTGTGCGCCATCAGGAGGGGCTGGTGTTCACCTTTGTGGATGGTCATGCGAAGTGGGCGCGTCGCTCTCCGCGTGGCGCACCCTATTTTGAGTGGCGTGGGGCGAACTTCTCCCACTACTATCCCGTGCTGCTGGGCGATCGGGAGTTTGCAACGGGTCCTGAATGCGCCGGCAATTATGATTATGGGCAATAGGAGGTTCTCATGCGAACGGAGCTACCACCGTATGTTGCGTGGGGCGTCATTGTTGTGATTGTGCTTGTAGCGGGGTTCCTGCTCTATCGGGCATGGACTGGGGGCGTGCAGACCTATGGTGAGAGCGTTCCGAAGCCTGCGCCTGGCATGCCCGGTGGAGCTGTGCCAGGTCCGCCCGGCGGCAGTCCTGCGGGTGTGCCCACGGGAACGGGGCAGTAAGGGGTTAAGGATTAGGCAATGACGACAGCCTCCATCCAGCCAAAGGCTCATTCCGCGTCCCGCTTACGGGAGGCGGCGCAATTCACGGGGGTGACTCAGGTTCGGCTGCGTGCCCCTCTGCTTGCCACCTTACTTGCCATTCCCAACGCCTACTGGATTATTCAGATAGAGAAGGTGCGCGACGGACCCTACCCAACGACCATCTCGCTGCTGATGAATGTGCTGCTCTGGCTGGTGCTGCTGCTTATTCTGAATCAGGTTCTGAAACGCTTGCGCCCAGTGTGGCAGTTCTCACCTGCCGAGTTGCTACTGATTTACACGATGCTATGCGTCACGAGCGCGATGGCGGGAAACGACTTTACCCCGGTTCTCATCCAGATGATAGCCCATCCGACCTACTATGTGCGGGAAGGGGTGTTGCCGCCCACGCTGCTGGCTCATCTGCCTGTTCCGCTTATCAACGCCGATTATGGGGCGCTGCGCGCCTACTTTGTGGGTGGTTCCTCACTGTATCGGTGGGAACATCTTGCGGCATGGCTGCCCCCAATGCTGACTTGGCTTGTTTTTATTGCGCTGCTGTGGTGGACGATGCTCTGCCTCGTTTCGTTGGTACGGCAACAGTGGAGCGAGTCGGAGCGGCTCGCCTTTCCGCTGGTGGAGCTGCCACTTCGGATGGTGGAGCCAGAGGGCACGCTCTGGCGTTCCCACTTGCTCTGGCTGGGCTTTGCGATAGCGGGTGGTATTAATCTGCTGAACGGCTTGCGGTACTGGTTCCCTACCCTTCCTGAAATCCCCGTGAAGCATCAGGACCTTGCGGTTTACCTGCCGGACCGCCCGTGGAACGCCGTGCAGTGGCTGCCCATCTCGTTCTATCCCTTTGTAATCGGGATTGGGTATCTGATGCCCCTCGATCTGACCTTCTCCTGCTGGTTTTTCTATCTGTTTTGGAAAGCGCAACTGGTGTTCACAGCGGCGATGGGCTGGGACATCACGCCGGAGTTCCCCTATATTCGGGAGCAGGGGATTGGCGCTTATATGGGGATTGCGTTGTTTTTATTGATAGGAGGGCGCGGGTTGGTGCAACAGATCGTGCGGCATCTGCGCCATCCCGATCAGAGCGACCTACGCGACGAGGGCGAGGCGATACCCTATCGGGTGGCGGTGTGGGGGCTGGGGGTTGGCTTATTGGGACTAACGGGCTTTCTGGCTCTGTTCGGGCTGCGATGGTCTGTTGCCCTTGCCGCGGTCGTGCTTTATCTGCTGATGTCGCTGGTGATTGTGCGCATTCGTGCCGAGTTTGGGGCGCCCGTGCATGACCAGCACTTTTCGGGACCTGACCATGTGTTGACCCGCTTGACGGGCACGCAGGGTTATACGGCACGCGAGTTGAGCATGCTCAACTTTTTCTACTGGTTCAACCGTGCGTATCGCTCCCATCCGATGCCGTTCGCGTTGGAAGGGCTGAAAATGGCGCGTGTGTCGGGGAGTTCCCTTCGGCAGTTCTGGCTCTGGATGCTGTGGGCGGGGCTATGGGGCGCGTTGCTGGCGTTTTGGGCATACCTGCACAACGCCTATCGGTATGGCGCAGGAGCCGAGTTTTTTCAGGGGCAACTGTTCGGGATGGAAGCCTACAATCGCCTCAACAATTGGATTGCCTTGCCGCAGCAGCCGCATCAGGGCGCTCAGATAGCGACCGCGCTCGGTTTTATCCTCACTTGGGGACTGATGTGGCTGCGCAATCGGTTTCATGGGTTTCTACTTCATCCCATCGGCTTCGCTATTTCTGGCAGCTGGGCGATGAACCTCGTCTGGTTGCCCCTCGCCCTCGCCTGGTTGATTAAGCTGCTCGTTATCCGCTACGGGGGGCTGCAGCTCTATCGGCAACTGCTCCCCTTTTTTCTGGGACTTATTTTAGGTGAGGCGGTCGTTGGGATGGGATGGAGCTTGGTAGGCGTCGTATTCAACATCCCCACCTATAGCTTTTGGGGACAATAATATGGAAGGAGGTAGAGACGATGCATGTGAAGCGACGAATCCGAACCTTTGCGAGTGCGCCCGGTCCGTTGGATAACCCGTTGAAGGGCTGGGCTGCCTACTGGTTCCCGTGGCTCACTCAATACTATCAGCCTGTGGCAATGAACTTCTGGTATGTCTCTTGGCGCGAGCTGGAGCCAAACCCGGGTGACTACCGCTTCCAGCAGTGGGAGCAGAGTTGGAATCGCTCCACACCGCCCACGCAGAACAACCATGTGGTTTTTCGGGTCTATCTGGACTATCCGGGGCAACCAACGGGAGTGCCTCAGTGGCTCATCGATATGGGGGTGGAGATGCGCCCCTACACCGAGCATGGAGGCGGGCTTTCACCCGATTATGATGACCCCCGCTTGGTGCAGGCGTTGGTGCGCCTTATCCGTGCGTTGGGCGCGTACTTCAACAACCACCCGCGCGTCGCTTTTATCCAGCTGGGCTTTCTGGGCTTCTGGGGCGAATGGCACACATGGCCCCGCCCAGAACTCTTTGCCAGCGAAGCCACCCAGCGCACGGTGGTCGACGAGATGCGGGCAGCGTTCCCCAACAAAATTCTGCAGGCGCGCACCGCCAACGGCTACCTGGGGCAGCATCCCTGGCTTGGCTATCACGATGATATGTTCCCCGAAGATACGGATGGCGGCGAGGAATGGCACTTCTTACCGACTCTGCGCCGTGCGGGACGCGACCAGAACTGGAGGGTGGCATGCATCGGTGGAGAGATGGTGCCCAACCAAGCGTTGCGCCTGCTCACCACCGACTGGGACCTGACCCGCACGATGCTGGAGCGCGGACATTTCAGCTATCTCGGACCCTACTGCCCTGCGTTGGAGAACCATAACAGCAACAGCGCCTATCTTAACAACAGCCGCTGGATGGTGCGTCGCATGGGCTACGAGTATCGGCTCGATCGGTTGCAGTGGACACCCGAGGTGCGGCGCGGACGCCGAATCGAACTGAGCCTGTCAGGTGAGAATCAGGGAATCGCCCCCTTCTACTACCCTTGGCAGGTTAAAATGGCGCTGCTCAATAGCGCCAATCAGCCTGTATTCCAGTGGGAAGTGAAGGTCGACATCCGTCGATGGCTGCCTGGTCCATTTGGCTTCTCCACGGCTTCGCCTGCCATCACGCTACCAAGAGGGCAATATCGCTTGGCATTAGGCATTATCGACCCGTGGCGGAACCGCCCCCGCATCCGATTTGCGAACAACCTCACAGTGGTCAACGGCTGGACGGTGTTGGAAACCGTCACGATTGTTTGAGGGCAGACACAGAGGTCTGCCTCTACTTGCCACCTGCTATCGGCTGTTTCACGGCGGCGCGTCGGGGAGCAACAAGCCGCCGTAGCCCCTGCGTTAGGTCGTCCATCACGGTGTACATACAGGGGATGACCACGAGCGTCAGCAGCGTGCTGACCAGCATGCCGCCGATAATCACGATACCCAGTGGCGCACGGAACTCGGAGCCACGCCCCACCGCCAGCGCAATCGGCACCATCGCCAGCACCAGCGCCGCCGTCGTCATCAGAATCGGGCGCAAGCGGATGGGACCCGCTTGCTGCAACGCCTCCTCGCGCGACAAGCCCCGCGCCCGCAGCGTGTTGGTGAAGTCCACCAGCAGAATCGCATTCTTGCCCACCAGCCCCACCAGCATGATGATGCCAATCATCGAGACGATGTTCAGCTCGGAGCGCGCCACAATCAGCGCCAGCAGCGCGCCCACCAACGCCTGCGGCTGACTGAACATGATAATAAAGGGATAGAGCCAGTTCTCGAACAGCGCAACCATCAGCAGGTAGACCAGAATAAGCGAGAGCAGCAACGCCTGCATCATGTAGACGCCTTCGCGTGCCATCACTTCGCCCTCACCGAACCAGCTCACGCGCACGCCGGGCGGAATCACATTCTGCTGGCGCAGCAGGCTATCGATCTGCACGCGGATGTTGCCCAGCGAGTAGCCGGGCATCAGGTTTGCCAGCACCATCACGCGCCGCTGTCGGTCGGCACGCTCGATGCGCGTGGGACCTTCGTCAAGACGGATGGTCGCCACATCGCGCAGGTAGACGGGCGCACCCTGTACATAGCTCACCACCAGATTGCCCAGCTCGCTCACGCGCTGGCGGTCGGCTTCGTCGAGGCGCACCCGAATCGCATATTCCTGACCCGCTTCGCGATATTTGACGCTCGTGTCGCCCTCATAGGCGGTGCGCAAGGCGAGGGCAATCTCGGCGAGGCTCACACCCAATCGGGTCGCCCGCTCCCGATCGACCACCACCTGCAGCTCCGGCTTGCCCGCCGACCACGAGAGGTCGGTGTCTTTGATGCCGGGGATTTGACTGATGAGCTGCTTCACGCGCTCGGCGGTCTCCAGCAGTGTTGGGGTATCTTTGCCGACAATCGCCAATTGTACGGGCACGCCGAAGCCACCCCCTCGAAAGCCCGAGATAGCGTTCACAGCAACTTGAGCGCCCGGAATGACGCCAATCTTGTCGCGCAGCTCACCCGCAATCTCCACATCGGAGCGGGTGCGCAACGGCTCCTCATGCTTGACCCAGAACATGAGGCTGTCCAGCAGCGCCTTTTTGGGGTGGAGCGTCACCTGAATGCTGGCGAAGCGTGGTCCCGTATCGCCCGCTCCGATGAAGCCCGCCGCCGACGCCCCCACCAGCGAGGAGACGAACTTCACTTCGGGAATGCTCAACGCGGCTTGCTCGATGCGCTTCACCACCGCATCGGTCTCGCTAAGCGCCGCATCGGGTGGCAACTTGACCACGATGCCTATCAGCCCCTGATCCTGCGAGGGCGCGAAGCGGAAGGGCAGCAGCGGGCTACCCCGCATCGCGGAGCCAATCACCAGCACAAGCGTCAGCAGCAGCAAGCCGTTGCCTGTCAAAATCACCGCCCAGCGGTGGCGCAACGCCCAGCCCAGCAGCCGACGATAACCCCGTTCCAACGACCGATAGCGGGCATCAAACCAGCGGAAGAAGCCCTTCGGCTCCTCCAACGCCTCACCCCGACGATAGAATCGGCTCGCCAACATCGGTGTCAGCGTGAACGAGACCAGCAGCGAGAACAGCACCGTCACCGCCACCGTCAAGCCGAAGGAGCGGAAGAACTGTCCGACGACACCCCCCATGAACGCTATCGGCAGGAAGACCACCACATCCACAAAGGTAATCGTGATGGCAGCCAGCCCAATCTCGGTGCGCCCGTTGTAAGCCGCCTCCATTGGCTCCTCGCCCATCGAGAGATGGCGGTAAATATTCTCAATCACCACAATCGCATCATCCACCAGCACCCCCACCGCCAGCGAAAGCGCCAGCATCGTCATAAAATTGATAGTGAAACCGAAAAAGTAGATGGCAATAAAGGAGGCGAAGATGCAGGTAGGAATTGCCAGCGACACGATAAAAGTGCCTCGCACATTATATAAAAACAAGTAGACAATCAGCACCACCAGAATAATCGCCAGATAGAGAGCCATCCGCAGGTCGGTCAGGCTCTCTTTGATCGATTCGGCTTGGTCGAAGCTGATTTCGAACTTCAGGTCGGGATATTCCTTCTGGATGCGCTCGATGGCTTGATGGATGCCTTCGGAGACCTCCAGCGCGTTGGCGTCGCTCGCTTTCTGCACCACAAGGGTCACATTCTCTTTGCCGTTCAGGCGGGTGATGACGGTGCGCTCTTCGACGGTGTCGCGAATCTGGGCGATGTCTTGCAGGCGGATGGTGGCGCCCTGTGCCATGGGGTTGCGCGGGTTTGGCAGATAGAGGCGCAGGTTGCGTAGCTCCTCGATGGCGCGAAACTCACCGAGCAGGCGCACATTGTAATCGCGCTCGCCCTCGGTGATGCGTCCAGCTGGCAGGTTGAGATTCGCAGCTTGCAACGCCTGCACCACTTGGTTGATGGAGAGACCGTAGGCGTTCAGCCGCTCTTTGTCGATGGCGACCAGAATCTCCCGCTTCTGCCCCCCTGACACTGTGACGGCTGCCACGCCCGGCACGCTGCTCAAGCGATCCTTAATGAGGTTATCGGCTAAGTCGCGTAATTCGTACGGTGGGCGATTGCCCGTCATGCCGATATACATCGTGGGCTGCGACTGGGTGTCCAACTTGCTGATGATGGGTCGTTCGGCATCGCGGGGCAGCAAGCCAACGGCGGCGTTCACCTTCGCCTGCACATCGATATAGGCTTCGCCGATGTCGGTGCCGATATAGAACTCCAGCGTGACTTGTGAGACGCCATATTGCGAGGTGGAAGTGATTTGGCGCAAGCCCTCCACGCCCGCCACGGCGTCCTCGATGGGTTTGGTCACGAGGGTCTCCACCTCGTCGGGCGATGCACCAGGATAGACCGTTAGAATCGTGATGACGGGAAAGTCTACCTTAGGCTGAAGCTCCACCTGCGTTTTGCTGAGCGCGTAGAAGCCCAGCACAATAACCGCCACCATAAACACGGTGATGGTAACGGGTCGGTTGAGCGCAAGTCGCGTGAGCCACATATGCTTACCTCCTTATCTTTGAGTGTTGCCCGCTTGAGGGGCGAGAATGCGCACGGGTTGCCCATCGCTGAGCAGGTCTTGCCCCCGAATGACCACCTGTTCACCGGCTCGGATGCCACCGGCGTAGACCATCGTGGCGTTGCTGGCGCGCACCTGCAGGGTGCGGCTGCGGGCGATATTGTTCTCCACGACGAACACGCGCGTGATGTCGCCCTTCTCGATGAGGGCGCGCTTGGGCACGAGGGGTACATTTCGATAGGTACGCAGTTGGATAATGCCGCGCGCAAACAAGCCCGTTTTGAGGGGCAAATCGGCTGGATTGGCGAGCGTGATGCGCAAGCGTAGGTTGCGAGCGTTATCGGCAGTAGCGGGATAGATGGCTTCGATTTTGCCTGTGAAGAGGCGTTCGGGGAAGGCGTCCACTCTCACCTGCACGGGCATGCCCACCCGTACCACTTTGAGCAGGGTCTCAGGCAGCGTGGCTTCGAAGTAGAGGCGGCGCAGGTCGACCACGCGCGCCACGGGCGTGCCCTGTCCTGCCATCGCGCCGACTTCGACGAACCGCTGGGCAATCCAGCCGTCGAAGGGGGCGCGAATGAGGGTCTCCTCCAGCTGTTGCTCGATGTAGGCGCGGTTGGCGCGGGCTTGGGCGAGGGCAGCGCGTGCCGCTGCCACCTGCTGCTGACGCAGCTCGATCTGGGATTTGCCCAACAGCGCTTGCCGATAGGCTTCCTCGGCTTGCTTGACGGCTTGCTCGGCGGCTTCAATCTCCTCGCGTCGGGGTCCCTCGCGCACCAAGCTGAGCGCTTCCTCCGCCTGACGCAGTTGCGCCTGTGCCGCCTCGTAGGCACTCTTTTGCGCTTCATACTGCTGCTTGGGCAGCGCACCCTGCTCATAGAGCTGCTTGGCGCGTTCGAAGTTTGCCTTTGCCAGCTCAAAATTGGCGCGTGCGGCAGCGACCTGTTGCTCAGCTTGCTGGCGCTCTTGGGGGCGTGCGCCCGTTTGGAGAGCGCGCAATCGTGCCTGAGCGGCAAGCAACGCGGCGCGTGCCGCCTGAATCTGCGCTTCAGTCTGCTCTGGCTGGATGCGAGCCGCCACCTCCGCTTGCTTCAGATTCGCTTCCGCCGTCTGCACGGCAGCCTCCGCTTGACGCAACTGCACGCGCCAATCGGATTGGTCTTGGATGGCGATGACCTGCCCTTTCTGGACGCGGTCGCCCTCTCGCACGCGCATCTCCACGATTCGACCACCCTGTTTCGTGGCGACTACGGTATCGGCGTAGCTGGCTAAGTCGCCTGTGACTTCGATCTGTTCGCTCAAGTCGCCCGTTTGAATCGTGACCACCTCAACAGCAACGGTGCCTGTCTCGCTTGCGCCCGCTCTGGGGGCAGGTGCGCCCCCGCGACAGCCACTTAGCAACAGGCTTATGGCAATCAACGGCAGTGCAAACAGAACGATTTGTGGTGACTCGATGCTTCTCATGGCAAACCTCCTTCTGAATCTCTCTGGTGGTCTCTCGGTCCGACAGGTCGGACGAGTCGGACAGGGGCTATGGAAAGAAGGGCGTAGCGTTCACCAATTGTGCCGACTGCTTTTTGCAGAGCGGCATAGGCGTTGAGGTAGTCGAACTGGGCGTTGACGAGGTTCGTTTGGGCTTGGGTGTACGCCAGTTCGGCATCGCTGATTTCGAGTTGGAGCGAGACGCCCGCCTCATAGCGCACCCGCGCCAGGCGCAGGGCTTCGGTCGCTTGCTCCAGCCCCTTGCGCGCCACCTCCAGCCGCTTGGCGGCATCCTGCAGGTTCAGGTAGGCGGTGCGCACCTCTAAGGCGATGCTCTCCCTCACTTGCTGAAGATTGAGTTCCGCCATCTGCAGGTCTTCTTGAGCTTGGGCGAGCCGTGCCTGTGTGATGCCCCCATCGAAAATGGGGAACGAAAGCACAGCGGTGGCGGTGAAGGTCTGCCGACGCGGATTGAACAGAGAGGTGTTCAGATTGAAGTTCCACTGCCCGTTGATAGCAAGGGTGGGCAGGTTGCCGCGACGCGCGTTGATAATGCCAAGCCGTGCCAGCTCTATGTTCCGCTCGGCAGCGCGTGATTCGGGGCGTTGCGACCACGCCTGCTGAATCAGAGCGTCCAGCTGGGTCGGCTCCAGTTCTATTGGGGGTAGGCTTTCGGGGGGCACCACTTGGAGGGGAGCGCTCAGGTCGCGTCCCAGCAGAAAGTTCAGCCCCGCTTTTGCCAGCTCCACCTGATGGCGTGCGTTCAGCAAGGCTTGCTCACTCTGGGTCACTTGCGTTTCGGCACGCAATAGGTCGAAACGCGAGGCGACGCCCGTCTCGACTTGGGCGCGTGTGATGCGCAGCCGCTCCTGTGCGTTTTTGAGTGCCTCCTCGGCGACACGCACAAACGCCTCGGCACGCGCCACATTCTGATAGGCGTTCGTCACCTGCAGGATAAGCTCATTTCGGGCACGCTCATAGTCCAGCCGAGCGACTTCGTAGCCGAGCACGGCAGCGCGCGTGGCACTGCGAATCACGCCACTGATATCGACGGGCTGGGTCAGGGTTAGCACTGCCACCCGATTCTCAAGCGTGCCCAGCCGCACCTCTTGGGGACCAAACCGCGCCGTGGCGACCCGATCGAGGCGCGTGTAGGTAGCGGAGCTTTGAAGCTGCAGTCGACCTGCTCCGCGAATCTCGGCGATTCGGTCTCGTGTTTTCTGCAAGGTGCGTTCAGCAATCTGAAAGGCGCGGTTCCCCTTAAGAGCCAGCCGTATCGCCTCCTCGAGGGTGAGCGGCTGAGTGGTGAATCCCCCCTCACCCCCTCCCTCTCCCCCCTTACTAAGGGGGGAGAGGGGGTAGGAAGTGGGGGGATTCTGACAGGCAAACGCCGCAGCGATGAACCCCATCAACCAGCTGCCGAACACCACGCAAATGGTAAAGCGATATGTCCTTTCTCGTCTCATCGGTTGACCTCCTGTGCGATAAAGGCAGGTCGGAAGAAGTTCAGCGTGCGCTCTACCAGCTCTGTTAGGGGTGTCTCCTCCTTCTCCATCATCCACTCCATCAGGCAGAGGCGATAGAGGCGCACGGCGTAATGTGCCAGTTGCTCAGCGCTCACATCACGACGAAACTCGCCCCTCTGTTGACCCGCAAGGAAGCCCTGCGCTGCGCGCTGGGTCGCCTCCTGCACCAGCGCCATCATCTGACGGCGCACCTCCGGGTTCTGGCAGCAGGCGACCGTAATCGAGCGCGTGAGCGCGAGGGACAGCCCATCCCGATTGGCGATATAGAGCATCACCTGACGCAGCACTTCCCACTGGCTCTCCGCCGTTTCGGGATGCAGCTGCTCCAAAAAGTCGTACACATCCTCGCTCATCTCCTCCATGTAGGCGTACAACAGATGCTCTTTGGTGGGGAAATAGAGGAAGAAGGTGCCCTTGGCAACATCGGCACGCTCGGTGATTTCCTCCACTGTAATCTGGTCGAAGGGCTTCTCCTGCATGAGTGCCAGGGCAGCGGTGATGATGCGTTGGCGCGTCTCTTCCTTGCGCCGCTCCCGTCGGCTTCGGTGTACTGATTGCTCGATGTTCAATCCCATACCTGTACCTCTGGTCATATATGACTGACGGTCAAGATTATACCATGGGTCAGACGGCTTTGTCAAGGGGTG
>Ga0197143_1002506_pt1 | contig 13422 bp, 9 predicted proteins | sample GBS70_MetaG_FD_148603 | JGI IMG/M metagenome (GOLD analysis project Ga0197143, IMG submission 148603) | Sediment microbial communities from Great Boiling Springs, Gerlach, Nevada, United States - GBS 70_MetaG | ecosystem: Environmental > Aquatic > Thermal springs > Hot (42-90C) > Sediment...
TATCAACAGCAGCCGCTCCCCCGACACGCGCACGCCCGACGCCTGCACGGCGAACCACACCGCGCCTACAACAATCATCAGCAAAGGAGCAACGCGCCGTTTCCAAAATGGCCGACGACGGGAGTGCTCGACGGATTGTCCACTTGCCATCTCAAGACCTCCATAGCATAAAACGCTCCGCACTCTGGGTGAGGGACAAGTAGTAAGGTAAATCACTCCCCTCCCCCCCGCCGTTCTTCGCCCACAGCTGCATCTTTCGGATGGCGCGCTGGCTGATTTTCTTGGCGCGTTCCACAGGAATACCAAGTGTCGCTGCAATCGTTTCAAAGGTCTGCTCCTCCAAGTGGTGCATCGCCACAATCGTCCGCTCCAACGGGCGCAGCTGCCCCAACGCCTGCTCCAGAAATACCCGATCCTCTGCCTGCTGAAAGCCCACCTCTGCAATAGCAACGCAACAGCAAGTATCCAGCGGCTGGCAGCTCGGCTCGCGGGCGCGCTGGCGCAGATGGTCGCACAGCGCGCTCTGGCAGACGCGGTACAGATAGGCGCGGGTGAGGGGCTGCCCCCGCTGCTGACCTCGCAGTAGCCGCAGGAGCGTCTCTTGGGTCAGGTCTTCTGCCAAGTTCGCCTCGACCCCGTACGCAAGGAACCACCGCAGCGCCGCCGTGCGCCACGCCGACTCGTCTGCCGCAGACCAGTCCTTGCGCGCCATAGCACTCACCCACACATAGGTACGCCAGGCGGATGGGGGATTCCTGCTGGTTTCGGGGTGGCTTTGCGTCTGCACTAAGCTGTTTCGTGGGGCACGCTGGCGGTCAGAAGCGTGCGTACCGTGCTGCGCTAAGGGGTATCCTATGGGCGATGAAACGGCTGCGCCCGATCTCGTTCGCGCAAGTCGTGATTGACGACGCCTTCTGGACGCCGCGCCAGCAGACCAACCGCACGGCGACCTTGCCCCACCTGTTCGCCGAGCTGGAACGCGCGGGCAACATCCCAAACCTGCGCCTCGCCGCCGAAGGCAAACGCGAGGGCTATCAGGGACCCGTCTACATGGATTCCGACCTCTACAAGGCGTTGGAGGCGGCGGCGTATGTGCTACAAACGCACCCCGACGACCCCATCCGTACCACCGTAGACGAGGTAATCGGCATTCTGGAGCGGGCGCAGCAGCCCGACGGCTACCTCAACAGCTACTTCCAAGTGGTCGCGCCCGACAAGCGCTGGAGCAACCTACGCGACTGGCACGAACTCTACTGCGCGGGGCATCTCATCGAGGCAGCGGTCGCCCACTATCACGCCACAGGCAGCGAGCGGTTGCTAACCGTTGCCCGACGCTTCGCCGACTACATCGACTCGGTCTTCGGCGACGCGCCCGATAAGCGACTGGGCTACTGCGGGCATCCCGAAATCGAACTTGCGCTGTTTCGGCTGTACCGTGCAACAGGCGAACCGCGCTACAAGCGACTTGCCGCGTTTTTCCTGCTCAGTCGCGGCAAAAAGATTTTCGCGCAGGAGCATAACATTCCGCTGGAGGAGTACGACGGCTCGATTTGGCAGGACAACCTGCCGTTGCTGGAACATCGGGAGATTGTGGGGCATGCGGTGCGCGCGGCGTACCTGTTTGCGGGCGCGACCGACCTTGCCGCCGAGACCGACGACCCTGCCCTGCGCGAGCGACTGGTGCAGATGCTGCTGCGCGTGTGGGACAACATGACCCAGCGACGCATCTACATCACGGGCGGCATCGGCAACGAGCCGAAGCACGAGGGCTTCACTGCCGACTACGAGCTGCCCAACCGCACAGCGTATCAGGAGACCTGCGCATCGATCGCGCTGATTTTCTGGGCGCATCGGCTGGGGCTGCTGCTGGGCGAGGCGCGGTTTTACGACGCGCTGGAGCGCGCACTGTATAACGGCGCGCTGGCGGGCGTGTCGCTGGACGGCAAACGCTTTTTTTATGTGAATCCGCTGGAGAGCGACGGGACGCATCACCGCAAGGGGTGGTACGGCTGCGCCTGTTGCCCGCCGAACATTGCGCGGCTGATTGCCTCGCTGGGCGACTACATCTACGCGCAGGGCGACGACGCGCTGTATGTGAACCTGTATATCGGCAGCCGCGTGCGCACGACGCTGGGCAACGCGCCGCTGACGCTGGAGATGCGCACAGGCTACCCATGGCAGGAGACGGTGACGATACGCCTTCTGGAGGGTGCGCCGCGACGCCTGCGCCTGATGCTGCGCCTTCCCGCGTGGTGCGACGCGCCCGAACTGCGCATCAACGGCAGCCCCCTCCCGCTGCAGCGCGAGAGCGGCTACGCCGTCGTTGAGCGCGACTGGACGCCCGACGATGTGCTGGAGCTGCGCCTGCCGATGACGCCCGTGCTGATGGAGGCGCACCCGCGTGTGGCAGCCGACCGCTGGCAAGTCGCCCTACAACGCGGACCCATCGTCTACTGCCTTGAGGAGTGCGATCAGCCCGTGCCGCTGGAGCGCATGGCAATTCGGCGCGACCAGCCGATTCAGAGCGTGTGGGAGCCTGAACTGCTGGGCGGCATCGTTGCGCTGGAAGGGATGGCGGAGGTGTTGGACGGCGACGAGGCATGGGGCAGTGCGCTGTACCGCCCGTTGCGCGAGCGCGCCCTGATGCCCTTCCGCGCCATCCCGTACTATGCGTGGGATCACCGCCGCCCGTGCCCGATGCGCGTGTGGATGCCCGTTGTGTGAACAGACAGCCCTTCGAGGCCGCTGGTCTTCACGCCCTCTCCTCGCCGCTGGAATCGCTCCAAAGCGCAATCGGTAGTGGTGTGGGTGGGTGTGCTCCACGACTGGCGCCCCCGGCGGGACTCGAACCCACAACCAACGGCTTAGAAGGCCGCTGCTCTGTCCATTGAGCTACGGGGGCGCGGGATACACCCAAATTATACACCACGCCCGCGCCCGCAACAATCCAACAATTTGCCCCGAAAAGCGCAGAAATCGCTCCAACACCTGTCCGCTTTGCGGGGTTTTTTGAGTCTTTAAGTGTGGATGTCGAAGCAACCGATGCCTGTCATGGCATGGCGGGCACACACGGCATCTAATCTTACCTGGAGGTACAACAGGATGAAAGGGCTTAAACTTTTCGGTATCGCGCTGTCCATAGCAGCGGTCTCAGCAGCATTTGCCAGTGGCTGGACGGTCAGCGTCTCGACCAGTAAAGGCACACTGTTCGGACCAAGCGTAACTCCAGTGCAGACGGATGTGCCGTTCATTATCAACACATTCGGACCGTTCAACGCGCCAGCAACTCAGTTCGTCAGCACCTTGCCACAGGTGAACTTCCTGACGGCGCTGGGCAGTCCGAACCCGATTCTCACAGGCGACGGTACGCTGTTCACGGGCGGTACTTACACTGCGGCGTACACCATCACCAGCACGAAGGCACCGCTGACTGGCTTTAACTTCGTCGTAAGCGGGTATGTCTACGGGCTGGGACAAATCATCTGGTCGAAGAAGGTGGTGGACCTGAACACCAGCCAAGTGCTTTACAACGGCAGCGGCGTGTTCAGCGGGGAGAGCTATCCCGGCGGCAGCAACGGCAATGTCAGCATTAGCACCTTTGTGCCGCTCGCTGCACCGTCCGCGAATGTGCAGGTCATCGAGACCTTCATCGTGCATGTGGACGGCGCCGCAGTGCCTGGACCCGACACTGCCTCGCTGTTGCTGGTGGAGCAGGATTGGGTGCCTGAGCCTGCGAGCATGCTCGCGCTGAGCGCAGGGCTGGCGGGACTGCTGCTACGCCGACGCGCAAAGAAGTGATGTTTTGAATTCTCGTTCTGAGCGACGCTGCGAAAGACCGCGCCCCGCCGACAAAGCGGCGGGGTGTTTCGCTTACTCCTCCTGCTGAATCGGGCTGAACAGGTTTACCCCGTCGCGCGTGCGGTAGAGCCGTTGCACGGTCGTCCAGTGCAGGCGCGGGGCGAGCGTCTCTAAGAGTGCGCCAACCTCCGCCTCGCTCAGGGGCGTGTCGGACACATACCGTGCGCGGAACCAATTGAGCAGGTAGCGGTCGCTGGCGTGGCTTGGCTCCAGCGCGACGCCGCGGTTTGAAACCGCCTGCAGGCGCGCCGCGCCGATTTGCGTGGGCAGGTCGGTCGGCGGGGTGAGCGCGTGGAAAAATAGGTCTACCCCAACGGTCTGCCACCCTTCAGCGTTGGTGCTGCGCGGGGGCAGCATCGGCGTGCGGTACGGTTCGCTGACGGGTTCGTTGCGCGCCTGCACTTGGCTGCGCGGGGGCAGGTTGCTGATGATGGCTTTGGTGAACTCGCGCGTGTTCGCGTTGCCGCCCAGATCGCGCGTCTTGATGCCCGACACGAGCGTATAGCGGAGCGCGCTCTCGATGCGCTCCGCGTCCCCGTGCAGCCCCAGATGGCGCAGCATCTGCACCGCCGAGAGCAGGAACGCCGTCGGGTTGGCAATCCCCTTGCCTGCAATATCGGGCGCGGAGCCGTGCACCGCCTCGAACACCGCATAGCCGTTGCCGATGTTGCCCCCTGGCGCGACGCCCAGCCCACCAATCAGCCCCGCGCACAAATCGCTCACGATGTCGCCAAACATGTTCGGCAGCACCAGCACATCGAACCGCTCTGGGCGCATCACCAACTGCATGCAGGCGTTGTCCACCAGAATATCGTCGCTCTCTATGTCGGGGTACTCGGCGGCAATCGCGCGGAAGCACTCCAGAAACAGCCCGTCGGAGAGTTTCTGGATGTTCGCCTTGTGGACGCAGGTAACCTTGCGCCTGCCGAGCCGACGCGCCAAGTCGAAGGCGTAGCGGATTACCGCCGCCGAGCCTGGGCGCGAAATCAGGCGCAGCGACTCGGCAACGTCGGGCGTCTGCCAGTATTCCACGCCCGCGTAGGTGTCCTCGATGTTCTCGCGCACCAGGATTAGGTCGATGTCGTTGTAGCGGGTTAGCACGCCAGGGATAGAGCGGGCAGGGCGCACATTTGCGAACAGTTCGAACGCCTTGCGGATAGCGACATTGACGCTTCTGTGCCCGCCACCGATGGGCGTGGTTGTGGGACCTTTGAGCGCGACGCGATTGCGTCGGATGGACTCCAGCGTCGCTTCGGGGATGGGCGTGCCGTGCCGTTGCAGGCATGCCAGCCCCGCTTCTGCCTCCTCCCAGCGAATGGGCACTTCGGCAGCGGCGAACACTTCAACCACGCTCTCGGCGATTTCGGGTCCAATCCCGTCGCCGCGAATGAGGGTAATCGTGTAGGTCTGCATCGGGCTAAGTGTACCTGATGCCTAACGGGTATAATCCCCTCCAGCCTGCGCAGGGCAGGCGCGCACTCTACAGAGGAGGTTCTATGGCAATGACGCCGACGACTATGGAGCGAGCGAGTTTCCCAAAGTTAGAGCTGCTACGCACAATGATGCTTTCGCGCGAGGGCGACCGCCGCGAAGGCATCCTTATGCGCCAAGGCAAGGGCTGGTTCCAAGTGCCTGGCATGGGACACGAAGCGCTGGCAGCGATTGCATACCATTTGCGCCCTGATGACTACATCTTTCCGACCTATCGCGACCGTGCGCTGATGTTGGCGCGTGGGATGACCACCCGCGAGATCGCGCTTGACTTTATGGCGCGGGCGGGCTCCAGTTCCGAGGGGCGCAACATGCCGGCGCACTATTCGTCGCGTGCGCTGAATGTGTTCTCGGTGGCAACGCCGACAGGCTCGCAGTGTTTGCCCGCGGTGGGCGCAGCATGGGGCATCAAACTCGCAGGCGACGACCGCGTGGTGGTCTGCAGCATCGGCGACGCTGCGACCCGACAGGGCGAATTCTACGAAGCGGTCTGCTACGCCATCCAAGAGAGACTGCCCATCGTGTTCGTCGTGGAAGATAACCAGTACGGCATCAGCACCCCCACGCGAAACATGCTGCCGATGCGCTTGCATGTGTTCGACGAGCGGTGGGTGGTGTTCGTGAACGGGCGGCGCGCTGACGAGGTGTACGAGAAATCGGGCGAGGCGATTCGTAAGGCGCGCACAGGCGGCGGACCGACCATCCTGTGGTGCGAGATCGACCGCCTAAGTTCGCACACCAGCGCGGACGACCACCGCGTGTACCGCCCCGCCGAAGAGATTGAAGCGATGTTCGAGCGCGACCCCATCCGCCTGCTTGCCGAGCAACTCATCGCCGAGGGCACGCTGACGCAGGAACAGTACGAACAGATGCAGGCGGACATCACGCGCGAGGTGGACGCGATTTACCAAGAGGTGGAGCGCGTCCCGTTGCCTGACCCCGCGCATGTGCTGGATCACCTGTACGGCGAGCCGCCCACGCATTACCAACCCCTGCCGCTGGAAGCAGAGAGCGAGCCGACCACGATGGTCGCCGCATTCAATCGCACGCTCCACGCGGCGATGGAGACCTTCGACAACATCATCATGTTTGGGGAGGACATCGAAGACCCCAAAGGTGGCGTGTTCGGCTTCACGAAAGGACTCAGCACGAAGTACCCCGACCGCGTGCGCAATTCGCCGCTGGCGGAAGCGACGATTGTGGGCACGGCGGTCGGGCTGGCAGCGACCGGCTACCGCCCCGTGTTCGAGATCCAGTTCATCGACTTCATCACTCCGGGCTTCCACCAACTGGTCTCGCAAATTGCCACCCTGCGCTGGCGCAGCAAGGGCGAATGGAAGTGCCCGCTGGTGATTTACTCGCCGTATGGGGCGTACCTGCCTGCAGGCGGGATGTGGCACAGCCAGAGCAACGACGGTTGGTGGGCGCACACGCCAGGCATCCGCGTCGCCATCCCCAGCACGCCCGAAGACATCGCGGGGCTGTTCTGGGCGGCAATTCAGGACGACGACCCGACGCTGCTGCTGATTCCCAAGCACATCTTCCGCGTGCGCATGCCTGTGCAGGCGTACCGCGTCATCCCCTTCGGCAAGGCAGTCATCCGCCGCGAAGGGACGGATGTCACCGTCGTTGCGTGGGGCAACACGCTGGAGTTGGCGTTCCAAGCCGCCGAGCAGTTCGCCCAGCAGGGCGTCTCGCTGGAGATTATCGACCCGCGCACGCTGGTTCCGTTCGACTGGGAGACCGTTGAGCAGTCGCTGGCGAAGACGGGCAGGCTGGTGGTAATCCACGAGGACAACCGCACCTGCGGCTTCGGGCAGGCGATTATCGCGGAGGTGACCAGCGTCCCTGAGCGGTTCAACCTGCTGTTGTCGCCACCGCAGTTAGTCGCCCGCTACGATGTACATATCCCGTTTTGCCCCGAGTTGGAGTATGCAGTGCTGCCCGACTTGGCGCGGGTAATTCGGGCGATTCAGACCACGCTGGAGTAGGCTCAACCGACCTGCTTGAGCGCTTCGTCGAGGGTGTGCCAGGCGAGGGTGGCGCACTTGACGCGCACGGGGAAGTGGCGCACGCCCGCGAGCGCGGCAATGTCGCCCAGCGTGTCGAGGTCGCCCTCCGCCTCGCCCTTGACGAGCGCAAGCACCTGCTGGATCAGTGCGCGCGCTTCGTCCAGCGTCTTGCCCTGCACCGCTTCGGTGAGCATCGAGGCAGACGCTTGGCTAATCGAGCAGCCGCGCCCGCGAAAGCGGATGTCCTCGATGCGCCCGTCGCGAACGCGCAGGTCGAGAATAACCTCGTCGCCGCAGGAGGGGTTGAAGCCCTCCTGGGTGATTTTCGGTGGCTCCAGTTCGCCCCTGCCGCGCGGCTGGCGGTAGTGATCCAGAATAATCTCCTGATACAGTTCGTTGAGTGTGGTCATCAGTTGCCCCCGTTAGGCGCGCCCAAAGAGGCGCCGCGCTTCGTGCAGCGCGTCAATCAGCGCGTCGATATGCTGCGTGTCGTTGTAGATGGCAAGGCTGGCGCGTGCGGTTGGTCCACCCAGCCGCTCGCCCAGCGGATGCGCACAGTGCAACCCTGCTCGGATCGCGATGTCGTGCGTGTCCAGCACGGTCGCGATGTCGTGCGGGTGAATCTCGCCCAGCGAGAAGGCGAAGATGCCCGCGCGGTCAGGGATGGGTCCATACAGGCGCAGGTCAGGCACTTCTCGCAGGCGTTCGAGGGCATAGGCAGTCAACTCGCGCTCGTACCGCTCGATGGCGTCGCGCCCGATAGCATCGATGAAGTCCAGCGCGGCGTGCAGTCCAATCGCTTCGCCGATGGGGGGCGTGCCCGCTTCGAACTTGGCAGGCGGCTCTGCCCACACCAAGCGATCCCAGCGCACGATTTGCACCATCCCGCCGCCAACATGGTAGGGCGGCATCGCCTCCAGTAGCACGCGCTTGGCGTACAGCACGCCGATCCCCGTCGGTCCGTATGCCTTGTGCCCCGAGAAGGCGAGGAAGTCGCAGTCGATGGCTTGCACATCGACGGGCATGTGGGCGACGCTCTGCGCGGCGTCCACCAGGCACAGCGCGCCCGCGGCGTGCGCCCGCTGACAAATCGCCGCTACTGGGTTCACCGTGCCCAGCACATTCGAAACATGCGACACTGCCACGAGGCGCGTGCGCTCGGTCAGTAGCCGATCCAAGTCGTCTAAGTTCAGCCTGCCGTCATCGGTGATGCGCCACACTTTGAGATGCGCGCCCTGCTTCTCGGCGAGGCGCATCCACGGCAGGAGGTTCGCGTGATGCTCCATCTCGGTGACGATGATCTCGTCGCCCGCCTTGACGAATGTCTCGCCCCAGCTGCTGGCGACGAGGTTGATAGCTTCGGTTGTGCCGCGCGTGAAGACGATTTCGGTAGGTTCGCGGGCGTTGAGGAACTGCGCCACGCGCGCCCGCGCCGCCTCGTACAGCTCAGACGCCTTTGCGCCCACGCCGTGCCCCCCGCGATGCACATTCGCGTTGTGATGCGCCCAGAAGTTGCTCACCGCCTCAATCACGGTGTAGGGTTTCTGCGTGGTCGCCGCGTTGTCCAAGTAGACCACGCTCCGCATCTCGGGGTGCGGCTGGAAAAACGGGAACTGCCTGCGGATCTCGCGTGCATCAAGCGTAAATGTCGTTGTCATCGCATTCGCCTCCTACTCCAGATAGACCCACACGAAGCCGTCCTCCTCTTTGACCTGCAGGGCGCGGATAGGGCGCACGGCGGGCAGCCCCTTCGCCTGACCCGTGTAGGGGTCGAACTTCGCCCCGTGATGGGGGCACTCCAGCAGGTCGCGATGAATGCGCGCGGGCACACCGTCCGCATCCGAGAGGGGCAGCTTCTGGTGCGAACACACATCCACCACCGCAAAATACCCCTTGGACGCGCGCCCAATCAGCACACGCTGCCCGTTCAACTCAACCGTGCGGAACTCGTTCTCCGATAGCTCCGTTGGAATGGCTTTCAGCCACATCGTCAGCCTCTGTATTTAGCGTGGCTAAATTATACCCGACCAACGCGGGTCAGCGCGACGCGATTTTTAACGCATGGTGGGGTATCCTTTCGTATGGGTGGTTAGGATGAGGGCGTGGCTTTGTGCTGGGCTAATGGCGCTGGGGGCGCTTGCTCACAGCCAAACAATCTCCGAAGCGTGGCGACAGGTCTACACGGGCGGTTTCATTCCAGCTGCCGAGACCAGCGTCTGGCAATCGCTTCCCGATTCGTCGCAGAACATCTATGTTGCAGGGAGGCAAGGTCTGGTCTACGGCGTGCTGTGTGTGGACGCGGCGGGGGACATCCGATGGATGCGCCGCTTCCCCGAACCGGTTTTCGAGATTCTGCTTGACCCACAGGGCAACCTGCAAGCGTTCACCTATGACGGCATCTATACCTTCCGCCCCTCAGGGGAGCTGATTCGGAGAGAGTCGCTTCTCATGAGAGGGGGTTATCCTGGGATAAATGCGGCTGCCATCGACGCGGTAGGCAACCGCTATGTGCTGTTTGGTTCGCAATCGGCGACCTTGATCTGCCTGTCGCCCGATGGGCAACTTGTGTGGCAGCAGGAGTACCCCGATCTCTATCCCCGCGATGTGTTCGTCGATGGGTCGGGAAACATCCTTGCGGCGCTGGGGATGCCCGACTCTTCGGGTCGCTTTTTCGGTTACTATCCTCAGCTACGGTGCTTGACGCCTCAAGGGGCGCTTGTGTGGGTTTGGCAGTGTCCGTACATACACCTTTCGTACACCCGTATTCTGGGGCGCATGCCCGATGGGCGACTCTGCGTGGAAGCCGATGCTCGAGGGTACTACATTAGCCCTGACGGGACGCAGTGGAGCTATACGCCGCCGCACTTCCCACCCACACTGCATCGCAGAGGCGCCAGAAGCGCGCTGCTGCTTCCAGATGGCAGTTTGTGCACCTCGTCGCTGTGGAGAGACTTTTCGCGCTACTTTTTAGGTGTGGAGTTCTTTTCGCCTGCAGGGGATTTGGTGTGGTATCAGCTACAACTGACGGAGATTAGAGGCATTTTCAACCCGACTTCAGACGCGCTTGCCACGAATAGTGCGCACTCCTTGTGGTACGCTGCCTTCAATGCGCCGAATGCAACGCCTGAAATTGTGCTGTACCGACTCGACAGTCGCACGGGTGCTGTTCAGTGGCGTCGTGTCGCGCCGTCGTTCCAAACCGATAGTCCGAGCCTTGTGGTTTACCCGAATGACGAGAGCGTATTGCTGGGGGGAAGCCCGCAGGGCGTGAGTGTCTTGCGCTACGATGGCGCAGGGAACCTCCTGCACCGCCGCGACAATCCGATTAGCATCCCGACAAGGGATTCGGCGCGCGCGACCTCCGACGGGCAGGGCGGGGTCTATGCTCTCGTGGCGCAATCGGGTACCAGTCGCTTGGTGCGCTACGCGCCGAACGGGCAAATCCTCTGGGAACAGCCTCTTTCTTTTGGAGAAGTCGCCCGCATGGGACAAGACGCGGTGGTCGTCAGCCCGTACATGGGGAATGTTCTGGTGCAGCGCTATCGCGCCGATGGGCGCCTGCTCTGGCAACGCACCCACTCCCAGCTTCTAAACACAGGTTCGTATTGGATTCTTGAGGAACCCGTAAGCGAGGCTGTTTACCTGGTGGAAAGCGCACGGCTCACAAAACTTGGCGCGGACGGCGAGGTGCAGTGGTCCTACGACTACCCATCGGGCTACTCGCCGGTGGGACACACCGTGCATCCCGAAGCGATTGTTTTGGTGCTGTACAACTACAGCACGCGCCAGACGCGCTTGATACGGCTGAACGCGAGCGGCGCGCTGCAGTGGGAGATTGAGTTGCCCGCCTCTTACGCGGCGTATATGGGCTTCGACAGCGCAGGCGACCTCTACATCGTGCATCAACTGGACAGCAACCGCGCGCGCCTTGCGGTCTACACGCCAACAGGCGAGCTGCGCTGGGAGCGTGAGGAGCTGATGAACGCGCAGAGCCTGGCGGTTGCACCGCGCGGACCCGTCTATATCGCCGCATTCGTGCAAGGAACTCTACGCCTGCGCGCCTACACCGTCGCGGGACAGCTGATGTGGGAGCGCGAAGTGCCCGAAGCCCTTGCGGGCGAATTCCCGCAAGCCCAACTGCATGTGGACGCGCTCGGTCGGGTGTTCCTAAGCGCGTCAACGACGCCTCAGCTGTCGATGCCGCGTCAAGCGCTTGTGGTTGGCTACACCGCGGAGGGTCGCCCGCTGGGGCAGTGGCTCTTCCCAAACCGCCCCGATGCCTATCTGATGTGGATTCAATCCGCATCTTTAGACCCGCGTGGGCGTTTCCTGACTCTCGCGGGGCAACTCTGGACAGACATCGGCGACTATGACGGCTTCGTGGTGCATTATCGGCTTGCCTCGCCCGATGTGGACGGCAACGGCTGCGTCGATGAGGCGGACTTGCTCGCCGTGCTGTTCAACTTTGGCGGCAGCGACTCCGCGCCTGACCTGAACGGCGACGGCATCGTGGACGACGCCGACCTGCTGACCGTGCTGTTCAGCTTCGGCGAGGGGTGCTAACCTGCGCCTGTAAGTCTCCACTTAGGGTATCATAAACTGCGATGGCGGTGCGCTACACGCTCGAAACCGAAGTGCAGTATGTCAAGGGGGTTGGGACAAAGCTTGCCCAGGTGCTAAGCAAACTCAACATCTACACGCTGGGCGACCTGCTGTTTCACCTGCCACGCCGCTACGAAGACCGCCGCCACTTCCGTAAAATCGCGCACGCACGCGCAGGCGAAGCCATCACCGTGTCGGGCAAACTGGTCACGGTGGATAATGTGAAGGTGCGCAACCTGACCCTCACCAAAGCCTACCTCGACGACGGGTCAGGCGTGCTGGAGCTGGTCTGGTACAACCAGCCCTACATGAAGGACACCCTCACCAAGCTGCGCAACAGCCAGATTGTGGCATATGGCATAATCAAGGAGTCGCCCTACGGGTTGCAGATGGAGACGCCCGAATGGGAAGACCTGCCCGACGGCGCAGACCCCGACAGCCTACTGAGCGTGAACCGCATCGTGCCCATCTACCCGCTAACCGAAGGCATCCGCCAAAAGCGCATGCGCCAAATCATCTGGAACGCTGTACAGTATGCCCACCTCGCGCCCGAAATCCTGCCCCGCAGCGTGCGCGAACGCGTGGGGCTGATGCCCATCCAGCAAGCCCTTCAGCAGATTCACTTCCCAGACGACGAGCAGATAATCGAGCCCGCCCGCCAGCGATTGGTGTTCGAGGAGTTTTTCCTCCTACAGCTTGGCGTCGGGCTGCAGCGCCTGCGCACGCGCCAAGAGCGCGGGATCGCCATGCGCATCGACGCCGACCGCCTCAACGAGATGCTGCACCGTATTGTGCCCTTCGAACTCACCAACGCCCAGAAGCGCGTCATTCGTGAGATTTGGAGCGACATGGCGCAACCTCACCCGATGAACCGCTTGCTGCAAGGCGATGTCGGGTCGGGCAAGACCATCGTCGCGGCGGCGGCGATCTTAGCAGCCGTCGACAACCAATACCAAGCGGCGATTATGGCGCCCACCGAGATTTTGGCGGAGCAGCACTACATCAACCTGCACCGTCTGTTCCAGCCGCTGGGGATTAGCGTCGAACTGCTGGTAGGCAGGCTGAGCAACAAGCAGCGGCAGCAGGCGCGCGAGCGCATCGCCACTGGGCGCGGGATGGTCGCCGTCGGCACGCACGCGCTAATCCAAGAGGGCGTTAGCTTCGCGCGGCTGGGGCTTGCGATTATTGACGAACAGCACCGCTTCGGCGTGCTGCAACGCGCCGCCCTACGCGACAAGGGCATCATGCCCCATGTGCTGGTGATGACCGCTACGCCCATCCCGCGCACGCTGACCCTCACCCTCTACGGCGAGCTGGATGTGTCCGTCATCGATGAGCTGCCCCCTGGACGCAAGCCCGTGCGCACTTACTGGAAAACGCCCGAAGAGCGACTCAAGGTCTACGCAGGCGTGCGCAAGCTGGTGGAGCAGGGACGACAGGCGTATGTGATCTGCCCCCT
>Ga0197143_1002507_pt1 | contig 13422 bp, 10 predicted proteins | sample GBS70_MetaG_FD_148603 | JGI IMG/M metagenome (GOLD analysis project Ga0197143, IMG submission 148603) | Sediment microbial communities from Great Boiling Springs, Gerlach, Nevada, United States - GBS 70_MetaG | ecosystem: Environmental > Aquatic > Thermal springs > Hot (42-90C) > Sediment...
ACGATCAGACGGGTCGCTGACTCGGCCAATGAGGTGAGCGTGCGGAGACGCGTAGCGAACTCGCGATCCGTCGCCCGCCTCGACGATAAGAGCCGGGCGACGCCCCGGCGGATGACGAGACGAGCGACTCGCAACGCGAGCCAGGCCAGCAGCAGAATGACGACTGCCCGGATACCCGGTTCGACGAGTGTCGCTAGTCGATCGGTCCACCGGTCGATCACCGACCGTTCCCTCCGCTTCTCTCATCGAGCTATTCGGGATGCACCAGCCAGCGAGCGAGCGCGTCCTCCCAGTTCCGGAGCGCGCGGTCCGCGATGACCAAGACCCCATGAGAGGAAGCTAACCCGCCGTCGTCGGCCGGGCGGAGCACGACCAGCGCTGGAAGCACCCGCGGGAACGTTTCCCGCAAGGCGACGACACGGTCCCGCGCACTGGTCACCGCCGGCTCGTCGATCTCCGGAACGACCCAACCGACGATCCAAAGCGGCGGAGCCTCAGCTGATTGCCGCAACACACCGGTCACCACCAGGTCAGCCGAAAGCCAGGAATCGAGCACTCCCTCCGGCACATGCCCCTGTATTTCATCGTAGAACTCCCCCGGGACACCCCAACGCAGCCGGGCAAGATGCCGGCAAAAGAGATCGGGGACACGCCGAGCGACGTCCTGAGCGAGTGCCAGAAGGCTCGCTCGTTCCTGTTCGCGGAACAGCTGCCGCAGCAGCACCCCGAAGCCGACCAGTTGCCCGGTGACCTCCTCCAGATGGGGCCACAGCTGTTGCAGTTGCTCGATGAAATCAGCCAAGAGTCGACGCGTCGTCTCGTCGATGTCAGCCACGTTGCGGAGCTCCTGACTGAGCATGTTCAGAAAGTCGTTCACCTTGGACTGAGTATTGGTCATTTCGCGGAAGAGGGTGCTCACCTCGCGCATCGCGTCGATGACACCGTGGAGCTGACCAGTCGTCTCGCGCTGGACACCGATCAACTCGCTCAGCTGATTGACCGTGACGCGGTGCAAGGAGACGATTTCCCGCATCGCCTGATGGATCACCTCGAGCGGAGACTGGTGATTCGGATTCACGCTGTCCTCACTTTCTCCCATCGGGCCAGCTCGGGGCGAAGGATAGCACGCCTGATGGCGCTGCCGGACATCTCGGTGCGGAGACGCGCACCCGCGCGAGAACGTGCATCAGCATGGTCACGCCAGGAGAGACGCCAGGAACCGGAGAAGCGGCAGCGACGAGCAAATGGAGCAAAAAGCGACCCCGACGAGCCTCTCTCGTCCCGGCGCGTGATCCGCCAGTTCCTCGATTCACCCCCCTTCCCGGCTCGCGCCGGTCCGGCTGGTGAACGATCCTGGCGCCGTTCCTTGCGGAACAGCTGATCCAGCAGGTGGCCGCTGGATCAGGAACGAGCTGCCTGGTCGCCCAGGCACTCTTCCGCGACGGTCCGACGACAACTCGTCGGGATCGCACTTTCAGAATAGCACGGTCGTGCCACGTTGTCAAGATCCCTCCCCAGCCTCTTCCGAGGAGTCGACCGCGCGGCATCCGCTCCCACACTGCCTAGCCCTCCTCCGCGCGTCGACGACGCGACCGGAACCCAGGACTCGTCTGCCAGCAGAAGCAGCAGAAACGCGTTCCCAGTAGCCCGTATACCAGCGCGCGTGCCTCATCACCACCGACGCTTCCGGCCGCTCGCCCCTCTTCGCTCCGGCCGAGCAGGATCGCTCACCGTCTGCCAGCGGTTCGGGCCGATCGCTCCTTGCTCGTTCCGGCATTTTCTTCTAGTCTCGCTCTCGATGCCGTGGGCAGGTCGTGGACCAGCGCGTGGACACACCCGTGAGACGATCACCTTTTCGTCCGACCGCTTCTCGCCCACCCCGTACGGTGTCGGATGTCACCTGGTGGGCCGGGCTCGCCGTGGCACTTGCCGTTGTCCTCGGCCTCCAGGCAACGCGCGTGTTCGTCTCCGACCTCGTCTTCGTCGTCGACCAAAGCCGGCGACTGGCCCTGCTCGGCCTGATCGCGATCGTCTTCGCTAGTCCGCTCCTCGCACCGCTCGTTGGGAGGCTGAGCGGAGGGCGACTCCTGCCTGTCGCCACGTTGCTCCTCGTCGCCGCCCGAGCCGGTCTCCAGTTCGTCGACTGGCCGCTCGCCCGCCTGATCCTCGCTGCTGTGGCATTCGCTGCCGCGAACTGGATGCTGATCCCGCTCCTCCGCTGGCGAGCCCGCGCCGGACTCGGTCTCCTCGCTGGTAGCGGCTTCGATCTCGCGCTCCGCACCGCACGGACAACGATCGACCTCCCCTGGAACCCTGGGGTGGGAAGTCACCTCGCCACGGCTGGGCTGCTGGTTTTCCTGCTCGTCGCGGTGGCTTTGGTCGTGGTGGACCGCGGGCCGGTCGAGCCGCGCGGGGCACTCGGCTTCCTGGCTTTCGGCCCTGCGCTCGGTCTCTTTCACCTTTTGACCGGTAACGTCGGTTTCGCGATCGTCCACACCGGTTGGCCGCTCGCTGCGGCGAGCGCGCTCCTCGGCTTTGCCCTCCTCGTGGGCCTCGCAAGTCTTCCGCTCGCCGGGAGGCATTGGTTCGGCTGGGTCCTCACGGCGCTGCTCGGTGCGAGCGGGTTGTGGCTCGCCTGGGACGATGGCTGGAGAGCCGTCATCGGCATCGCCGCCGCGACGCTGGCCTGGACAGTTCTCACCGGCGTCGTCGCACTCGGTGGCCGCTCGCTCCGCATGCCAGCGCGCGTCTGGCGCACGGCGAGTGCACTGGCCATCGGGAACCTGCTCCAGGTCGCCCTCCTCTTCCGCTACTACACAGCGACCAGCGACCACTCGATCGTGCTCGCGCTGTTCGGGCTGCTCGCGCTGATCGCTGCACTCGAGTGGCCAAGGGTCTGGCCGGCGGGTACCGTCGCACTGCTGCCGCATATCGCGCTCTTAGTCGCCGGACCGCTCGCCGGCGCTCTCGCGTGGCAACTCCTCACCACGCGGGAGCAGGAAGCGGTGCCGCTCGTGCGCGGCACCGAGCTCGTCGTCGTCACCTACAACATCCAGTCGGGCTACGACCGGCAGCACCGCTGGGATCTGGAAGCCACCGCCCGAGCGATCGAGCGCCTGCAGCCGGACATCGTCCTCCTTCAGGAAGTCAGCCGTGGCTGGCTGGTGACCTCCAGTGCCGACCAACTCACTTGGCTCAGTCGTCGCTTAGGCATGCAAGCCGCCTGGGGTCCGGCGAGTGACGATGGTCTCTGGGGCAACGCGGTCCTCACTCGCAGCCAACCGCTGGAGCTCAGGACTACACGCTTCCGCATGACCCAGAACCTCGAGCGGGGTGCCGTCGCCGTGCGGCTCGCGACACCCACCGGCTCGTTGTGGGTCGCCAGCACCCACCTCGACGACCCGCGGCCCGCGGTGACCATCCGGCTGCTCCAGATCGAGGAGCTGCTCGCTTTCCTCCAGCCGATGCGCCCGCTCGTCCTGGGAGGCGATTTCAATGCCGATCCCGGTAGCCCCGAGCTGACCCGGCTCGGCGAATCCGGCCTCGTCGATGCTGCGGCCGCGGTCGGGGCGACTGATCCGACCTCCGCCGACGACCGGCGGATCGATTATCTGTTCGTCACCGGTGAGCTGCGGCCTCTCGCCGGCTCGGTTCCACCGATCAGTGCCTCCGATCATCGGCCGGTCGTCGTTCGTCTCGCACTGCCATAAAGCGCCCCGGTCAACGGAACCGCGCAGACCTCAGACGAGCCGAATGGCTCGCGGGAGCACGTTGGCAGCCAAGCCACGACCGCTCGCGGCACTGGCTGCCACTTCTGCTTCGCTCCAGACGAAGAGCTCGACAGGCACCGGCAACTCTTGGAAAGCCTCCTCGCAGCATGCCCGCGCGGCTTCGCGGTCCGCCCCATCGGCGATCACCACGAGGAGGTCAGCATCGCTGCGCGGCGTGGGGATACCGCTGGCGAAGGAGCCGAAGAGGTAGATCGCCCGTACGCCAGGACAGCGGCCAGCCTCGCGCGCCGCCTCCCGCAGGGCGGCGAGCACGCTCTCACGGTCGAGGAAACGCACGCTCACTGTACTCGACGATCGCTCGTGCATCGGCGATCGCCTCCGCTGCATCGCGCTCCGTGTAGTACTCGCCGGGAAGGCCGGCGGGGAAACCGTTCGGATAGCGCGCCAGTATATAGTGGCGATCCAAGCGCCGGGCAGCGTCGAGCAACGCTTCCGGTATCTCGAGGCGAGCGGCGAGTCCGCGGAGCAATCGCCAGACGCTGTGGCCCCATCCCTCGCCACCGAGCCCGAGGAGCAACCCTTTGACAGCCTTCTCAGCAGCTTGTTGCGCAGCGAACGCAGCCCACTCGTAGTCGCCAGCTTGGCGCGCGTGCTCGGCATGGGCGAGATCGCGTCGCGCTTGCGCCAACCAGTCTGCCCCGCGGTTCGTCACGTTCCTGCACCTCGCTCCCGGAAGGATAGCAGAGGAACAAGCAGACGGGCACTCGCCCGCGCTTCCAGCGATGTTGCCCGTTAGCCGAGGAGAGGGCGTAGCGGCGAGTGGAGCTCACCGCGGGGCGGTCCTCCCGCGACAGCCGATCTCCGCATCGAAACCGGGCTGCAAGCAGCGACGACCTGGGGTTGGTGGCTGGCCATCGATTGGCTCGCTTGGGGCGTTCTCTGGTTCTGTTCTTTCCTGCTCCTCGTCCCACGCCGGATGTCGCTCACATTCGTCGCAGGGCTGACACTCTTGGGAGGCATCCTGACTGCCTGGCTTCCCGGCTACTTGATCCTGATGGGTCACCTCGAGCCGGTGGTATCTTGACCGGAATCCTACGCTAGGAGGAAAGATGCCGCTGTATCTCTACCCGTGTACGGTCTTTAGAAGTCAGACGCCCATTGGCAGAAGCGGGAACGCCGTGTCCGTGTCCTTTCTGTGGCCAGTCCACGGAGCGGATCTATACGCCGCCGAACATTCCTCGCACACCGCATTGGATCCGAGAGGGACTAGCCCGCGAGGAGCGGTCTCGTCACGAACCACGCATCGCAACTCGGGAGGAAATGGGTCTTCCTCCCCCCGCGCCGGAATCGAAACCACGCTGGCACCGTTCCCATGGGCGCCCGTGGATGATCGGACACTGAAGAGGAGTTAGCCTGGAATTCCAGGCAGGAACAGCGTGGACACCAGAGTCGGACAGAATGGTCTTCCAGAGGGACATCTTCGGGCCGGGTAGCAGGTGGACCGCTGGTCACTGCACTCTGCTTCGACAGCTGATGTGCCACTCCTTGCCGACCTACACGTGAGAAGGGTATGATCCTGCCACGCAAGCCTTCGCGGCAGCATTCCCTGAGAACCGACAGAACGTGACAGGGAATCCTCGGGACGCGTTACACTATCGAGCGGTCGCGAAAGGTGGTCAGCAAAGTGCGACTTCTCCAACGGCTGCGAGAGCACGTCGGTTTGGTTCCGAACCCGGTGAGCGAGACGACACGCCAAGCTCATGCACGCATCCGCGGCGCCGACGTCAGCATCAGCGTCTGCCCCTACTGTGCGGTCGGATGCTCCCAGCTCGTCTACACCAAGGACGGGCGCATCATCGACATCGAGGGGAACTACGAGAGCCCGATTAACGGCGGAACGCTCTGTCCCAAGGGCGCTGCGACCTGGCAGCTCATCCACAGCCCGTTGCGCCAGCTCCGCGTCAAATACCGCGCACCGTACAGCGACCACTGGGAAGAGCGCTCACTGGAGTGGGCGATGGAGCGGATCGCCCAACTCGTCAAGCAGACTCGCGATGCGACTTTCGTGCATCGCGACGACCAGGGGATGGTCGTCAACCGCACGCTGGGGATCGCGCATTTGGGCGGGGCGACGCTGGACAACGAGGAAAACTATCTCATCAAGAAGTTGTTCACCGGTGGACTGGGGATCGTCGCGGTCGAGAACCAAGCGCGCATATGACACTCCAGCACGGTGCCCGGTCTGGGCGCCCGACTGGGTCGAGGTGGCGCGACGACGACGCTGGCGAGTCTCGCCGACAGCGACTGCATCGTCATCATGGGCTCGAACATGGCCGAGAACCACCCGGTCGGCTTCCGCTTCGTCGTCAAGGCACGCCAGCGCGGTGCGACCGTGATTCACGTCGATCCACGCTTCTCGCGCACCTCCGCGCTCGCCGATCTGTACGTCCCGATCCGGCCAGGCAGTGATCTCGTCTTCCTCGGCGCGCTGGTCAACTATGTCGTCAATCACGAGCGCTGGCAGACCGATCCGTTTTTCCGCGAGTACGTGCTTCACTACACCAATGCCAGCGTGATCGTCTCCACTGACTTTCGCGACACCGAGGACCTCGCCGGGGTCTTCAGCGGATACCGCGCCGAGCAACGCCGCTACGATACCGCCAGCTGGCACTATGCCGGGCAGCTCCACCCCGTCGAGGGCGAGCGCTGGCCCTGCCGCCCGCTGGTCGAGCCGGAGCGGGATCCGACGCTCCAGCATCCCAACTGCGCCTTCCAACTCGTGAAACGGCACTTCGCACGCTATACGCCGGAACTCGTCGAGGAGGTCTGCGGCGTGCCGCGCGAGCTGTTCCTCCGCGTCGCCGAGACGATCCTCGCCAACTCCGGCCGCGAGCGGACGACCGCTTTCTGCTACGCGGTCGCCTGGACGCAGCACACCATCGGCACGCAGATCATCTCGTGCTGCGCCTTGCTGCAGCTCCTGCTCGGCAACATCGGCCGCCCCGGCGGAGGCATTCTGGCGCTCCGTGGGCACGCGACCATTCAGGGATCGACCGATATCCCGACGCTCTTCGATCTTTTGCCCGGCTACCTCAAGATGCCGCGCGCTGTCCCGGAGCACGCGACGCTCGCTGGCTACTTCGCCAGCGAGCGCCCCGCAACGGGCCTCTGGTACGACATGCCCAAGTTCCTGATCTCGCTCCTCAAGGCGTGGTACGGGGATGCGGCGACCCCAGAGAACGACTTCGGTTACACCTTCCTCCCCAAGATCGGTGGCGACTACTCGTTCCAGTCGATCCTCACCATGATGGAGGACGGGATCATCAAGGGACTCTTCGTCATGGGGATGAACCCAGCCGTCGGCGGGCAAAACGCCCGGCTGGCCCGCCGCGCACTGGCCAATCTGGACTGGCTGGTGGTGCGGGATGTCCACGAGATCGAGACGGCCTCCTTCTGGTACGATGCCCCGGAAGTGCGCAACGGTGAGGTTCGGCCCCAAGACATCCGGACCGAGGTCTTCTTCCTGCCAGCGGCGATCGCAGCGGAGAAGGACGGCACCTTCACCAATACGCATCGCCTGGTTCAGTGGCACGACAAAGCCATCGATCCACCGGCCGATGCGCGCTCCGAGGCTCATTTCGTCTACCACCTCGGCCGTCGCCTCAAGGAACTCTATGCCGACGACGATTCTCCGGCCGGCCAGCAAATCCGAGCCTTGACTTGGGATTACCCCACGACCGGACCGCACCAGGAGCCCGATCTCATGGCAGTCGCCCGCGAGATCAGCGGGTATCGTGTCGCTGACGCACGACCGGTCGCTGGATTCCATGAACTGGCCGACGACGGATCGACTGCCTGCGGTTGCTGGATCTACGCGGGTATCGTCACACCGGAGGGCGAGCATCGGGCCAAACGCCGACGGGGCGACGAGCGTGCCAGCCCCGATTGGGGCTTCGCGTGGCCAGCCAACCGCCGCATTCTCTACAACCGCGCTTCAGCCGACCCACAGGGTCGCCCCTGGAGCGAACGGAAGAAGTGGATCTGGTGGGACCCCGATCAGGGACGGTGGGTCGGGTACGACGTTCCCGATTTCCCAGCCACCAAGCCGCCCGATTACCAGCCACCTCCCGGGGCCAAGGGGCTCGACGCTCACCCCGGTACCGCTCCCTTCATCATGATGCTGGACGGCCGCGGCTGGCTCTTCGTCCCACACGGCCTCGTCGACGGGCCCTTGCCCACGCACTACGAGCCATGGGAGAGTCCGATTCCCAACCTGCTCTACCCGACTCAGCCACGGAGTCCGGTCGCCCCGGTCTTCCTCCGACCGGACAATCCCTATCATGAGATCGCCGACCCACGCTACCCGTACGTCATCACGACCTACCGATTGACTGAACATCACACGGCTGGAGGCATGAGTCGCTGGGTACCGTGGCTCGCCGAGCTGCAACCAGCCGGATTCGTCGAGATCAGCCCCGAACTGGCGCGTGAACTCGGCATCGCGACCGGCGACTGGGTCGTCGTCGAGACGGCGCGCGGGAGCGCCGAGGCACGCGCGCTCGTCACCGAGCGTGTTCAGCCGCTGACGATAGCGGGACGGGCTGTTCACGTCATCGGCATGCCATGGCACTTCGGCTTCGGCGGCTTGGCCACCGGCGGCATCGCCAATGAGCTGGCTGCGTTGATCGAAGACCCCAACTCCCTCATTCACGAGGCGAAGTCGTTCACCTGCACGATCCGCAAGGGGCGTTTGCGGGAAGGAAAAGCACCGTGAAGGGACCGGCAGCACTCGAAGGCACCACGCGAGCCCGGCCAGGCGCCTTCGGCTTCCTCACCGATACCACCCTCTGCATCGGCTGCAAAGCATGCGAGGTGGCTTGCAAGCAGTGGAACCAACTGCCGATGGACGATTTCGGCTTCACCGGCATGAGCTACGACAATACCGGCGATCTCGGCGCGACCACCTGGCGGCATGTGGCCTTCATCGAGCGGATCAGCGATCGGGAAGGTCGGCGACCAACGACTCTCGCGCCGTTCCAGAGCAACTGGCTGATGCTGAGCGACGTCTGCAAGCACTGCGTCAACGCTGGCTGCATGGAGGCATGCCCGACCGGCGCCATCATCCGCACCGAGTTCGATACGGTCGTGATCCAACAAGATATCTGCAACGGCTGCGGCTACTGCGTTCCGGCCTGCCCCTTCGGTGTCCCCGCCCTGAGTCCGCTCGACGGCAAGGCGCACAAGTGCACCCTGTGCTACGACCGCTTGAAGGACGGGCTCGAACCGGCCTGCGCCAAGGCCTGCCCGACCGATGCTATTCAGTTCGGTCCAGTGCATGCCTTGATGGACCGGGCACGAGCGCGCGTCAGCGAACTGCGCGCCCAGGGTGTGGACGCTCGCATATACGGTGACCAGGCACTCGGTGGTACCGGCGGCATCGGTGGACTCAACGCCTTCTTCATCCTGACTGCACCGCCGGAGGTTTATAACCTGCCAGCCAAGCCCGAGCTTCCCCAGCGGCGCGTGCTGCCCGCCTTCTTCACTACAGCGCTAGCCGCACTCGCACTCGGCATCGCCACCCTGTTCTCCTTCCGACGGGTGGGAAGGATGCATCATGGCTGAACTCCGAGCTCGGCGATACCGACGTGCACCTGGCGAACCCGTCAGCACCGCGACGCGCGAAAGCTACTATGGACTCCCCGTCATCCATGGCCCGCATTGGCATTGGCCGATCGTGTTCTACTTCATCTTGGGAGGACTCGCCGGGGGGAGCGCGGTCCTCGCTGCGGCCGCCCGACTCCTCGGTGGCCCTCCGGCTCGTCCGGTCGTTCGGGCGGGTCGCTATCTCGCCTTCCTCGCTGTCTTGCCAGGCCCCTTGCTCTTGATCGTCGACCTCGGGCGTCCAGAGCGCTTTCATCATATGCTTCGGGTCATCAAGTTGCGTTCGCCGATGTCGCTGGGCGTCTGGGGCTTGATCGCTTTCAGTCTGAGCGCATTCCTCAACGCGCTGCGGCAAGCAGTCGATGACGGCTTCTTCGGTCGTTCGAATCGTCTGGCGCGCGGCTTCCGAAAGCTGCCGGACCGCGCGCTGGCTATCGCGAGCACGGTCCCGGCCTTCTTCCTGGCTGGCTACACTGGTGTCCTGCTCGGCGCAACTGCTGTACCACTTTGGGCACGCAACGCCTTGCTCTTGGGACCACTGTTTCTCTGCTCGGCGCTTTCCAGTGCTGCTGCGACGCTCTCCCTCCTGCTGGCACGCCGTTCCCAGAATGACCGAGCGGAGCAGGCCCTGGCACAGGTCGAGTTCCTCGCCCTGACTGGCGAGGTCACGCTCCTCGAAGCGGTTCGCCGGAAGAGCGGTCCGGTGATCGGTCGCCCCTTGCGCCGCGGGGCCGAAGGACGCGCATTCGCTGGTGCCCGCGCAACCACTGCTGCTGCACTCGTGCTGCACGGCCTTGCGCTGCTGCTCCCGCGACGCTGGCGCCAGCGGCTCGGGCTCCTGGCGAGCATCCTCGCTCTGGCGGGAGCCTTCCTTCTCCGAGCAACGATGGTCTTCGGCGGTCATCGCTCGGCCGATGATCCGGCCGCAACGTTCGCACTGACCCGCAGCGACGAATGACCGAACGATGCGGTGCGCCGCGATGCACGATCGCGACACAGCGGAGACCCCTCGTGCGCACCGTCGTCGCGCGCTAGCTGCTCGGGTCGTCGAGGAACCGCTGCGGGGAAAAGCGGAGCGGGATACCGTCCTCGCTGTCCAGTTCCAATGCCCGCGCGATCAGCTCAGCAGTGATCGGCGCCAGCATGATACCGAGCCGGAAGTGGCCAGTTGCCACCCAAACATTGCGCCAGCCGGGTAGCCGACCCAGGATCGGCTGATCGTCGGCCGTGCCGGGTCGCAGCCCTGCCCCCGCCCAGAAGAGTTCTTCTTGCAAGAGAGCCGGCGCGAGACGTCGAGCTGTATCGATGCAGAACCACAAGCCGTGCGCGGTCGGTCGAGTGCCCCAACGTCCTCGCTCGACCGTCGTCCCGACCCAGACCAAGCCGTCCGCGCGGGGTACCACGTAGCCAGTCACCCCCGGCGCGCCGATGATCGATCGGGGACGCCGTGTCGTCCCATCGATCAAGACCATCTGACCCTTGACCGGCAAGGTCGGGAGTGGCCGCCCGAGTGGAGTCGTCAATTGGCCGGACCAGGCACCGGCTGCCAAAACGACGGCTGCAGTCGCGATGCGTTCGCGAGCAGTCTGGATGGCCAGCACGCGGTCACCCGCTGTCTCCAGCCCGACGACAGCCGTATGCTCGAGAACCGTCGCACTATACCGCTGAGCAGCGAGCGCTGTCGCCCGCACGAGCTGCGGCACGAGGACACTCGCTCCTTCGTCGATGCGCAATGCTCCCTGGACGTGGACCGGCAAGAGTGGCTCTGCCTCGCGCACCGTGGGGCCATCGAGCCATTCGACACTGAAACCACGCTCTTCGAGCCATGTCCCGACCGCTCGGATGTCAGCGATTTCCGCCTCGGTCTCGGCGACCAAAAGGGTTCCCCACTGCTGAAAACCGACCGCCAGCCCCGTCTCCTCCTGGAGCGACCCGATCAGCCATGGGTACGAGCGCAGGCTGCGCCAGAGCAACTCCTGAAGTTCGACCGGATGGTGTCGTTCGTCCAGTGGGCTCACGATCCCCGCGGAGGCAGCCGACGCTCCATCACCGATCGATTCCCGTTCGAGGAGCGTCACGCGCTTGCCTTGTCGCGCCAGCGCGTAGGCGATCGTCGTGCCGATGATCCCACCGCCCACGACGACGACATCCGGATAGGGCTCCAGTCGCGTCGTCATGATCGCTCCTTCCGTAGCGACCGTACCGAGTGTCCCCGATCGTTCGAGTCACCCGAGAGGACGAACGCTACCACCACGTGCTCTTCGACCGCTTCGACTCCACTGCACCCCCGGAGACCGGTAAGGGAAACCAGATCGAGACGAGGAGCGAACCGTGACGATTCCTCGTGAAAACGCTCACTGCGTCTCGTCGTCGAGGGCGGCGCTAGTCGCTCACCGTGCGGTGAGCGTTCTCAGAGTCTGGTTCTTTGCTCCTCGCTCCTCCACCCCCTCGCTCCGCCGGCCGTCCTTTGGGAGTCGAAGGCGATGGCACTCGTGAACGATACCACGCGGGAACGCAAATGAGAACCGTGCGAAGACTGCGCTTCCGGTGTACCAGCCATTACCTGACAGCGTAGATGACCGGTCGGCGAGAACGGCTCAGGGAGTCGCGGGGGTCGGCATCTCACCAGGCAAGGAGGGGCGCGGCGGAGCCAGCTGGGAACCGCTGCTCGGCGGTGCTGCTCCGCCGGGAGGCGGTGTTCCGACCGGTGGAGCCCCAGGTATCGGACTCGTCTCGTCGCTCGCACCCGGCGTCGGGGTCGGACGCTGGATCTCGATCCGCGGGGCAACGCCGACCATCGCAGCATAGGCTTGCAGCGAACTCCAGCCACGTCCGGTCATTCCCTTCGGCGTCGCCAGAGCAGCTCTGAGTTCGCGCAGCTCATACTCGGATGCCTGATCACAGCGCAACCGGGGTGCCCCATCGCGGACACTGAGTTCGGTGACCGTGCGCGCACCCGGAATCGGCAACTTGCCGGTCGCGGCGCAGACCTGAACCTCCACGATACCCGGCGGCCGCGGGAATTCGATCGGGATCGGTTGGCCATCGGCACCGAGGAGGGATCGTGCGATTTGTGGATCCTGATGCGCTTTCACCATGAAATCGTGCCAGATCAAGGCAGCGCTCGAGATACCGTCCAACCCCCGCGACGGACTGTTGTCGGTATTGCCGACCCAGACCCCGACGACGAGATCAGTGGTGTAGCCGACCGTCCAGAGGTCACGCGCGTCTTCCGACGTCCCGGTCTTCGCCGCGACCGGGCGGTTACCGAGTTCCGGCAGCACCAGCGGATTGTTCAGCCCGAAAATCATGGCACGCGCCTTGTTGTCGGAGAGGATGCTCGTCATGAGATAGGCATACTCGGCCCGGACCACCTGCTTGGCCTGATCGAGAACCGTCGCACGATCCAGTTGGTAGATCCGATTGTTTCCTGGAGCGATGATTTCCAAGATCGGATTGTAGGGGACGTACTTGCCATTGTTCGCGATCGTCGCGTAGGCATTGGTCAACTCGAGGAGCGAGACCTCCCCGCCGCCGAGCGTGATCGAAATGCCGTAGAAGTTGGGATCCCGCCAGAAACCAGTCTTGATGCCGAGCCGGTGCGCCATGTCGATCATCGCCGGGACACCGACCACCTCGATCGCCTGCAGTGCCGGGATGTTGAGCGAGTTGGCGAGTGCCTCGCGGACGGTGATGGCACCGAAATGCTGCCCGGTCGCATTCTTCGGCTCGTACTTCCCGAATCCGGGAATATTCCAAACCTTGGCATAGTCGAAGACGATGGTACCGGGATACCAGCCGGCTTTCTCGAAGGCAGTCAGATACGTGACCGGCTTGATGGCCGAGCCGGGCTGACGCTCGGCTGTCGTCACATTGAACTGACCATCGATCGCATCGTTGTAAAAGTCGGCGCTGCCGACCATCGCGATGATCTCGCCGCTCCAGGGAAGCATGGCCACCAGAGCACCGTTGTTGACGCGATACGGGGCGAGCTGCTCGACGCGACGCTTGACGATTTCTTCGGCCGCCT
>Ga0197143_1002508_pt1 | contig 13413 bp, 13 predicted proteins | sample GBS70_MetaG_FD_148603 | JGI IMG/M metagenome (GOLD analysis project Ga0197143, IMG submission 148603) | Sediment microbial communities from Great Boiling Springs, Gerlach, Nevada, United States - GBS 70_MetaG | ecosystem: Environmental > Aquatic > Thermal springs > Hot (42-90C) > Sediment...
AAAATGTTCCATTTCCCATTTGAGAGTTTCTTTTGAAAAACTTCTATTAAAAGCAATGCAATCTCCTTTTAGGCTTTGAATTTTTATAAGGAGTTTTATGCTCTTTCTGTAAAATTCCTCCATCCCATTTTCTGAAAGAAGGTATAGGTCCTCAAGAATAAAATCTCCTTCATCCTCCAGGAAAAAAAGATTTCTTTTTTTATCCTCTATCAAAATCTCCGGGACAGGAATTTCATTCTTCTTGAGAAAGGAATAAATATCAAGATATGATGTGAGCATTCTCTGGGGATTTTGCGTTTCAATTTTCTCTTCCATTCCGCTTTCAAAGGGAATTCTCATTACCACAAATTTTTCATTTTCTGTGATCGCCCTCGCATAGGTTCTGATTGATGCGTCTCCCTTCATCGGGATGAAACTCAAAAGGTGCTGAGAGGTTTTATCAAGAATTGAATCTGCCACATCTTTTTTCAAACTTTTAAAGTTTTTCTCTCCCATATTTATAGCACTTGAAAGCCCTCCCGCGCACTTTCCAGAAAGAAGCACCTCTTTTTTTATGTCCTCACCTTCCCTCACAGGACCCACCTCCAGGACAAGAAGGGAATTTCCCTTCCATATTTTTTCGTATATCCTTTCCATAGGACATGTACCCCGGTAGGGGAGAAGGTGTATGTCATCCTTTCCATTGTTGTCCGCGAGATGGAATTCAAAGATAATTTCGGGGTCTATTTCGCCGAAGACTTTCCATTCCTTTGAGATGTTGAGGTGACCGATATCAATACATAAACCCAGGTTATTTGCTTCAAATTCTTTTAAAATTTTTAATACATCGGTGAGCCTTGTCCTTTCGCGGAAGCCGTTCTCAATAGCGATTTTTACTCCCAGCTTCTCAGCTGTGTTTAGGATTTCTGAAATGCTTTTTTTGAGCGAGTCAAATGAAGAACCCGAATATTCCATTCCTGTATGAAGGACCATAACTTCTGCTCCGATCTCCTTCCCTTTTGACATGGCTTTGAGGACTTCCTTAACTGCAAACCTTCTTCTGTTCTCATCCGAATCGGAGATGTAAAACCTTCCTCTCTTATCGGGGTCGGATGTGATGAACTCATAGAAAGGGAGATGAAGGGAGTTTGCAATGAGACCGGTTCTTTTTAAAGTTTTTTTCAGTTTTTCAATGAACTCTTCGTTTTCATAATCGAAATGGGGCCTCATACCCCAGACTTCTATACTGTCAAACCCCGCTCTCTTCACGATATAAAGATTTTTCTCATCCAGTGGATGAAAGGGAAAAAGATGGGTTGAAAGGCCGATTCTTTTCATTTTTTAAAAAATTTTATTCCATTTCTTAAAAATATCCAGTAAAGCAAGGGTAGTGTCTTGAATTTTGTGTAGTGCTCTCTGAAAAACCCCGGGTTTAATTTTAAGGGGTTTTGTTATGGATTTATTTCTGATGGTTCTTTCTGGATTTTTTCTTCCATTTCCCTATTTCCCTCAATATATGCCTGTAACCCCTTCTTACAACTTTTTATGTAAAGAGGATATACTACCCCTGGCAGGGAAAAAGGTTTTCTTTTATCTCCTTAACAATCCTCTTAAATTTTCTAATTTCCCTCTTCACAATTAGAAAAGGACAAAACAAAAATCAAACCTCAAGAAAAATCAAAAATCCTTCCAAAAAACTCTCAAAAGATAGCCCCACTTTTCCAGAGGTCTTTGTGTATTGGGAAAAGTTAAAAATAAAGCGGGGCGATTGCTTGCATTGGGTGGAAGAAAAGTGATAGTATAAATACAAATCCTCTATAAGGGGAAAATGAAACTGTTTTGTGGTTGAAGAAAGTGGGGAGAAGCGTAGATGGACATATCCGAACTGTTTGAACAGCCATACCTTCTTCCCTATAAAAAGCTTTTCAGGATTTTCATCTCCTGGAAAGAGATCGTTGGAAAAGAACTGGGAAGCAAAAGCGAACCTCTGAGTATTAAAGACTCCGTTCTGTCAATCCTCACCGATGATGAATTCGTAATGACCGAAATGCATTTTATAAAAAATGAGATAAAAGACGCAGTGAATAAAGCACTTGGAGAGCCTCTAATTGAGGAAATCAAGATTGTATGTCGCAAGAGAAAGGAGAAAAAGAAGAAACCCCTTAAAATAACAGGGGAAGAATTCTGCTTGCCAGAAGAGATAGAAAAGATAATAAATTCCTGTAAGGACGAAGAACTGAGGAAGAAGTTAAGGAGGTTCGCTTCCTCTGTTCTTCTCAGAAGGATGAAATGACGATCCCCCTCTATCCCTGAAAGCTTTTTCTGTACTCGTTGATGACAAGGGAGGGTTCGCCTAGGAGGACGGACTTTCCACTGTCGATCCATAAAACCCTTGAGCAAAATTTTTCAACCATTGAAAGGTCGTGACTGACCAGTATCATCGTTTTTCCAGCTCTTTTGAATTCCTCCATTTTTGAAAGGCATTTTTTCACAAACCCCTCATCTCCTACAGCAAGGACCTCGTCTATGAGAAAGATGTCTGGATCTACGTTTACTGCTATTGAAAAGGCGAGCCTCATATACATTCCTGAGGAATACGTCCTCACGGGCATATCAATGAAGTCTCCTATTTCTGCAAAAGAAACTATTTCGTCAAACTTTCTCTTTACCTCTTCTTTGCTCAATCCAAGGATCATGCCATTTACAATTATGTTTTCCCTTCCCGTGAAATCGGGATGAAAGCCCGTTCCCAGTTCTATAAGTGCTGAGATCCTTCCGTTGACTTTTATCCTTCCTGAATCAGGGCGGTATATTCCTGCGATCAATTTGAGTATGGTTGTCTTCCCGGAGCCATTTCTTCCAATAATTCCAAAAGATTCTCCCTTCATTACAGAAAATGTGAGCCCGTTGAGGGCATACACATAGGACCTCAACGGCGATTCCTTTCTTCTCAAAATTATGTTTAGAAAGGTGGATTTCAATGTTGTGTATTGTTTCTTCAGGTGGTACTTCCTGAACCTCTTTACAACATCTTCAAAAACTACTGCTTCTGTCATATCAGTTCAGGAATTTCGTCCCTGAATTTCTCATATACATAGATGCCCAGAAAGAGGAAAAGGATTGCCCAGCCTCCTGCATACAAAAGATGAAAGGGAGAAGGAGGAATTTTGAAGAAGAGGCTATGCTGGTAAGAAATGATAAGGGGAGAGAATGGATTGAAGAGCACAAGGGTTCTGAGCTTTTCAGGGACCATTGAGAATGGATATACGATAGGGGTTCCGAAGAAGAGAAAGAGGAGGAGGTTAGGGGTTACGTGGAGGAGGTCCCTGAAATAAACGGTTAATGTTGCAACCATGAGGGATAGTCCCTGAAGGAATATGAACTGGATGGGCAAGAGGATAATCAGAAAAAATATGGTTATGTCTGGATAAATCCTGAAAAGAAGGAGAAAGAGGATGAGGAGGGGAAGGGTAAAAATAAAGTTTACGAAATTTGATATATTCATTGTGGTGGGCAAAACATGTGGGGGCAGCATTGCTTTTGTTACGAGCGTGCCGCTGTGAACTATTGAATGCATGCCCCTTTCTATCGATGAGGATATCCAGGTCCATGGAATTAAACCGCAAAAGAGAAAGGCAGGATATTTTTCCATGTTGATTCTCAAATAAAAGGAAAAAACAAGTGTGTAGATTCCCATCTGGATGAGGGGGTTCATAAAAGTCCACAGGAATCCCAAGAAGGAACCCCTGTATCTCGCCCTTATATCCCTCAAAACCAGCTGCCAGATCAGAAATCTGTGTCTGTAGAGGTCAAGGAAATGATAATAAAATCTTTTCATTCAAACTTGAAAGCAGGAGTTTCTTTAAGTGTGGAAAAAACAACCATTGTGTTTGTCCTTACTACCCCGGTCATGCTTCTTATCTTCTTTATAAGAGTCTGAAGGGTGTTCGTATTTTTTGTCCTTATTTTGAGAAGGAGGGTCCATTCTCCTGTGACATGATGACATTCCATCACTTCGTCTCCGAGATTTTTGATTTCTTTCTCAAATGTATCTATGTGTGAGGGATGGTCGATGTAAATCCCGATGAATGCGGTTATATCTACTCCCACCTTTTTGGGATCTATGAGTGCACAGTATCCTTTTATAACTCCTCCGTTTTCAAGCCTGTTGATTCTTTCAATTACAGCAGGAGAAGTCAGACCTACTTTATCTGCAAGTTCTTTGAGTTTGATTCTTCCGTTTTTTTTGAGAATTGAAAGTAGTTTGAGGTCTATGGCGTCTATGGTCTTCATGATATTGATTTAATTCCAAAACCCTGAAAAAATCAACTTGATAATGAATTGATGAGTATGATAATATTTTTAAAAAATTCTGGAGGTAGGAGAAATGGGGCGCAATACAATAGAGGTAAAAGTAGATGTAGAAGGGGTGATTCTTGGAAGAAAAATTAAAGAGAAATTTAATGTATGTGTGAAGAAGGGAGGAACTTTGAAGGATGTGCTTAAAGCGCTTGATAAATGCAACAGGCTCGGAAAGAGGTTTTTCAGAGATCTGCCCACTCTAATCGATCTTCCTGAACTGAAGATAAACGGAGAAAAATGCAGTTTTATAAAGGACTTAAAAAAGAAGCTTAAAGACGGAGACCACATTTATATCTACACCAATTCAAAATGCCATTAAAAGACGGGCTTTTTCTTTTAAAAGAAGAGGTTTCCGGTGGAAGGGATTGGTGCGTCATAGTCCACGGGCTTGGCGAACACTGCGGAAGGTACGAAAAAATTTCAAAAAGGATATTGGGTGCAAAATTCAATCTCCTCAGATTTGACCTGAGAGGGCACGGGAGGTCAGAGGGAAAAAGGGGAGACATAAGGACCTTTGACGATTATTTTGAGGATTTAGAAAAAGCGGCAGAGGGAATAAAGGAGTTTCATCTGATAGGGCACAGCCTCGGCGGTTTGATTGTAATTTATTATGCCATGAAAAGACCCGAGAGGCTGAAATCCCTTGTGGTAAGTGCTCCCTTGCTTGGATTGAAGATTCAACCTCCGAAGTTCAAACTTCTTCTGGGAAGGTTGCTTTTTAGAATAGCCCCGGGAGTTTCCATGTCCAATGAAATTGATCCTGATAAGCTTTCCCGCGATAAAGAAGTGGTAGAAGCATACATCAATGATCCTCTTGTTCACAGGAAGATTACAGTGAGGTGGTTTTTTGAGACCATGAAAGCAATGGATTATGTGAACAGGCATCCCGAAAAAATAAAAACCCCTGTGCTTTTCCTTCACGGCTCTTCCGATGAACTCACTGACCCGAAAGCCACCGAAAAATTTTATGAAAAAATAACTGTTGAAAAAAAGCTATGTATATGCGAGGGATTCTATCATGAGCCCTTCAACGAGCTCGATAACCAGTGGGTTTTTGAGGAAGTGACAAAATGGCTCAAAAAGTTCTCCTGATCGGTAAGAAGATTCTCTCTTTATTTTTTTTCATAATCACTGATTTTATATCTTTTTTTCTCATCTACATAATTGCGCTCTACCTCAAAAACTGGGGGAGGGCAATTTTTCCTCAACTTCTGGAAGCGAGATTTTCAGCCGAATTCCTCTTCTTCTTTTTCATATGGTTTCTGGAGTTTCTTGCCACAGGGCTTTATACCAGAAGAAGGACCATGAGCGAGGAAGCAAAATGGATTATACTGGCGCACTTCCATTCGTCTGTAATACTCCTCGCAATTTCCTATCTTTTAAAACTCCTCTACATCTCAAGGGGAGTTGTGATAATCATGTTTGTGATCGGAAGCCCTGTCTTTCTTGGTGGAAGGGTTATTATTAAATTCATCCTTTACAAATTGAGAATATGGGGAAAGGAGATAGTATTTATCGGGCTCAAACCCTTCCCCGAATCGTTCCTAAAAAAAGCTGGAGAGAATTACTTTATAGGTTATCGGTCACCTCTCTTCATAAAAATTGAAAACCCCTTTGTCCTCGAGGAGTTCATTGATAAATTTCAAAACAGGAGGAATTTTGACACAATTATAAACTCTTATGGAATGAGGCAAGAGGACATCATTTCCCTCATAGAGGGGATTGGAAAATTTGGAGATTCAATCTACGTGCTTCCCGAGATATCAGGTATAGCGACAACAGGAGAAATTCTCATGCTCGGCCAAATGCCCCTCCTTAACATAAACCTGAACCTTGCAAAGCCCTGGAACATCTATCTGAAAAACTCAACAGAATGGGTTTTGTCCATTGTTATTCTCCTTATTATTTTTCCGTTTATTTTAGGGATTTCTCTTCTCATATTCCTGTTTGACGGAAGACCGGTTCTGTTTTCTCAGGAAAGGCTGGGCAAAAATGGAAGGAGGTTCAAACTGTTCAAATTCAGGACAATGTATCATGACGCAGATGAAAAACTGAAGGAGTATCTGGAAAAAAACGAAAGTGCAAGGGAAGAATGGAACAGGTTTATGAAGCTCAAGGGATTTGATCCCAGAGTCACAAAGATCGGAAGGTTTTTGAGGAAGTGGAGCCTTGATGAACTTCCACAGATCTTCAATGTTCTGAAAGGGGAGATGAGTTTGATAGGACCGAGACCTTATCTTCCGAGGGAGGTGGAGAGGATGGGGATTTATAAAGATGTGATTCTGAAGGTGAAACCGGGGATCACCGGACTATGGCAGGTGTCAGGGAGAAACTCTCTGGAATTTCAGGAAAGGTTAAAGCTTGACGAGTTTTATGTGAGGAACTGGTCTTTATGGCTGGATTTCGTAATCCTCCTCAAAACCCCTTTTGTGGTTTTAAGAGGGAAAGAAGCTTATTGAAGAGCCAGCAAACCCTCTCCAGAATTCCTCCTGTGGGACAGAGAAAAATGCACCAGAACCTTTTTACGAAAATTGATAGAAGGATTCCTGACAGTGCAAAGATCCACATAATCGCGGACCCCTTAAAGGAAAAGAGCCATTGAAATGGTTCAAGGTAGAGGAGGAAAGAGTATCCCGTAACAAGGAAAAGAGAAAGGAGGATTATTCCGAGGAATTCCTTGAGAAATGCCGCAAAGCGGGCTGAAGAGGGGGATTCTATTTTTTTCTTCTTTCCAATTATTCCTGCAATATCAACAAGGGTTCCGTACGGGCAAATACATCTGCAGTACAGGGGTTTTTTCATAAAAGAGCTCAAGAACACAAGGATGTATATGGATAAAAGGGAAAGATTTGAGATGGAAGGAAGGTGAAAGGTTATTATCCTCGAGATATCTGTGAGGGAGAACGGTGAGTTCATATAAAAACCTATAAGGGCTATCCCGCCCAGGGAAGAAAGAAGGATAAAATATTTTTTTCTTTTCATAACCCCTACAAAGCCTGAAAGAAAAACAAGGAGGATAAGGACTGAAAGAATGATTTCTTTTTTTAAACCCTCATCCGGAAGGTATACAGGAATGTTCAATTCATCCCTTGCAATCTTTGCAGCCCCTCCGATGACATCTCTTAAAAGGGCTCTTGATGAAATAGTCGCTCCGGAAACCACACTTAATCCTTTATATCCCTCCTCGATCCTGTGTCCCTTCATATCTTTAATCAATCCTGCCTCTTCTATCATGCTGAAATAGAAAGGGGTCTCGTTATGGGTCAAAATTTCAATACCTGTGATGGTGCCCGACTTGTCAATTCCCACAACTGCATGGATCTCACCACCATACCCCTTTGCCTCAGGAGGCATTCTTGAAGTGAGAAACACATACCCGCAGAAATTACCTCTTGAATCAATCCCTTTCCAGTATTTGTCTGTTTTTTCAAATTTTGATGCACAGGGCAAAACCGCAAGCAGATTTTCTACAGAAGGTTCAATTTTCTCGGTTTTCTTGAAGAAAAAGAAAAGAATGGAAAATAAAAGAAAAAAGTATGCTCCTGCTCTCAGATACTTCAAGTTTTACCTCCTTTGACATATTTATAAACTTTACCACCTGTAATCAATGAAAATGGGTAGTGTCTTGAATTTTGTGTATGAGAGGAAAAGAGAAGGGAGAAGTAATAAAATACCCCTGATGGCGGAAATACCACCAGCAGGTGCAACCACGATTAAGGAGAAACTTCAGGAGGCTATACAAAATTTATCACAGGATGGAGGGCATTCAAAGATGAGATATGGGTAGAGTAAGTAGAGCAGGGATTTTTGTTAAAAATAATCCTTATTAATTACTCGAATTTCTTGTAGTATTATCACAACATGCATAGGTAAAAAAGAAAAGATAGGCGATAGGACATATCTTATAAAGTGTAGGGTTACAGGGATGAGGATGGAAAGGTGAGGCAGAGATTTCGTCGTTATCCTGGAAGATTGGAGGACGGTAAGCTCATAGAGCCAGAGTATAAACGATTAGAGATGAAAAGGTTATTTTCTGCGGGTATTCAGTTGATGGTAAGGGCACTGGTGGAGGAGTGTGGGTTGAGCATAGATAATAGCCATCTTTGTCTTGCCACGATGCATCTAATAAATCCATCCAGTTTGAATCGGGTAAGGAAGAATTTTTTGAGGTTTGGTCTGGATACGTTTTTTGGAGATATATTCAGGTCTTAATTTTACACCTCATTGGGTCTGGAAGAAGGAGAGATATCTAGACTTGAGATAGAACTTTATCAGCGCGTAAAGAAGGCGAGGTCGGTGATATTTTATGATATAACTTCCATATCAGACCTCTGAAAAAGTGAGCTATTTTTTGAGAGTTTTTGGCAGGATGTTTGATTTTTTGACAAAGGGGGATAAAAATTGGGGTAAAGTTTTTGATTTTTCTTGACATGTGATTTTTGTTTTAAACTCTTGAAAAAGGAAATTAGAGAATTTGAACTCAATTCTTTTAAGGAGGATTTATCCTCATAAACCTGAAAATCATGAAAAACGCACCATGAATAGAGATTAAAGAAGGGAAAAATGGAGAGGGGGAAAGAGGAGAAGGAAATGGGTGAACGGAAGAAAAAAATCCCGAAAAGAAACATCAGAAATAAACCCAGAATACAATCCTTAAAATTAAACCAAAGATTTTTCAGAAAGCACAAAATTAACTTGACTTTATTTTTTTATTTCTGATAAAGTGAAATCATGAAAAGGATTTTAATTTTTCCACTCATCCTCTTTCTACCCATTGTGGTAGAGGGAAAAGAAAGTTATGTATTTTTTGGAGCAATTTTTTCACCCATGCTTGCCATTTCCCACACCTATAATCAAACCCATGACCTTGACCTCGGAGGAGGGATAAGGGGAGGGTATGTCACAAAGTGGTTTCAGGTGTATGGCGATTTCCTTTTCTCAGGTGGATTTGGCGGAAAGATTGACGGAAAAAGTTATACCACAAAGGGAGTGTGGCTGGATTTTAATGCATGTTTAAAACCCTTAGGAGACATTGATAAACTTGCCCTTTACCTAGGACCCGGATTCGGACTCGCTTATTTTTCTGCAGATATTTATGATTTCAGCAAAACCTCCTGGAGTGTGAACGGAATTGTGGGAGCCTCTCAAAAGATCGGTTCAGGGAGAGCAGGGATGAACATTGAACTAAAATATACAGGAATAAAATTCCCGCCCCAAACAGAAAATCTTCTCTTTACGATTTTCAAGTTTTACTGGGATTTAACATTTTAGATAAATGGAAATTCCCTTCCATATAAATGTCCCCATAAAGATGCTCATTGAGAGAATTGATGATGTAATAGAAAGGAGGATAAATCCTGAAATATATGTGGACGCCCGTTCGTTAAAAAAAATCTCTCCTGAATCCATAGATATAACTGCTGAAAAACTGAGGAAAGCAGGAATCCGAACCACCCTTCATGCCCCATATATGGACCTCAATCTTGGAGCGAGGGATGAAGATGTAAGAAGGATATCGGTTGAGAAGGTTTTGAGCAGTATAAAACTTGTCCTCCCCTTTAAACCCCTCATGATTGTCTGCCATCCCGGATACTTTGACTATAATTACTCCTTTAATTATTCAGTGTGGGCTGAAATGGCATATCGGTCTTTCAACGAAATAGGAGAGGAATGCTCGAAAAATGGTCTAAAAGTCGCCATTGAGAATGTTTTTGAAAGAAATCCGGATAACCTGCGGTTTTTGCTTTCAAAACTTCCATCTGAACTATTCGGCTTCTGTTTTGACCCGGGACATGCAAATCTCTTTACCGAAGTGGAAATGAAGGTGTGGCTTGAATCCCTCGGAGAAAGGCTTTTTGAAATGCACATTCATGACAATAAAGGTAAGTATGATGACCACCTCCCCCCTGGAGATGGAAATATCCAGTATGAAGAAATTTTCAACATGGTGAGGGACAAAAAACTCATATTCACCCTTGAGCCTCACAGGGTTGAGGACCTGGAAAGAAGCATATCAAATTTTTTAAAGATGGTTAAATGAAACCGATTCTATTTACAATAAATCTTGGATTCATAAAAATACCAATTCACTCTTATGGGGTGATGCTTGCCCTTTCATTTTTCATAGGGACAATTATTGCAGCAAGATATGCACAGAGAAATGAGGGAATATCAGAAGACGATTACATCTCAGCAACGATGATAACTATGATAGGAATTCTGATAGGCTCAAGGATATTTTTCATAATTGAGCACTGGAAAGAGTACAGAGAAAATATACTTGAGGTCTTTGCTGTGTGGAAGGGAGGGCTTGTCCTTTATGGCGGACTCTTCGGAGGCATAATAACAGGAATTATTGTTGCCTGGAGAAAAAAAATTCCAATCGGAAAATACTTTGATGCAGGAGCACCATCCATAGCGCTGGGCGTATTTCTTACAAGAATTGGATGCTTCCTGAACGGATGCTGTTATGGAAAACCGACGGATTCACCGTTCGGAGTATCATTTCCTGAAGGGAGTTACGCCCACATAAAACATCTAAAAGAGGGGCTGATATCTCCACAAAGCGATTTTTCACTTCCCGTCCATCCAACAGAACTCTATGAATCCTTTGGAGGGCTTATCATCTTTGGGACAATGCTCCTTTTGAGAAAGAGAAAAAAGATATACGATGGAGAATACATGATTCAATTCCTTATCCTTTATTCAATTCTTAGATTAATTGTTGAATTCTTCAGGGGAGACCATCCTGCCTGGTTCCTTTCCACATTTACAACCCCTCAGGTTATAAGCATATTCATATTCGCGGTATGCTCTTTCTATGAGGTATTTAGAATTATAAAAAAATAAAAAGGGAGGCAATTATGAAGAAAAAACTCTGTGTTATAACAGTGGGATGCCTTTTCATTTGTGTAAAATCCGAAGCCCGTTTCTACGACATCGGTGCAAGGGCTAAAGGTATGGCGGGAGCCCAGGTTGCTGTTGTAAACGACGCTTCTGCAGTTTACTGGAATCCTGCTGCGCTTGCATTTATAAAACCAAAATTCAGTATGACGATAAACACTGCTGTTCAGGAATATACATACGGAGATTTTATTGAAAAAGCCACAGGGATGTTCGATGAATATGTGAATGAAGAGTATGAAGGCTATGATAACAAAATTTCCTACATAAAAGATGTTCTTCCCGACAAGGATGAGATTTCAGAAGGTGATGTGGGGCTCCTTATAGGTCTTACAAAAGATGTCCTTGATTTGCTTTCTTCAGATTTTTACATTGATGTTGGTGGATATGCTGGAATTCCATTAGCAGGAAAAAATTATGGAGGTGGAGCATTTTCTTTTTACAAAGCAGGTGCCTGGTTCGTTCCTGACCTTGAATCCACAGGAAGCCCATCTCCCGAAGCCACGACAGCAATTGAGAGGCTCGCTGACAATCCTCCTGAGCCATCGCAGCATTTCTTCAGCGATAAAGTAAGAAATGACCTTATTAAAAAAATTGAAAACCTTGGTGGTGACTGGGCTAATACCAACCCATCAACCGGAAGGACATATGCACAGGACTATGTTTACAGAATTGAAGCAGGTCTTATAAAAGAGGGTTATAAACCCGGAGTAAACGAGAAAAAATTTGCTGATGCTGCCTACAGCGTTGCAAAAGGAACAAAGATGGTTGAAGATTTCGCAGCCACCGATTATACACTCAACCAGACAAGGATAGCATTAAAAACCCTTTTTCTTGTAGAAGTTCCGGTTTCCTACGCCTACAGGTTGAATGATAAGATTGCAATCGGTGGAAGTTTTAAGGTTCTTTATGGACTGGGCTATCAAAAGGACCTCAGATTCATGCAGGAGATTAACTGGGATGATTTCAGGGACGAGGCTTTTAATTTCGGAAACGGAAAGACAAACATCGGAATAGACCTCTCCCTTCTTTACTCGGAAAGTTTTCTCAGGGCTGGATTTATAGCAAAGAATATAAACGCTCCATCCTTTGACACAAATACAGGTGGAAGCATAAGGCTATATCCCCAGTTAAGGGGCGGGGCAGGATTTGTACTCTTTAAGAACCTTTTAACCCTTGCCTGCGACATGGATTTGTATCCTGTCAAATCTCTGAATAGAGACATAAAGGAAATGGACCTTTCAGTTGGAGCAGAAGTGAATCTAAAATGGGTAGCCTTCAGAGGAGGATACAGACATAGCCTTACAGAAGGAAGGGAACTTGGAGAATTCGGATTAGGAATGGGCTTTGACATCTACATAATGAAGATTGACATGGGCTTTACCCTTGGCAACTTTGTTGAAATTGAGGGATGGAATATCCCAACAGATATCAGCGGTGAGATTTCCCTTGTGATGCTCTTCTGAAGGAAAAAGACCTCTGAAAAAATGTGGCTGTTTTTGGTATTTTGTGAGGAATTCTTCATTTTTGAAGAGGAAAAGAAAACAAAGAAAGGGGAGAAAAAACTCCCAAAATAAATTCAAAACAAAACCCCCAAAAATTAAACAAGGGTTTTTCAGAGAGCACTACATGAAGACCTCTGAAAAAGTGGGGCTATTTTTTGAAAGTTTTTGGTAGGATGTTTGATTTTTTGACAAAGGGGAATAAAAATTGGGACAAAGTTTTTGATTTTTCTTGATATTTGGTTTTTGTTTTGAAGGATATGTAAGAAGATAGAAAAAACTTTTTGCTGGCCGGGGTAGTATATCATATAAAATGTAGTAAGAGGGGTTACAGGCATATATTGAGGGAAGCACTTCATAAACCTGAAAATTATGGCAAATGGATCATAAATATAGAGAATTAAAGAAGGGGAGAAAGAAAAAAAGAGGAGAAGGAAATAGGGAAATGGAAGAAAAAATCCAGAAGAAAAACCACAAATAAATTCAAAACAAAGCCTCTAAAATTAAACCAGAGGTTTTTTTCAGAAAGCATTCCAGTTGTGTACTGTACATATAGATCATGACCGGGTTGTAAGTGTTCCATTTTTATTTTTTTATCTTTTCTGGCGAAGGGGATGTGTTGATAAATCGGGATTATTTTATCAAGTATGAAAGGCGGGAAGATGGC
>Ga0197143_1002509_pt1 | contig 13408 bp, 16 predicted proteins | sample GBS70_MetaG_FD_148603 | JGI IMG/M metagenome (GOLD analysis project Ga0197143, IMG submission 148603) | Sediment microbial communities from Great Boiling Springs, Gerlach, Nevada, United States - GBS 70_MetaG | ecosystem: Environmental > Aquatic > Thermal springs > Hot (42-90C) > Sediment...
AGATTACACTTATTCCTAAATCTCTTTTGCCTCCTTAAGGTATACTCAATCATACTTAATTTATACCTTAAGGAGGCCTCTTATCTATATCTTTGCAACAGAGCAAAGCAGATAGCATTTTACCTTTAATAAATTCTTTCAACTTATTACCTCTACCACCTGAAAAAAGGATTCGCAATAAACTCTCCTTTGCCTTTACCCCACAGTACTTTAACACCCATATCGAAGAGATAAATCAAATTGTAGAATGGAGGCTACAAAATCCACAACCATTCTATGCATGGAAACGTCAATTTAGAGCTGGTATTAAGTTTGATGCAACCTCTGAAATTCACAGGATAAATGTACCAACACTTGTAATAGCTGGATCGGATGATAGAGTTGTTAGCCCTGAAAGTTCAAAACGCCTTTCAGAGGGAATACCAAATTCAAGATTCAAAATTATTGAAGAAACAGGACATCTTCTATTTATTGAAAAAGCTGAAGAATTTAACAGAACCGTACTTGACTTCTTAAAGGAAATAAGTAAGACAGAAAAACCAATAGAACAAGAAGAGGAAAAGGTCTGGTGGAAAAAAATACCCTGCTTTTTATCCTCTCTGCTAAAAAGGTTCCTTCCTTGAGGATAAAATTGCAATTTTATCCTTTTACTTATAACCCCACTGTATTTTGAATAGGATTGACATCTATACAGGTTTGGTATAAAAATCTCTCCAATTTGGGGAAAGAAGTTTTAGTTCCTTTATTGATTAGTATTACCTTCACTCTTGTACTTATGGTTTTAGCCTGGTGGATAGGTAGATATTGAATTGTCTCCAATGAGGATATGGGATATTCCACCTGAGAAACTATGCAACAGACACCTGCTTGGAGAACACAGAGAACTTCATGCAATATGGACAATACTTACTAAAGGCAAAAAAGGATATATAAACCATCCTGAAACCAAAAGATGGATAGGAAAACTTAAGGCATTGTATCTAAGACACGAAAAATTGGTTAAAGAAATGAACCGAAGAGGATATAAACATAAAAGCCCTCTTGATAAGAACCTAGCAAAAGGCCCTGGTAAACAAAAAGAATTCGTTGATTCTATTGAAAGGCAAATAGAAATTTTAAAGAATAAAAAATGTAAATGTTTAGTAGAGTAAAAGACTACGAATCAGTTCTCACTAATCGGACTTGATTTTAATCTGTGACGGTTCACTAACCTCAATTTGAGGCTTCCCACGATAAGTGGTTATAAGCCCTGTTACACACACTTCCTTCCCTTTAAAGAACACCTCAGGTGGATTCTTAAACTTACCTCTATCTGAACCCCAAATTACAATTGTAAAAACATGATTGGGATATGGTTTATTGAGGTTAAGAAAAGTGGGTTTCCCTCTGCTTCTAACTGCATAAGTTGCACTGGCAACCGTTCCACAAACGGTTTTGGTCTCCCCAATGTATTTGTACGCTTCTTCCGGGGTGATGTAATTCTCTTGAGCGTGAAGTATAGGAAACAAAGTAAATAGGGTTAAAGATAAGGCAATTATGGTAATAAACCTGTTTATATTATGCGTACTCATATTATCCTTCCCCTTTAACCTAAGTTATTTGCAATTTTATAACAATTTGTGGGTTTTATTCAACTATCGGAATATCGTTTAAGCTAATTTAGATTAACAAGCACAACTTTGTTTAATCCAGCTCGCCAAATCTTACTATAGTTTACCTGTTAGGAGCAAAAATTAAGCAAAAAATATTGATTTATTACACATTATATGCTAATTTAATTATCAAAAATTAAGGAGGAAACAAAAATGCCATATCATATGCATATGCCTTACCATTATCCCTTTCAAAATTATCAGAATGACATGCTTGGACCTTACGGTAACCAATGGGAGCTAATAGTTATACCACTATTAGAGAACAAAATAAAAGGAATAATAGACGAAGAATTAGCAGCAGTTGAAGAAACTATACAAAAACAAATTTCCAAAATGAAGGAAGAAATAATTTCCAAAATAAAAGAAGAAATACAAGAAACACAGAAACAGTTAGTAAGAAAAATATTAAAAGACATAAGAGGAATAAAATCAGATCTGGATGGCTATTGGGAAATTGAGGAAATTAAAACCATTAAAGAAATATAAAATGACAAGAAAATCAAAAATCTCGAAGGTTAATAAAAAGGAGGTAAATAGCCATGCCAAAAAGAATACAATTTATAGTAGACGATAAGGTCTATAAGGCATTAGAAGAACTAAGAGAAAAAACAAACGCTAAAAGCCTTGTTGAAGTTTTTAGAGATGCTCTAAAAGCTTATGAATGGATGGTAAACGAACTTTCAGAGGGTCGAGAGATAGTTTCAAAACCGATTGAAGAAAAAGAAAGACATTATACAGGAGTGATTACCTCAAAAAATGCTTAGTGAAAAATCGAAAACCTAAATGAAAAAAGCATGCAAAAAGGGAACAAATTAAGGTCTATTCAATTTATTGAACAAATAAAGGAAATTAACTCTGATATTCAGTTTGAGGATGCAATTTGGATAGAGAAAGAACTAGGAGAAGTAGATAGAAAAGGTAAACTAATGTGGACAATTGTAATAGCTTCTATATTTATAACAATAGCCTTTATAGTTTTGATTTACTTAAAAAGTTTTGGAATTTCTCATCTCAATGATAAGACAATTCTAGTCTTAGCTTCTGGAACAGCACTAGAAATAGTTGGTTATACAGGAATCATAGTAAGATACTATTGGCACAGAAAATAAAAATAGAATTGCTCTGTTGCAAACATCGTTTCACAAAACTGTCTCCTACCATAACTACCACTCCATCTGGTAAGTAAAAATATAAAATAAGCTACAACACTATTAAAACCCTTTATGCTTCCATCCCTAGTTTAGAAAGCCCTATACTATCTCCACTGGGCCCTCTTCCAACAACCTGAGATACTAAAACCTGTATCTTTGTATCCAATAGATACCAGACCTTTATCCACCTCTTCCTCTTCTTCCCACTCCTTAGGGCATAATAAAATCCTGCTACATCTTCTTTAAACCCAGTTGAATCACAGGTAAACAAAAACCCTAAACTCCTACTTGAAATAACTACCTCCAAAACCTTCCCTAAAAGCCTCTTTATCCCTTTACCCTTTATCCGATTACATGCCCTAGAAAATGTTGAATAATTAGGTATCCTCCTTAAACCCAATACCCTGCACATCTCTCCTGAGGATAGTAAAAACTCCTCTAAGTCCCTATAAGACATGTTCCTTATGTATATCTTTAATAGTACACATGAGATTAACTGAGGAAGACTATATATATGTGGACTCTTCTTATGTGAATACAAAAAAAAACAATCTTCCTTTCCTCCTCTTCTAATCCTTATACTTGTTTGAAGCTCCTCCTTTTTACCTCTCTAAGTTACAACAACACGCCCACCTTCCACCAGAATTGTATGATTTCGGGAAAGAAACCCAAAAAATGATAGCTTCATCAAACCAAGCAAATCCACTACTTGACAATCTCTTAATCAAGTAGATTCTTCTTTTTCCCCCATTTCTAAGAAAATATCTTGTCTAGAACTGTACAGTCTAGCCCTAACCCAGAGTCAGGAAAACTCCTTATTTTAAGAGCTTATAGATCTCATCCATATCGAGACTTTTTCTTAGAAGATCAGCCAGTCTGTCATAACTGCTACACCTTAACGGTGATCTTTCTAACTTTATATTTAAACCTTTTCTCTCAGCTATCTTATAAATAAAAGTCGATCTTAAATTTTCATTCTCGAAGATACCATGGAGATAAGTTCCGTAGATCGGTTTATCCTCAGCAATTGCTCCATCAAAACCCCTGGATCTTCCAAGGGTTTCCAGAAAAGGCTTTACGTTTAAGTTCATCCAAGACCTTCCCATGTGAATTTCATAACCCGAGATAATTTGTCCTTCAATTTCTTTAAAAATTTCGCCTCCGTTTAGAACCCTAGCTTCAGTTCTTTTAAGAACCTTCTCTCTTTCAAAAACTGTTACGATATCTAAAAGTCCAAGTCCTTCTACCTTTTCCTCACTAGATTCGACACGCTCCTTATCTATAATTAACTTTCCTAGCATCTGATAACCACCACAAATTCCAATTATCGGTATCCTATTTGCCTTTTGAAGTATTTTCTCTGCTATACCGGACCTCTTTATATATAGAAGATCAGAAATCGTACTTTTTGTCCCGGGAAGGATTATGGCATCAGCGCTTTCTAGCTCCTCTTTCTGCTCAACGTATTTAATAGCAATGTCTTTCTCCTTTTCAAGGGGGCCAAAATCAGTGAAGTTTGAAATTCTGGGCAGCTTAATTACTGCAATCTCAAGCCTTGGAGTTTTACTCAAACAAGATTTATTCTCAAGTGACACCGAATCCTCCTCATCAATCCCTATCTCCTTAAAATAAGGAATGACACCAAATACTTTTTTCTTCGTTCTTCTCTCCAAAAAACTAATGCCCGATTTAAGCAGACTTATTTCTCCTCTGAATTTGTTTATTATAAACCCCTTTACTCTTTGTCTATCCTTTCGGGAGAGAAGCTCCAGAGTCCCAATGAGTGAGGCAAAAACTCCGCCTCTATCTATATCACCGACTAATATAACCGGAGCTCTTGCAATATGAGCTACCTTCATATTGACTATATCATTTCTTTTCAAATTTATTTCAGCTGGGCTTCCAGCTCCTTCGATAACTACAATATCGTACAAATCGAGCAACTTCCCTAAAGACTCTTTCACAACTTGGAAAGCCTTGTTCTTGAATTTGTAGTATTCCCTGGTTGTCATATTTGCGATTGGCTTTCCAAGTAAGATAACCTGGGAACCAAAATCCCTTGTTGGTTTTAAAAGTATGGGGTTCATCTCAACCGTTGGCTCAACACCAGCAGCTTCAGCTTGTACGGCTTGAGCCCTTGCAATCTCTCCTCCCTCTAAAGTCACATAGGAATTAAGACTCATATTCTGGGCTTTAAAAGGAGCAACCGAATATCCATCTAGTTTAAAAATCCTGCAAAGTCCTGTGACTATGACACTCTTTCCAACATGGGAAGAAGTACCCTGAACCATTATGGCTTTTCCACCCATATTTTCTTTTCAACCTCCCTCCATGCTTTTATAAGCCTTTTACATTCACTAAGTCGCCTTACACTAATTCTTATAAAATTTGGTAATCCAAAGGACGTACAGTCACGGACTAGAATCCCTTGTTCAAGAAGCGCTAGCCTCAATTTCCTTGCATCATCTACTTTGACCATAAAAAAGCATCCATGAGAAGGAATAGGTTTTCTACCCATCTTGGAGATTTCCTGCGTTAAATAGTTCCTTGCCAACTCTATTTCTTCTTTGGCTTTTTCAATATGTTTTCTCTCAAAAAGAGATACTAAAGCAGCTTTTTGGGCAACAGAATTCACGTTCCAAGGTGGCCTTACCTTCTCAAGAGTCTTGATTATCTCCTCATCTGCTAGGGCATAACCAATACGTAATCCTGCAAGTCCAAAGCTCTTTGTTAGAGACTTTAGAATTAGAAGATTTTTGTATCTAACAAACTTGGTTGAATCCCAAGGGGCTTTGACGAAATCCACATATGCTTCGTCTAGAACAATTAAAGTTTTTTCGCTTGCTTCAATTATTTCTCTGACATCATTCTCCCCCAGATAATGACCTGTTGGATTGTTAGGATTGCAAAGGAAAACCATCTTGGGTTTATGTTCTATTAAAAGTTTTAAAAGTTCTTTCGGATCAATTCTAAAATCGTTTGACTCTTTTAATCTATATAACACCACTTTTGCCCCATTTATCACACTAGCCCTCTCATACTCGGAGAATGTTGGACTAGGAATAATTACTCTGCTTTTTTTGGTAAGATAACACTGACAGGCAAAGTAAATTATCTCTGTGGAACCGTTTCCAACAATTATATTTTCCTGTTTCAGACCATGGAACTTTGCAATAGCCTCTTTTAGCTCATAGCAATTTGTGTCAGGATAGGCATCGATTTTTACCTTTACAAGACTCTCTAAGACTTTATAAGGTGTACCCAATGGGTTTAGGCTGCTTGAAAAATCAATTATTTCCTCCGGTTTCAAGTTGAAATTAACTAACTCTTTGTAATCGATGCCTCCATGTAGGAAATCCTTTATATTCTTTAGCTCTGGTCTTGGACTAACCATTTAAGATTTGATCCCTTAAAAAAACCAATCCAATACATAAAAATAGAGCAGCAATTGCGGTGACCTCTAGCACTTTTATTCCATCTTCAATTGCAGTTATATCAAGAGGTTTTTTTGTCTTCCCTATTTTGTAATGACCTTTTTTCTCAAGTTCCACACCAAGAGCTCCTGCAATTGCACCAATTGTAAACCCAGCATTGGGGCTTTCTGTTTTTTTACTTCCAGAAAGCATAGTGGAAAAAGAAGATAAGAAATCCTTCTTAACAAAAAGAGAAGCCATACAGATTAATAACCCAGCAATCCTTGCAGGTATAAGGTTAGCAATATCATCTAAGCGAGCAGCAAACTTTCCAAAATACTCGTACTTTCCACGATACCCAATCATAGCATCAAGTGTGTTTATAGCTCGAAAAGCCATAGCTCCAGGTACTCCAAAAAAAACAAAAAACAGCCAAGGAGAGATAACACTATCTGTGGTGTTTTCTCCTACTGACTCAATTGTTGCAGAGATAATTAATCGCTCGTCCAAATCCTTATTTTCTCGGCTTACAAGGCTTTTAAGTTGCTCTTTTGCAAGAAGGAGATCCTTTTTGGACAAAGAATCTTTAACCACCTTGGCTGAATCCTTAAGTGTTTTTAAGGCAAAGGTGGTTTTTAAAAGAACAATGCTTATGAACAAATAGATCGAGTAGCTTTTTTCCTTGAGAAACGTTAAGAGAAAATAAGTGGGTATCGTAAAAGCAGCAATTACCAAAAGCGAAAGGCAAGCACCTAGAAGAAACTGAGTGAGAGTATTCCCTTTAAAAAAATAGTACTCTAGAAATCTTATAAGCTTTCCCATATAAACAACCGGATGTAAAATAGCAGGAGGTTCTCCAAAAACTAGGTCTAGAAAAAAAGCAAAAATTAAAATCAGGCAAGTTTCCATTGAACCTATTTCTTGAATAATTGAGGTTCTTTTTTACCCCATTTCTCAAAGAAAATTACTTCTTCTAGGGGAAGCCTTTTAAGCCAATCTAAACGTTCTAAATCGGGTTTTTCAGGAAAGTAGGTTACATACCCGAGGCAAAGATAAGCAACGGGAAGAACATGTGAAGGAATTTCGAGTATATTCCTTAAATCATCGTTACTTAGTATACTTACCCACCCTACACCTATTCCTTCGGCTCTTGCTGCAAGCCAGAGATTTTGGATTGCGCAGCAAACGCTGTATAGGTCAGTTTCAAGAATACTTGTCCTTCCGATTACAAAAGGTCCGAACCTTGTACGATCACATGTAACGCAAAGGTTTATTGGTGCTTCCATTATTCCCTCTAGTTTAAATGATAAGTATTTGCTTTTTCTTGGTTCGTCAACCAGATAAGAGCTTGCTATTTTCTCTCTATCAAAACTCTCCTTAACTCTCCTCTTTGTTTCTTTATCTCTAATAATTATAAAATTCCAGGGTTGCATAAAACCTACAGAAGGGGCGTGATGAGCTGCATCCAGAATTCTTCTAAGTACATCTTCTGGAATGGGCTCGGGTTTAAATTGTGCTCTTATATCTCTTCGTTTATAAATTGCATTATAAACTCCTTTTTTCTCACAAGGTGGAAAAGCATGCCTTTCCAATTTGTATTCACCCCTTTATGTTATTTTTCTGCTCTTCTAAAACCATGACTAAAAGCCTTATTGTAAAGCTTTGACTTCTTTCCAGAAGCCTCTAGAAAGTTGCCAACAAGAATAAGAGCGGTTTTCTTGATATTTGCAATCTTTACTTTGGTAGAAATATCACTTAATCTTCCAAAAATTATCTTCTCATCATACCAAGACGCCTTATAAACCACAGCACAAGGCGTATCCTCTTCATAACCTTCTTTCAACTCTTTAACTACCCTGTCTATCATATGAACGCTTAGAAAGATAACCAGACTTGCTTTATGCTTCGCAAGGTCTTGTAACTTTTCTCTTTCTGGTACAGGAGTCCTTCCCTCACATCTTGTTAAAATCACAGTCTGTGATATCTCTGGAATCGTCAGTTCTTTTTTTAAACTCGCTGCAGCAGCAAGAAACGAACTTACACCTGGAACAATCTCATAAGAAATTCCTTTTTTTTCAAGAAACTCTATCTGCTCATTAAGTGCTCCAAAAATACTTGGATCTCCATCATGAAGCCTTACTACTTTTTTCCCATTTTTTAGTGATTTTTCCATTAATCCCAAAATCTCTTCTAACGTCAAAGGAGCGCTATCATAAAGCTCGGCATTTGGCTTTGCCCAAGAGAGTATATCCTTATTTAAAAGCGAGCCGGTATAGATTATCACATCTGCCGTTTCAATTAACCTTTTCCCCTTAACCGTTATTAATTCAGGGTCTCCAGGACCTGCCCCTACAAAGTAGATTTGAGATTTTTCAATTTTCCCCATGCTAACTCCTAAGGCTCTATCATGAATTAACTACTAAGGCACTGGAGCTGTAATTTCTAAGGGCATTTTCTTCATGCTAAGTTCATATTTTTTATGGTATCCTCTAGGCGTAACAATAAGTCCTTCAAAAGTAAAGGTAGAAGAATTCCCTATTACTATAGTCGTAAGCATACCTATCGGAAAATCGAGCATATGGTCAAGGTCAGTAACGACAATATTTTGCCCATGACGATACGCACTTTTTACAATTCCAACAGGTGTAGAACCCGATCTGTATCTTCGAATCATCTTTTGAGTTTCCACTATTTGCCATGTACGTCTTCCACTTTTTGGGTTATAGAGGACTATTACAAAATCCGCCTGAGCAGCAGCCTCAATCCTTTTTAGAATGACTTCCCAAGGAGTAAGAAGATCACTGAGACTTATTGAGGCGAAATCATGCATTATAGGAGCACCAAGAAACGAGCTAACAGCGCATAAAGCCGTAATACCAGGGACAACCTCCACTTCAACTCCATCATGTGGGTTCCATCCATCTTCTTTTAAAACCTCAAAGATAAGACCAGCCATGCCGTATATTCCAGCATCACCACTTGAAACTACAGCAACAGTGTTTCCCATCTTTGCCATCTCTACAGCTTTTTTCGCTCGGTCAACTTCCTCAGTCATTCCCGTACATATAACCTGCTTTCCGTGAATTAAGTCCCTTACAAGTTCGATATAGGTTGTATATCCAACGACTATGTTGCTTTCGGCAATTGCTTCTCTTGCACGAAACGTGATGTGGTCCTTGCTTCCAGGACCAAATCCTACAATAAATATCTTTCCCACTTTTTTAATCATATTAAGCCTCCTTTTATTTACTGATTAAAACTTATTCTTGCCACAGCAAGTGTCGCCATCTTAGACTTTACTTTGGGGATTATAAGCTCCCCCCATCCACTTCCAAGAATTGCAGCAGGCTCTGCAACTCCTATAACCCCTAAATACTTCATTGCCATTTCTGAGGGGTTTGGAACATCTTTTACCTGATTGAGTTCATCCCTCGTAAAGTATTGAATTGGAAAACCGTATTTCTCTGCAAACTCATTAATTCCTTTTTCTTTTTTCCTGTTATCAATCGTTGCAATTCTTTTTACACTCTTTAGAGACAAACCGTTTTTTTTGAGAGTGGAGATAACCAGTTTCTCAATCTCATCCGCTGATACACCCCTATCACATCCGATCCCAAGGACAAGACTCTTTGGTCTATACAAAACCGCCTTGTTAAGAATAGAGGAATAACTTTCGTCAAAGATTCTATCCGTAATTATTAAGTAAGCTGCACATTCCTCGCTGATCATAGCATCAAAAGAATCGTAGATTTTTATGTTCCCCGGAATAGGTGTCTCTCTTTTCCACCAGTTCCTCTCTCCCACATCTTGAAATAGACCTACCCTTTCTCCGTTTACAACAGCAGCACTTACTCTGGTAATGTTCTTTTCTTCTTCAAGCGTCCAACCAAATTCGCGGCCAAGAATATCTACCGGGATTGTTTTTCCAACATCTGAAGCCGTGGTTATTACAGGTGTTGCCTCAAGAAGCCTTGCTATATGTTCTGTAAGTTCATTTGCACCTCCAATGTGACCGGAAAGAACGCTTATTACAAAGGTTGCATTGTCGTCAATTGTAATTACTGCAGGGTCAACATGCTTATCCTTTATATGGGGAGCAATTATCCTTATAACAGCCCCAAGCGAGACAAAAAACACAAATGCGTCATAGAGGGACCATATACTGGCTATAAGCTCTTTAAGTGGTACTTCAAAGAAATTGGCTTCTTTTACTTCACTTCTAAATTTAGATGACACAAAAACATCACCTCTTCCAAGAAGGGATTTTAGTTTATCTGCAAGTTTTGCCCCATGCCTTGTTATTGCAACTATTGCAATCTTTTCTATAAAACTGTTCATTGTTTCTTTCCCCCACTTATTACAAATATCGGATTTAGAGCTTCAAGTCTTGTAAGTCCTATAATGTCCTTACTTCTTGCAACACTTAGAAGTGTTATATCATAATTGAAATTACACTCTTTTAGTCCTGCTGTAGCCTCATACAAGTTCTCTATTGTTACGGCATTTATGACTATTTTCCCATGAGGTTTTAACCTTTTAGCACACCTTACAATTATCTCCTTCATATTTCCCGAACTTCCACCTATGAATACTGAATCAGGATGATCTTTAATCTCATCAAGACAATCAGGTGCTACTCCGTGAATTATCCTTACATTTTTTACTCCGAATTTATTTATGTTCTTTTTTATGTTATCAATATCCTCGGAATTTTTTTCAATTGCATAAACTGTGCCTGATTTTGCAATAAGTGCGGCTTCTATAGATACAGAACCCGAACCAGCTCCAATATCCCAGATAACATCACGGCTATTTATCTTCATCTTAGAAATGCTTATTACCCTTACTTCAGCCTTTGTAATAAGTCCCTTTTGAGGAATACGTTGAAAGAATTCTTCATCTGGAATACCAATTGTCCAGGTTCTTGGAAAAGTCTTAGAAAACTCCCCGTCCTCTACATCATTTTTTATAAGGATCACAACATTTAAGGGAGAAAACTCCATATTAATCATGTCCTCCAATCTTGTTTCTGTAATCCTTTCGTCTTCTCCCCCCAAGTTTTCACAGACATAAGCTTTAAATCCACTAAGACCATGTTTAAGAAGGAATTCTGCGATTTTAGAGGGTGTGTTCTTACTATCTGTAAATATCCCTACTTTTTTTGCATTTTCTACCACGTTTAAAAGGTTCTCTATAGGTTTTGCATGAACACTTGTAAGGACTGCATCATCCCAGCTTTCTTTTACTCTTGCAAAGGCAAGTTGCATTGAGCTTACATTTGGAATTATATGAAAGTGTTCCTTTGCAATTCTACTCATAAGATACTTAGCTATCCCATAAAACAGAGGATCGCCCGATGCAAGAATTACCATTTGTTTTTTGCCCAAGTTGTTAGATATTATATTTACTATTTCATCCAAGTTTGACTTTATGGCTATTTTTTCAGCATGGATATTTGGAAAGAAAGATAGATGCCTTTCTCCACCAAATAGGATCTCAGCACTCTCTATTATCTCAACAACGGAAGAGCTCAGGCTTGTTTTTCCATCATCCCCAATACCAACTATATAAACCTTGCTTATATCTTTCTGCATAAAACTTATTCCTCCGCCCTTCCAATTATGTTTCCATCAAAATCAGTAAGTATTACCTCAATATATATTTCTTTTCCCAGACGCTCTTTTGAGACGTGTACAATCCTTCTACATAGGAGATCGAAAAACTCACTTCTGCCCTCAGCTTTTATTATTTCATACACATGGCGCGCAGAATTTGCTTGTCGAATCTTACTAATAACTTGAGGATTAATCCCCACTTCTTTAGCAAGGCCTGCAAGGAAATCCATATCTACCTGAGACCCAGCAGCATGTGTCTGCTTGACACCCATTGCAATCTTTGAAAGCTTTCCTATCATTCCACAAAATGTGATTTTCTTCATGCCTCCTTGCTTGGCACATTTCTCAGCAAAGGCAACAAAGTCACCCATCTGAATAAACGCTTCTTCTTTGAGTTCAGGGTAAATAGACATAGCAAAGTTTTCACTTTTTCCTCCTGTTGTAAGAACGATGTGAGTGCAACCGCTTGCCCTAGCCACATCTATTGCTTGTTTTACACTTGCCTTAAAAGCAGCAGTAGAATATGGTCTTACAATACCGGTTGTTCCTAGTATGGATATCCCTCCTATAATCCCAAGACGGGCATTTAATGTCTTTTTTGCCAGCTCTTCTCCTTTTGGAACGCTGACTACTACTTTTACACCTCTCTTTTTTAACTCATTTCCTAGCGCTTCTTCGACCGAATAGCGAATCATCTTTCTTGGCACAGGGTTTATAGCAGGCTCTCCTATCTCTAACCCAACACCAGGTTTTGTTACAACCCCTACACCCTTTCCACCCTCTATTTTTATTTCATTTGGGGTATCCATCCATGAAACAGTTGAGCATATTTCAGCTCCATGTGTTACATCAGGGTCGTCTCCTGCATCTTTTATCACAGAGCAAAGAACACTGCTTCCGTTTATTTCACACCTCTCAATCTTGAATTTCACTACCTTCTTAATAGGAAGAGTAATTTCCACCTCTGATTGAGGCATGCCAGTAAAAAGTGTAAGAGCAGCAGCCTTAGCTGCTGCTGCAGCGCAGGCACCTGTTGTAAATCCGGTGCGCATTCCCCTCTTTCTTGACCGCTCTTCCATGTTTTCTGCACAGTTCTTTTTAACCTTTCTCCATTGCAAGCTTTATAAGTGCATTCACCGCTGCAACAGCTACCGGGGTTCCGCCCTTCCTTCCTCTTGCAATAATATAAGGAACGCCAAAATCACCAAGTTTTAAAGCCTCTTCCTTTGCCTCAACTGCGGATACAAACCCCACAGGTACCCCAACGACAAGCGATGGAAAAAGCTCCTTATTTCTTACAAGCCTTATAAGCTCAAAAAGGGCTGTAGGAGCATTACCTATGGCAAAGATTCCTTGAGGACAAACCTCTGCTGCTTTTCTCATAGAGCAAATTGCACGTGTGATGCCAAGTTCCTTTGCTTTTTGTACTACATCCTCATCAGCCATAAAAGAAAGCACTTGACCACCAAACTTTGAAAGTCCAGATTTATTGATTCCAGCCTTTATCATCTCAACATCAACGATTACATTCTCTCCTCTTTTTATTGCTTCAATTGCATTTTTTACTGCCTCTG
>Ga0197143_1002510_pt1 | contig 13404 bp, 11 predicted proteins | sample GBS70_MetaG_FD_148603 | JGI IMG/M metagenome (GOLD analysis project Ga0197143, IMG submission 148603) | Sediment microbial communities from Great Boiling Springs, Gerlach, Nevada, United States - GBS 70_MetaG | ecosystem: Environmental > Aquatic > Thermal springs > Hot (42-90C) > Sediment...
GGTGGGGATGAGAGGACTCGAACCTCCACGGACGCAATGTCCACAGCGTCCTGAGCGCTGCGCGTCTGCCAGTTCCGCCACATCCCCACCGCGCCTATACATCTTAGTGAGAGCGCCCGGGGACGTCGAGCCTCGAGGCGGTCGGCTCCCCTGCGGGCGGCTTGGCGGCTCGCCCACAGGGGGCCAGGCCCTGGCAGAGGGTATGATACCAAAGCCAATTTTGAGTCTACTGCAAGAAGGGCAGGGATCTGAGCCTGAGCGTTTTCGCGCAAGCGGATGAATTCTGGTGTAATTCCGGAAAACTTTGCCGGAGGAGAACAGAATGTTCCGAAAGAACATTCGTCACCTGCAAATCCCTCTGACCAGCCACGTGGATGAACTGCCCGCCCCCCTGCGGGAAAGGCTGGAAGCAGGCGGTGGAGTGCGGAAGGCGCTGGATGGCGGAGGGCTTCTTTTCGGGCTTCAAGCGGCTGTTTGGGGAGGTGGTGCACGCCAAGAAGTGGGAGCAGATGGTGCGGGAGATTCGGCTGAAAGTGTGCAACTTGTTAATCTGATTAACGGTCGGGTTAAGCGGGACTTGAGGGGGTCTTGAGGGCGAAGGTGTTAAAGGATATAATGGGCCTGAAAGTCGAAGGTAGAACGTTGTTCAACAAAGCGCTAAACCACACAAGGGAGGAGGGCATGGGACGATCGCGCAGCGACAATAATCGTTCGTTCCCCTCCAGGTTCACTGGCCTGGCGGGACAGACTCGGAATGGAAATATGTTCTTCTCATAATTTCTGGCGTCAATGCTATACACAGCTGTTTTCCACCTTCTGGGAGTCCTTTTCTCAACGGTTACCCACCGATCTTCTACTTCTTGATTGGCGTCAAGTGGTCAGAATGGCAGTTTGCTGAGGAATAGAACCCGAAGTTGAAAATAACTAATGATAGTTCAGCGCGTAATCGTGATGCTGCTTGGATTACTTTTGTGGATAGCCCCTAGCCAAGCCACTGTTCGGCAGGGCCATCCGAAAGTTGAGGTGCTAACAGGAGAAGCCGTGCAACTTCGAGTACGACAACTGGAGTACGAGAATCTGGAACGGCTCTATCTGAACTACATGCACGGTGGCCTCGGGCCGGAAGAGGGAGAAGACAAAAGGCGCCGAGCGTCCTCCTCGAAACAAATTCCAGCCCGCCCAGCAGGCGCGAGAATGCAGCCGAGGCTGGAGCGAAGCGGAACCCTGGGAAGAGGGTCCAGAATAACCACCAGCCCGCGAAGCGGGCGGCAGAACCCCCGGCCTCTGTCGTCCGGTTGAGGGCTGGCGGGATTGTGGGTTCCATGTCTTATAGGCGCCTCTCGGCTGAGGCCCGTAGAGAAAATTTTCACCAGGAACCAAGATTTTGCCTTCTGACGAGACTTAAATGGTGTGAGAGAGGAATACATAACATAGAGGATATGCATGGCGGATGGCGTAAAAAGCTGATCCTGGATTTTAACCTTGGGAGGGTGGGTCAATGGTACCGGGTACCAAACTGCAACCAGATTTCCTTCATCAATTGTTGGTGCTTGCCTCCTGCCCAACGACCTCGTTAGACGGGCTGCTGCAATTTCTCCTGGAAAGGGCACTGACTCTTACCGCCTCGGATGCGGGCTTCTTTCTGGTGGAGACGGTCGGCCAGGAGCCGGTGCTGGTGGCGTCCAGCCTGCGGGGCACATTGGCCGAGCCCTCGGCTGAGCTTGTGAAGCGGTGGCAGGAAAATCCCAGCGGCGCCGCCGCCCTCGTCTTACACTCCGGCCAGCCGTACCGCATTGACGATCACCGGCAAGATCCGGCTCATTTTCCCCTGCTGGCGGGCAGTCGGTCATCGCTCTGGGTGCCATTGCTCGATAGTAAGAGGGTTATGGGCGTCCTCCAGGTGGAGTCGTCGCAGCCCAGATGCTATGGTGAGCGGCACGTCCGTCAACTCCAGGGCTTGGTGGCGGAAGCAGTGCCAGCCATCCATCGGCTCCTGCTGCGGGAGCAGATGGCCCGAGCTGGCGTTCAGGCAGACATAGTTGGGGCGAGCCCGGCCTTTCTGGAGTTAGAGCGGCAGATCAAGCTCGTGGCACGTTCGGCCAGCCGCTCGGTGCTCATCACCGGGGAGCGCGGCAGCGGCAAGGAGCTGACGGCACGAGCGATTCATTATTGGAGCGACCGCCGGGACAAACCCTTCGTGTCAGTGCTGGTGTCGGGCTTGGCGGAGAGTGTGCTGGCCGCTGAGCTGTTTGGCCATGAGAAGTATGCCTTCACCGATGCCAAGAAACCGAGGCCGGGGAAATTCCTGGCGGCTGAGGGCGGGACGCTCTTTCTGGATGAAGTGGGCGATCTTTCGCTCGCGGTGCAAGCGGCGTTGCTGCGGGCGATCCAGTGGGGGGAGATTCAGCCCATTGGCCGTGACGTGCCCGTGAAAGTGGATGTGCGCGTGGTGGCGGCGACCAACCAAAATCTTCTGGAGTTGATCGCGCAAGGGCGGTTTCGACAAGACCTGTATGACCGCTTGAATGTGCTTGAAATCCGGGTGCCGCCATTGAGGGAGAGGCCAGAAGATATTCCGCTGCTGGCCAGTCATTTCCTTAAGAAGTATTGCCACGAGCTGCGGCGAGATCTCATGAGCGAAGGCATCTGTGCAACCTGCCGGCAAGCAGAGCAGGTCGGCTGTGCCACGGCCGAGTTCTATGAAGTATTACAGAACTATGATTGGCCGGGCAACGTGCGCGAACTGGAGAATCTCATCATTCGGCTATTGGCCTTTGTGCCCGAGGAGATCCTGGATGTGAAGCACTTGCCGGAGTCTGTCTTGAAAGGTGCAAAACGAGCAAATGAACTTACAGCTTCAGCAGCAGAGGATCTGACGCTTAAGGGAATGGAGAAGAGACACATTGAGCAGGTGCTGCAAATGACCGGGGGGAGTCAATCCCAAGCGGCGAAACTCCTTGGAATCCCGCGCACAACACTCCAAGGCAAAATGCGGAGGCTTGGCATTAAGGGGCCTACCCAAACCACAAAAGCACAGGAGCGCAAAAGGAATAAGGGATGAGGAAGAGAACCGAGCGGCTTTGTGTTTTGGTGGTTGGCTTTCTTCTCGGGTTGTTAATCTCGGTGAAGAGTCGTCATTGCCCAAATATGGGCACTACTGCCGATATATGGGCAGAGCATGCTTGAGAGCAGCAGGCTGGGTTACAGAGCAGTTCATCATAATTTTCAGGTGTCACAATCGGTTGCCGCTTTCTCTGCTGATTCACCCCAGCTTGGCACGAGGATTGCATGAAAATCTAATGTAAGCTGAGTTAGCTTGCCAGCCCGTGTAGGGCTGACCGATTAACACTTTAATAGGAGGTAGTTATGAATTCCATTAGTTCTCTTCGACGAAAAATGATTACTTCCGGTCTAGCCGGTGCCGCCCTTGCTTTTTTGCCAGGGTCCCACATGCAATCGGCTGAACGCAAGGCACATCCAGCACGTGAATCATCCAGCGACACAGAATTGGGTTGCGAACTTCGAAACTGCCAACAGAGTTGTGCGTCGGGTTGCTCAAGTAGTTGTTCGCAGGGCTGTTCCTTGTCCAGAATACAGTGATGAAGTAAGCTGAGGATTCCTATCTTGTTTCCAGCTGGAAAAGACGAAGGAAACGCTGATAGCCTTATGGAGACACAAAGCCCGGTTAAGTATGGTGCAGGTGATCGACGTTGTGCTGCCAATGGGCAACCACACCTGCTAAGCGGGATTAAAGTGTGGCGCAAGGGCGACTCCGGCAGTTGTAGTCAGGGGGTTGCTCTCCTGGCCGCATTGGTTGGGACGGGGAGCCCTTCTCTCGGAGGCTGATTGCTCGGATAAGAGGGCTTTCTCCTGCTACTTTGGCCGACCACTGTCGCTCAGCGCCGCACATTTTGACATTTTCAAGTATTCTCATGGTGTGGTCTTAGCAGAGATTGTGTGCACAGACCGCGGTGTTTGGAAACCATTGACGGAGGGGCCTTCTGGTAGTCAGGGATCAGATCTCTGAAGGTTGCTTTGCCTTAAAGAGGCATAGGGAAGACCTGATGGGAGGAGTTAACATGGCGTACAACAAATTGAATCCTTTGTATCACATGAGGAAGGAGAAAACGATGATCCTTCTGTATAAGGTGGACCCTTTTGATGGTGTCTCCGTGGAGAAGTACGCCTTCCTTCATCCCCTTTCTGCCATTTTACTTGCCATGTTTGATGGGAAGAAAACGCAGCGCGAAGTTATAAAGCATTTTAGTTATATCTGCGATTTGCAGGAAGAGGAAGGCGAAAAGATAGTAAGCGAGCTATTGCGGCAGATGAAGAAAAACATTGGAGATGACCTGCTGATCGAATCCAACGCCAAGGGTAGTCAGGATCACAGGTACGATCCAGCGCAATTCATCATCCCCAAGGACGAAATAAAATTGGGGGCTTTTCGTCTGGACGCTCCGCTCATGCTGAGCTATGATGTGACGCATAAATGCATGCGCAGATGCATCTACTGCTATGCTGAGAACGAGTTCTCTCGCAGCTTCAATCTACTGCCACTGAGTCGTGTGAAGGAGGTTCTAACAGAGGCCAAGCAGCTCGGAGTCCATGGTATTCTTTTTGGAGGTGGGGATCCCTTTGCCAGGAGAGATTTCATCAGCATCTTAGAACATGCCATTGCTCTAAAACTTCGGTATTTCGTTTCAACCAAAGCATTCCTGAGTCGTCAGACATGCCGTCGTCTGAAAGCGGTGGGGCTCGAACGGATTCAGGTGAGCATCGATTCGGCGGACAGGGCAATGGCGGACTTCTTGACTGGTAGCAAGGGCTACTTCGATCAGGTGGTACGAACAATTCAAAATCTTCAAGACGTCGGAATCGAGGTGAGCTGCAAAGCGGTCGTGACATCTTTCAATGTGGAAGGGATACCGGAGCTCTGCGAATTCTTAGCCGGATTGGGCATTAAGACCATTCGCGTGACCGGGTATGGTCGCTCGATCTATCGGCACTCCGACGCGCTGTTTGCCTCGGCAGAACAACTGCGGCGGCTTCAGGATCGCCTTGACGCTTTCAAACAAAGTCACCCTGATATACGGATGGTTGTTGGGGGCTTCACGATAGAGGAGTCCTTACTCACTCCACAACAGCGGCAGAAGCGATTTAGCAGAAGGGCCGCGTGCACGGCGGGAAGGCAAGGTCTTCATATCTTGCCGGATGGGAAGGTAACTCTTTGTGAGCAGTTACCAAGCCGGGAGGAGTTCGTCATGGGGGACCTTTCACGGGAGTCGCTCCGCGAGATTTGGAATTCTGATAAAGTAAGAGCATGGCTGTTCCCTGACAAGGAACTTTTTAAGGGAACCCTATGCTATGAGTGTCCTGACTTCATTGAGTGTAACACTGGGAAAGGGCGATGTTATCGCAATGCCTACAATCTATTTCGCTCACCCTTTGCGCCGGTTCCGGAGTGTCCTTATCTTGAGCAGGTCGTTCGGTTCTCATAGCATTATCGAATGTAGCGTATAACCTGATAAGGAGGCGTGTATGTTTTCTTTGGAAGAAGTTCGAAGAACGATGGTGCCGTCCGGCTTAGCCGGGCTGGCACTAGCTTTTTTGCCACACCGTCAAGCTGTGGCCGCGAACCAAACGCGTCTGGCAGACGCGCCACAAGAGCCAGATTTGTGCAGTAAATTCTGCAATTATGAGTGCACGGTTGCATGAACGATGGGGTGCATGGAGTCTTGCGAAGCAGGTTATGCAACGGGTAATATTGAAAGGGAAGCGAGTCCGGCGCCGTATGTTCAGGGAACTTATTCTAAAAGAAATGCGCGACAATGTCAGATCGTCGAAGTTCCTCCTGGCGTCGCTGGCGATCATTCTGCTCGTCATCGCCAGTTTTCATACGATGCGGGCTGACTATCAACGTCGCCTGGCTCGATTTTCCTCCGCGAATCAGAATCCCTCAGATGTCTCAATCCCGCCGAACCCTCTGAGCATATTCGTGAAGGGGCGTGATGAGCTCATTGGCAGGAGCTTTCGCTATAGCCCGACCAGAGGCATTTTCGGTCCTAATCCTATGGAAGATCATGGGGTCGGGTTTATCTCTACCCCTGACCTCCTCTTTGTGATCACTGTGGTCATGACGCTCGTGGCTCTTTTCTTCTCATTCGATCTGATTTCGGGTGAGAGAGAGGCCGGGACCCTACAGCTTGTTTTATCGAATGCTATCTCACGGGATGTCGTGATCCTGGGGAAAACCCTGGCGGCTCTGGTTTGTATCCTGATCCCCTTCATTGGGAGCGTGCTTCTCGAAGTCATTCTTCTGATGGGCGACACAAGTGTGCCTCTCTCCCTTCCACACCTTGGGCGGCTGGGATTGCTGCTGCTAGTGAGCGTTTCGTTGATCTCTTGCTTCCTGTTACTGGGTACGTGTGCGTCCATCGTGTTTTCCCGATCGGCGACGAGCCTGACGGCGCTCCTCTTCCTGTGGGCGGTTCTCGTTTTTGGCATTCCCAACCTCTCGCCGTTGGTCGCGGAGAGGCTGGTGGGTGTTCCCTCACGAGACTTCCTCCTTCAACGTCGTTCCCAAGTGTGGGTGAAGCAGGTCGTTGAGCGAGAGTGGGCTGAGCGCCGGGGTGACGAGTATTCTCGCCGAAGGGTTCAAGAGATGTGGGAGTCCATTGTCTCAGAGAACCGCCGGTTGTTTGAAGACCATCAACGAAAACTGGATCGCCTGGTTCACTACACAGATTACGTGAGCATGCTTTCACCCGTTGGCTGCTACCAGGTCGTGGCGACCTCTCTCATGGGGGTGGGGCCGCGAGACTATGCTGATCTGAAGCGAGCGCTGGCCCGTTACTACTATGGTCGGGCAATCGACGCCTCGGAGGAGAACACGGCTCCCTTCTCCTACCACCGCCGGGCCTTGAGGGCTGGTTTTGACGAAGGAGCCGTGACCGGCTTAGGGGTGCTCCTAGTCATGAATGTTCTGCTCTTTCTGATCGCGTACACGTTGTTTCTCAAAGCGGATGTCCGGCGCGTATGAAGATCGAAGCTCCCATTCTGAAGAAGGAATTGCTTGACGGCATGGTCAGCTTTCGCTTTACCATCGGCGTAATCCTGATGATTGTGTCGGCAGCGATTTGCATTTATGTGCGGTTTCATGAGTATGACCAGCGGTTGAATAGCTATCACTTGACGCTGGCGACCCAGCAAGCATTTCTCGAAAAGTACGCACACGCCAATCGCCTTCGGGCTGTCTTCCAAGCTCATGTTCCACCGAGGCGCATGAGCCTGCTGCTGCGCGAGCTGACCCCGAACCTGGATTTAATGCAAACCCTCGAGGATGATCCAGCGGATCTCTTCCCACCTTCCTTTGACTTCCAATGGCTCGTGGGTATTCTCGGAAGCCTTTTGGCCATCGTTCTGGCGTATGATGTCATCAGCGGTGAACGCGAACGAGGAACCCTGGCGCTGATCAGTTCGAATTCGGTGTCTCTGACGCGCATAGTCATAGAAAAATGGTTAGGCGGAAACCTCCTGACTGTTTTCCCTCTCGTATTGGTCGTTCTCCTGACTTCGATTTACATCCACCTGAACCCCAGAGTGAACTGGGTGGTTGAAGATTGGGTCGCATGGCTCTTGATAGCCATCATCTATGCGATATATCTTTCGGTTTTCTTCACCCTCGGGCTGCTCATCTCGTGCTCGATGAGGCGCTCCTCAGTTTCGATCCTAACGCTGAGCTTGCTGTGGGTTTTGGCCGTTGTCTTCATCCCCAGCCTCGGCCTGCCCCTCAGCAAAGTGATGAAGCGCATTCCGCCACCGGAAGTGGTTGCGCAACAGCTTCGAACCATTGAGCAGGAGCGAGAATCAGCCGTCCGAGCGCGGATCAACGAGCTGATTCGAAGCGGTCTTTCGGCTGAGCAGGCTCGGTGGTCAAGCGAAGTTATCAGCAAGCCATATTGGACCAAGGCCATGCGATTGCGGCAGGATTACGAACGGCAATTGGCGGATCAGCGAAGACTGGCGCGGTGGATCTCCGCGTTCTCCCCGACCTTCTGTATGATCCAGGCAACATCTGAGCTGGCTGGGATCGGAGCTTCTAGTGTTGATCACCTGACCCGATCCATCGACGAGTGGAATCGCCTCGTGGATGATCTTGTCCAGAGGAAGATCCAAAGCCTTCAAGTGGCAAATCCGAGCTTTGGACCAGATGACTTTATTGATGTATCGGATATTCCCAGGTTCATCTATAGAGAACAGCCGCTCAGCAGCCGCTGGGATGCTGCCGTCACTTACATCGGCTTACTCTTGCTGTATGAGACGGGACTCTTAGTGCTGGCCTTGCTGCTGTCTCGTCGAATCGATGTCCGGCCTGATTGATGGCACGATGGCGATTCATAAAACTCGTCGTAGGAGGCGCAACAATTATGAAGAATAACGTAAAGCACTGGCTCGTCCTAATGGTTGGAACCTTCAGTATCATCGCGATAATACATGGAGTTCTAGGAGGGGTCCCGGCTTCTGTCGAGAAGTTCCACTACAATCCTCCGGCCCAGAGACCCCCCAAAGGCGTGCGACACCCTCTGAGACTCACTCCGGAAGATACCTTACGAACGATCCTTGAGGCCTACATCGCGCGGGACATAGAAACAGTGCTGGCGTACCTTCCGCCGGTCATTCGGGAGAATCCAGAGAGACTGGCCCAATTTCGAGAAACCTGGAGCTCCTATATGACCGATGAAAGGCACGTGAAACGCATTGTTGAAATCCGTTTGGACAAGATCACCTTAGTCGGAGAAGACAAAGTCGCCAGGTTGTGGGCGAAGATCGAAACAACCCCGAGATTTTCCGGCGCCCCCGACCTTGGCGGCAACATCCGTGAATACAGGTGGGCATTGCGGCAACTCAAGGGGAAGGGACCATGGTTCCATGATGGGGGTGGGTTCTGATCGGCGGGCTGTTAGGGATACACGATCGGCTCTCGGTAGGACAGTTTGTGGCGTACTATTCTTTTCTCGGGATGTTCCTTCCTCCTCTCAGTCGTTTAGCCCATATCAGCGTTTCCCTTCAGATAGCTCTGGTATCGGCCGATCGCATCTTCGAGTGACTGGACGTTTCCGCCGGACAGCTTGACACGGGGCGAACCGCAGAGAAGGTTCATGGAACTGTGGCGTTTGACCACATGGCCTTCGTTTATCCCAATGGCGAGGGGGACAGAGATTCATTCCGACTCGTAGACGTCAGCTTTCGGGTAAAACCCGATGAGGTGCTGGCCATCATGGGCCAAAGCGGAGCGGGCAAGACGACTCTCATTATTAATTTTCGTATTGCCATAGGAACGATTTCTGGTATGACATGCAGTATGAGAACCAAAGGCAGTGCAGAGGCATTGGAAATGCGCCGTATGATTGGCGGCAAGATGTTGCAGGAAGGCAGAGGGGTTCGTGAAGTGAGCCGCCTGCTTGGCGTCTCCCCCTCTACCGTTTCCCGATGGAAGCAAGACCTGGAAGCGGGAGGGGTGGAGGCCTTACGTGCCAAGCCCCATCCGGGGCGTGCGCCCAAGCTGACTGCCAAGCAGAAGTTGGAAAGGATTTTGTTGAAAGGGGCCCAAGCGGCCGGCTTCCCGACGGACCTGTGGACGTTGGAGCGGGTGGGTCGGGTGATCGAACGGGAGTTTGGCGTGCGATACCATCCGCGGTACGTCTGGCACATCCTCATCGGTATGGGAGGGAGCGCCCAGAAGCCGGAGCGACGGGCGCGTGAGCGGGATGAGGAAGCCATCGCCGCGTGGCGCACCGAGGGTTGGGCCAAGGTGAAAAAAAGTCCTGTGACAATGGCTGGCCTCTCGTGCGGATAGACGAGAGTGGCTCTATGCTTCAACCCCTGGTGCGTCGTACTTCCCAAAGGGGAAACGCCGATCCCGTACAGTTGGGATCGTCACGACCGCTTGTCGGTGATCGCAGGAATCACCGTATCCCCGGTGCGGCACCGCCTGGGGCTCTACTTCCGCCTCCATTGTCGGAACATCACCTGTGAGCAAGTCATGGCGTTCGTCACCCTGCTGCACCGGCATCTTAGGCGCAAGTTCATCTTGGTCTTGGACCGGTACAGCGCTCATCGTAAGGCGGTACGGCTACTGCGGGAAGAACATCCTGATTGGTTGGAAGTGGAATGGTTGCCGGCCTCCGCTCCCGAGTTGAATCCGGTCGAGATGGTATGGAATCACAGCAAGTATGGGGACCTGGCCAACTTCCTTCCTGAGGATGTGAATGATCTCCAGCAAGCGGTCAGGACCTCGCTTGAGAATACACGCGTGCAGACACAGTTGCTTCACGCGTTTTCCAGTACGCTGGACTGGAGTTGTATTGTTCCTTTTAATTAACGAAGATCAATAATGCTTTGTTTTTCGCTCTCGCGCTGGCTGGTTCTCTTCGATATGATTCAAGATAAGAGCGAGAGAAGGTGCATTCGTTCGCATCGCCGGTGGACAGTGGCGCATCTGCAAAGATTCACTTTTTCTGTACGGCGAGACGCGAAAAGAGCGAAGGGCCGAAGATCCCAAGGCTCGCGATGAGAAGGGCCGGAGAGAGCGAGATCCTGCTCAAGATTTCATGGCGCGATCTTAAACCTGTCGAAGTTTCTAGGTTGTTGCCCCTTGAAGCCATTGGCCCCACGCACTGGTGGGTAATGGATGATACACCATTGTGTAACCGATCACCCGACCCAGGCAAACAAGATTCAATGCCTGAATTAAAATTTAGACTAAAAACTTAGACTTGGGTTAGAATTTCTCTGGCGCGCGACTTGCACTGCTGACAACGGGAGATGTTTATGAGAGGGCAACAGAATCCAAGACATGTCTGGTTTGAACGCAATTGCGCTGCGGCAGGTGAGCAGATGTTCTGTAACAGTCTGGCATTATTTCTGGCTTCGGGCCTGTTGCTTGTTGCTTCTAGCCTCGGGCTTCTCGCTTTTGGTCAGCAAGCTCGGGTCAGCGATGAGCAGAGGCGCTGGCTGGAGGTGCGGCGGCGGCAGATCGAGCTTCAGGCGGCCCGGCAGGAAGTCAAGCGAATGGAGGAGTTATTCGCTCAGGGGCTGGTGCCGAAAACGAAGCTGGATCAAGCGCGGACGGATCTGGACAAGGCACAACTCAGTTACCAGGAAGCGGTGCTGTCGCTGCTCGCTTTGGAGCCGCGCATCTCCGTTCGTCAGGCGGTGAAGTATCAGACTCCCGATGGGCGAAAGGTCGTTCGATTGACGGTAGCCAATCTCACGCCCACGTTCGATGACTCTCAGTTTCGGCTGCTTCAGAATTTCGAGGGTGCTGACCCCATCCCAGAAGAACTGCGGCGGCGGGATGTTCAGGATATATTCATCTCGCTCAAGGATTCCGGCGAGCAGCTGTCAGGGTCGCTCACCGGCACGATCGCTGAGCGGAGTGCGCGCGGGACAATCATCTCGCTCCCTTACGAGATGCACATTCCGAGATTGAATTACGGCGAAGAGAAAACGATGGAGTTTCAGCTCCTTCGTGACGTGTCGTCGGTCATCGTTTCGGTAAGCTACAAGGGCCAGACGCTCGAACAGGTCGTTCAACTTCAACAGTCGGAAGGCGAGAGTACCGTCAGCGTCAGTTCAACGCAGTTTTCTCAAGAGGCTGATCTCGGCGGGCAGGCCACGTATGATCTTCGGTTAGAGCGCTCAACTGTGGATGTGCGGAGTTTCGAACTCAAGGTCGTGAATCTCCCTCGCCAGATCACGTATAGCTTCATTGACCCAAGTACCCAGGCGCGGCTCTCGCAGATTAATTTTCCGGCAGGGGTAACGGAGCAACGGCTGGGCTTGAGACTCTTCTTGCCCGAACGGGCCGACGAACAGGTGAAGATGGATCAGCCGCTGGAGTTCTGGGCGCTCGTGATGGATGCGGCGCAGGCGCAAAAATTTCAACAGGAGAGAAGCTACTCCGCGCGTGAGATCGAGCAAAGCCGAGTCGGCAGAGTGCGGCTGCTCGTCATTCCGCGAGGCGTGGGAAGAATTGAGGTATCCGCCGTAAGCCTCTTCTCAGAAATTCAGACGGGGGAGACGGTTGAAACCAGCATTACCATTCGGAATACGGGAACGCGGCGGCTGGATAACATCAAGCTCACGACGGAATACCCGCCCAATTGGCGGACGGAATTAGCGCCCGACATCATTCGCAGCCTCGACATCAATAAAGAAGCCATTGTGCGACTGAGGATCGTGCCACCCGTAGATGTGGCTGTGGGCGAGTATGAGGTCCGAATTAAGACGGAGAGTTACGCCTACGGGCGGCGGGTTCAATCTGAGGATAAGATTTACCGGGTGAGCGTCAAAGCCCGGACGAACATTTTAGCCACGGCCGGCCTGATTGGCGGTTTGCTTGCGCTCGTCGTGGGAATTGTGATCTTCGGCGTGAAGTTGACGAGGAGGTAAGATCAAGAACACGGATAACACGGGTTGGACGGATATTCACGGATTTGTTCATCCGCGTTAATCCGTGGAATCTGCGTGCCATTTTTCAAATGGGGGGATGCTATGATCGAAGCGATTCAATTAACAAAGCGATATGAAGATGGGGTCTTAGCCTTGGACGCCTTGAACCTTCGGGTCGATCCGGGGGAGATCTATTGTCTTCTTGGCGAGAATGGAGCGGGGAAGACGACGACGATCAATCTGTTCTTGAACTTCATCGAGCCGACTTCGGGCAAGGCCTTGATTAATAACATCGATGTCACCCGCAATCCGCTCGAAGCCAAGAAGTATGTCGCGTATCTGCCGGAGAACGTGATGCTCTACGGCAATTTCACGGCCCGACAGAACCTCGATTTCTTCGCCAAGCTGGGCGGCAAGCGCGATCTCAAGAAGGAAGACTACTACATGGTCATGCGCGGGATTGGGCTTCCCGAAAAAGCATTCGAGCAGAAGGTGAAAGAGTTCAGCAAGGGCATGCGACAGAAGCTTGGTTTGGCGATCTGCATGATCAAGGATGCCCCGGCGCTGTTGCTTGATGAGCCCACCGCTGGCCTTGATCCGGCCTCAGCGGCTGAGCTCATTCATCTGCTGAAGCAACTGAAGAAGCAGGGGAAGGCCATCCTCATGTCCACGCACGATATCTTCCGCGCGAAGGAGATTGCAGATCGCGTCGGGATCCTGAAGGACGGCCGGCTCGTCATGGAGTTCACGCGCGAAGAGTTACGGTATGCAAACCTGGAACACATCTACCTCGATTATATGACGGGTCACTTCAAAGGTGGTCTGATCGAGCGCAACACTACGCTCCCCGCCGGCGAGCGGGAGCACGAATACGGGAGAAACAGCGGCGAGGATCCCTGCTCCATACAGGAGCATCCTCGCTGATCGGAAAGTCAGGGGTCGTGCACT
>Ga0197143_1002511_pt1 | contig 13393 bp, 12 predicted proteins | sample GBS70_MetaG_FD_148603 | JGI IMG/M metagenome (GOLD analysis project Ga0197143, IMG submission 148603) | Sediment microbial communities from Great Boiling Springs, Gerlach, Nevada, United States - GBS 70_MetaG | ecosystem: Environmental > Aquatic > Thermal springs > Hot (42-90C) > Sediment...
ACTGTTATATAGTTTCCCAAATTGGGAAGCCAATAAACGAGCCTCAGGTTTTGGATGTAAAGGTAAGGACAAAAAAGGATCTAAAGAGCATAGAAGATTTGGCAAAGCGTATAGCTCAAGAGGAGCTAGAGCTTATGCCAGAAGTTTGGAAAGGATTTGTAGAAGGTAAGTATCCCGTCGCTTAGAGCTTACTTTTGCACTTTGAACAAAAATCTTTACCTTTCCTATCCACTTCAAAAACCGAGTTGGAGAAGTTCATCACACACCCAGGAGTCTTACAGTGCAAAAGGCCAAAGGTATGTCCAAGCTCGTGGTTTATCTCCTTAAACACCCTTTCAAAGAGAACCCTTTCATCTTTGTGCATAAGCCTGTGTATGCTAACCAGAGCATATCTTCCACCCAACTCACTAAGGCCAAAGACAAAGTTTAAGTTATCTTCGTAGATATCAACGTCAGTTATGCCTATCAGCTTTAGCATGCTTGGTAGTTCAACAGCCCTCATACGGTCCAAGATTTTGTTAGCTATGAATTGCCCCCTTTTTGGATCGTAAGCATCACGGTAATACACAGGCACGTCAGATATTCTTACGTCAAAACCAAAAATTTCCTTTATATTCTTTGCACCAGCAAGCAAAAGTCTTTTTTGAACATTCCCTATGGCTATCATATAGATAAACATCTTTTAAGAGTATAAATTACCTAAGCGGGCGATCAGCTTATAAGTTTTGCTTATCATCTTCATAAAATAAGCTTATGATGATATAAGAAAGTTGAAATTGAAAGTGACAGAAAATTCTTAAACTTTTTAATAGCAGGAGGTTTTTCCATGGATATAGGCGGAAGCTTTTACGATAGGAAAGCATACAGCACTTGCTACATGTGCGCGTGCAGATGTGGAATAGAAGTATACGTCAGAAACAACAAAGTTACTTACATAAAAGGAAACGATACTCATCCTACTAACAAAGGTGTCCTGTGCGCCAAAGGTTCCTCTGGCATTATGAAAGAATACAGCCCTGCAAGGCTCAGAAAGCCTTTGCTTAGAGTGGGTCCAAGGGGCTCTGGTCAGTTCAAAGAAATAGAGTGGGAAGAAGCCTTTCATATAGCCACACAGTGGTTGGAGGAGGCTCGCAAAAAGGGACCGCATAAAATAGCCTTCTTTACAGGAAGGGACCAAATGCAACAGATAAACAGCTGGTTTGCAGGCCAGCTGGGAACTGTTAATTGGGCAGCTCATGGAGGATTTTGCTCTGTAAATATCGCCGCCGCAGGTCTTTACTCCATAGGTGGTTCTTTCTGGGAGTTTGGAGAGGCTGACTTTGAAAACACTAAATACTTTATGCTCGTGGGTGTGGCAGAGGACCACTCTTCCAATCCGTTTAAGCTTGGCATTCAGGAGATGAAGCGCAAGGGTGGGAAGTTTGTAGTCGTCAATCCTGTAAGGTGGGGCTATGGTGCGGTTGCAGACGAATGGGTTCCAATAAAACCTGGGACAGACGGAGCCTTCTTCCTTAGCATAATGCACGTGCTATTTAAGTATAACTTAGTAAATTGGGAGTTTCTTAAGGAATACACCAACGCGAGCTGGCTTGTAATTCAAGCACCAGGAACGCCAAAGGACGGTCTATTTTACAGAAACCAAGAAGGAAAGCCTATGGTCTTTGACAAGAAAAGTCAGAGCTTCAAGCCTGCAGACAGGATAGTACCAGAGGATTTGGAACCTGCTTTTATAGGAGAGTTCAAAACACCAGAGGGATATACTGTAAGACCAGCCTTTGACATATTTGCAGAAAGGCTTGTTAAGGACTACTCCCCGGAGAAAGTGGAAAAGATAACGGGCATTCCTGCAAAGGACATAGAGCGTATAGCCAAAGAGATGGGCACAATAGCGTTGTATCATCCTATAGAACTTCCCATTGAATGGACCGACGTTTGGGGAAGAAAGCACAAAAAGGTTGTTGGAAGGCCCGTATCCTTCCACATTATGAGGGGCATAGCTTCCCACACCAATGGCTTTCAAACCGCAAGGACTGTCTTCCTTCTGATGATGATGTTGGGTGTGGTGGATGTGCCCGGAGGATTTCTCAATAAGCCCCCCTATCCAAAACACATAGAAGACCTCCCCAAACCTTACAAGATCACAAGGCCAGACGAGATAAAGTACGGAGAAATTTATCCTGGACCACACCTTGGCTATGTTCAAAACCCAGACGATCTTTTGGTGGACGAGAAAGGAAACCCAGTAAGAATAGACTGGGCTTACAGCTGGTGGTTCCCAATGACAGCTCACGGACTGATCCACAACGTTATACCTGCAGCATACGAGCAGAACCCATACGGTATAGAGGTGCTGATGATCTATATGGCAAACATGGCTTGGAACTCATCCCAGAACATTCCATACATCATAGAAGCCCTGACTGCCACAGACCCTGCAGGAAACTACATAATCCCCAAAGTAATTACCATAGATGCCTTCTACAGCGAACAGGTTGCCTATTCGGACTTGGTACTGCCAGATGCTACATACCTTGAGCAGTGGTTTGCTTTGTCTTTGCTAGATAGGCCACCCTCTGCAGTAGATGGTCCAGTAGATGCCTTAAGGCATCCTATTATAAATCCCAAAGAAAATGGCTATGATGTAATAGGTTGGGGCGATGTAATGGTGGAGCTTGGCTCAAGGCTGAAACTTCCCGGCTTTGTAAATCCAGATGGCTCAAGGAAGTACAAAGACTTCAGGGATTTTCTCATAAACTGGCAGATAAGACCAGGTGTGGGTGCCCTTGCGGGATGGAGAGGTAAAAATGGAGACAAGCACTTTGTGGGAGAGCCAAATCCTAGACAGCTGGATATGTATATTAAAAACAAAGGGTTTTTCTACTACAAGCTTGCGGACAACATGCGCTATTACAGACACGTAAATAAGGACTACCAAGAGTGGGCTGTTAGTGTGGGTTTCCTAAAGAAGGTAGCTCCAATGGTGTTTAACTTTTACCTTGAACCCCTTCAAACCTTTAGACTGGCAGGTCAAGGGCTTTGGGAGGGCAAAAATCAACCACCAAATGATCCGATCCTTAGAGAGAGGCTTATCAAATACTTTGACCCCCTTCCTTTCTGGTATCCACCATTTGAAGAAGAGGTTTCTGGAAAGGACTATCCACTTTATGCCTTTACCCAAAGGCCCCAGTGGATGTATCACTCTTGGGATTCTCAAAATGTATGGCTAAGGCAAATCTCCACTAGGAACTATCTCTACATAAATCCAAAAACAGCCCAAAAGTTAGGTATAAATCACTTAGACTGGGTTTGGGTTGAGTCAAGAATAGGAAAGGTTAAGTGTCAGGCATTCTTAACAAACACCACAGAACCCAATTCAGTTTGGACTTGGAACGCCATAGGAAAGATGAAAGGTGCTTGGGGTTTAAAGCCCGAGGCAGAAGAAGGACATCAGGGCTTTCTGCTGAACCATGTGATACCTCACAGCATCAACATTGGAGGAAGGGAGATCTATTATGGAGACCCAATAACTGGACACTTGGCGTGGTTTGACACAAAGGTAAAGGTCTATAAAGCAGAGGATCAAACGCCAGAAACCTATCCACAGTTTGAAATAGAACCATTAGATTATATAAAGGAAAGATGGGTAGAGGTCTTAAGGTATAAACCATGATAGGAACAAAGAAAACAGTAAAAGACTACATGGAACTCCCAGAAGGGACACCTTATCAACTAATTGAGGGAGAACTTGTTATGAGCCCTGCACCAGGATATAGTCATCAAAAGGTTTCAATAGCTCTTGCCTCCATCCTCTACGGTTTTATAAAGAAAATTTCAAAGGGAGAGGTGCTCGCTTCTCCCATAGATGTTTATCTTGACGAAGAGAATGCCTATCAGCCAGATTTGGTGGTAGTTTTAAAAGACAGCAGAGCAAGGGTAGAAGAAAGGGGCATATTTGGAGCACCTGATGTGGTGGTGGAGATCCTTTCCCCTTCCACTGCCTATTATGACCTTACGGAGAAAAAAGATGTCTATGAAAGGATAGGTGTAAAGGAATACTGGATAGTGGATCCAAAAAGAAAAACCTTTGAGATATACTCAAACTCAGAGGAAGGGTTTAAACTCATCTGCCATGCAAAGGCTAAAGGAAAAGTGCGCTCTGAACTTTTAAACCTTGAGATAGACCTTGAGGAGGTGTTCTCCTGATGAGCCTTTTGACCAAAAAGACCATCAAAGACTATATGGAATTGCCCGAAGGAACACCTTATCAACTCGTAGAAGGAGAGCTCATCATGAGCCCAGCGCCAAGCTTTGAACATCAGAGAGTATCTGGCAGGTTATTCAGAAAGCTTCAAACATCCATTGAAGATTTAGGCTTGGGTATAGTGGTTTATGCTCCCATAGATGTTTATCTTGACGAGGAGAACGCTTATCAACCGGACATTGTAGTTGTTTTAAAAGACAGCAAAGCAAGGGTAGAAGAAAGGGGCATATTTGGAGCACCTGATGTGGTGGTGGAGATCCTTTCCCCTTCCACTGCCTATTATGACCTTACGGAGAAAAAAGATGTCTATGAAAGGGTAGGTGTAAAAGAATACTGGATAGTGGATCCAAAAAGAAAAACCTTTGAGATATACTCAAACTCAGAGGAAGGCTTTAAACTCACTTCTCAGGCTAAAAAAGATGGAAAAGTTAGGTCTGAGCTTCTTGGCTTAGAAATAGACCTTAAGGAAGTCTTTGAGGAGGTTTGATCATGCCACAGTATGCTTTGGTGATAGACCTAAACACCTGTGTGGGCTGTCATGCTTGTGCTACAAACTGCAAAGAATGGAACACACAGGCGTCTTTTGGACCCCTTTCGGACTTTGATCCGTATGGAAGAAATCCCGAAGGGGTATGGTATAACAGGATAATGACTTATGAAGTGGGAGAGTTTCCAGACACTCAGGTTTTCCATCTTCCTAAATCCTGTCTTCACTGTCAGAATGCGCCCTGTGTGCCTGTATGCCCCACCGGTGCAAGTTATAAAAGGGAACAAGATGGCATAGTTCTGGTAAATTACGATGACTGCATAGGATGTAAGCTCTGCTCTTGGTCTTGTCCCTATGGCTGTAGAGAGTTTGACGAAGCGGATAAAGTGATGAAAAAATGCACCCTTTGTATAGACAGAATATACGATGAATCACTACCACCAGAGCACAGAAAACCCGCCTGCGTTCTAACTTGCCCGGCAAAGGCAAGGTTCTTTGGAGATATAGAAGACCCAAACAGTGAAGCTTACAGGATAATCAAAGAACGCAACGGTTTTGTGCTATTCCCAGACATGGGAACCAATCCAGCTAATCATTACCTGCCTCGCACAGAAACTAAGATTCATGTAGATGAGCATTTGCTAAAAGCTGACAATTCAATGTTTCTTGAGGTCTTAAGAAGACACTACAAAGGAGGTTAAATATGCATCCACCCATGTCTTTGATATTCTTCTTTCTTACCGCCGGCGTATCCATCGGCCTTTTTAGCTTCACATACTTTATGGAATTTTTAACGCTTTTTGGAAAACAGACAGGTTTGCCCAAGCATATGGTCCTTATCTCATCCATAATTTCTTTGGTTCTTATCGGGCTTGGAGCCATAGGTGCAAGCTTTCACCTTGGACACAAACTAAGAGCGTGGAAAGCCATCAAGAGATTTCATACCTCCTGGCTCTCACGGGAGGCGGTCTTTAGTGGGGCCTACGGTTTTACCCTATTGATATTCACCGCACTGAGATTTTTTGATCAGATAGGATTTTGGTATCAACTGTTTGGCATGATAACCTTTATACTTGGCTGGCTTAGTGCTTACTCCACTGCAATGATATACGCATCCAATAGGTTTGTTCCAGAGTGGAATACCTCCCTTTCCGTGCTTTACTATCTGAACATGTATTTAATGCTTGGTTCTTCTGCCTTTTTGTCTTTAACCTATTTCTACAGAAAAGAATTCGTTGGGACTTTCCTATTTCTGACCGTGCTTTTCCTTGCGTTAGGTCTTGCCTTTAGATTGGCATTCAACATAAGACAGTTTTACTTAGACAAGCCTACAATAAACGATGCGTTGAACCTTCCCCACAACAGATCAATAAGAGTTATAGACACGGGTACCACCACCGAAAACTACTGCACGAAGGAGTTTTACTACAAAAAAGGAAAGGACATGCTTCCCAGCGTCTTGCCTATAGCTTACATACTTACTTTCGTTGTCCCTCTGTTCCTTTTACTTTACGCGTGGATATCCGGGAATCTGAACTATAACTTTATAAAATTTACCTTTCTATCCTTAATCGTAGGAAGTTTTGTGGAAAGATGGGCTTTCTTTGTGGAAGGAAACCATGTGCAAAACCTCTATTACGCTCTTTATCCTCAAGAAGGCTATTCCTTAAGAAAGGGCTTTATGGAAAGGAAGAGGACAAAAATCTCCTACAGATAAAACCGGGGGCTATTAGCAGTTCTTTGATTTTTCTACTCAAACTGCATTATGTTTATCTGAGCTAAGAAAGAAAACTACCCCAGAGTTAAAAAATGAAAGAACAAATTCTTAGCGGTGAGCTAACTCTTCCAGTAAGCGTTAACATAGCATTCCGCCTGACAAAAGCAGAGGTATTCCAGGCATGTCTCCGTCCCGCCTGGTGCGGGTGGAATGGAAAGCTCTTTTAAGCTTTATTTCTTTCTTCAAAACTTATTGCTTGGCTCCGTATAGTTGAAACTTCTCGGCTCAAACTCAAAAAACTACTCAAATGGGTAGGTTCGGATAAGTATGGTTAAGGAAAAATGGGACGGCGCTTCCTACTAAAGGAAGTAAAAAGTTATCGTCTATATTCTTTGGTAAAATCTCCACTACTGCACCCACGAAAGCTATAAGTAAAGCAAAAGCTCCAACAAAGGGCCAAAGAGCAAGACTTGAAGAGACAAAGAAAGCAAAAAATCCTTCCAAGCTTTTCTGCCCTATCCTTATCCTTCCAAAGTGATAACCTATCAGTCCCGCAAAGCCGTCTCCTACCGCAGTCAGAACTATACCAACTGTAGCGCACTCTTTTGTAAAAAACAAAAAGCTTAAGAAAACTCCCAAGTTAAACCAAAGGGCTTGGATTGCTGGTTTTTCAAGGTTTTTTTCCCTCTCAAAAAGATAAATAAGCTTGTAAATAGGTTTAATTTTGTCTTCCGCAAGTCTTAAGACAAAGGCAAGGTTTAAGGCAAGGATAAAAAGGGAAAAAATCAAAAGCAAGCCCTTTTGAAGGTAGAAAAGTGGAACAAGCCAAAGCAAGCCACCTAATATGTGGAATAATTTTCTTCTGAACTCTAAGCTTATTCCCATTCTATGGTAGCTGGTGGTTTGGAAGAGATGTCATAAACTACTCTGTTTATTCCCTTAACCTCGTTGATTATCCTGCGCATTACACGGTCTAAAAAGTCATAGGGCAATTTGGACCAGTCCGCGGTCATCCCATCTGTGCTATCTACCGCTCTCAAACCAACAACCCTTTCGTAAGTCCTTACATCTCCCATAACTCCTACGCTCTTTACTGGAAGTAAAACCGCAAAGGCTTGCCAAACTTTGTTGTATAAGCCTGCCTTTTTCAGCTCTTCTATAAAGATTGCGTCCGCTTCCCTTAGGATCTCAAGGTCCTCTTCTTTCACTTCTCCCAGTATTCTTATTGCAAGACCTGGGCCGGGGAAGGGATGCCTTTCAAGGATCTCCTTTGGCACTCCCAAAAGCTTTCCTAATTCTCTGACCTCGTCTTTGAAAAGTTCCCTTAGCGGTTCAAGAAGTTCTAATGCCATCCTTTCTGGCAATCCACCCACATTATGGTGAGTCTTTATAACCTGTGCCCCTTCTATACCTGCACTTTCTACCACATCCGGATAAAGTGTGCCTTGAAGTAAAACCTGAGCGCCAAATTCTTTAGCTTCCTTTTCAAATACCTCCACAAAGGTGTGTCCTACGATCCTTCTCTTTTCCTCTGGGTCTTCCACGCCCTTTAGCCTTTCCAAAAACAACTTGCTTGCATTTACCGTTTTAAAGGGAAGACCCATCTGCTTGAAGTGTTTTTCCACCTCCTGTGCTTCTCCCTTTCTCAAAAGCCCATGATCTACAAAAACACCCAAAAGATTATTACCTACAGCCCTGTAGGTTAGCACAAAAGCGACAGTAGAATCTACACCACCAGAAAGAGCGCATATGACCTTTTTATTTCCCACCTGTTCCCTTACTTCTTTGACCTTCTCTTCCAAAAAGTTTTCCATCTTCCAATTTTTCTCCGCCTTTGCCACCTTGAAGAGAAAGTTAGCCAAGATCTCCTTTCCATATTGTGTGTGGGAGACTTCTGGATGGAACTGAACTCCATATATGGGTTTGAGCTTATGTTTTATCACCGCATAGGGCGAATTTTCTGACTTTGCAAGAATCTCAAAGTCCCGAGGAAGCTTAGAAACCTTATCTGCGTGACTCATCCAAACGTCAAAATTCTTAGGAAGACCTTCAAAAAGCGGGTCCTCTTTTAAAACCTCAAGCCTTGCTCTTCCATACTCTTGTTTTTGGGCTCTTTCTACGGTTCCACCAAGCTGATGAGTTATAGCCTGAAGTCCGTAGCATATACCAAGAATGGGAATACCTAAGGTGTAGATCCTCTCGTCTGGCAAGGGTGCGCCTTGCGTATAGACACTTGCGGGACCACCAGAGAGTATCAAAGCGTAAGGCTCATTTTCCATAATCTTTTCTAAGCTTAGATAGAAAGGCACTATTTGACTGTAAATTCCCAGCTCTCTGACCCTTCTGGCAATAAGTTGCACATATTGGGAACCAAAGTTAAGTATAAGGACAGCCTTTCGTCTCATAAAAATATGTTAAACTATTGAGGCTATGGAGTATCACGTAAAAGACCTGAGCTTGGCGGAGGAAGGGAAAAACCGTATAGAGTGGGCAGAAAGGGATATGCCCGTTTTGAGAAGCATAAGGGAAAGGTTTTCAAAAGACAAGCCTCTAAGGGGGCTTAAAATCTCCGCTTGCTTGCACGTAACCACAGAAACTGCAAACCTCATGCTTACCTTAAAAGAAGGCGGGGCAGAGGTTTTCTTAACTGCGTCCAATCCACTTTCCACTCAAGATGATGTAGCTGCAGCATTGGTTAAGTATTATCAAATTCCAGTTTTTGCTATAAAAGGAGAAGACACAGAAACCTATTACTCACACCTAAGGGCTGTTATAGAAAAGGGTCCAGATATTGTCATAGACGATGGGGCAGACCTTATATCCACCTTGCACAAAGAGTATCCAGAGCTTTCAAAGAAGGTTTTGGGTGGTATGGAAGAGACCACCACGGGGGTTATAAGGCTTAGGGCTATGGCACAGAAGGGAGTTCTAAACTTCCCCATCATAGCGGTAAATGACGCATACACAAAGCATATGTTTGATAACAGATACGGCACTGGTCAATCTACCATAGATGGCATACTTAGGGCTACCAACAGATTGTTGGCGGGCTCCTATTTTGTGGTGGCAGGATACGGATGGTGTGGAAAAGGTGTAGCCCAAAGGGCAAGGGGAATGGGAGCAACAGTAATCGTAACAGAGGTGGATCCTATAAAAGCCCTTGAGGCAAAGATGGACGGCTTTTTGGTAATGCCGATGCTTGAAGCTGCAAAACTTGGGGACTTTTTTGTTACCGTTACAGGAAACACCTCTGTTATAAGAAAGGAGCACTTTGAAGTTATGAAAGACGGTGCCATCGTATCCAACGCAGGACACTTTGACGTGGAAATAGACAAAAAAGCTTTAGAAGAACTTTCGGTTTCCAAAAGGGAAGTTAGAAAGTTTGTAGAAGAATACACCCTACGGGACGGAAGGAGGATCTACCTTTTGGCTCAAGGAAGGCTTGTAAATCTTGCTTCTGCAGAGGGACATCCCGCATCTGTTATGGACATGTCCTTTGCCAATCAAGCCCTTTCCGCAGAATACATAGCAAAAAATCATCAGCATTTAGAAAAGAAAGTCTATAAAGTTCCTGATGAGATAGACAGAATGGTGGCACATCTAAAGCTCAAAAGCATGGGTGTGGAAATAGACCAACTAACCCAAGAGCAGATAAATTACCTTTCATCTTGGGAACTCGGCACCTAAGCTTACTGACAACAACCTTTTTTCTTTTTGTTTCTTCTAAACCAAAGGAAAAGCAAAGGTAAAGCCAAAAGCGAGATTAAAACAAGTTCCATAACTTATAAGCGATCACACCAACCAGCCAAGCTAACACAAAGCTATAGGCTAAAAATGTAATCGCAAACTTTGTGCCAGCTTCTTTCTGAAGCACAGCTACTGTGCCAAGGCAAGAGGTGTAAAGAAGGATAAACAGCATAAAGGAAAAGGCCTGAGCTGGGCTTAAGGAGTTTTTTACCGTTTCCCTTAAAGCAGAATGCTCTTCCTTTAACTCAAAGGCTTTTGGTAATGGGTTGATGGTGTTAAAAAGAGAATCCTTGAAGGCTTTTCCAAAAGCCATTGTCTGTTTAATCAGGGCTTGTTTTATCTCAAAGTCTTTCCTTTCCTCCTCCTGCTCCACCGCATAGATTGTTGCCATAGAACTTAAAACTATCTCCCTTGCCAAGAAGGCTGGTATTAAAGATGTGGTAATCTGCCAATCCTCCAAGCCCATAGGTTTAAACACTGGCACTAAGACTCTTCCCACATAACCTGCAAAGCTGTCCTTTGGATTGCTAACTCCCGGAGGCAAGTTTAGTAGAACCCAAAGGACCACAGAGACTCCAAATATAAGCGTTCCTGCCCTGTATATAAACTGCTTTACGTGAGCCCAGGTTATTCTAAAAACCAGTTTAAAAACAGGTAGTCTGTAAGGCGGGAGTTCAAGTATCATATGTCTGAGTGGATTTTTATAAATGACCTTCTGAAGAACAAAGGAAGTTAAAAAGGCAAAAACCAAACCAAGGACGTAAAGGAAGAAGATAACAAAGGCTGGGTTTGGGAAAAACAGCGTGGCAAAGAAGGAGAAGACCACAAGCCTTGCGGGACAGCTTACAAAAGGTATCATAGCCATGACCAAAAGCTTATCTCTTTTACTTTCCAAAGCCCTTGTAGCAATGATTGCAGGCACGTTGCAACCAAAACCTAAAAGAAGGGGTATAAAGCTTGAACCGTGCAAGCCAAGGCGGTGCATAAAGCTGTCCATCAAAAAGGCAACTCTTGGAAGATACCCAGAAAACTCAAGCAGGGAAAGTATAAAGATAATGCTGGCAATCAGGGGTAAAAAGGTTAGAACAAAGCCTACTCCACCAACCACAGCCTCAGACAAAAACCTTGAAAGGATAGATTCACCAAGAAGATGTTTAATTAATGGAGAGAAGAAACCGTTCATCAAACCGTCCAACCAGTCCATCCATGGAGCAGAAAAATCAAAAGCGATTTTAAAGGTCATAAACATAATAAAAAGAAAGATCAAAACACCAAGCACTGGATGAAGAAGCACTTTATCCAAACTGTCTGTGAGTTCAAAAACGTTATGCTTTGTCTTTTTTACCGTGTGGTAATACAAGCCGTGAATAAATGCAAACCTTTCGTTTTTTAGAAGTCTTTCAAACTCTTCGCCGTAAGAGATTAGCGCTTTTCTTATCCTTTCGGATTTTGTCTTTCCTTGCACGCTTAAGAGAAGTTTTTCCAAATCTGGTGAATACTTAACTTCAATTGGTTTGATTTTGCTTTCATAGGTTTCCACGATCTTTTTAAGAAGTTCGTCCTTACCCTCCCCAGTCCTACCATTGGTTTTTACTATCCTAACTCCCAAAAGCTCTTCCATCTTGGATGTATCTACCTCTATCCCAAGCTTTTTTGCTTCGTCCCACATGTTTAAGGCTATGACCATGGGAATCTCCATTTCCAAAAGTTCCAAGGTTAGAAAAAGGTCCCTTTCCATGTTGGGGGTTTCTATTACGTTCACCACCACGTCCGGTTTTTGATTTAGAATGAAGTCTCTTGCCAACTGCTCCGCTTCGGAAAAGGGCTCCAAAGTATAAATCCCTGGCAAATCTACAAGGTGTATTTCATAATCTCCGTAGTATGCCTTTCCTTCCTTCTTTTCAACAGTAGTCCCAGCCCAATTTCCTATCTTTAAGGTGGTGCCAGCAATGTGGTTTAAAAGACTTGTCTTACCTACGTTAGGATTACCTACAAGTGCTACGCTTATTCTCTTCATTGAACCTTTATTCTCTTTGCTAAGCTTTTACTTATGGCTACCTTGGAGTGGTCAAGCTTAACCACAATATTCCTTCCAAGCTTTTGAACAACCTCTAAGACCTTCCCCTCCCTTATGCCCATAGCCTCAAGTTTTTTAATACTCTCATCGTTACCCTCAAGTTTTAAAACCTTAACTTTTTTACCCACTTTCACCTTTTCCAACATTTTTCACCTCCTAAAGAATTAATATTAAAAATTAATCTCATTTTTTAATTTTATCTAAACCTAACCGTAAAACCAGCTACCACCGAAGGTTTTTCCTTGTCTTTGAAGATCTTCTGCACTCCCAAAGCAAACTCCCAGTTTTTTCCAGAAAAGCTAAGACCACCCACCAAACCCGTCTGAGAGTCTTCCGAAAGGTAAAAACCCGTGGCAACAAGGCTTAGATTTTCTACCATTTTCCACTCCACAGAAGCGCTTTGAAAGAAAACCTTTTCTTTCAGCTCATAAGAACTGACCGCGTAAAGAGATAGTCTTTCAAAGGAAGTCTGCAAAGCTAAGGTAGGACCGTATTTTACAGCTCCTTCTTTGGTTGGCAATTCGGAAGAGAACTTAAAGGCTCCTTTTGTTTCTCCTTTTTCAAAAAAATTCCACTTAAGGTCCAAAGAGATGTTGGAAGATTCTAACTTATTTGAGTACTCAAAAGGTAAGTTTAGTCCCACATCTACCTTCTCCAATAGTCCATAGCTTAGGGTAAAGGTATATGCGGTGGTTCTTGGCTCTTGTCTTGATAGGTAATGCTCGCTTTGAAACCCACCCTTTCCTAAGGTCTCCGCGTCCTCAAAGAGGAGGATCTTCTTTCCCGCATGGGCAGAGCTAAACAGTAGTAAAGAAGACAGCAAAAAGACTCTTAGCTTCATTCCGCCAACCTCCAGAATAAATATTGTTATTAATTTTAAAATTCAATCTCAATTAAGTCAAGAAGAAAAGACAGACTCCCAATCTTTTCTCCCTTAGCTCAGTTCAAGCATTCTTTCCAAAGGTCTTCTTGCTTTCTCTATGATGTCTTCTGGAAGGATCACTTCGTTTATCTCTTCCCTTAGGGTTTTATAGACAAGGGGTAAGGTTATAGCTTTCATGGTGCAACAATAAACCGTTCCGCAGTAGTTCATAGATTCTGGGA
>Ga0197143_1002513_pt1 | contig 13382 bp, 17 predicted proteins | sample GBS70_MetaG_FD_148603 | JGI IMG/M metagenome (GOLD analysis project Ga0197143, IMG submission 148603) | Sediment microbial communities from Great Boiling Springs, Gerlach, Nevada, United States - GBS 70_MetaG | ecosystem: Environmental > Aquatic > Thermal springs > Hot (42-90C) > Sediment...
AAGAAGATGGTATGACCCAAAAGTAGGAAGATATATTTCAAGGAATTCTTTTTATGCGTTAAGTTCTCCATATTTGTTTAGCAATAATAATCCAGTTTCTTCTTTACCAGTTTACACACCACCTATTTCTGATATAACAACACCAGACAATCCAAAAAATTCGTTTCAATGGATGCTTCCTGGAAGTGGAGTTTTTTTTGGATGGAAAAGAGGGATTATTTATAGCCAAGGAAGTGGAATTATTTTCTGGTGTGATAACAATTGTTTATTTCACCGTATAAAATTTAAAAAAGATGTTGGGGATTATACGGTGGAATTTCAGGCGGTGGAGGATTGTCTACACTACCTTCAGAAGGAGGGGCATTAGAAATAAGTATTCCGATTGAAAGTATAATAGGTATAGATATAGGATTTGGTAATGAAGGGGCCTCTATTGCACCTTCAATAGGATTTGATGTGGGCATCAGATGGTGTAATTACTCTATTATTTCTGATGAGATTATAGGAAAATGCAAATAAAAAATATTTCAAGAAATATGTCAAAAGAACTAAGAAAAGGATATTGCTTTAGATGTCATAAAGAAGTGAATTTATCTATTTTAAAAAATATCACTTTTTTAGCCAAATGCCCTATCTGTAGAACATGGTTATTAATAGCTCCTTTACCTATTACATTAATATTTTCTATCATTTTTTTTGGAATTGGTATGACCCTTATTATACTTTTTATCCAGTTAAACTTTAAAAGATTTTAAGTTATTATGAAACTATTTTCTTATTATTGTTCACACTGTAGTAAAGAATTTTATTTAACTCTAAAAGAAGAAAAAGATTTATGGAATGAATATTATTATAACAACAAAATTTCTAAAGGCAAATTTAAAAAACCACTATATCCATTCAGACTTATATATCCATTAATATCTATCTGTCCGTATTGTAAAAAATGGACAGGAGTTTTTAGTATAAGAAACAAAATTATTACTATATGGTTAATAAGCATTTTGGTTATTCCTCTACTTTTAGATGAAGTAATGAATATATTTGTTTTGAAAGAAAATTACTTTAAAATTGATGGTTTTTTATTTTCTAAAGAAATATTTTGTTTGGCATTCTGGTGTATATTTGTGATTCCTTTTTTTATTTACTATATCTTTTCTAGATGCGGGAAATAAAATTATATTTTTTCGATTTTTTAAAAAATGAAAAGTGAAAACAGAACCTCAATAACATATAAAATAGGCACATATCAAAAAACAATAAACTACACATATAACCAGAAAAATCAAATAACACAAATACAATCAGATAATGGAACAACAACATTTACATATGACCAGATAGGAAATTTAATAGAAAAACAGTTGCCAAATGGAGTGAAAGAAGTGTATAATTATGATAGTATGGATAGATTAGTAGGGATTGAGTATGTAGGAGTTGGAAGGAGTATTTCTTATAGTTATGATGCAGTTGGAAATGTATTAACCATGAATGACTGGAATGGAACTACTACCTACTCTTACGACAATATATATCAACTAATTTCAGCAACCTATCCAAACTTAGGAACAACAACCTACACATACGACCCAGCAGGAAACAGAATAACCCAAAACTCTCTCACCTACTCTTACAACAACCTCAACCAACTAATATCAAAATCAGACGGAACTACTTATACTTATGACCTAAATGGAAACCTAACAACAAAAACAACACCTACTGGAACAACTACCTACTCCTGGAATGCCTATGATAAACTAACTTCTGTGATACTACCAGAGGGAAAAGAGATTAAATTTGTCTATGGAGCAGATGGATTAAGGAGAGAAAGGATAGAAGGAGGAGAGAGAGTGAATTATTTGCTTGATGGTTTGAGTGTGATTTGTGAGTTTTCTGATAGTGGAGAGGTTTTAAGGGAGTATGTGCCAGGAGTTTGTCTTGTTGTAGGTGGTAGTGTTTATTTCTATCATTTTGACAGGTTAGGAAGTGTGAGGTTTTTGAGTGATGAAAGTGGAAGTATTGTTCAAGAGTATGAGTATGATGCTTTTGGTAATGTTTTGTTTTCTTCAGGTAGTTTGTCCCAGCCGTATCAGTATGTAGGGAAAGAGGGTTATTATAGAGAAGAAGATTTAGATTTGTATTTATTAGGTCAGAGGTGGTATGATGAGGAAGTAGGTAGGTTTATAAGTAGAGATCCAATAGGTGAGGTAGGTGGTTTGAATTTGTATGTGTATGTAGGGAATAATCCAGTAAAATTAATTGATCATGAAGGGAGACAACCACAAGATCCTTGTAGAAAATGGGCTTGTCAACGTGGATTAAATCCTACTTTGTGTCAGGATTGCTGTGATATAATTTGTGGCCCAGATATATTTGGAGCCACTCATTGTAGAGAAATATGCTATGGACTGTGTGATATTGCTAATTCTCCTGAAGATTTGAGAAATAGATTAAGAGAGGAACTCAGGAGAAGAAGAGGAAGAAGATAAAAATTAAAATTTATTTTATGAAAAAAATTTTTTCTCTTTTGATTGCTTCAGTTTTAAAATATGTAAAAGAATTAGAGATTGAAATTAAAATTCTGTTAATTTTAATTGGAATAGTATACATATACACAATTTACTTTTTGGTCATAGTTGGTGAAAAAATGCCTCTTTTTACTTTTTATCCTGCCACTGAACTGGCTATACTTACGCTTCTACTCTATGGAATAATAAGAAAAAAATATTGGGCCTGGATGCTTGGTATTTTAGTATTTGGTGTGACTTTAATTACAACTAACTTCCCTATTATTATTAGTAAATTTTACCATAAAATTCCTTTAAATTTTACTGACAAAATAAGTGTAATTTTAAAAAGTGTTATTACTTTATTTTTAATTATAAGTAGGGACTATTTTGAGGTATAATTTATATATGAGTTTTTTGATAGATAAAGAAGGGCGGGTAGTTAGTGAGTATGTTTATGATGTTTGGGGTAATTTAGTTTCTTCTTCAGGTTCAATTAGTCAGCCGTATCAGTATTTAAGTTATTATTCAGAGGTAGATATAGGATTGTATTTGGTAGGAAGAAGATGGTATGACTCAAAAGTAGGAAGATATATTTCAAGGAATTCTCCATATACTTTTAAAAATAACAATCCGGTAGGGGCCATACAAATCCAGCCAATAGAGGAAACCAAATTTAAAAACAAATTCTCAATTTCTGAAGTTCATATTTTAGGTTCATTTTCAAATATGGGTTGGTATCATGGTGTAGAGGGAGGGTTCATTATAGGAGTTGGAAGAGGAACTACTTATTGGTGCGATTCTTCATGTAATCGGCATAAAATTGAATGGTGGAAATGGTGTGTAGGATTTTATGGAGGGGTTTCTTGGGGTAGTGGTTATACAACTGTTTCTTCTGAAACTCCAAACACAGGAGAAATATCTATTCCATTTGGTCCTTATCCTGGTGGAATAGATATAGGTTTTCCAGAAGAAGATATTTCTGGGGGGTGGAGTGTTGGAGTTTCTGTTGGATATTTAGGCGGAATAAGAAGGTGCCAATATAATATTATCTTAGATGAAATAATAGGCAAATGTAGGAAATAAAATAGAAAATAAAAAATAACAAATGAAAATAAGAGAATTGTTGAAAGTAGTGTATTGTTTTAAATGCAAAGAAGAGTTTTATCTTCCTATTTTAAAAAATATATTCTTATTTCAAAGATGTCCAAAATGTAGAAGTTATTTCTGGACTAGTGCAAGCGATTGGATTTATCACATAACTCTCTTTTTAATGATGCTTTTATTGACAATAAAATTTTTTTTAGTGTTTTTATATAGAAAATAAAGGGAGGGAAAATTGACCTGTTTATATTATTGTTATAATTGTAAGAAAGAATTTAAACTTTCAAGGAAAGAAATTTATACTAAAGAGATTGGATTTTTAACTATGAGATTAAGTCCAATAATGGGCTTTTTAAAATGTCCTTATTGCAAAAGGAGAATTTATTTATTGAATTTAAGAACTAAAACCTTATTTTTACTCTCATCTTGCATTATTATACTAATGCTGTTTTTTCCATTTAAAGGGAATACGTTTGTTTTCTCAATAATAAGCGGTTTAATAATAATAGGGATATGTTCAATATAGAGATTTAATGTTCTCAAATTAAAATTTACTTATAGATTTTCTATGTAATTAAAGAGTATAAAGACGGAGAGATAAATATTTTATTCTAATTTATTTTTCTATATTTTCTGATGAGAGTGATAAAAGTTGGGAGAGACAATTGCCAAATTGATTAAAAGAGGTATAATAAATCAAAAGGGGTAGATAAATGGAAAAGGCGTTAATGTTTTTGAGTTTTTTCTTAGGGTTTTTGAGTGTAGTTATGGCATTGGTTTTAAGTTGGAATACGAATAAACTAGTAAGGACAGAGGATGAGAGAGCGAAAAAGATGATAGATGAAGGAAATAGAAGAACACAAGAAATGATGGCAGAGATGGATAAAAGACACCGGGAAACTATGGAATATCTTGGGTCACTTATAAAGGCGGATGGAGAAAAGACAAGAGAGTTAATAAATAAAAAGTTGGAAAAATTGTCAAATTGAAAAAATTTGATGTTCCAGTGAAGTAAGAATTTTGAGAAAAAGAAATTAAATTTTCCATCCTCAAGAATAAAATCTGAAATAAAAACCCCTGAAAATTAGAAAGAAATTCTCAAAATAAATGTGTTTTATTTACAGAAATTTTTGAATTTTCATTTTTTTTACATTATAATTTTATAAATGAATTTTTTAACTTTTATAATTGGTATTATTTTTGGAAGTTTTGCGAATGTATGTATTTATAGATTACCAAAAGGAAAGTCAATTATTTACCCTCCTTCTTTCTGTCCTAATTGTAATAAAAGTATTAAATGGTATGACAATATTCCCCTTATAAGTTATTTAATCTTAAAAGGGAGATGTAGATATTGTAAAAACCCAATTTCTTTTAGATATTTTATTGTAGAATTGCTCACAGGAATTTTATTTACTATTGTTTACAAAAAATTTGGAATTTCACCTTCATTTTTTATTTATAATTTACTTGTTCTTTCTCTCATTATCATTAGTTTTATTGATATTGATACATTTTTAATTCCAGATGTTATTGTTCTTCCTGGAATTTTTCTCGGTTTATTATTTTCTTTTCTTTTTCCTGAAATTCATGATATGGGAAAAATAGAAAGTATTTTATATTCATTCTGGGGCGTCATTTGTGGAGGTGGAATTTTAATTTTATTAGGATTTTTAGGTAAATTTTTATTTAAAAAAGAAGCCATGGGAGGAGGAGATGTTAAATTACTTGGAATGATAGGTTCTTTTCTTGGATGGAAAGCAATATTTTTAACTTTATTTTTTGGCTCCCTTTTTGGCACTTTGATAAGTTTGGTACTAATTTTATTGAAAAAAAAGAAGATTGATGAATATGTTCCATTTGGTCCTTATCTTGCTATTGGTGCAGTAATATCAATTTTAATAAAAGGAAATTATTTTTTGGGTTTTTTTATTAGTTAAAATGAGTATATCTGCAATTGAGATTGTAAAGGAATTTTTTATAATAAATGGTTTTTATGTTATTTTGAAGGATAGTTTTTTAATTGTTAGGAATTCAAAAAAATTATCTAAAGAAATTGAAGAGTTTGTTATTGAAAAAGAAAAAATAAATTTTATAAATACAGCAGTTGTTAAACCTTTTTCATGGCACACTTTAAAATTCACTCCTTCAGTAATTAAAAAATTTTATGAAGAAATATTTGAAATAACAGATGAAAAAACAACCAAATTATTGAAAGATTTAATAGAAAATAATTACAAAAAAATAATCATAATTCCAGGGTTACCATCAACAATAAGTTTGAAAAATGAATCAATAAAAATTATGAAAGAAAAGGGAATTGACCATGTTATTTTATTTCAAACTATAATCTCTGGACTAATTGAAAAAATTGATGAGAGGAAATTGTATCAATCACAAACATTAGAAATAATCAGAATTTTAAAATTTTATAATTTTTTCTCAAACAAAAAATTTGAAAAAGAACTTTTTAGCAGAAAATGAACTTAAAAACACCAATAAACCAAATAAAAGGGATAGGTATACAGAAACAAAATTGTTTCAAAAAAATAGGAATAGAATGTGTTGAAGATTTACTTTTTTATTTTCCAAGAAAGTATATAAATTTAAAGCAAATTAAAAAGATATCAGAACTTAAAGAAGGAGAAAAAGTTACTGTAAAAGGAAATGTTATAGCAAGAGAAGAAAAGAAAGAACAAGGAAAGGTAAGTTATTTAAAAGTTGCAGTGAGTGATGGAACAGGAATTTTATATGTTATCTTTTTCAATCAAACTTATTTAAAAAGGATATTTCAAATTGGGAAAAAATTTATATTTTATGGAAAAGTTGAATATTTTAATAAAGAAATTGAAATGATAAATCCTTTCTATGAAGAATATGAGGAAGGGAAAATTGATTGGCTTTTACCAATTTATCCGTTAACAAAAGGATTAACTCAAAAAATTATGAGAAAAACTATAAAATATGTATTAAAAAATCTCAAAGAGTATCCTGAAGAAATATTGCCACTACCAAGACGGCTTGCTCTAAATATTTCCAATATAAGACATGCTCTCTTAAATATACATTTTCCACTATCTGAAATTAATCTTGAAAAAGCAAGAAATTACTTAGTTTTTAGAGAATTTTTTATTTTTCAACTTAATCTTTTCTGGAAAAAAAATATAGAAATGAAAACTGTTGAAAAAATTTATAAAATTGATGAAAACGTTATAGAAGAATTTGAAAAATCTTTACCATTTAAACTCACAGAAAATCAAAAGGAAGTAATGGAAGAAATAATAAAAGATTTAAAAAAAGGGAAATTAGTAAGAAGATTAATTTATGGAGAAGTTGGATCAGGAAAAACAATTGTAGCGATTTTTGTTTTATGGTTATTTGGTAAGATGGGATATCAAGGTGTTTTTTTATGTCCTACAGAAATTCTTGCTCAACAACATTATTTAAACTGGAATGAATTTTTATTAAGTCAAGGAATAAATGTCTCTCTTTTAACAGGAAAAGTTGAAAAAAAATTTAAAATAATAGATGATATAGAAAATGGTAAAATAAATATTATTATTGGAACCCATGCTGTTTTAAATGAAAAAATCAATTTTAAAAATTTAAAGATTGTAATTATAGATGAACAGCATAAATTTGGTGTAAAACATCAGGAATTATTAAAAGAAAAAAGTAAAGATGTTCATTATATTTCATTGAGTGCCACACCCATTCCAAGAACACTTGCTTTAACAATTTTTGGAAATATGGATTTTTCAATACTCGGTGAAATTCCCAAAGGAGAAAGACAGGTAATAACTTATATGTTTTCAAAAAAGGATAGAGACAAAGTTTATTCCTTTATAAAATTTTTAATCTCTCAAAATAAAATTGGATTTATTGTTACACCAGCAATAAAGGAAAAAGATAATATTGAATCAGTAGAAGAAAAATATAAAGAATTAAAAGAAAAATTTTTTGATGTTAAAATTGGTCTTTTACATGGTAGAATGGAAAGAGAAAAACAGGAAGAAGTTTTAAAAAAATTAAGAGAAAGAGAGGTAAAACTGCTTATCTCAACAACAGTTATAGAGACGGGAATAGATATACCTGATTTATCATTTATAGTAATTGAACAAGCAGAAAGATTTGGGCTGGCTCAATTACATCAATTAAGAGGTAGGGTTGGAAGAAGTGGTGAAGTAGGATATTGTTTTTTGATTGTTTATAATGAAAATGAAGAGATTAGTGAAAGATTAAGTAATTTCATAGAAAAAGAAACTGGATTTGACATTTCTGAACTTGATTTTAATTTAAGAGGTCCGGGTGACCTTTTAGGAACAAGACAACATGGAATTTTACCTTTAAAAATAGGTGATATTTATAAAGATGTTGAATTGTTAGAACTTGCTAAAAAAGAAGTTGAAAGGATTTTTAAAATTGACCCAGATTTTAAAAAAATGAATTACTTAAAAAAATTTATAAAAAATGAACGAAGATATTTTAGTCATAATTCCAGTCCATAATGAAGAAAAAACAATAGGAAATATTTTAAGGGAACTAAAAAAAGATTTTAAAAATATTCTTGTTATTGATGATGGTTCAAAAGATAAATCAAAAGACATTGCTTTAAAAGAAGGGGTCTTTGTTATTTCACATGAATTTTGTAAAGGCAAAGGCGAGGCATTAAAAAATGGCTTTGATTTTGCATTGAAAAATAATTTCAAAGCAGTAATAACTATGGATGGAGATGGCCAGCATTTACCAGAAGAGGCGATAAAATTTGTTGAAAAATATAGAAAGAAAAAAGAAGTTGATATTTGGATAGGTAAAAGAAATATTTTCTCAGAAAAAATGCCCTTAATAAGAAAAATTACAAATCTATCAATGTCAGTTTTATTATCATTACTTTCTTTTCAATGGATTCCTGATACACAATGCGGGTTTAGGTTAATAAAAATTGATGTTTTAAGAAAAGTAAAGTTATATACTTCTCATTTTGAGACAGAATCCGAAATATTAATAAAGAGTGCTTGGCAAAGGTTTAAAATAAAATCAATTCCAATTAAAACAATTTATAATAAAGAAAAGAGTAAAATAAAACCAATTAAAGATACTTATAGATTTTTCAGAATGATTTTATTTATACTTTATCCCTCATTATTAAAGTCAAAATGGAAGAGTTGAGAAGGAAAATGGTTGAAGAACAGATAATTGCAAGAGGTATAAAAGATAAAAAGGTGATTTCTGCCTTTTTAAAAGTTCCGAGAGAAGAATTTGTTCCTGAGGATTTAAAGAAATACGCATATATTGATTCCCCTCTTTCAATAGGAGAAGGACAAACAATAAGTCAGCCATATATAGTGGCTTTGATGACAGAAGCATTAAAACTAAAAGGATATGAAAAAGTTCTTGAAATTGGGACAGGAAGTGGTTATCAAGCAGCAATACTTGCTGAAATTGGATGTGAGGTTTATTCTGTTGAAAGGATTGAATCTCTTGCAAAAAGAGCAGAAAGTTTATTAAAAAAACTCGGATATAATGTAAAAATAAAAATTGGTGATGGCACACTTGGATGGGAAGAATACAGTCCTTATGATAGAATTATTGTTACTGCAGCAGGTCCTAAAATTCCTGAAACTTTGTTAGCCCAGTTAAGCGAAAATGAAGGTAGATTGATTATGCCAATTGGTGATAGATTTTTTCAGGATTTAATTCTTGTAATAAAAAGAGGCAAAGAAATTGAAAAAATAAACCTTGGTGGCTGTCAATTTGTTCCATTAATAGGTAAAGAAGGATGGGAGGAATGAAAGATATTTTGATTACATTTATTCTTGCAATATCACCTATATCTGAATTAAGAGGCGCAATTCCTTATGGTATAAGACATTCAATCCCTTTCCCTATAGTATTTCTCATTTCAATAATTGGAAATATTTTTCCTGTCATCCCATTATATTTCTTTCTTGAAAAAATTTTAAAATTTTTTGATAGATACAAATATGGTAAGAGATTTAATAAATGGTTGATAAATAGAACGAAAAAAAAATCAAAAATTATTGAAACATATGAAACTATTGGGCTTTTAATTTTTGTTGGAATACCTTTACCTATGACAGGAGCATGGACTGGAACAATAGCATCAGTCATATTCCAGTTAAAATTTAAAAATTTTATTATTGGCGTAATTGGCGGAATTTTAATAGCAGGAATAATTGTCTCTCTTCTATCATTTGGAGTGAAAATTCTTTTTTAATTTCATTTATTCTAATTTTATACTCTTCACTCCTTCAATTTCAGATATTTTTTCAAAAATAATCTCAGGTCTTTGAGGTTTTCTGTATCTAATTGTAAAGGTTAAATCTAAAATTCTTTCTTCTTTTCTCCTTTCAATACTCATTGATAAAATCTTTAAATTTTCTTTTTCAATCAAATTCACTATATTATTTTTTAACTCCATGTCATCCCTAATTTTAATTGAAAGAATTCCGTATTCATCAATAGGTACCTTTTTCTCAACAATTTTTAAAAAATAAAGAATTAATAGTGAAATCAATGTTAAAACTACTGAAAAAATGTAAAGACCAACACCAACTGCAAGAGAAATAGAAGTCACAAACCATAAACAAGCAGCAGTTGTAAGTCCCCTAATTCTCCTTTGGTCTTTTATTATTACACCAGCACCAAGAAATCCAATACCAGTTATAACCCCATATGCAATTCTTGCAGGGTCAATTCGTAACAATGGATTTTGTATATTTGAAAATATATAATAAACTTGAAAAGATGAAATTAGAATTATTGTTGTTCCCATACCAACGAGAATCATAGTTCTTAAACCTGCTTCTCTTCCATGTTTTTCTCTTTCAAATCCAATTACTCCACTTAATATGCCTGAAATTAAAACTTTTATAATTGCTTCCCATTGATCCATTTTTTTCTCCTTAAGGACATTTTAAATTATATTGACAAAAATTTCAAAATTTGTTATAATATAATTTTAGTTATGATTGTTGCCCCCATCGACTAGCGGTCTAGGTCACCACTCTTTCAAGGTGGTAGCGCCGGTTCGAGTCCGGCTGGGGGCGAGAGTTTTATGGAATTAGAAGTTTCTGACCTGGATAAACTGTATCAGATTTTAAATTATTTAATTTTTTAATTTCACTGACTGATGTATTAAATTTTTGAGCAATTTTTGTTAAATAATCCCCTTTCTGAACTATATAATATCTTTCTTTTTCTGTTTTCAATGTTGATTTTAAAGGTTTTTCTTCTTTTTCTTTTCCTGAAATTTCTTTTTTTAATTGATATATTTCACTTTCATGTTTTGTCAGTTCTTCAAGTATAATTTGATTACTCTCATCAATCTTCTTTTCTATTTTTTCAATTCTCTGGGGTAAATCTTTATAACTTTCAACTATTTTCATCTGTAAATCTCTTAAATTTATTATATCTGTTTGAACAGAAGTAAAATTTTTATTCAAATTTGAAATTGTTGTTATTAAATCATTATACGCTTTTTTTAAACCTTCTATATCTCTCTTTGTTTCAATATTTTTTTCTGTATTCTCATCACTCATTTTTTTCAACTTTTCATCATACACAAATTTTAATTCCTCTATTTTCCCTTTTATCACTTTTATTTCTTCTTTTAATGAATTAATTTCATTATTCAAAACTAAAATTCTATCACTTAGTTCTTTTAAATTATTATTAAGATTTGTTATTTTTTGATTATAATCATTTTCAATATTTTGAAATCTTTCAGCAATCTGTTTTATAGTCGCATAAAAATCATCTTCAACATTACTTACTTTTTCTTTAACAATATCTATGTCATCCTTTGTAGCAATATCAACACATCCTGAAAAAATAAGGAGGGAAATAGAAGGTAAAAGTATTATAAATTTTTTCATTTTTCAACTTCTATTTTAAATTCACATCTCCTATTTTTTGCCCATGCTTCTTCATTACTTCTTTGATCTGCTGGCATATCTTCACCATAACTGACTGTATACATTCTTTTAGGAGAAACTCCCATAACAATAAGATATCTTCTTGAACTTAATGCTCTCTGTTCTCCTAAAACCAAATTGTATTCTCTTGTTCCTCTTTCATCACAATGTCCTTCAATTAGAATTTTTATATCAGGATGCTTTAACATATATTCTCCTATTTTTTTAAGTGTTTCTGCAGCATCTGGTCTTATGTCATATTTATCAAAATCAAAATAAATATTTTTAAAAATTAAAGCCAATTCTTCGCTAATTTCCTCGGGCTTTACAAACTTCTTCCCTTTGGGTATCTCTGGGACGGGTATTTCTTCTCCTTTTATTGCTTTTTCAACTTCCTCTTTTGTTGCTTTGCCTTCATCTGGTCTTTCTTCTACTTCTACTTTTGGTTTTTCTTCGGGTTTTACTATACTCACAATCTCTGGCTTTTTCTCTTCTTCCTTCCTTTCTTCTTCCACAACTTTCTTTTTTACTTTAGGACATACACATCCAACTAAACTGATAATTATAATTCCCGATAAAAAATATTTTAAAACTTTCATTTTTCTCCTCCTTCTTTAGAAAAATTTTATCATGTTATTTTCAAATATGTCAAATTTTCAGTATTCCTCAAAAATAATCTCGTCAAAAATATATTGTTTCCTCAAAAATAATTTAGTTAAAATAAAGACCATAATATATTCTATTTTTTTTATTAAATAGAATGAGGGACACAATATCGTCTTGCAATTTCCAAAATTATTATATCCTAACCAACAGAGATATACAATTATAAAAGACAACGCAAAGATATATCAAAAAAGAAGAAAAAAAATCAAGACAGAGATGTTAAATGAGGGATTTATTTCGTCAAAACATTTAGAGGCATTTATAAGATTAAACTGAGATATTATAAGTTCATATTTAAAAAGAGAGTTAAACGAAGGAAAAAGAGAAGAAATTGTAAAAGATATCAGAAGCGACAATAGACAGGTTATTAAAGGTATATAGAAAGGAGTGGAAATTTAAGAAAAAGAATAGATTTAGTAAAATTGACAAAAGCGATGATTTATTTAGAGGGAAAAACTTCAAAAGGTATATAATGAAAAAACAATCTCTTATAAAAATATAAAAAAAAATTTCAAGAGATCTAATTTTGAGGAAGTACGATTTTTAGAATTCACCCATAGCCCAAAGCATCCCTCTCTTAATTATCTCTTTTGTTTCAAATAAATTAAAATCTTCTAAACTATGTCCAAAAGAAGCATAAAAAACTCTCCCTTTTCCATACTTTCTTTTCCATATACATGGCATTACAGTTCCATCTATCCAATAAAATTCTTTATTTTTAAAAACTGTGTTAGCAAGAACTTCATTGGATGGGTCTACATGCATATAATATTGTTCTGACTTAATTTTAAAATTTTCTATACCTTTTACTATAGGGTCGTCTTTTTTTATTATATTTACTTCATATTCAACTATTCCTCCTGGATGACTTACAAACTGCCCTCCAACCATAAATTGATATCCTGTATTTTCTCTAAAAGCATCTCCCATGCCACCATGCCATCCTGCAATCCCTACTCCAGATTCTACTGCCTTTAATAAACCTTTTTCCTGCTCTGAAGTTAATTTCCCCATTGTCCAATTTATTACAATTAAATTTGCTGAATTTAATTTTTTTTCATCAAGGAAGACATTAAGTGTATTAAATATTTCTACCTTGTATCCTTCTTTTTCCATGATTTTAGAAAATAATTCTGTCGTTTCTTTCGGTTGATGTCCTTCCCAT
>Ga0197143_1002514_pt1 | contig 13380 bp, 8 predicted proteins | sample GBS70_MetaG_FD_148603 | JGI IMG/M metagenome (GOLD analysis project Ga0197143, IMG submission 148603) | Sediment microbial communities from Great Boiling Springs, Gerlach, Nevada, United States - GBS 70_MetaG | ecosystem: Environmental > Aquatic > Thermal springs > Hot (42-90C) > Sediment...
TGATCGCTCCTATGCCTACTTTGTGCGGCTCTGGGCACTGTTGAACCGAAAAAAGTTGTTGGCAGTCGAGTACTTCGCTATGCGATCAGGTTGGCAAGATCTCTTCCGGGGTACCAACTACCCAAGCGATATTGGCAACTTCAAAGGGTATACCCTTAGGACTCTTCGGGATGTTGCCATCAATGCTCTCCAAAGTCTGACTTGGTCTGGAGCGGAACGCTATCTGGTATACGATATGCGCTTCCCTGGCAGTATTGGATGGTCTACTTGTTTTGAGCCTGACGGCACATGGAAACCGAGCGGCTCGCTGTTGGCATGTATGAGTGCCATTCTGGCAAACTATGTTGGTGTTGACGAGTTAGGTACTGGTGGTGACACTTTGCGCGCTTTCTGGTTCCGCTCGCGCACTGGCTCCACCTCGCTGTTTGCCGTTATATCCACAGGTGCATCTCCGTGGGAGCCAAAAGGCGAGTTGCGATGGATCACCCTTCCATCCTCATCTTTCACTGCGTTGGATGCGTTTGGCAATCCGGCGCCGCGTAATGGAAATCGCGTCCTTATCGGCGGGTTGCCGACCTATATCATCGTGTCGCGTGCCAACGAAACGGTCTTCAAGCGTGCCTTGATTCAACAATCACTTGCCAAGCCTGAGCGGGCATATCAGGTGTTAGGCAGCTGGATTGATTGGCGCGGCGACCGTTTCGTGTTGGTCACCCGGTTAAGGAACAATACGCCCTGGTCATTTTATGGGGATGCCTATGTGTTTCCTCACTGGGAGCCAAATTCCACTTATCACCTGTACAACTATACCCCTGTATATACGCGTTCCTGGTATGCTAACACGGCTATTGTTCGAGATATCTCCATTGCTCCGGGTGGTGTAGTTGATATTGAGTTCCCGCTGGAGTATGGATACGATGCATTGTACAAGAATCCGGCTCTCAACCTGTACTACCCGCTCTATTTCTGGTTAGTACCATCGGACTTCACTATCCTGCCCTTCGGTGAAGTCTATACCTCACTGTTCTGGTTCTGATTTGTTGCAACCTCTTCTTGCCTCAAAAGGGGAGCCATAGCTCCCCTTTTAGGCTTTTTAGAGGTGGTTGGCAGATGCCATCCGCAGAAACGCCTGCACTTGAGGATGATCGGCGTGCTGAATCGTCTCTGGCGTGCCTTCCAGCAGAATCTGCCCCTCGCTCATCATCAGCACGCGGTCGGCAGTGCGAAACACGCTCACCACATCGTGGGAGACAATCACGGCAGTCAACCCCAGCTCCTGATTGAGGCGGCGGATGAGCATGTCGATCTGATAGGCGTTCACGGGGTCCAGCCCGCTGGTCGGCTCGTCGAACAGCACGATATGGGGATCCAGCGCCAAAGCGCGTGCCAGCCCGACCCGTTTGCGCATGCCACCTGAAAGCTGCGACGGATAGAGATGTTCGACGCCCTCCAAACCGACCCAAGCGAGCCGTTCGCGCACAATCCGCTCCAGCTCGGCGCGCGCCAGCCTCCGATGGCGCACCAGCCCGAACGCTACATTCTCAAACACGGTGAGATAGTCGAACAGCGCAGCATATTGGAACACGATACCCAGCCGCAGCCGCAGGGGCATCTTCTCACGCTCGCTCAATGGCACGATATTAATCCCCTCGATACGCACCTCGCCCGCTGTGGGCTGCAGCAACCCGGCGATGCATTTGAGCAGGGTGGTCTTGCCGCAACCAGAGGGTCCCATAATTGCCACAATCTCGCCGGGCTGCACCTGCATATCGATGCCCTGCAGAATGGTGCGTCCATTTACCCGATAGACCAACTGGCACAGCTCAATAGCGGGGGTCATCGCTTTGCAAAGAGCGCGTCGGCAAGAAAGTAGTTCGCCACAAAAATCAGCACCATCGAAAGCACCACGGCACGCGTGGTGGCATGCCCAACGCCGACCGCCCCCCCACGCGCACCCAAGCCTTGCTGGCAACTGACCATCATCACAATCACGGCGAACACCACCGTCTTAATCAGCCCGCCGATGAGGTCAAATGGCTCGGTAAACAGCTGTATCGAACGAAAGTAGATCGAGGCAGGCACACCGAGTGCCGAGGCGACCGCCAACCCGCCCAGAATGCCCGCAAAGTTCGCCACCACACCAAGCAACGGGAACATCACGAGGCTTGCCAGCAAGCGAGGCACTACCAGATACTGAATCGGACTGACGCCGAGCGCACGCAGCGCATCGATCTGCTCGGTGATTTTCATCGTGCCTAACTGGGCAGCAATCGCGGAGCCACAGCGCGCCGTGACCATGATGCCTGTTAGAATGGGCGCAATCTCGCGCGTCATCGCCACGCTGAGCGCACCGCCCACAAAGCCGCTACCGCCCACCCGCAGCAGCAGCGAAGTGCTGTAAAGCGTGATGACCGCCCCAGCGAAGCTGCTGGTGAGCGCAACAATCGGCACAGAAGTTGCACCGATAAACGCCATTTGGTGCAGGCATTCCCGCCCCTCGAAGCGACCCAGCAACAGGTTGCGCAGGGTGGCGACGAGCAGCACACCGATTGCGCCGATGAACTCCAGCACGGCGCGTATCACCGATGGCTGCTCCGGCGCGCCCTCATCCGTCCAGACCAGCTCCTCGCGCATGCAGTAAAACTATACCCACCCCGCTACGGGATGCCAAGCCCATAGCGGGCAAAAACCAGCGTGACGAGCAGCACCGTGAGAATAGAGGCGATGTTAAGCGCGAAACCTACCCGCGCCATCTCGGTGATGCGTATCTCACCCGAAGCGAAGACGATGGCATTCGGCGGCGTGGCAATCGGCAACATAAACGCCGCCGAGGCGCCAATTCCCACTGGGATGGTCAGCAGGCGCGGATCGATACCCAGCCCATCTGCCACCGCGCCCATAATCGGCAGGAAGGTAGCGGCAACCGCCGTGTTCGAAGTAATCTCGGTCAGGAAAATAATCAGAGCTGCCACCGCCAGAATCAACAGCCACACCTCGACCCCTTGCAGTCCCTTCACGCTTTCACCAATCCAGCGTGCCAGTCCCGTGCTTTCGAACGCGCCCGCCAACGCAAGCCCACCCCCGAACAGAAGCAACACACCCCACGGAATGCTTACAGCGGTCTGCCAATCCAGTACGGGCTGATGGGGTGCACGCTGGGCAGGCAGTAGGAAAAGCAGCAAAGCGGCTACAATCGCAATTGTGCTATCGGATAGGGGCAATCCCAGCCGCTCCTGCAAGGGCTGACGCACCAGCCAGCCCACGACCGCCATGATAAACACCAGCAGCACCATCTTCTCGCCCAGTCCCATCGGCTCACGCCGCGTCAGATACTCTTTCAACCAAACATCCAGCGCGGAAAAGTGCAACTTTCGGAGCTTAAATTGAACAACTGTCAGCCAGAACCAAGTGAAGGGCAGCATCAACGCAACAAACGGCAGCCCAATCCAGAGCCAGCGGGTCATGTCCAGCGGTAAGCCGTGCGTGTCGCGCAGGTAGCCTGCGAGCAGCGCATTTGGTGCTGTGCCGATGAGAGTGCCTACACCTCCTATCGAAGCCGAATAGGCGATGCCCAGCATCAGGGCTGCGCCAAAAGCACGCTCGACCTGCACCGTGCCAACTCCACGCACCCACTGCAGCACCGATCGCCCCACGGCATACATCAGCATCGCAGTGGAGGTGTTATTAATCCACATCGACAGGAGCGCTGTGGCGAGCATAAAGCCCCCCACCAGCCGTGAGGGGCTACTTCCCATCTGCTTGATGACCAGCAACGCCACGCGACGATGCAGTCCCCAACGCTCCATCGAAGCGGCAATCAGGAAGCCACCCAGAAACAGAAAAATAATTGGGTCGGCGTAGCGTGCAGCGGTCGCCTTCTCCTCCATAATGCCCGCGAGAGGCATCCACACCAACGGCAGCAGTGCGGTAGCGGGAATCGGGATTATCTCGGTGAACCACCAGAGCGCCATCCATAGCGTCAAGCCTACCAATCGCCACGCGCTTGGCGAAAGCCCAGCAGGTGGGTCGATGAAAACGGGTAGAAGCGCCAGTGTGGGTCCCAGCAGCAGGATAGGCAGCCGCGTCCATCGGCTCGGTGTGCGGTTCTCCTCCATCGGCATTTAGGTTCGCTGGCGCAGGGGCATCTCCTATCGAGCAAGCCACCACCAGACCCACGGCACGCTGAACAGAAAGCTGTCGAACCGATCCAGCACGCCGCCATGCCCGGGCAGGATGCCCCCGAAATCTTTCAGCCCTATCGCGCGTTTGAGTGACGATTCGAACAGGTCGCCCAGCTGCCCCAGGATGCCCACTCCTGCCCCTATGAGTGCCGCTTTCCATAAGGGGAGTGCCAGCCAGCTGCCGCCCGCCATCCCAACCAGCAGGCAGCAAAGGAAGTTTGCCAGCGCGCCTTCCCAGCTTTTGGAGGGGCTAAGCATCGGGGCGAGCCGATGACGCCCCAGCCCCCTGCCCACAAAGTACGCCATCGAGTCGCCGAGCCAGAGCATCGCCATCAGCCAAAGCAGTTTCAGCGCGCCACGCTCCACTTGCCAGTTGCCCAGATTCACCCCCTCGAAATCGGCGCGCACCAGCACGCCGAACGCCATCAGCCAGCCAACATAGAGCGCGGCGAACAGCCCTAACCCCAAGTTATATGCCGCTGCTCGCGCCGGATGACGCCACGCTTGAGCCAGCTCCCACAGGAAGCCGATACCCAACGCCAGCAGCAGCGAGAGTTCCAGTGCGAAATCGCCAGAGGCGCGTGTTATCAGAGGCAGCAGCGCGCCCCACACAAGCAGCAGAGGGTTCGGCACGATGCGCGGCGTGGTGGTGAAGGCACGGCTCGCACGAGCAAACTCCCACAACCCTATCGCCGCCAAAAGGCTTAGCGCAGTCGCCAACAGCCAGCCGCCAGGTGCCAGAATCGCAATTAAGAAAAGCGGGATGCCCACCAGGGCGGTCGCAACACGCACGCTAAGCATTCGGCGTGATCGATTGCGAATCGGCAGGCGATGCGGGCGTGTTGGTCGCACCTTCGGTGCTGCCTTCGCGGTGATTGATGGAGTTAGTGGGTGGGGGCACCCAGCGCACATAGAGGGTTAAGCCTTCCACACGCTCCACCTGCACATACTCGTCTTCCTCGATGGGCGGATCCAGTGCGATAGCTCGCCAGAGCGCGCCATCCACAAACACCATGCCCTCCGGGTTCAGCTTGGCGCGCACGCGTCCCACCTGCCCAATCAGTCGCTCCCAGCCGCTCTCCTTGCGTCGAAACTGCGCGCGCACACCCGAATAGGCAATCCAGACGAACATCCCTGTGGTCAGCGCGGTCATCGTGCCCACCAGCCAGAGGCTCACCCGCAACACGGGCGAATCTGCCTGAAACAGAATCAGCGAGCCAATGGCGAACGACACAATCGCGCCCGCCGTCAGAATCCCGTGCGACGGCGTGAACAGCTCCGCAATAAAGAGCGCAAACGCCAACAGGATTAGCGCCACGCCCAGCGCGTTCAGCGGCAGCACCGAAGCGGCATAGAGCGCCAGCAGCAGCGAGATGATGCCCACCACGCCCGGCAGCGTCGCCCCCGGATTCTGCAACTCAAAAAGCAGCCCGTACACGCCCAGCAGCATCAGGATATAAAACACATTTGGGTGCGCCAAGAAGGTCAGCAGTGACTCGCGCCATGTCTTCGGAATCTCCTGCGTGGGCGCGTTTTTCGTGCGCAGGGTCAGCACCGCCCCGTTGGTGAGGGTCACTTTGCGCCCGTCGATCTGGCGCAGCAGGTCGCCCATGTCGGTGGCGATGAGATCGATCACCTTATAGCGTTTGGCTTCCTCTTCTGGAATGGAGGCGGCTTCCGTCACGGCTTTGACCACCCACTCCTCGTTGCGTCCCCGCTGACGCGCTAAGGTGCGAGCGTAGGCGATGGTGTCGTTCAGCACCTTGCGCTTCAGGTCTTTGGGGATTTCCTGCCCGTCCCCCGCCACGGGGGTCGCGGCGCCAATATTGGTGCCGGGCGCCATCGCCGCAACATGAGCAGCAATCGTGATGAAGACCCCCGCTGAGCCTGCCCGCGCTCCCGATGGCGACACATAGACCACCGTCGGGATGGTGGCGTTCAGCAGCGCCATCGTGATGTCGCGTGTCGACTGGAGTTCGCCGCCGGGGGTGTCCAGCAGCACCACGAACGCCGCGGCACGCTTTGTCTGCGCCTCCTGCAACGCCCGAATCAGGTAATCCGCTGAGGCGCGATGCACAATCTCTTTGAAATGGATGTAATAGACGGTCGGCTTTTTGCTGTCCGCCCACGCCCCCATCCCAAGTAAGGCGAGTAGCAGCACCAGCCCGCCCCATATACGCTTACTGCGCATTCTGATTCACCCCATCAAGATTATACCTTATGGGGGTACAATCCAAACAGGTGAGAGCATGGCGCCAATAGCACCGTTCCAGTTAGAGGGGCGAGAGCCATCGCCACCCGTGTCGCGCCTCAAAATCACGCGCGAGATGTATTATCGCCTGGCAGAGCTGGGCTTTTTTGAGGGCAAGCGGGTGGAACTCATCGAGGGTGAGGTGATCGAAATGTCGCCTGTAAGTCCACGCCATTTCGCTTCGGGTGATCGCATTCAAAAATTGTTCAATACCCTTTTCGGCGAAGATTACTGGGTTCGGTTTCAAGGACCCCTTGCCCTTGGCGACAGCGAGCCACAACCCGATATTGCTGTGGTAGAAGGCACGCCAGAGATGTATCAAGAGAAACATCCCGACAAAGCCGTGCTGGTGGTGGAGATCTCCGATGCAACTCTGCAGTATGACCGCAGCTATAAGCTAAGCCTGTATGCCCGTGCGGGCATCCCCGAATACTGGATTGTGAACCTCAAGGAGCAACTGTTGGAGATTTACCGTGACCCTATTCCTTTAGAGGGGATACCCTTCGGATACGGCTACAGAATACGCGAGATTCGGCGTCCGGATGAGACAATAAGCCCCCTCATCAAACCCGATGCGACGATTGCCGTCAGTGAGCTGCTGCGATAGCGAAGCGGTAGGAAAAAGCGCGTGATTCACGAAACCTCTCCTTTGTATGGGGAGGTTGCAAATAACGATGAGAATGCTGTTAGGTTGGCTTGGTGCGCTGTGGCTCGCCACAAGTCTGATGGCGCAACCTTCGGCAGTGGAGTCGATGCTGCGCGATGCGTTCCCGGTGTCGCAATTGAAGCCCGGTATGAAGGGCTACGGGTTGACGGTGTTCAAGGGCACGCAGATTGCGCGCTTCGATGTGGAGATTGTGGGCGTGTTGGAGAACGCCAACTTCGGGCGACCGCTGGTGCTGATTAAAATGAGAGGTGGTCCCATCACGGAGCGTCAAGCGAACATTATTGCGGGCATGAGCGGCAGCCCCATCTTTATCAACGGCAAGATTTTGGGGGCAATCGCCTACGGTTTCGCCTTTCCGCGTGAAGCGCACGGGCTGGTGACCCCGCTGGAAGATATGCTGACCACTTTTGACCCACGGCTCAATCGTCCTGCAGCGAGTTTAGCCACGCCACGCGTGGTGCGTCAGCCGATTCGGATAGGGGGGAAGCGGTATGCGGGTGTGCATATCGGGCTGAACCCGCCGGCGTCGCCTAATCTGGCGTGGGCACGCCCTCTCATGACGCCTCTGATGGTCAGTGGACTATCGCCCCGCGCGCTGGAGCGACTGCGCAAAAAGCTGGAACCTTACGGCTTGATGCCCCTGATGGCACCGGGGGGCGCGGGCAAGCCAATCAAGGTGCAGTTCCAGCCAGGGGCTGCTGTCGGGGCAGCTCTGGCGACAGGCGACCTCGACCTCACCGCCATCGGCACGCTGACCTATCGCAAGGGCAACTATGTGCTGGCGTTTGGGCATCCCTTCTTTGGCGCAGGTGCCATCGAAATGCCGATGACCGCAGCGGAGATTATCGATGTGTTTCCCTCCTATTTCGCCTCGTTCAAGCTGGGCAATCGGGCACAGACACTGGGGGTAGTCTATCATGACGGCGCCTTCGCGGTCGCAGGGCAGATAGGGCGACCAGCCCGCATGATGCCGATGCGGATGCGCGTCACCAACGCGCAAACGGGCATCAGTCGCACCTACCGCTGCGAACTCTTTCGTCATCCCCTGCTCACCCCGCTCCTTATGGAGATAGCCGCTTGGGAGTTCATTTGGAGGGTCTATTTTGCGCTGAGCGATACCACCGTGACGGTGCGTTGGACGCTCAAAACCCAACCCTACGGCGAGATCCGCTATGAGAACCGCCTGTTCAGCGATTTCGGGGCTGAAGCCCCCGCAGTGCAAGATTTGATATATCTGGTGGGAATATTGTACGGCGCACCCGACCGCAAGGTGGAGCTGGAGGGGCTGGAGATGGAGGTTATCATCCAGCCCGGTCGCCAAACGGCGTTCATCGAACGGTTGACAACCGATAAGGGTGCCTATCGTCCGGGCGAGCAGGTTCGTGCAACCGTCTGGGTGCGCCCCGCCAATGCGCCGACCGACCTCCGACCCTACCCATTCACTTTCCGAATCCCGTATGATGCTACACCGGGGCGCTATATGCTGCAAGCGGCGGCGGGAGGTGGGCAAGCGGGATTTGTGCCCGGCGTTCCCGCGGGGCTGGCGCGCCTGCTATTAGGCGGTGGCGGCGGTACGCCCAGCACCGAGCAGCTACTGCGCGAGTTCCAGCGGCGCGAGCGCAATCACCAGCTCGTGACCACGCTCACGATGCAGGCGATGGGCGCCACCGTGCAAGGCGAACCGCTCTATCAGATGCCACCGCTTTTGCGGGAGATTCTGACCAGCCCGCGCGCTTCAGGCATCCAGCCCGAACAGGATCAAATTAAGCAGGTGGTCAGCACCGATTGGGTGCTGCAAGGCTCCCAAATGCTGTTTCTGACTATCCTGCCACCCGAGGAAGGGGAGCAGCCGCCCTTCGGATTGCCCAGCGTGCCGGGGGGCGTGTTTGTGCCTCCCGTATCCCCTCCCCCCAGCATCGAATCGGAGGGGTTCGCGGCACCCGAAATGCCCACCCCGTCAGACGAGACGGAGATGTCCGACCTCCCCACCCCGATAAGTGCGGAGGCGGGTGCAGCAAGTGTTGCCGCTGGGCAGCCCGCTCCTGACGGGGCGCGTGGGCGCGAAACGCCCGTGAGCCGTGCGCCCAAGCGCTGGGAGCTGACCGATTTCCGAACGCTGCAGCGCGGCACGATGCAGGGTGTGGCTGCCACAACCAACGGCACCCTGCTACTGGCAGCCCAGCCCCAGCGACTTGCCCGACTCGAACTGGACTATATCTGGTGTCTGACCTACGACTCACGCGGCAGCCTCTATGTCGGCGGGGGCATGCCGGCGCGCATCGTGGTGGTCAACCCCGACGGCACAGTGCAGCGCACTCTGAACCTACCCGGTCTGATGGTGACCGCCTTAGCCAGCGCATCGGATGGCGCGGTCTACGCAGGGGTCTCACCCGAAGGGAAGGTGTATCGTCTGCGGGAAGGGCAGCTGGAGCCGCTGGTCAGCACCGACGCACGCTACATCAACGCGCTCCTCGCGGCGGATGGGGACGACGGCGGGACGCAGGTGTATATCGCAACAGGCGCACCAGCTCGCCTGCTGATGTGGGATAGAGGTGGGATGCGCGAGCTGCTGCGCACGGACGAGACGCATTTCACCGCGCTGACCCGCGACACTAAGGGCAATCTCTATGTGGGCAGTGCAGAGCGCGGCGTCGTCTATCGCTGCTCGCCCAGTGGTGTTGTGCAGCCCGTAGCGGACTTGCGGGAGCCGACCATCAGCGCGCTGGCTTGCGACGCGCAGGGCAACCTCTACATCGGCACGATGCCCGCTGGCAACCTCTATCGCCTCTCTCCCGAAGGGGTGCTGAAACCGCTCTATTCCCAGGGCAGGCTGAACCTGCGCCACCTGCTTATTCAGGGCGATATGCTCTACGCGCTAACAGGAGACTGCCTTTATGCTTTGCACTGTGGCACATCGGCTGAGGCGGAGCCGCTGCTTTTGCTTGTGCGTCAGCCGATGGAGTTCGTGTGCGCCGCCGGTAGTAGCAGGTTCGGAACCAGCTCCTACCTTGTGCTGGCATCTGCCCATGAGGCACAGCTTTGGAGCCTACCCAGCCAGCAGGAGGGCACCTACCTCTCGCCTGTGTTGGACGCGGGTCAGCAGGCGAATTGGGGCATGATTCGCTGGCTTGCTCAGGCTTCTGAAGGCACACAGGTTGCCATTCAGACCCGCTCTGGGAATACACGCGAACCCGACTCGAGCTGGAGCGCGTGGTCTGAACCCTACACGGACCCTGAGGGCAGCCCCATTTTAAGCCCGCCAGCGCGGTTCCTGCAGGTGCGCGTGCGCCTTGCGGGTACGCCTTCGCCCGAAGTGCGCGCCCTCACCGTGACCTACATGCCCGCCAATCGCCCACCCGAAGCGCAGCTGCTTACGCCCAAGCCCTACGCCGTCTGGAGCGATAAGCAGACCATCCGCTGGAGTGCACGCGACCCTGATGGCGACGCCCTGCGCTTCGAAGTGGAAATCTCCAGCGATGGGGGCAAAAGCTGGCAAAAACTGAAGGACACCCTCAAGGCACCTGCCGAACAACCTGCGCAAGCCCTCATACCTGACTCGAAGCAAATGATGCAGGAGCTGCAGCAGGTGCTGCAAAGCTCACCCGACATCCCGGCGGAGGTGCGTGCCCAGATCGAGGCGCAGGCGCCCCAACTCATCCAGCAGGTGCAAACGATGATGAAGCAGCTGCCATCTGCACCGCCCTCGGTGCCGCCCCCAACAGCAGAGCCGACGCCCCCTGCCGCCCCACGCCAAATGGAGTGGGATACCACCAAAACTCCCGATGGGGTCTATCTGCTTCGCCTCAAAGCGACGGATCAGCCCGCTATGCCCAGCGATTACGCTGAGGTCTACACGCCTGCGGTGCCGATTGTCATCTGCAACACACCGCCTATCCTTTCCGCTCGGCAGGAGCGACTGAAGGTGAACGACGACCGCACCGTCGAGCTAAGCGGCTACGCCCTCCAACTTTTCAGCGCAGCCGCCCAATCCGACAAGTCCGACAGGTCAGACAAGTTCGACAAGCCCGACAAGCCCACCACCCCACCAAAGCGCACCCCGCGCCACAGCGTGCCTATCGTGGGCATCCAGTATCGCATCGACAAGGGCGAATGGTTCAGCGCGCAACCTCTCGATGGGATGTTCGACTCCGCCTTCGAGATGTTCCACCTGAAGACCGAGCCACTGGAACCGGGCGAGCATACACTCACGCTCAAAGCGTTCAACGCAGCGGGCAAAAGTGTGGAGCAGGAGCTGAAGGTCAAAATCCCTGGGGCAGCTCCATCCGTTCAGAAATAGTCTATTGGGCGCAGGCAAGGCGAGCGAGCAGGAAAGAGCCGCTCGAGGGTGTCCAGCAGTTCGGGTGGCGCGGTTAGCAGCTCCCGCGCCACCAGTTCGCCCACGCTGAAGGTGCCCATCGTCAGCAGCGCCAGCGTGCGCATCCCCATCTTAATAAGGGGAAGCTCCTCGCGCACTCCCCGCTCCACCTGCCAGCCATCCTTGCTTGCCAGCACCGTGTAAACGCCTGTGTTTGCCTCAATCTGGGAGTCACTTAGGGCAAGGCAGAACGGCTGCCCACCTGCAGCCAAGCAGGGCGACAACAGCAGCTGAAGCAGATGGAGTGGATGCACCACGCGCCACATAAAGCCTGGCAGCAGCTCCCAGCGCAGCAGCGCATCGTCGGGATTATTTTGGCTGAGCCTCCACCCTGTCAGCTGCAGGTGCGCCAGTTCGTCTGGTGTGCCGCTGAACTCGATATGGCGCACATGCTCCTCGTTCGTCGCCAGCCAGCCCAGCAGGGCGCGTCGAGCCGACTCCGTGCGCCACACCATCTCGCGCACGCGTAGCACCCAACCCGCTTCGGTGAAATCATAAATCAGATAGCCTTGCACGCTACCCCCTTCGGCATAGACCAGTTTATGACGAAAATTCCAGAGCAGATAGCGCCAGCGCAGCTCATCGCGCAACAATCGCCCAGCGGAACTTGTTTGGTGAGCAAGGCGAGCGTGCTGTTCATACAATTGTTGCATGGCGGGGTAATCGGCTTCAACGGCGCGGCGCACGCCTGCATGAGGGAACGGCGGCAGCTGCATCGGTGTAAGGCGTACGCGCATCAGCGTGCCGACCACCTCCCACCCCAGCGGGCGATAAAAACCGAAATCGAATGCCTGCAAGGCTGCTCCTGGCACACCCTGCGCATGCAAAGCGTTCAGCACCATGGTTAGCAACTGCCGCGCATAGCCCCGCCGTCGATACTGCGGATGCGTCGTGACCCCGGCGATCCCCATAAAAGGGATGAGTTGCACCCCGACCCACATCTGCAACGGAATCGCTGTCAGAATCGAGACCAGCGTGCGCGACCGCCCCTCCCCCACCCATAACCCCCATCGCTGATTGTGGGGATAGTAAGGGTCATCATAGAAATAGGGGCGCGCAGTGGGCAAATCGAAGCCGAACCCCGTGCAGAGCAGGCGCAAAAACGCCTCCTCCTCTTCGGGTGAAACCAATCCCACCTGCACAGGCGGTCGCCCAAGCCTCAACATGCCGTCCCCACCTCCCGAACAACCGCATGCAACGCCAACAGGGTGCGCAACAGAGGCTCCACCTCATCCAGCGGATATTGCGTGGCAGGGTCGGAAAGCGCGCGGGGCGGGTCCGGATGAACCTCCATAAAGAGCGCGTCGATGCCCACAGCGACCGCTGCGCGCGCCAACGGCGCAATCGCTTCCCTATCACCGCCTGACTGATGCCCCGCGCCCCCCGGACGCTGCACACTGTGCGTCGCATCGAACACCACCGGCACGCCTAACCGCCTCAAAATGGGCAAGCCCGCCATATCCACAATCAGCGTGTTATAGCCGAAGGTCGTGCCCCGCTCCGTCAGCAGAATGCCCGACGCCCCAAACGCCTTCAACTTCGCCACGATATTGCCCGCATCCCACGGCGCAAGGAACTGCCCCTTTTTCACATTCACCGGCTTGCCCGTTTGCGCCGCAGCGCGCAGCAGGTCAGTCTGACGGCAGAGAAACGCGGGTATCTGCAGCAAGTCCACCACCTGCGCTACCGGCTCTGCCTGCCAACTCTCGTGAATATCGGTGGTGATGGGCACATCGAACTCGCGCCGAATCTGCGCCAGTATCTCCAGCCCGCGCTCCAACCCGCAGCCGCGAAACGATTGATGGGAGGTGCGGTTCGCCTTATCGAACGAGGCTTTGAAGATATAGGGCATCCCCAGTTGGGCGCACAATTCCCGCAGCGTGCCCGCTACCTGCTGGCACAGCTC
>Ga0197143_1002519_pt1 | contig 13365 bp, 16 predicted proteins | sample GBS70_MetaG_FD_148603 | JGI IMG/M metagenome (GOLD analysis project Ga0197143, IMG submission 148603) | Sediment microbial communities from Great Boiling Springs, Gerlach, Nevada, United States - GBS 70_MetaG | ecosystem: Environmental > Aquatic > Thermal springs > Hot (42-90C) > Sediment...
GTAAAAAGCCAATAATCAGTATTGGAATTGCTGAGCATAGCATAAGATTAGAAGGTGGTAAGGATAATTGGACAAAACTTCCTCACTTTGTAGTTTATCTAACTGATAAGCCTGATTATTCAGAGGGTTATAGATTTTTATTTCCTATTGGAGTTAATGATAATAAACTTGAAAAGAGGTACATAACAAGATATAAGATGAAGAAATAGTGGGAATTTTAATTTTTTTATCATTTGTTTTTATTTCTTATTATTTGAGGTTTATAAACCGAAGTAGAATTTTATATTACTTATTCGTTTTTGTTTTAATTTTATCAATTTTAGGTGTTTTATCTTATAGTCCAAATCAAGAACCTTATTTAAACTTCTCGGGAATTATCGGTTATGAAATATCAAAGTTTCTAAGTTTCTTTTTTACTAAGTTTTTTAGTATTATTCTTATTATTTCATTAGCATTATTTCCGATAATTCCTCAAAACTATATGAAACTATTTTTTAGTGTTTTAATTTCACTTTTTTTAATTCAGTTTCCTTTTAAATCTCCAAATTTTATTGATGAATATATTGGATTTTTCAAATATCCAATTTTTTTCTTTATTAGCTTGATTATTTTGTTTTTGAATATAAGACCTCTATTAAACAAACCTCATAAATTAATTAATAATGAGCAGAACCAGGAAGAAAATTACGATGTTGTTATTGAAGAAAATAAAGGTAATTTTTCTTTTCAAGAAATAAAAGAAGAAAAATTAAAACCTCAACTTGTATTTAGAAAAGATATTGTTGAAAATTTTCAGTTTGAAGAAGATAATTCAGATTTTGAATTTGAAGATTTATCTAAGCTTATAGAAGAAAAATTTTTGGAATTTAATATAAAAGGTAAAGTTATAAATTGGACAATAGGACCAGTTATTACAAGGTATGAATTTGAACCTGCTGCTGGGATAAAACTTTCAAAAATTCAATCGTTATCTGATGATTTAACATTAAGATTAAAAACTTCTGATGTTAGAATTACACCTCCGCTTCCGAATAAGGGTTTAATTGGTATTGAAGTTCCAAATAAGAAAAGAAAAATTGTCTATTTTAAAAAACTTATAGAGAATGATGAATTCATAAATTCAAAGAAACCATTGTTATTTGCTCTTGGTGTTGAAGTTGATGGAAAACCAAGATATGAAGATTTATCTAAGATGCCTCATCTATTAATAGCAGGTTCAACAGGTTCGGGAAAGTCAGTTTGTATAAATACAATTATAGCAAGTTTGATTATTAAAAATACTCAAAAAACACTTAGATTTTTGTTAATAGACCCAAAGATGGTTGAATTATCACTTTATGAAGGAATTCCACATTTACTTATGCCTGTTGTAAAAGATAGAAAAATGGCAGTTAAAGTATTAAAGATGGCAGTTGCTTGGATGGAGTATAGATATAAGTTATTAGCAAAAGTTGGTGCTAAAAGTCTTGAAAGTTATAATAATAAAACGGGTGATTACAAACCATATATTGTTATAATTATTGATGAATTTGCAGATTTAATTTTAACACAAGGGAAGGAAGTTGAAGGACCAATAGCTAGACTTGCTCAAATGGCAAGAGCTGTTGGAATACATCTAATTGTTGCAACGCAAAGACCATCAGTTGATGTTATTACAGGAATAATAAAAGCTAATTTTCCTGTTAGAATTGCTTTTAAAGTTCCTTCAAAAGTTGATTCAAGAGTTATTCTTGATATTACTGGAGCGGAAAAATTACTTGGAAAAGGTGATATGCTTTATATTCCTCCAGGCTCATCTGAACCTCAAAGATTACATGGAGCATTTATTTCAGAAGATGAAATTATTAAAATGGTTAATAAAATAACATTTGATTATTTAAATCAAAAGTTTATGGAAAAATTTTCAAAAACGAATGAAGAACTTGTTTATAAAATTATTAGTAATGGATATATCAGTGTTTTTTGTAGAGATGATGATATTGCTCTTGAAGAAAAACAAGTTATAGTTTGTAATTTAATTAAAAGTCATTTGGATATTGATATGAAAGATGAGGAAATTATTCAATTGATTGAGGAAATAAGAAGTGATTATTATCAACCAATAGAAGAATTTTCTGCTTATGTTGAAGAAGAAGAAGAAAATGAGCTTTTAGAATTTTCAGGAAATTATGATCCATTATTAAAGGAAGCAATTAAATTAATTGTAGGTAGAAAAACAACATCTGCTACATTTTTACAAAGAAAATTAAAAATTGGTTTTGCAAGAGCAGCAAGAATAATTGATCAACTTGAAGAGCTTGGAATTGTTGGTCCAGCAGATGGTCCAAAACCAAGAGAAGTTCGTATAACACCAGATAAAGTTGATGAAATTTTAAGAAAAATTAAATGAAAATTGCGTTGTCCAGTAATTCTAGAAGTATTTATTTTTCTATGTTTTCTCCACCCACCCTATTCAAGCTTTCGGCTTTAGAATGCCCACCTTATTTTAGAATTATTGGACAAGGCAATTAAATTATACTTTAAACTTTTGAAGTATGCAAAACCAGACTGGTGAAAGTTGGATTTCACTTTTAATTTTTTATCTTTTAATTTTTCTGATTTTTTATTTAATTCTTATTCTTCCACAGCAAAGGGAAAGAAAAAGGAAAGAACAAATGATAAAGAGTTTGAAAAAAGGTGATAAAGTTATTACGACATCTGGTATAATTGGTGAAATACAAATTGTGGGAGATGATTATTTTATAATAGAAAGTGAAGGAACACCTATAAAAATTAAGAAATGGGCTATAAATGAGGTTATAAAATAAATGGTTAGACAAGTTCTCATATATCCGGATAAATTCTTAAGGCAAAAAACAATTGAAATTAAAGAATTTAATTTTGAAATTTTACAACTTGCTCTTGATTTAATTGATACAATGAGATTTTATCAAGGACTTGGTATTTCCGCTAATCAAGTTGGAGAAATTCATAGATTATGTGTTATTGATTTGGAAGGTGTTAAAGAAGGTAAAGGTTTTTTGGCTTTAGCTAATCCTGTTTTGATTTATAAGGAAGGTTCAGAAGTAGATGAAGAAGGTTGTTTATCATTTCCTGAATTATATGTTAAAGTTCAAAGAGCAACATTTGTTATCGTTAAGGCACATAAATTAAATTTGAGAACAAGACAATTTGAAGAAATAGAAATTCAAGCAAAGGGATTATTAGCAAGAGCAATTTTACATGAGATAGACCATTTAAATGGTATTCTTATGATAGATTATATTCCTATTGAAAAAAGAGCAAAAATTTTAAAAGATTGGATGGAAGAAATCAAAACCAAACAGATAGTTTCTGCACGAGCCAACCCCAAGGCGATATAAATACTTCTTTATTTTTATTTTTCTTAATTGCATTAATAACTTTTTTAGCTACTTTATATGGATTATCAAGCTTTGGAAATTTATAAGGCAGTTCTAAATTTTTGAAGAATTCTGTTTCAGTAGCGGAAGGATAAACATTTATAACTTTAATTTTACTTCTAAAAAGCTCCTTTCTTAAACTTTTAAAAAAACCCATTTGTGCTGATTTTGTAGCGGAATATAAAGACCATTTCTTGATAGGATAAAATGCTATTAAACTTATTATATTTACAATAATTCCATAACCTTGTTCTTTCATTAGTGGAACAATTTCTTTTGTTATGAAAATATGTGAAAATAAATTAGTCCAAAAAATTTTTTCAACATCTTCAACACTTATTTTCTCAATTTCACCATAATAACCTATTCCAACATTATTAACAAGAACATCAATACTATCAAAATTTTCAAGAAAATAATTTTTTATAAATGAAAAATCATTATTCTTAGAAAGGTCCATAACAATATAATGAGCTTTTATGTTATAATTTTTTGAAAGTTCTTTACAAATTTCAGATAATAAGTTTTCCCTTCTTGCTATCAAAAGTAAATTATATTTTTCTTTTGCTAATTCGTATGCAATAGCCTTACCAATTCCACTACTTGCTCCTGTTATTATAGCGGTTTTCATATTTTTATAGGATTTGGTGTGAATGTTAAGATAAAAAGAATTAAAGATAGAATTGCATAAATTTTATCTTTTTTTGATAGTTCAGTAAAATCGTTTAGAGGTTTTGGATGACTTAAACCAAGAATTAATGTTAATATAGCCCAAACAATCCAACCACTCCAATATAAAAATCCAAAAATTATTAGAAAAATCCATGTAATAGTTGATATGTACTTTTGATATTTCCCAAATAATGAATAAGCAATATGGCCACCATCAAGTTGTCCAATTGGAATTAAATTTAAATTTGTTATAAATAATCCGAGCCAACCAGCAAAAGCAATTGGATGTAAAATAATTGTTTGATTTTGAGTATCTCCAATTACTAACATTGCTATTATTTTGAATAACAAACTTTCTCCAAGTGTAAATCCTTCATGTGATAAGTTATATGGAACAATTTTTGAAAGTTTTAAGCCTACTATTAAAGCAATAATTGCCACAACTAATCCAAGCCAAGGTCCAGCAGCACCAATATATAAAAGTGATTTTCTATTTGGAATTATAGACCTAATTCTAATTACAGCACCCATAGTTCCTATTATTGGATTTGGAAATGGAATAAAATAAGGAAGTGTAGCATCTACTTTAAATTTTCTTGAAAGAAGATAATGACCCATTTCGTGAAATAATAGAATTGTCATTATTGAAATAGAAAATGGTAATCCTTTTAAAATTTCTGTTGAAAATGGATTTGCTCCAACTTGTATTGCACCTGCCATAAGGGTTGAAATTATGGTTAGAATAAATAAAACTAAATGTAATAAATAATTTTGTTTTTGCGGTTTTGGTGCTTCAAAAATTCTTACAATTACTTTTGAATTTTCAATATCCTTAATTTCCATATAATAACCATTTTTAATAAGTTCATCTTCCATGGTTGAAATTCTTGATTTAAAATCATTATAAATTGAAATTGAAGCATATATTCCATCTTCAACAGCTATATAACCATTTAAAATTGAATATCTTGAAATGATATTTAAAACATTCATAATTCTAAAACAACCTTTCCAAAAACTTCTCCACTTTCAATTATTCTATGTCCTTCTTTTACATCTTCTAATGGTAAAACTTTATAAATTACAGGTTTAAATAGTTGATTTTCAAAGTAATTAATGATTTTTATTAAGTCTGCTCTTCTTCCCATAGTTGAACCAATTATTGAAACTTGCCTATAAAATATATGTCTTAAATCAATTTCTGCTAAGTGACCACTCGTTGCTCCATAACTAATTATTCTACCACCATTTTTAACAATTTTAATTAAATTATTAAGATGCATTTTCCCCGTATGATCTAATACCATATCTATTCTTCCAAATTTACTTTTTATTTCTTCTATAATGTCAGTCTTTTTCCAATTTATAACATAATCCGCTCCTATTTCATAAGCCTTTTGAATTTTTTCATCACTTCCAACAGTTGTTATAACATAAGCATTAACAAGTTTTTTGGCTATTTGAATAGCGGATGAACCTACGCCACTTCCTCCTGACATTATTAAAATTACTTCATCTCTACTTAAATTTCCTCTTATAATTAAGGCATTATAAGCAGTTAAAAATACTAATGGAAAGCTTGCACTTTCTATAAAATTTAAATTCTTAGGTTTCTTAAAAACAAATTCACTTCTTATATTGATATATTCTCTATAACCTCCCCAAACATGTTCTCCAAGAATTGAATAACTCCTACAAAAATTATCATTTCCACTTATACATTCGTAGCAATTATTACAAGATATTGCTGGTGCTAAAATTACTTCATCTCCAATTTCAACATTTTTAACTTCACTTCCTTTATCAATTACAATTCCACTAATGTCTGCTCCTAAGATATGTGGTAATTTTGGTCTTATATTTATTCCCCTTCTTATCCAAATATCAATGTGGTTTATTGAGACTGCTTTTATTCTTATAAGAACTTCATTTGGACCAATTTTAGGTTCTTCAATATCAATTAATTCAAGAACATCTAAATCACCAAAATTATTTATAATAACTGCTTTCACCAGCGATAATGAGCAAAAACTCTATTTGCTTCTGCCATTTTGTGAGTATTTTCTCTTATTTTGACAGCATTACCAATTCCTTTTGATGCATCAATTAATTCATTAGCTAATCTTTCAATCATTGTTCTTTCAGATCTGCTTCTTGCAGCTTGGATAATCCACTTAATAGCAAGCGATATTTGTCTTTTAGGTCTTATTTCAACTGGAACTTGATAAGTAGCACCTCCTACTCTTCTTGCTCTAACTTCAATTTCAGGCTTTACATTTTCAATTGCTTTAAGAAAAATCTGATATCCATCTTCACCTGTTTTCTTTTGAATTAATTCTAATGCCTTATAGAAAATTTTTCTTGATGTTTCTTTCTTACCATCCCACATTAAATTGTTTATAAATTTGGATACTAAAACCGAATTGTATTTTGGATCAGGAGCTATTACTCTTTCAGGTGCTCTCCTTCTTCTCATTTCTTTTCCTCCTTAGGTTTCTTCGTCCCATACTTGCTTCTACTATTTCTCCTTTTTTCAACACCACCAGCATCATATACACCTCTTACTATGTGATATTTCACACCTGGTAAATCTTTAACTCTTCCACCCCTTACTAATACAACTGAGTGTTCTTGTAAGTTATGACCTTCTCCTGGAATGTAAGCGATAATTTCTCTTCCATTTGAAAGCCTTACTTTTGCAACTTTTCTTAATGCAGAATTAGGTTTTTTGGGAGTTGTAGTATAAACCCTTATACATACTCCTCTTTTTTGTGGATTACCTTCAAGAGCAGGTGCTTTTGATTTTCTTTTTTTAGGTTTTCTTGGGTTTCTAACGAGTTGATTTATCGTTGGCATATTTACCTCCATAATATATGTTAAATTCTTCTATTGGATAAACCGATACAAAAACTTTACCTTTTCTTCTTTCAAACTTAACTTTTCCATTAACGAGAGCATATAATGTATCATCTCCCCCCCTTTTGACATTATATCCAGGATGAAATTTTGTTCCTCTTTGTCTAACAAGAACATTGCCAATTTTAACAATTTCTCCATCTCCAACTTTAACTCCAAGATATTTAGGTCTGCTATCTCTTCCATTTTGTGTTGAACCTTGCCCTTTATGTGTTGCCATAGTCCGAAAATTTTAAAGGATAAAAGATAATTATATTGCCTTGTCCAATAATTCTAAGAATAAGCCTTCGGCTTATATCTTCGCCCCCCATTAAACCCCTAATTGAGAGTTTAAGGAGAGTAAAGCGATATAATATAAACCTTTCCTAAGTATGGAGCATTTAAAGAGTCAATAACATTTTCTGTTCTTATATGACTTACTACATAATGGCAATTTATATTTAATTTTAAAAGATTAAATTGATTATCTCTTGAATAAAGCTTATAAAATCCAACAGGTTTTTTAAGGTAAAAGTAAAGTTCGGATGCTAATTGATAATTTGTTGCACATAAATTATTATCTTTTACAATTTTTTTAACTTCTTTTGAAAATAACTTCCAATTTCTAAATTGACTTGTTGGATCGCTTTTGAAATTAAAAATTGGAAATAAAATGTGGATTTTCAAAATGAAAATCAAAATTGAATTTATAAATGAAATACCAATAAAAAATTTTTTTAAATTCTTTTTTTCAATTAAGTAATGATAAGAGAGATAAATTAAAGGAAAAATAGTTATACAAGTCCAATTTGCTTCTATTCTATTCCTAAAACTCATAATTAAAAAAAATAGTAATGTACCTATTAAATTTAATTTTAAAACATTTTCAAAAGCATCTTTTGGTTTATATAGAAATGATGAAATAATTGTTATAAATCCAACAAGAGGACCATAAACAAGAAATTGACCCAAAATATAATCAAAAACATTATTAATTTCAAAACCTAATCCTTCTCTCTTAAATAATTGATATTTTATGGTTATAAAATCATTTTCAAATTGCCAAATTATATGAGGTAAATAAAAAATTAAACTTAAAGCAAAAATCAAATAAAATGACTTTCTAAAAATAATTTTCCAAATTGAAATAATTGTAAAAAAAATTATTAAAATTGAATGATACTTTGAATAAAGCATTAATGCTATTGAAACTGAAACAAAAAAAGCATTTTTAAAATTATCTTTTATTAGATAATTTCTTAAAAAATAAAAAAACAAGCTCTCCGAAAAAACTAATAATCCATCTGGAACTGCAATAAAACCACCAGCATTAAGTAATAAATTTGAAAGAATTAACAATATAAATAGAATTTCATTCTTTTGCTTTAACATTTTATAAAAAATTATTATTGAAAATGTAGTTAAAATAATTGTTAAAAGTCTAACTCCAAGCTCATTTTTGAGAATTAAATATCCAATTTTGATTGAAAGTGCAATTAATGGAGGATGATCAAAATATCCAAAACTTAAATAATTTGACCAAACCCAATAATATGCTTCGTCAGGTGCTAAATTTAAAAAATAACTTAGAATAACATTTGAAACAATCCAAAATAAAATTAAACTATTGAATAGCACGTGAAAGATAATCTATTATGGGCTTTATATTAGCAATAGGTGAAAAATTCCTATTATAATTTTTCTCAACAATCATACTTACAAAAGCATACTTTGGATTATCAACAGGAAAGAACCCAACGAACCATTTTATATAACCATTATGAATTCTATCATATAGCGAACCTGTTTTTCCTCCTACATCATATCCTTTTAAAAATTTTCTAGCGGTTCCATTATTTACTGTTTCTCTAAATAATTCTTTTAATTTATAAAATGTTTCTTCTTCAAAGACTTTTCCTTCAATTTTTGGTCTATAATAATAAAAATTACTAATTGAGTCAATTATTGTAATTGATTTTATTAAACCTTTATTTGATATTGTATTTACTAACTTTAAAGCATCTATTGGTCTCATTTTAGAATTTACAAATCCAGCCCCCATAAGTGCTAATGAAAAGTCATTTTGTGGAAATAAAACATCAAAAAATAATTTTTTACCATAGGTATATAAATTATAACTTCCAACGAGAATTGCTAATCTACCAAATACTGGATTGTTTGATAAGCCAAAAGCTAACTTAAAAGATTGCTTTCTCTCATTATAATTACTTAGCCAAATATATGGCTTTTCACTATAAACTCTCCCTGAATAATATATTTCATCATCTGGATTTAAGTTTAAAATCTCAATACTTGCTATTGCTGTTGCTATTTTAAAAATTGAAGCAGAAGGGAATTTTTCGTTTAAACAAACATTATAATTAAATTTAGAACCTTCATAACAACTCATAGCTATTATTCTTCCCTTTTCAATATCTGATACTAAAATTGCGGAAAATTTATAAAATTTTGAATTTTTAATTAAAATACTATCCACTATTCTTTGAACTTCATTATCTATTGTTAAATAAACATTCTTTAAGCTAAGAATTAAAATAGGAAATAAAAGCACTTATAAGCTTTGTAGTGTCCTTATAAAGCTTTCATTCCTTCTCCAATGTTCCTTAACTTTTACCCATAATTCAAGATAAACAGGTTTCCCAATTAATTTTTCAATTTCTTTTCTTGAAATTGTTCCAAGCTCCTTAATCCTTTTACCATTTTCCCCAATAATTATTCCTTTTTGAGAATCTCTTTCAACATAAATAACCGCCCTAATATAAACTTTATCTCTTTTTTGTTCAGGATGTTCATATGGATCTATATATTCTTCAACTTTTACAGCGGTTGCATATGGTATCTCATCTTTATATAATAAGTAAATTTTTTCTCTAATAATTTCTGAAACTAAAACTCTTAAAGGTTTATCAGTTATAATATCTTCTTCATAGTAAGGTTTTTCTAAATCAGGTAAAAGCTTTCTTATGTTTTCAATTAAAATATCAATTCCATCTCTATATATTACACTTATTGGTATAATTTCTTTAAAGTCGTGTAATTTTGAATAATTTTCAATTATTGGAAGAAGTTCTCTTTTATCTTTAACTAAGTCAATTTTATTTATAGCAAGAATTACCGACTTATTTTTATTTTTTAGAATTTCTATAATTCTTAAATCTTCTTCATCAGGTAATTTTGGTTCTACTAATAGAACAATTACATCAGCATCATAAATTGCTTTTTCTATTTCAGATAATGAAAATTCATCAAGTTTATCCTTAACTTTTTTCATAATACCAGGGGTATCTATAAATATAAATTGTGCATCTTCATAGTTTAAAATTCCAAGTAAATTAAATCTTGTAGTTTGTGGCTTTGGACTTACAGAAGATATTTTCTCTTGAACCAATACATTCAATAGACTAGATTTTCCAACATTAGGTTTTCCAACAATTGCTATATATCCACCTTTCATAAAACTTTAAAATTTTAAAGGTTGGTTTAGTAAGAACGCATTATTACTAGACAATTCAAGAAAATTATGCTTTAAAATTTTGAAACTTGGAATTATCTCATTATATTAGAAAAGTTTTAATTGATAAACTTAAACCAATTGAAAACTTAGAGTTTGTTATTGTTTCAAATCTATCTGAAAATGTTTTTATAATTGTTCCAACTGAAAATGATAAAAATGTAATTTCAGGTGAGAAAATTAATTATTTAGTTTATAGGATTTGGAAACTCTTAAAAGATAGTAAGTGGGGCAATATGGAAGAAATATATATAAAAGGTGAAGATAAAGGTATTATTGCAGTTCCTTTTCATAATAATGAATTTTTTATTGGAGTTATATTTAATTATCCTATAAATCTTTCAGTTATTATCCACTCTATTAGAGAAACTTTAAAAGAATTAAGAGCAATTTTAATAGGATGAAAGTAGGAATTATTATGGGAAGTTTATCGGATTTTGAATATATGAAAGAAGCGATAGAAGTTTTAAAAGAATTTGGAATTGATTATGAGGTTGAAATTGTTTCAGCTCACAGAACACCTGATAGAATGTACGAATATGCTAAAACTGCAAGAGAAAGAGGAATTGAAGTAATAATAGCGGGTGCTGGTGGTTCTGCTCATCTTCCTGGAATGACTGCAAGTTTAACTGACTTACCTGTAATTGGTGTTCCAATTCCAACAAAATATCTAAGTGGTTTAGATTCATTATATTCAATTGTTCAAATGCCAAAAGGTATTCCTGTTGCTACTGTTGCAATTGGAAATAGTTATAATGCAGGAATTTTAGCAGTTAGAATTCTTTCTATAAAATATAAAGAACTTGAAGAAAAATTGAAAAATTATTCACAAAAACTAAAAAAACAAGTAGAGGAAATGAATAGAAATGTTCCTAATTTATGAAACTTTCAGGTATTTATTTTCAAGAAAAAGTTTAACATTTTTTGTTATATCTTCTACATTTCTTTTATTTTCAATTCTTGGTATTACAATTCTATTTACATATCAATCGCTTCAATATCTCAACAAAATTAGAAAGGAAATTAAAATTCAAGCTTACTTAAAACCAAATATTAATAGTCTTGATAGTATAAAAATTTTAACAATTTTAAATTCAATTAGTGGAATTGAAGCAATATCTTATAAGTCAAATAAGCAAGCATATGAAGAACTATTAAATAATTATAGGGAATATAAAGATATTTTTTTAAGCGTTGATGTTAATGAACTTCCAAATTCTTATATTATTAAGCCAAAATTTTATTGGACAAAAGGTTTATTATTAGAAGAAATTTCAAAAAAAATTAAAATGATTGAGGGAATTGAAGATGTTTATTATGGAAAAGAATGGATTATATCACTTGAAAAAATTTCAAATGCTTTTATTCTAATTAGCATTTTTGTAATTATTATTATATTCATAACATTCATTTTTATTAGTTCTTATGCTGTGAAAATTGCAATAAATGACCACAAACTTGCAATTGAAATTTTAAAACTTTCTGGAATTAGTTATTTTAAAATATATTTTCCATTTAGATTAATGGGAATTTTTTATGGTTTAATTCCTTCAATTTTAACATTCGTTTTTTTAAACATTTTCATATTTATTTTGAAATCATTTAATTTGAAAATTTTCCCATTTCCCAATACTTTTCTTTTTTTAATAGTTATATTTGGTGCTTTAATTGGATTTCTGTCATCTGAAGATGCTTTAAGAGAGAATTCTTAGAATTTTTGATATTGTTTGTTTTAATTCACTTCTATTAACTACTAAATCTAATTGACCTTTTTTAATTAAAAATTCACTTCTTTGAAATCCTTCTGGTAACTTTTGTTTTATTGTTTGTTCAATAACCCTTGGACCTGCAAAGCCAAGTAAAGCCCCTGGCTCAGCTATTAGTATATCTCCAAGTGCAGCAAAAGATGCCATCACTCCTCCCATAGTTGGATCAGTTAAGATATTTATATATAAAATTGAATGTTTTTTTAATTCAATAACAGCAAGTGTTGTTTTTGCCATCTGCATTAATGAAATTATACCTTCGTGCATTCTTGCCCCTCCTCCTGAGGAAGTTAGAGCAATATAAGGAATTTTCTTCTCTATGGATTTCAAAGCTCCAAAGAAAAATTTTTCTCCAAGAACAGCACCCATTGAACCTGCTAAAAATCTAAAATCAGTTATGAAAAAAATCACATCAAAATTTTCTATTTTTGCATATCCAACTCTCGCAGATTCATTTAATTTTGTTCTTTCTTTAAGTTCCTTTATTCTTTCTTTATAACCAGGAAAATTTAAAAAATCAATTGTTTCTAAATCTGTAAGATATTCTTCAATAAAAGTCCCACCATCTAATAAATAATTCATATATTGTTCAGATGTGATACGAAAATGATAATTACAATTTGAACAAATCCAAAAATTTCTTTCTAAATGCTTTTTATATAAAATCTCAGAACAATTATCACATTTAATCCATAAATTATCAGGAGTTTCTTTTTTTTCAGTAATTTGGGGAATTTTTTTATCTTTTTTGCCAAATAACATAGCCTAAAAGTTTAAAGTATTAAAAAAGTGTTTTGTCTAGTTTATTTATTTTATTATATTTTTCCTACTACCTATGAAAATTTAGTCATTGAGTTTCAACCCCTTATAGGGACAATAAAAACAAATAGCGAAAAAGGAAAAAGAATGGGATTTTTCTCGGTTTCAACCCCTTATAGGGACGATAAAAACAAGAGAAAGAATACATTATAAAAGAGTTTGAAGATTTATGTCAACCACCCCTTATAGGGACGATAAAAACGTGATATAGACTTTATAAGAGATACTATACTTCAACTGTTTCAACCCCTTATAGGGACGATAAAAACTTTGTAAGAAT
>Ga0197143_1002521_pt1 | contig 13363 bp, 14 predicted proteins | sample GBS70_MetaG_FD_148603 | JGI IMG/M metagenome (GOLD analysis project Ga0197143, IMG submission 148603) | Sediment microbial communities from Great Boiling Springs, Gerlach, Nevada, United States - GBS 70_MetaG | ecosystem: Environmental > Aquatic > Thermal springs > Hot (42-90C) > Sediment...
GGTATTCATCAGCTTCAATAATAAAAATAGGTAAATTTTTCAAATTTTTTCTTAGCCAAGTTAAATTTTTTAATTTATCTTTATGCTTGTTTAAAAAATTAATTTTTTCTTTAAAATTTTTACTTACCAAAACATTGCTTTGCCACTGAATAACTTCAGAACCAACTAAAACTGTTGGTTCTAAGTTAGCGGATTTAAAAATTTCACCTAAAATAGCTGTTGTTGAGCTTTTGCCATGTGAACCACAAATGGCAATGCCAAATGATTGATTAAAAATTTCTGCTAAAGCCTCAGCATAACTTAAAAGGGGAAGACCTAATTTTTTGGCTAAATCTATTTCTGGATTCTTGATATTTTCTGAAAGATAAGCAGAAGAGCTAATGACTAAATCAACTGGCAATTCTTTTTTTAAATTTTTCTCCCTAAAGCCTTCGTAAAATTTTATTTTTTCTCTTTTTAAAATTTCATCAGTAAAAAATTTTTCTTTTGTATCAGAACCAACAACCTCTATTTTTAAGTTTTTTAAAATACAAGCCAAAGCACTAACACCAGAACCTTTAATACCCACTAAATATACTTTTTTGCTAGAAAGAAGAGGCGGCATTTTATAGTTCGTAAAAGAATTATTTTGCGAACCTTAAAATGGAGTCTTTTTCTCCTTTTTAAATTTAAATATAACAAACCCTATCATATTTTTTAACTCTTATTTTCACATTTTCATTTAATCTCTTTTTTAAAAAATTTAAAATCTTTTGAATCTCGATTTTTTTACAAGAAAAAATATCTATAGCTAAATAATTATACTCTGGCCAAGTATGAAAAGCAATATGACTTTCTTGAATTATTTGTAAAAGAGAATAACCTATAAAAGGATATCTAGGTGAGGAAATCCTCTTAACAATAGGTACACCCACTGGTTTTGATTTTGTTATTTTAACTAAATCCTTAATTAAACTTAAAAGAAATTTTCTTTCGAAAAATTTTCTTGAGAGATTATAAACATCAATAATAAGATTGATCCCTATTTGTTTTTTCATCTTAAAATAAATTTTAAGATAAGATTTTTCAAAAATCAAGAATGATAACAATAAATTATGTATGTTATAATTTAATAAAAAGTTAATTAAGGCGGGATTAGTTGAGTGGCTCAACGCCACCTTCCCATGGTGGAGACACGGGTTCAATTCCCGTATCCCGCTCTTAAGAAAATGAAAATTAATATCTCTTCCCTACCCCAAGAAGTCTTAGAAGTTTGGAAAAAATTGATTAATAAAGGGTATTCTGCTTATCTTGTTGGTGGCTGCGTTCGTGATCTCTTACTTAAAAGGAAACCTAAAGATTGGGATATTACCACCAATGCTAAACCTGAAGAAATTTTAGAAATTTTTGGCAATGATGCTTTTTATGAGAATAGATTTGGTACTGTTGGAGTTAAAACAAAATCAGAAGATAAAACTTTAAAAGTGATTGAAATTACTACTTTTCGTCAAGAAAGAAAATATTTTGATTTTCGTCGACCTTCTGAAGTTATTTTTACTCAAGATTTAGAATCAGATCTTCATCGCCGAGATTTTACCATCAATGCTTTAGCTTTAGATTTTGATGGAAAGATTATTGATCTTTTTAATGGTTTAAAAGATTTAAAAAAAAGAATTATAAGAACTGTTGGCAATCCCGAAGAAAGATTCCATGAAGATGCTTTAAGACTTTTAAGGGCAGTTAGGCTTGCTTGTGAATTAAATTTTGTTATTGAAGATGAAACGTTCAAGGCTATAAAAAAATTAGCTGATCTTATTCAATATATTTCTTCTGAAAGAATTCGTGATGAATTTAATAGAATTTTAATGAGTAAAAATGCTGTTTCAGGAATTGAGCTTTTAAGAGAATCTGGTCTTTTGAAGGAAATTTTACCCGAGTTGGAACGAAGTTATGGAGTTGGTCAAAATAAACATCATAAATATGATGTTTATTGGCATTTATTAAAATCATTAGAGTATGCAGTTAAAAAGAATTATCCACTTTATTTAAGATTAGCTGCCTTGTTTCATGATATTGGCAAACCTTTGACTAAACAAGGAGAGGGTCCCGATTGTACTTTCTATGGACATGAAATTATAGGAGCAAAAATAACAAAAAAAATTTTACAAAGATTAAGGTATCCTAATGAGATCATTCAAAAAGTAAGTCATCTGGTTCGTCATCATATGTTTTATTTAGAAATTGATAAAGTTACTCCTGCAGCGGTCAGAAGATTTGTTCGTAGGGTTGGTCAAGAAAATTTAGAAGATCTTTTCAAGGTAAGATATGCAGATAGAATTGGTTCAGGAGTTCCTAAGGCAGAGCCTTATAGATTGAGATACTTGAAGTTCTTAATTGAAAAAGTTCATCTTGAACCAATTACTCCTAAAATGTTAAAAATTAATGGTCATGATATTTTAAATTTGGGTGTTCCTCAAGGACCGAAAGTTGGTTGGATTTTAAAAGCTTTATTAGAAGAGGTAATCGATGATCCAAATAAAAATAATAGAGATTATTTACTTAAAAGAGCTGAAGAGTTAAAAGATTTGCCAGATGAAGAACTAAGAAATTTAGCTTTAGCTGGTGAAGAAAAAATAGAAACTATACAAAGGGAAAAAGAGGAAGAAATAAAAAAGAAATATTATGTGAAATGAAATTTTTCTAATGCTTTCAAAGCAGCTTCTATTTCTGCTTCCTTTTTTGAACTCCCCTGCCCTTCCGTTATTAATTGATTATTCAAATAAAGACCGATTCTAAAATGTCTTTTATGAGGCGGACCTGAAACTTCAATAACTCTATATTCGGGTAAAACTTTTGATTCTTTTTGAAGAATTTCTTGTAAAAGTGTTTTTGGGTCCTTATATTTTTTCTGTTTAACAATTTCTGCTGCTTCAGATAAAATATTTTTTTCAATAAATTCTCTTGCTTTATCAAAACCTAAATCTAAAAAGATAGCTCCAATAATTGCTTCGAGAGCATCTCCTAAAACAGTTTTTAATCCTTTTTCATCAAAGTTCTTACCAAATAATAAAAACTCTTCTATTTTTAATTTTTGGGCAATTTCGCCCAATCTTTGTCTATTAACCAAACTCGCCCTAATTAAACTTAACTCACCTTCTCCAAACTGAGGAAAATGAAGATAAAGATACCATGAAGCTACAAGTTGCAAAACTGAATCGCCTAAAAACTCAAGTCGCTCATTATGCGGCAACTTAATTTCAGGATGAAAAAAAAGCCAAGATTTGTGAGTTACTGCTGTTAGCCAAATGTTTTTATTTTTTATTTTTATTCCTAAATTCTTCTCAATCTTCTTTTTGTTGAGTAGTTTGTAAATATTCTTCATAGACAGTACCTAAAACTCCATTAATAAATTTTGCTGCTGATTCATTGATAAAACTTTTTGCTAAAATTATCGCTTCATTAATACTTACCTTTATAGGAACTTCTTCATGATTTTGAAAGTACATTTCATAAACAGCCATTCTTAAAATATTTTTTTCTATTAAAGAAATTTGCTCAAAAGGCCAATTTTTAGTATTTCTTTTGATCACTTCATCAAGAAATTCTATATTATTTACAATCCCCTCCATTAATTTTCTAGCAAAATCAGGCTCATCAATGTCTGAACCAAATTCTTTTAAATTTTCTTCAAGAAAATCACGCCATTTACCTTCAGGATACTTCCAGAAACTCCACTCATAAAGAGATTGAAGAACAATTATTCTACAAAGGTGCCTTGTTGACATTAATTATTTTTTTTCTTCTTTTTCTTTTCTAAGTAAACCAACAAATCTTCCTTTATAAAAACCGCATTCAGGACAAAGACGATGAGATAAAATTAAAGCATTACAATTTTTACATGGCTGAAGTTGCATTTTTGGCAATTTTTCTTTTTGAAATCTTCTCTTTTTATATCTTGCTCTTGATAATTTTTTTGTTGGGACCACCATCGAATTAAATTACTAATTTCTAATGGTCAATGTCTAATTTATTAATTCTGACCTTTTAAACCATAATTTTAACTCTTTTTCTGCTTCTTCTTTATTTCCTGAAGCATGAATTAAGTTTTTTACGGGTCTTTTTTCCAAATTAGCTAAAATAGGAGAATCAATTGAAAAATCTCCTCTAATTGTTCCCGGTTCAGCTAAAAATGGTATTGTTTTACCAACTAACTTTCTAACTACCATTATTGCTTGTGGTCCTTCTAATGCTATTTTTACGACAGGTCCTGAGGACATAAAATCTATCAACCATTGTCTAATCTTTAATCCCAATTCATAAATATTATTAACTCCATAATCCTTTTTTAAATCAATTTTTATCTTTGCCTCTTCAGCTGTTTTAATTAAATTATAACCTAAATTTTCTATCCATTTTCTGTCCTTGGGATAATGTTTATCAATCAATTTTTTTGATGGAACAACTATTCCTAACCCAACTATTCTTAGCCCAGCTCTTTCGAAACGAGAGATTATTTCACCAACCAATTTTCTCTCAACCCCGTCTGGTTTAATTAAAACAAGTGTTCTTTCTTTAAGAGCTTTCATTTCTTCAAATATTTTTCTATGCTTATTAAAGAAGAAACAAAATTAATTAATAAAATTAGACCAAAAGCAATCGAATTTAAAATTAAAAAATTTTCACTTATAAAAACCGTGGGTCGAAAATCAGGAACTATTGTGGGCCAAAAATTTTCTGTCCTTATCAAAAACATAATTAAAATACCTAATGAAATTATATAACCTAAAAAAGAAAAAATAAAAATATAAACAAAAAAGGGACCACGAATAAACCAATTCCCTGCCCCCACAATTCTTAAAACCTCAATTTCTTCTTTTTGCGAATAAATTGAAACCAGAATGGTATCAAAGATAATTAAAGAAGAAAAAGTTAAAATAATGATTATTAAAACAGTAATTAATACTCTTAATTGATTAGAAATGGAAATTATTCTTTTAATAACCCTTTGATTTTCAAAATAAGTAATATAATCGATATAAACCTTATATGGTGATTTTTCAAGATAATCAGCAACTTTAGGATAGACTTCTGAGTTCTCTGCTTTAACAATTAAATAGTCGATTAAAGGATTGGTTTGAAGTTCTTTCAAAGCTTTAGCAATCACTGGATTGGACTTTACTTCTTCTTGGAATTTTTTTAAAGCAACTTCTTGCGGAACAAAATCTACTCTACTTACTCCTGGAAATTGTTGTAAAATTTTTTGCACTTTTAAGATTTCCTCCCGACTGACATTGGGTTTAAAATAAATTGAAAAATCTAATCTTTGTTGAAGATAATCAATCATTTGATGAAAAAAATAAAAACTCAAAAAACCAAACCAAATAAAAAAAGTAACCAAAATTGTTGTTCCTATATTAATGAGCGAAATAATTTTTTCTTGCCAAAACAAATTGTAACCCGATTTTAAAATTTTTTTAATCTTATTAAACATCAGATGAGTGTATACTTGCCAGGATTTTCATCACGAAGTAAACGACCATCTTGTAGAGTTAAAACTCTTGTCTTTAAAGTTTCTACAATCTCTCGATTATGGGTAGCTAAAATAATACTTACTCCTTCTTTGTTAATCTCTCTTAAAATTTCTATTAATTCATAAGAAGCAATAGGATCAAGATTACCGGTTGGTTCATCAGCTAAAATAACTTCGGGTTTGGAAATCAAACATCGAGCCAGGCAAACTTTTTGTTTCTCTCCTCCTGAAAGGGTTTCTGCTATTTGATCTAATTTTGATTTAATTTTTAATTTTTCAGCAATTTTATAAACTTCATTTTTAATTTCTTTAGTTGATTTTCCTAAAATTTCCAAAGGTAAAGCGATGTTTTCAAAAACTGTTTTTTTATTTAAAAGTTTAAAATCTTGATGAATAGCAGCAATTTTCCTTCTTATTTCACCCAGTCTACTTTTCGAGAGTTCTATTAAATTTTTATTTTTAAAATAAATCTCTCCCTTTGTCGGTTCCTCTTCTCTTCTTAAAATTCTAAGTAAAGTCGTTTTCCCTGCCCCAGATTTACCAATAAGCAATACGAACTCACCTGCTTTAATCTCAAAACTTATATTATCTAAGGCAACTATGTTTGGACGATAAACTTTGGTTACATTTCTTAAAGCAATCATTACTTAAATTATACTACGAATTACCCATTTGACTAATAGGTCTAATTAATTCTAATTCTCCATTAAGAACCTCTTCGACCTTATTTGTCTCTTTACCTGTTTTTAAATCTTTTACCAATTTATAAGGATCTAAAATGTAAGATCTTCTTTGATTGCCCCATCCAATTTCTATTTTTTCTCCTTTAAGTTCAGCAATTTCTTTTTTTTGTTTTTCTTCTAATAAATTTTGAATTTTTGAAGCTAAAATTTTCAGAGCCATTTCTTTATTTCTAAACTGAGATCTCTCTTTTTGATAAGTAACTACCAAATTAAGTGGTTTATATATAACTCTAACAGCAGTTTCAACTTTATTAACATTTTGGCCCCCACGACCTCCAGCTCTGAAAGTTTGAATTTCTATATCTTTTTCTTCTAATTTAAATGTTGGTTTTTCAATTATTGGTAAAACTTCAACATAAGCAAAACTTGTATGCCTTAATCTTTTAGGAGAAAAGGGTGAAATTCTCACTAAGCGATGTACTCCTTTTTCATCCTTTAAAATCTCATAAACTCCAGAACCATTAACTTGAAAACTAACAAACTTATAACCGCCCATATCATTAGGTTGCTCGTCAATAACATCATACTTCCAGCCCATTTTTTTAAAGAACTTTTCATACATCCTTTTAAGCATTGCCACCCAATCTTCCGCATCCTTGCCACCAACTCCGGAATAAATGCTTAATAAAGCAGAATTTTGAAATTTATCTTTCATAGTTTTTCAATGAGTCTATTAAAATTTCTCTTGTTAGTTTTGGATCTGCCCTTCCTTTTGTTTTTTTCATTACTTCGCCAATCAAAAATTCGAAAGATTTTTCGTTTCCCGCTAAATAATCTTCAACTGCTTTTTGATTTTCTCTAATAACCTCTGAAACAAAACTGGTTAAAACCTCAACAGAACTAATTTTTTCTTTTTCCTTAATAATGTCTTCAATTTTTCTTTTTTCAGTCAAGGCTTTTTCTAAGGCCTCTTTTACAATCTTCGAAGAAATTCTGTCTTGATAAAAAGCAAAAAGAAGATGGGCAAACTCATGGGGATGAATTATTGTCTCATTTAATATAATTTTATGTTTCTGCACTAGACCTAAAAGATCATTAATCAAAAAATTAAGAATCAATTTCTTTGCTTCCTCAAAAGTAGAAGTTAGTTTATAAAGCTCAGAAAAACTTTCTTCAAAAAAATGTACCAAAAATTGATCGCGGACCAAAACATCAATAACCTGAAAATCAATTCCATACTCTTTTTTAAGTCTTAATCTTTTTTCCCAAGGAGTTTCTACTAAAATGATTGATTGTTCAATTTCTTTATCAATAAAAAGTGGTGGTAAATCTGGTTCAGGAAAATATCGATAATCCTCAGCTTCCTCTTTTATCCTTTGTGAAAAAGTAACTTTTTTAATTTCATCATATCCTCTTGTCTCTTGAATAATTTTTTCTCCTTTTTCTAACAAATTCCTTTGTCTTTCAATTTCTACACTCACTGCTTCTTTTAAAGATTGTACTTTAGCAATATTTTTAATCTCAACCTTTGTTCCTAATTTATCTCCTTCGCCTAAAGAAATATTAGCTTCGAATCTAATCTGTCCCTTTTCCGCCGAAGCTGAAGATATTCCTAAATATCTAATTAAAAGAACAAAATCTTCAGCAAAAGCCTCAACTTCGTCTTCTGAATTTAGATCTGGCTCAGTGACAACTTCAATTAAAGGAATTCCTGAACGATTAAAATCAACTAAACTATAATTTGTTTGATGAATATTACTAGCAGTATCTTCTTCTAGATGAAGTCTTCTGATTCTAACTTTTTTCTGAAAATTTTCTCTTATTATCAAAACCTCGCCCTCAACTGCTATTGGAATCTCATATTGTGAAATCTGGTAATTTTTAGGCAAATCAGGGTAAAAATAGTGTTTCCGAGCAAAAATGCTTTTTTGATTAATTTTCATTTTTAAAGCCTGGGCTAATGAATAGGCATAAGCTACAGCTTGTTTATTCAAAACAGGCAAAACTCCTGGCTGACCAGTACAAATGGGGCAAATATTTTTATTTGCTTCAGTCTCTTTTGGATCGTTTTTACAGGAACAAAAAAGCTTTGTTTTTGTCTCTAACTCTAAATGAATTTCTAAACCTATTTTGGGAATAAGTGGCTTCATTTAATTTATTATAACTTAAGGAGCTCTTTCGGTGAATGAGTAATATTTTCTCCTTTGCCGGTAATGATAGAATCCTCTATTCTTACGCCAAATTTACCTTCAATATAAATTCCTGGTTCAATCGTAACAACTTCATTTCCTTTCAATATCTCTTTAGAGTAAAGACTTAAATAAGGACTTTCATGAATATCCATTCCTATACCATGTCCCGTACTATGAAAAAAATTTTTTCCATAACCCTTTTTTTCAATCCAATCTCTAGCTGTTTTATCAATCTCTTTTGCTTTTAAACTTTTTTCAAATCTACATTTTTCAATAGCTCGTTTCTGAGCCTCTAAAACTAGGTAATAAATTCTTTTAAATTCAGGATCAATTTTATTTCCTATCCAAATAGTTCTTGTCATATCAGAAACATATCCTTGATAAATCACACCAAAATCAATAAGCAAAGGAAAATTATTCTTGATTATTTTACTTCCTGTTCTATAATGAGGAATACTTGAAGAATTTCCTGAAGCTATAATAGGTTCAAAACTGAGATCTTCGCACCCATATTTTTTTATTGCTAATTCGTAAATTTTAAAAGCTATATCTTTTTCTGTATGTTTTTCAGGCTTAATAAAATTTAAAATCTCACTAAAAATTTTATCTGTTATTTGCTGGGCTTTTTTAAGAATCTCTATCTCTTTTTCATCTTTAATTTTTCTCAATGCTGAGACTAAAAAATTTTTGGCCACAGCTATTTTAACCTTACTTTTCAAAATCTTTTTTATTTTTTCGAAAAACATAAAACTTTGGTAGGGTTCAAAAATAATTCTTTTTATTTTTTCTTTCTTTATGAAAGAAAGAAAAACTTTGTTAAAATTTTTGTCATACAAAATCACCTCTATATCTTCTATTCGATTGTTCTTTGCTTTTTCAAAATATCTACCATCAACAAATAAATAATTTTTCTCTCTTGTTTGTAAAAAAAATCCTGTAGAACCATCAAAACCTGTTAAATATCTCAAATCGTTCAACTTAAGATCTTCTGGTTTATAAAGAAAATAAGCATCAGCTTTCTTTTCCCAAATTTTTCTTAATCTTTTAAGCCTATCCACTATCATCATTTTTGTCTATCATCCCATATATCTATTAAGTATCTATAAGTAGCGGAGGGGGTGGGATTCGAACCCACGGCCCAGTTTTTAGCTGGGCAGGTCTTAGCAGGACCTCGCCTTAACCACTCGGCCACCCCTCCTTATTTTAATTATAACAAAAGATTCTTAATTTTGTTAATTCACAAAAAAAGAGCCGGTAATTTGTAATTACCGGCCTCGAGCGATCTTACCGACTCAAACCTCTTCTAATAGATATCTTCCTATTTTATGTTGTTTTCTGATTAGGTTTGTGATTGGTTTGGTGGTGGTAAGTATTTGTTTTTTAGCCAGTGTCTCATTGTTTTAAGAAGCCTTTCCATAATCTCCGCCGCTAATTCTACGTCCGCAGGTGGCACTATCCCTACATTATTAAGATATTTATAATTTATGAAACCAATACCAGAATTCACTCAAAACCCAGAAGAAACACAAAGACAGGAATTAAGAAAGGAGAAAAGAAGAAAGTTAAAGAATTTCTACCTACTGATCTTCAATTGATGTTTGGACAAACGGGGAGATGGTACAAGGGCGATAGCATTCCTTGTTCAGTTGATATGGGCTGCTGCTATTTGTTTAGTACCACGGCTATCTTTCATGCGGGAGCTCCCCGACATCTTAGGGGAAATCCGGGTTGACTGGATTTCCCCTTTTTAATTTTCGACCATTTATCACACCGAGTTGATTAGGGGAAGACTATCTAACAATTAACTCCGATCCAACGGAGATAGCAGTAACACAGAGAATAGTGCAATCGACCGAATAACACACGTTCTATGGTGTTGGGGACCCATTCTTCTGGTTCTACCGGATGACCAAGAATTAGGAAAAGAGATCCTATGGATATTTGTGACCAATTTTTAATCTTTGTTGAAGATGTACTATTTCTCTTTCTCTCAATAACGAATATTTTTCCTTATCAAAACCATATTCTTTAATTAAATGAAGAGCATATTCTCCACCCAGAAAGTGTGGTAAGATTACAAAATCAACATTATTTTTATAAAGTTCCAAAGCATCTTCAATTCTATTAGAAACAGCTATAAAAATAGAATTTACATTTTGCTTTTTTATCTCTTTTAATATTATTAAGTTTGTTTCTAAATCAGGGATAGTAGAAACAATAATTTTTGCTTTTGAAAAATTTAAACCTCCCAAGAATTCTATTTCTTCAGCATCACCATAAACCACATTAAAGCCTTCATTTTTCAATTTTTTTATTATCTCTGGATTGTAATCAATAATCAATAATTTGTCTTTCTCAAAAAATCTTGAAAAACTATAACCAATTCGATCGCAACCAAAGAGGAAGTACTCATAGGCTTGTATTTCTTCTTTTTCCTTTTTTATTTTTTTTCTTTCAAGAGCTTTTAAAATTGGAGAAAGTAAATTGTAAATTTTATCAGCATAAATAAAAAAATAGGTAGAGAAGAAAATCGTTATCATACCAATAATACCTGTAAGGGATAAAATATCCTGGTTCAAATGACCTAATTTTACTCCCTGATTAATTAAAATAAAAGAAAATTCGCTAATCTGAGCTGAAGTTAAACCTAAAAGAAAACTAGTTTTAGACGAATAACCCAGAGGATTTAGGATGAATAACATAAGCAAAGGATTGCCGATTAAAATAAAAAGCGAAAGAATAACAATAGTAAAAAAATTTTGAAGATTAGTTAAAGTAATTTTTGAACCTATTAAAATAAAAAATAAAATAAGGAAGAAATCTCGCAGTGGTCTTAGTCTTGAAGCAATTTCATAATTACTACTAAACGAAGATAAACTTACTCCAGCAATCAATGCTCCGGCCTCAAGACCAAAACCTAAATATTTGAATAAGCTGGCGACAGCTAAACCAAAAGATAAAGAAAATAGAAATAAAAATTCGGTTGATTTTTCTAGAAAGTTTTCAATTTTAGGAAGAAGCCTCTGAGATAAGAAAGGAATAGCAAAAACAGCTAAGAGGCCCAAAATTATATTAAAAAAATTTTCTCCTTCTAATAAAGCTGAGCTTTTAACAAAAAAGGGTAGTAAAAATAAAATTAAAATAGCTATCAAATCTTGAACTAAAAGAAAGCCAACTGCTAATTTTCCATAAAGTTTTTCTAAGTCCCCTTTATCAGTGATAAGTTTTAAAACAATTACAGTACTACTAAAGGAAAAAGCAATTCCTAAATAAAGAGAAACCAGGGTTGAAAATCCCAAAAAATATTTCAAGATAATAAAACCTGCCAAAATTGTAAAAATTTCCTGAAGAAAACCTATTATTAAAGAAAGAAGGCCTATTTCTCTTAAAGTTTTTAACTTAAGTTCTAAACCAACTATAAATAAAAGAAAAGCAATTCCTAAATCACTAAAAAGTTCAATCAAAGGTTTATTTTCTCCAGAATTTAAGAAAAATTGAGATAAGATTATTCCTGTAAAAATATAACTAATAATAAGTGGTTGTTTCAAAATTCTAAAAATTAATGCAGAAATAAAAGCAAAGCCAAAAATTATTGTAAGTTCAATAAACGTTATCATTTCTCAACTAAAGGAACAAAAACAAAACCATAATGATATTCTTTTTCAATTTTATCACCTACTTTTTTAATTTTCCATATTCCCTCAAAATCTGGAATAACTAAAATGCCTTGATCTTTAAGTTGAGAAATTAATTCTCCAGGAATTTTCTTGGCTGCAGCACTAACTAAAATTCTATCAAATGGTGCTTTTTCTGGAAAACCTTTAGAGCCATCCCTTAATAAAACCTCCACTATTCCTTTTTCAATAAAATTGTATTTTTCAATATTTCTCTTACCAAATTCAAAAACTTCAGGAACAATTTCAATACCATAAACTTTATTTTTTGTGATTTCTGCTAATAAACAGGTTGTCCAGCCAGAACCAAAACCTACATCTAGAATTTTCTGCCCTTCTTTAGGTTCCAAAAGTTCTAACATAAAAGCAACAGTAAAGGGTTGGGAAATTGTTTGCCCCATTCCTATAGGCAAAGGTGAATCAACATAAGCTTCTCTAAGATATTCATCTCTTACAAAATCTTTTCGATCAATTTTTAAAAAAGCAGAAATAATTTCTGGCGTTTTTAAAACTTTCTTTTTTAAATATTCAACTAATTCTTGATTTGACTTAAAAACCATTGATATTTTTCTTTTGGATTTTCTGAATTATAAATTGCACTGGCCATAGTAATATAGTCAGGTTCATAGGAGAGAATTTTTTTAAAATTTTCCTCATTAACTCCTCCATCAATCATCATTTTTAAATTGAGAGTCACTGATTTTAATTTTTCAATTCTTTCATATGTCTCTTCTAAAAATTTTTGCCCCGCTCTTCCAGGCTTTACTCCTAAAATTAAAACACCGTCAACATAATTCAAATATTTATTAATAAACTCAAATTCAACATTGGGGGGCCAAGCAACAAAAATTTTCTTTTTTGTTTTTTTAGCCATTTTTAAAAGTCCATCTGGATTTTGACTTGCTTCTAAATGTAAGATTAAAGTTTTAACATTTTCTTTAGCCCATTTTAAAATTTCTTGAGGCTTTAAAGAAAGCATAAGATGGAGATCAAAGGTTGAGTTTTCTATTCTTGTCAAATCTTCCGGATTTTGCCACGTTTGATAACCAGTAAATTCTAAACTGGCTACATCCAAATGAAAATGATTGGTCAAATCTTTAAGTAAATTTATTTTTTCTTTAATTTCTTCAAAAGTTTGAACATTAATCGCTGGAATAATTTTTATTTTCATAATCCTCCACTTTTTTAATTCTTCTTAGATATTTTTCTTCATTTTTAAATTTTGTTTCTAAAAAAGTTCTAACAATTTCCCAAGCTAAATTTTTTTCTGTAAAATCACTTGCTAAACATAAAACATTAATATCA
>Ga0197143_1002522_pt1 | contig 13352 bp, 12 predicted proteins | sample GBS70_MetaG_FD_148603 | JGI IMG/M metagenome (GOLD analysis project Ga0197143, IMG submission 148603) | Sediment microbial communities from Great Boiling Springs, Gerlach, Nevada, United States - GBS 70_MetaG | ecosystem: Environmental > Aquatic > Thermal springs > Hot (42-90C) > Sediment...
TTCGCTCGTCGAGGCCTATGACGGGGCAGCTGGCAAAACTTTCGCACGTCGTGCACGATACTGTTCCCATCTTTGGCAGCCCGGTCGTCTCCGGGAGACCCGCAGCTTTGCACCCCCTCTTCGCAGAGGGTTCGACCTTGACAAAGATGGCAAGAACAGCTTAACACAGAAGGATGGAGAGGGCAAGTGGGAAGACCCCTCCCTCTTTAGGGGAGGGGCCAGGAGAGAGGTAGCCAGATGCTTCAGCCTCTGGGCCCGCTTGTGCTACTCCGGACAGCACCCCTTGAGAGACTCTTCTAGCTGCTGGGCTTGGACAACCGCGATCGCTGCTAAATTGACGATATCTTTCACTTCGTGATAGCGCTGCAACACGTGAGCGGGCTTGCGCGTCCCAATCAAGATCGGCCCCACGATCTCCGCGTTCGCTAGACACTGCACGAGCTTGTAGCTGATATTGCCCGACTCCAAATTGGGAAAGATCAAGACATTGGCAGGCTCTTTCAGTCTATTGAACGGATATCCCCCGTTGAGGATCTCCGGAATGAGCGCCGTGTCCGCTTGCATCTCGCCATCTATGATCAAGCTGGGATCGCGCTGCCGCACTATCTCCACGGCTTGACGCACTCGCTCCGTGCGCGCATGACGCACGCTGCCAAAGTCCGAGTACGAGAGCATCGCGATTCTCGGCTCGATGTTGAAATCTCGCGCCAAGCGCGCGGTCAAGATCGCGATCTCGGCTAATTTCTCTGCGTCGGTCTCGACGTTGACCGTCGCGTCGGCAAAGAGCAAGACCCGGTTCTTGAGCGTGATGAGATACGCCCCGGCGATCGTCTTGCAGTCAGGACATGTCTTGATGATCTGCAAGATCGGGCGCAGTCCCTCTGGGTAATGGAAGCCCAAACCGGCGATCATCCCGTCGGCATCGCCCAGCTCGACCATGATCGCTGCGAAGTAATTGGGCCGCGTGATGAGCTCATAAGCTTCGTTGAGCGCCACGCCCTTGCGGCAGCGCAGTTCGTAGAGTCTCTGGGCGTAGCGTTCGCGACGCGCGTCGGTGCGCGGGTCAATGACTTCGATCCCGTTGAGATTGATCCCCAGCGCCTGGGCACGCGCGCGGATCGTCGGCGCATCGCCCAGCAGAATGGGCTTGGCAATGCGCTCGAAGGTCAACTGATAGGCCGCGCGGATCATCTTCTCGTGCTCGCCTTCAGCGAGGACGATCCTCTTGGGGTTGGCGCGCGCCTTGTTGATGATAATGCGCATCATCTCGCGGGATTTGCCCAGGCGCGCCTCGAGCTGCTCTCTGTATTTGTCTAGATCGATCTTGATGCGCGCTACGCCGGTCTCCATCGCCGCTTGAGCCACCGCGGGAGCCTCCCACAGCAGCACCCTGGGGTCCAACGGCTTGGGAATGATATAATCCGGCCCAAAGTGCAGAGACTCTAATCCATACGCCTTGACGACGGAGTCGGGAACGTCTTCTTTAGCCAAGGCGGCGAGCGCTTTTGCTGCCGCGATCTTCATCGCTTCGTTGATCTGGGTGGCGTGGACATCGAGCGCCCCACGGAAGATGAACGGGAATCCTAAGACGTTATTGACTTGGTTAGGGAAATCGGAGCGCCCCGTGGCGACGATGGCATCGGGGCGGGCGGCCTTCGCTTCAGGGTAGGGGATTTCGGGGTTGGGGTTGGCCATGGCAAAGATAATGGGTTTTTTCGCCATCTTCGTGAGCATCTCTTTGGTGACGATATTGGGCCCCGACAGCCCCACGAAGACGTCGGCGTCTACGAGCGCTTCGGCGAGGGTCCGCGCCTTGGTCTTGACCGCAAATTCAGCTTTATAAGGGTTCATGCCCACCTCGCGGCCTTGATAGATGACGCCGTGGGTGTCGCAGAGAATGATATTCTCCCTCTTCGCCCCCAGGAGCACATAGAACTTCGCAGTGGCGATGGCCGAAGCCCCCGCCCCACTGAAGACGATCTTCACCTCAGAGATCTTTTTGTTGACGAGCTCCAGAGCATTCATCAGCGCCGCCCCTGAAATAATAGCGGTGCCGTGTTGGTCGTCATGGAAGACTGGGATGTTCATCTCCCTCTTGAGGGTCTCTTCGATGTAGAAGCACTCCGGGGCTTTGATGTCCTCTAAATTGATCCCACCAAAGGTCGGTTCTAAGAGCTTGACGGTCTGGATGAAGAGCTCCGGGTCTTCGGTGTTCACTTCCAGATCTATAGCGTCGATGTCGGCGAAGCGCTTGAAGAGCAGGGCTTTACCCTCCATGACGGGCTTGCTGGCAAGAGCCCCGATATTGCCCAACCCCAAGACCGCGGTGCCGTTGGTGACCACGGCGACCAAGTTGCCCTTGGTCGTGTATTTGAACGCATCTTCGGGGTTCTTTTGGATTTCCAAACAAGGTTCGGCCACACCGGGCGTATAGGCTAACGAGAGATCGCGCTGGGTCAGACAGGGCTTCGTGGGCGTGATCTCCCACTTGCCCGCTGGGCGTCGGCTGTGATACTCCAAGGCATCGTGTCTGAGCGCCATAGACTACCCCCTTTGGTCTCTCACTATAAGCGATTCCAGCAAGAGATGCCATGACCCAAGACGCCTAGGGGTCTGATCTTGGTCAGCTTTTTGCTGGAAATCATAGGGGAGCCTGCTGGGAATCATAGACTCCTTCACCGCCAACGCATTAAAATAAGCGCAGAAGTATATAGATCTATAGAGTTGATCTATCGAAAGGAGGCCGCCGATGAACGAGTGGCAATCCTGGCCGCGGTTCCGGTATGAGGCCGAGCTCGACCTCAAATTCCCCGAAGAAGTCGCCTCCATGCCCGGTGGGCGCGCCCTCTTCGCGTGTATCCAGTGCGGCACCTGTAGCGGCACCTGCCCCTTAGCGACCTATATGGACTACTCCCCGCGCAAGATCATCGCCATGACCCGGGCCGGCTTCAAAGAAGAAGTCCTGCACAGCTTCACGATCTGGCTCTGTGCGTCGTGCTACGCTTGTGCCGTGGAGTGCCCCAGAAAGATCAAGATCACGGATTTTATGGCCGAGCTGAAGCAGCGGGCCATCCAAGAGGGGGTTGACCCCAAGCGCTTTCCCGTGGCCGTGCTCGCCAGGGAATTCTTCGAGGCCGTGCGCAAGCGCGGGCGCAGCACCGAAAGCCGTCTCGTGCTGAGGCTCTACGCCAAGACCAACCCGCTCAAGATTCTCAGCCAAGCGCGCTTGGGCTTGAGATTGTTGCGGGCTGGGCGGTTTAGCCTGCGAGCGGAGTCCGTCAAGGACCGTCAGCAGATAGATCAGCTCTTGCGTGCAGTAGATGCTGCCAAAGCCACAGCATTTGTAGATAAGCTCGCGCGCGAGGTGCGCAGGGAGGTGGCCCGCGCATGAAGTACCTCTACTATCCCGGCTGCTCGCTCAAGGGCACCAACCGCGCCTACGAGGAATCGGTGCTCGCTTCCTTCAAAGCGTTAAATATCGAGATCGAAGAGCTCGAAGACTGGAACTGCTGCGGCGCGACGGCCTACATGTCCATAGACGAGATGAAGTCCTTCGCGCTGGCCGCGCGAAATCTCGCGCTCGCCGAGCGCCAAGGCCCCGACAGCCCCACGCTCATGGCTCCCTGCAGCGGCTGTTATCTCGTGCTCTCCAAGACGCAGCACTACTTAGAAGAGTACTCCGAAGTGAGCCGCACCATAGACAGCGCCCTGCAAGCAGCGCGCCTCAGCTATGCGCGCAAGGTCCAGGTACGTCACCCTCTGGACATCCTCATCAACGAGATCGGCTTGCAGAGCATAGCCCAGAAGGTGCGCCAGCCCCTCAAGGGGCTGAAGGTCGCGTGCTACTACGGCTGTCAGATCGTGCGCCCCTACGCGGCTTTTGACGATCAAGTCAATCCGACGACCATGGACCGCCTGATGCGGGCGCTTGGGGCGGAGACGGTCGAGTGGCCCTTGAAGACGCGCTGCTGCGGGGGAAGTCTCATGGGGACGCTCCCGGAAGTCGGCGTGCCGCTCAGCTATATCTTGCTGAAAGAAGCGCTCAAGCGCGGCGCGGACGTCGTCGCCACCGCCTGCCCCCTCTGTCAATTCAACTTAGAATGCTACCAAGACAAGATGAGCAAGCGATTCAAAGAGCATCTTGAGCTTCCCGTAGTCTATTTTACGCAGCTGTTGGGGCTGGCGTTGGAGGTGCCGGAGCGCCAGCTTGGCTTACACCGGCTCTTGATCCCCTTGACACTGCCCACCGCACGAGGAGGTGCCCGCGCCTATGCCTGAGCTGACTCCCAACGGTGCGCCCAAGATCGGCGTCTACGTCTGTCACTGCGGGGTCAATATTGCGGCGAAGGTCAATATCACGGAAGTGGTCGAGTTCGCTAAGACGCTGCCCTTCGTCACCGTGGCCCGCGAGTACAAATTTATGTGCTCCGACCCCGGACAAGAGCTCATTCAGCAAGACCTGCGCGAAGGGAAAATTAATCGCGTTGTCGTCGCGTCGTGCTCCCCGTTGATGCACGAGGCGACGTTCCGACGGGCGACGGCTGAAGGTGGACAGAACCCGTTCTTCTTCCACATGGCCAACATTCGCGAGCACGTGAGCTGGGTGACTGCTGACGGGCACAAAGCGACAGAGAAAGCGAAAGCGCTCATCGCCGCGGCAGTGCGCCGCGTGGCGTTCCACGAGCCCTTGGAGAAGAAGCGCGTCCCCGTGCACCCACACGTCCTGATCGTGGGCGGTGGCATCGCAGGCATCGAAGCGGCACTGAAGATCGCTGATGCGGGCAAGAAAGTCTACTTAGTCGAGCGCGAGCCCACGATCGGCGGCCACATGGCCCAATTCGACAAGTGCTTCCCCACCCTCGACTGCGCCGCGTGTATCTTAACCCCCAAGATGACTCAAGTCCGCGTCCACCCGAATATTGAACTGTTGACGTACTCGGAGGTCGAGTCCGTCGAACCGTACGATCTGAGAAATTTCAAAGTCAAGATTCGACGCAAGGCGCGCTACGTCAACGAAGACACGTGCACGGGATGCGGCCTGTGCGCCGAAGTCTGTCCCGTGAGCGTGCCCTCGGAGTTCGACGAAGGGCTTGGGATGCGTAAAGCGATCTATCGCCCCTTCCCCCAAGCCGTGCCCAACGCCTTCACGATCTCGCGCCGGGGCACCCCTCCCTGCCAAGCCGCGTGCTCGATCCATCAGAACGCCCAAGGGTATATCACATTGATTGCTCATGGGAAATTCAAAGAAGCCCTCGATGTCATCTTGAGAGACAACCCGCTGCCGTCCATCTGCGGGCGCATCTGCACCCACCCGTGCACCGTCAACTGCACGCGGGGCACTGTAGACGAGCCCCTCAATATTCCAGGGCTGAAGCGCTTTGTGACTGATCTCTTCCCAGACTATAAGCTTCCGCAGCCGAAAGTGAATCGCTCAGAGAAGATCGCGATCGTCGGCTCTGGGCCCGCTGGGCTAATGTGCGCCTACGAGCTGCGCCAGCGCGGCTATTGGCCCACGATCTACGAAGCGCAGCCCGTCCCCGGTGGGATGCTCTCCGTGGGGATTCCTGCATTTCGGCTCCCTCGAGACGTCATCACCAAAGAGATCAACAGACTGAAAGAGATCGGGATCGAGATCAAGACCAACACCCCCGTGGGCAAAGCGATCACGCTCGAGCAGCTGCGCCAGCAATACGCTGCCGTGTTCATCGCGATCGGGGCGCACGTGGAGCGCAAACTCAACGTTCCGGGTGAAGACTTGCCCAACGTCTGGGGTGGCATTGAGTTCTTGAGAAAAGTCAATCTTGAGGGCCCATTCAAGATTGGGAACAGAGTCTTAGTCATCGGTGGTGGCAACTCGGCGATAGACGCGGCGCGCACGGCCTTACGCTGTGGCGCAGAAGACGTGACGATCGTCTATCGGCGCACGCGCGCCGAGATGCCCGCCGATCCCAAGGAGATCGAGGCTGCCGAAGAAGAGGGCGTCAAGATGATCTTCTTGGCAGCTCCTAAGACGATCTTGGGGAACAGGGAGACGGGCGTGACCGCCTTAGAATGCTTGAAGATGAAGCTCGGCGCGCCCGACGCCTCGGGGCGCCCCGCCCCAGAGCCGATCCCCGGCTCGGAGTTTGTGCTCCCCTGCGATGCGATCATCGCCACTATTGGACAAGTCCCCGACATCAAGTCGCTCGGCGACAAGCTCGGCATCGAAACGACCAGGTGGGGCACGTTCAAAGTGGACGAAGTCACCCTTGAGACGAATATCCCCGGGGTCTTCGCCGGCGGCGACTGCGTCACCGGGCCCGATGTCGTCGTCAACGCCATGTACGCCGGAAAGAAAGCAGCGATCTCCATCGATCGCTATCTCAATAAATTAGATATGCGTGCTGGGCGCGAGCGCGAAGGCCCCTATCGCACCTGGTACGATATTGACACCAGCGGGATTGCCGTACAAAAGCAAGTCCCCATGCCTTCTATCGAACTGGCGCGCCGACGCACGTTCAGCGAAGTCCACACGGGCTACACCCTAGAGCAGGCGATCGCGGAAGCAAAACGCTGTCTCGATTGCGGCATCTGCTGCGACTGCCGTCTCTGCTCGACCGTCTGCGAAGCCAAGGCGATCAACTACGAGATGAAGGACGAGTTCCGTGAGATCGTCGTGGGCTCGATCATCTTAGCTACAGGGTTCAAGCCCTTCGACGCACGCAGAATCCCGCGCTACGGCTACGGCAAATACCCTAACGTCTACACGGCTTTGGAAGTCGAGCGCATGACCAACGCCTCCGGGCCGACCGGCGGCGAGATCCGCCTGCGCGACGGGCGCAAGCCCAAAGCTGTGGGGATCATCCACTGCGTGGGCTCGCGCGACAGAAACTATAACTCGTACTGTTCGCGCGTCTGCTGTCTCTATTCGCTGAAGCTCGCCCACTTGATCAAAGAGCGCACCGGCGCGGAGGTCTATAACTTCTACATTGACATGCGCGTCCCCGGCAAGGCCTACGAAGAGTTCTACGACCGTATGCTCGAAGAGGGGATTCACTTCATTCGTGGTCGAGTCGCCGAGGTCACCGACCACGCCATGACCCCCGACGAGGAGGGCAAGCTCGTCATCAGGGCTGAAGACACGCTCATCGGGGTCATCAGGAGAATCCCCGTGGATATGGTCGTGCTCGCGGTGGGGCTCGAACCCCAAGCCGATGCCGACGAAGTCCGGCGAAAGTTCTACATCTCGTGCGGGACGGGCGGATTCTTCTTAGAGCGACACCCCAAGCTCGCGCCCGTGCAGACGTTCGCTGATGGCATCTTCATCGCCGGGGCGTGCCAAGGGCCCAAAGACATCCAAGACACGGTCGCGCAAGCGGGCGCGGCCGCCGCCGAAGTCCTCTCGCTGATTGACCGCGGCTTCGTCGAGCTGGAGCCCAACACTGCCTTCATCCAAGAAGAGCTCTGCTCCGGGTGCAAGACGTGTATCCCGCTCTGCCCGTTCAGCGCGATTAGCTTCAATAGCGACAAGGGCATCGCGGTTATAAACGAAGCCCTCTGTAAAGGGTGCGGCACCTGTGTCGCGGCCTGTCCGTCGGGCGCGGCGCAGCAACACTTGTTCACCGACGAACAGATCTACCAAGAGATCGAAGGAGTGTTGAGCTATGTCTAAAGAATGGGAGCCCAGAATCGTGGCGTTCTTCTGCACCTGGTGCACGTACACGGCGGCGGATTTGGCGGGCATATCGCGGATGACCTATGCCCCCAACGCGCGCATCATCCGGGTGATGTGCTCTGGACGGATCGATCCGCAGTTTGTGCTCAAGGCGTTTCACGACGGGGCCGATGGGGTCTTGATCGGGGGATGCCATCCGGGAGATTGTCACTACCAAGCGGGCAATTACAAAGCCCTGCGAAGATACACGCTGCTCAAGCGCGTGCTCACCGAGATGGGCATCGAGCCGGAGCGCCTGAGATTGGAGTGGATCTCGGCGTCCGAGGGGGATCGCGTCCAGAAAGTGATGAACGAGATGGCTGAGACTATTCGCAAGCTGGGGCCGTTGCCTCTGGAAAGACCCCTCCCCCAGCCCCTCCCCGAAACGGAGAGGGGAGCGGTTCCCCTCACCTCTCCCTGGCCCTCTCCGTACACGGAGAGGGAAGGGGTGAGGTTGGGGCTTAGAGGCAGGTAAAAGGAGGTGCGCGATGAGCAAGCCCAAAGTCGGGTTCTACTGGTGCGCCTCGTGCGGGGGTTGTGAGGAAGCCGTCGTAGACTTAGCTGAGGACATCCTCAAAGTCGTTGAGGCTGTCGATATAGTTTTCTGGCCGGTGGCGCTCGACTTTAAGCGTTCCGATGTCGAGGCTCTCCGAGACGGCGAACTCGCGGCGTGCTTCGTCAACGGCGCGATCAGGACTTCTGAACAAGAAGAGATGGCAGAACTCCTGCGCAGAAAGTCTCAGTTGCTCATCGCCTTTGGGAGCTGCTCGCACCTGGGGGGTGTACCAGGGTTAGCGAATCTGTGGGATCGTCAAGCGATCTTCGACTATGTCTACAAAGAAGCGCCCAGCGTGACGAACCCCGAAGGCGTCGTCCCCCAAGAGCAGACGAAGCTCGGCTCCAACGGCTATACTCTCACATTGCCGTCGTTTCGTGACTCGGTGAGAACGCTCGATCAGACCGTCGAAGTTGATTATTACTTACCAGGCTGCCCGCCGCCGGTGAAGCTCATCGTCAACGCCGTTACAGCTATTTTAGAGAATAAGCTCCCGCCCAAGGGGACGGTGCTCGCGCCCGATAAAGCCCTTTGTGAAGAATGTCCGCGCAAGCTGACCAAGCCCGACAAATTAGCTCTCAAAGAGCTGAAGCGCCCCCATCAGACTCTGATAGACCCAGAGAAGTGCTTGCTCGCTCAGGGGTTGCTCTGTCTTGGGCCGGCGACGCGCTCCGGCTGCGGCGCCCCCTGCGTGAGCGCCAATATGCCCTGCACAGGGTGTCTGGGCCCGACAAGCCGCGTCAAAGACTACGGCGCCAAAGCGCTCTCGGCTATCGCCTCGCTGATAGACTCCGAAGATGAAAGAGAGATCGCGGCGCTGATGGAGCAGATCGTAGATCCCGTCGGGACGTTCTATCGCTACAGTCTCCCGGCGTCGCTCTTGCATCGGCGCATAAGAAACCTATCATCTTCGTCGGCGAAGCCGGCGAAGGCGAACAGTCCAGACGAAGTCTGGTAGGAGGTGCTTCCGCATGACCCGCGAGATCGTCATTGATCCCATCACGCGCTTAGAGGGCCACGGCAAGATTGATATCTTCTTGGACGCGAAGGGCAACGTCGAGAGGGCGTTCTTTCAAGTCCCGGAGCTGCGCGGCTTTGAGAAGTTCGCCGTCGGTCGTCCCGCTGAAGATATGCCCCAGATCACGTCGCGCATCTGCGGGGTCTGTCCTACGGCGCATCACATGGCAGCGACCAAAGCGTTAGATGATCTCTACAAAGTCGAGCCGCCCTCCGCAGCCAAGAAGATCCGAGAGTTAGTCTACAGTACGTTTTATGTGGAAGACCACGCGCTGCACTTCTTCTTCCTAGGCGGGCCCGATTTTGTCGTCGGCCCCACAGCCCCGAAAGCCCAGCGCAATATCTTAGGGGTCTTGGGCAAAGTCGGCTTAGAGATCGGGCGGGAAGTGATCGGGGTGCGCAAGCAACTGAGAGATCTGATCTCGCTCGCGGGCGGCAAGGTCATTCACCCGGTCTTCGGGCTACCCGGCGGCATCTCCAAAGCCCTCACCGAAGAAGACCGCGAGAAGTTCATCGCTGGCGCCGAAAGGGCCGTGAAGTTCGGGCTCTTCAGCCTCGAGATCTTCCACGACGTCGTTTTGAAGAACAAACAGTACGTCGAGACGATCACCTCGGAAGCGTACACCCATAGGACGTATTATATGGGCCTGGTGGACGAGCAGAACCGAGTCAATTTCTATGACGGACAGCTGCGGGTCGTTGACCCCAACGGCAAAGAGTTTCTCAAATTCAAAGCGCAAGAGTATCTGGCGCACATCGCCGAGCACGTCGAGCCCTGGAGCTATATTAAGTTCTGCTATCTGAAGGACGTCGGCTGGAAGGGCTTCGTGGACGGCCCAGAGAGCGGGGTCTACAGCGTCGCTCCGTTGGCGAGGCTGAACGCCGCCGAGGGCATGGCCACTCCCAAAGCCCAAGAAGCGTATACAGAATTTTATAAGACGTTGGGCGGAAAGCCCGTCCATCACACGTTAGCGAATCACTGGGCGCGGCTCATCGAACTACTGTATGCTGCCGAGCGAATGCATGAGCTCGCCAACGACCCGGAGATCACCAGTCCCAACGTGCGCACGATCCCCACAGCGACACCCAAAGAGGGCATCGGCGTTGTGGAAGCCCCGCGAGGGACGCTCATCCATCACTATCAGACCGACGAGAAGGGCTTAATCACTAAAGCAAATCTCATCGTGGCCACGCAGAACAACGCGGCGCGCATCGCGATGTCCGTGGACAAAGCCGCGCGCAGCGTCATCAAGAACGGCAAGGTGGACGATGGGGTGCTCAATCTCGTTGAAATCGCGTTCAGGGCTTATGATCCATGTCACGGCTGCGCCACGCACGCCCTGCCGGGGCAGATGCCCCTCATCGTGCGAGTCTACGATAGCCAGAAGAACTTGCTCCGCGAGCTGCGGAGAGATTAAAATGAGCTCAGGGGCGATAGCATGAAAGCGAAACCAAAGATCATCGAGAAGCTCAATGCACTGCTGGCCGATGAGCTGACCGCGATCAATCAATACATAGTCCACTCGGAGATGTGCGCCAACTGGGGCTACGAGCGCCTCCATGAAGCGATCGAAAAGCGCGCCATCACCGAGATGAAGCACGCCGAAAAGCTGATCGAGCGTATACTCTTCCTCGATGGGGTTCCCATCGTGAGCAAGCTCAACAAGATCGAGATTGGCTCGGACGTGAAGGCGCAATTTGAGAATGACCTGGACGCTGAGCGGATGGCAGTCCAAGCGTATAACGAGGGCATTCAGCTCGCTGTAGAAGCTGGCGACAACGGAACGCGGGCGCTCTTAGAATCTATCTTGGCCGACGAAGAGCATCACGTGGACTGGCTCGAAGCCCAGCTCGACCAGATTGAGCAGATGGGGATTGCAAATTATCTCACGGGGCAGGTGAAGGCCTAGCTGACCCTTCCTTGACGGATATTGATACTTGATGTATGCTCCTTCCCAGGAGGGTTGAAGTATGCCTAGGCCTTTAGAAGTCAAAGCTCTCGATAACTATCGTTTATGGCTCAGATACTCCGATGGCACCGAGGGCATAGTAGACCTCTCTGATCTCGTTGGCAAGGGCGTCTTCGCTTTATGGAACGATCGAGCAGAATTTCAAAAAGTTCACATCGGGCCAAGTGGTGAGATCGCTTGGAGCGAAGAGATCGATCTCTGTCCCGACGCTCTTTACCTCAAAATCACCGGCAAAAGACCCGAAGAACTCTTCCCTAAGTTGCGAGAACTATCTGTACCCCATGCCTGAAATCAGCTGGTTCTTCGGGATCGTCATTAAGATGTACTTCAGCGACCATGAGCCACCTCATTTCCACGCAGAATATGGGGAACACCAAGCCGTGATCGATATTCATAGGCTGACTGTGATTGGAGGCTCACTACCTCCCCGAGCACTAGGGCTTGTCATAGAATGGGCCTCTCAACATCAAGTGGACCTACTAGCTCTGTGGGAGCGAGCAGCTCATCATCAGCCTTTGTACAAAATCCCCCCCTTGACCTAAGATGAAGATTCTTATTCTCGGCCTGGGCAACGAGCTCCTCAGCGACGACGCCGTGGGGATCTTGGCCGCACGCGTCCTCAAAGAGAGATTGAAAGACAAAGCCGACGTCGTCGAAAGCTCACTCTCGGGGATGGCCCTGCTCGATCTTCTAGTCGGCTACGAGCGAGCTATTCTCATTGACGCCGTGAAGACTGGGCGTACCCCGCCGGGGACGATCTCCGAGCTGAGTCCCAGCGATCTTGGCGCGGTAGCCGCGCCGTCTCCGCACTATGCGGGCCTGCCGGAGCTGATCGCCACAGCCCAGGCGCTCAACTTGGACTTTCCCAAAGAGATCAAGATCTTCGCCATCGAAGTCGAAGACCCTCACACGATTGGGAGAGGGCTCAGCCCCACGGTTGCCCAAGCCCTCAGAAAGCTCATCCCCCTCGTCGAGCGCCAAGTCACCCAATGGTCAGAATGACTACGGCACGACGATCCGCGTGTCCGTGCGCTCGATCCCAGGGACGCCGCTGATCTGTTGCACGATCGCTGTCAATAATTTGGGGTTTTGCGCCTCGATCAGCGCGATCCCGTCTATATCCCCAAAGAGCGCATGGGCCTCCTGCACCCCTTGGATCGTCTTCAGCTCTTTCAGAATCTCCTGGATGGGGAAAGCCTTGCTGGGGTCCTTGTGGAACTTCAACAGCACGTATGCCTTCAGCATGATGCACCACCTTTCGCTCGATCTTAGAGATTCGACAGGGGTGTTGTCAATTGATTATACTTCAGCTATGCACGAGTGGGCATTGGCCGAAGCCGTCGTCGCCACGACGAAGAGAGCCGCGCACGAGAAGAAGCTGCGCCACGTCACCGCAATCACGGTGAAGCTCGGCGAGCTCCAGCAGATCGAGCGCGAGATCTTTACGTTTGCGCTAGAGCAAATCCTAAGCCAAGAAGACCCGCTCCTGCGTCACGCCAAGGTCATTCTCGAAACAGAACGAGCGCAGTTTCGCTGTCGTGTCTGCAGCTTTGAATGGGCTTTTGAAGAAAAAAATCTCAGCCCAGAGATCGCCGAAGCGATTCACTTTATCCCGGAGATCGCTCATACGTATATTCGCTGTCCGCGCTGCCACAGCCCCGATTTTGAAGTCATCGCCGGGCGAGGAGTTTGGGTAGCAGCGTTGCAGGGAGAGGAATGAGATGGACCCGCGCGTGGCCATCATCGAAGAGCGACTCAAGAGCATCAAAAGAATTATCGCTGTAGCCGCGGGCAAGGGCGGGGTGGGCAAGAGCACCGTCGCGGCGGGATTGGCGCTCGTGCTTGCGGAGATGGGCCATAGAGTTGGGCTCTTAGATTTAGACTTCTACGGCCCTTCGACGCATATTATTTTGGGGGTCTCTCAAGAAATTCAGCCCAAAGAAGAGCGTGGGATCGTCCCGCCGAAAGTGCACGGCATTGAGTTTATGTCTTTAGTTTATTACACCAAGGACAATCCAGCGCCGCTACGCGGGTCAGATCTCACCAATGCGCTCACGGAGCTGCTGGCGATCACGCGCTGGGGAGAGCTAGATTTTCTCATAGTAGACATGCCGCC
>Ga0197143_1002525_pt1 | contig 13333 bp, 7 predicted proteins | sample GBS70_MetaG_FD_148603 | JGI IMG/M metagenome (GOLD analysis project Ga0197143, IMG submission 148603) | Sediment microbial communities from Great Boiling Springs, Gerlach, Nevada, United States - GBS 70_MetaG | ecosystem: Environmental > Aquatic > Thermal springs > Hot (42-90C) > Sediment...
GAAACTACACTGAATAAACAAACTGCAGAAAGAAGATAGAAATGACACTTTTTATTCATAATTTTTCCCCTTCCTCCTTTCTTGAGTACTGTTAACTTTTTTATGATATCTATGAGAATTATGAACGGAAGAATTGAGAATAATGTTATATAAATAGAGACATTCACTACCACTATAGCCTTCACAGTCTAAGAGAAAACTACAATTCTCAAAAAGATAATATTCGCTCAAATGTTAATTTTTTGTATTACTTCAAAGAAACACCACCTCTGGTTAACAAAATTTTAAATTTTACTCATTTTAACTCCCTTTGATAAATCAAAGAACAAGTTTTTCAACTCTTTGATATTCACCCTCTTTTACCATCTCTACAGGTAAATCATTTATGTCTTCAGGACACTCTTTTGACTTTGTAAAAGGCATTTGCAAGCCAGTATAGATCAAACTCCTCTGACTCCTTTTGTTTTACAAGCTCTACAAGTTTCTAAACCGTAGGACCTCCTATGTCTTACGTAAAACTCTACTGCTAATGCAGGTTCACCTCTTAAGTAAAAAATACTGCTATCTGGAAATTTTGAAAAAGAAATCAGTGTATTTCTTTCTGCAACTCGGTGACCACTCTTTATACTCTTCGGAAGCAAAGTAATCCTCCCACAAAGACTTTTTTATCTCTTCGCAGTCAAGCACAGCGATATCTTCTACTACTCTCCTTTTTGCTAGCACCTGATTGATACAACCTTTTCTCTACTTGCTAAGGCGTGGTTTAAACTAATTTCCTTGTCACAGGACCGCACAATATATCTTTTTGGTCTAATTTCCATACTTTATTTCCTCTTATGAGCATACAAAAAAATACAAAACCTTTACAGAAACACCTACGCATTTTAATATTCATAAAAAATTATATATTTATGAAAACACATAAGACAAATTAAAAAAATGACAACAAAAAAATGACAACAAAAAATCCCATTGACCAATAAGAAGAGACTTGATAAATTATGGCAATCAATGCGTCTTCACTACATGATGGTATGGTCTGACTGCATTCCATGCGCTAGAAGTATAAGTTTTATCAGGGAAGTTTGTTGTCGTCCCATAGATACGATACTTGACACAGTTGCTGCATTTCAAACTATTATTTGTAGCATTAAATATTCCAACTGCTATGTCAGTATAAAATTACAAAACTGTCAATAATACTTTCCTTCTTCACTGAGAGACCATTTATGAATTTTCAATAAAATCTAAATTTTCCAACAAGTCCAGCAAATCTATAAGCTCCCTGTCAGTATAAAATTTTACAGCTTCTTCCATTCTCCCATTTATTTCGCTAATATCGCGGTAGAATGCCCATATCTTGAACAAAAGCAACAGTAACAAAATTGCAGGCGCGCACACCGTTGTCACTTTAACAAACCACGGCACTGGCAACACTCTTCCTTCTTGCCTTGTAGCTTTCTCTTTAGCTGCAAAAGTTGATATTCTACGATGAAACTTCTCAATAAATACATTCTTCTCCTGCTCAGTAAGTGTTATTTTCTCTACTTCAATACTATCAAGTGCGGAAATGAGCTCATTGTAATAATTTTTGCACTCTACACACTGCGCTAAATGCTCATCAACGAAACTCTTGTCACTACTTGAAATTCCGCAATAGTAATAATCCAAAAACTTGTCTCTGCAGTATTTACATTTTTTGTCCATAAAAATATTCTCTCAACTCTCTTTTTTTAATCCTAATTCTTTTGCCAACTTATGTATTGCACGGAATAACAATGTTTTGACAGTGCCTGGCGTAACTTTTAGCACTGCTGAAATTTCGTTAATTTTTAACCCCTGGTAATGCTTCAATATTAACACTTCGCGCTCCCTGCGAGATAGCCTCTGTAGGCTTTTGTCAAGTGCAACACGAAACCCTATACGCCCAGCTTCATCCATTCTTCTACCTTCTAAAGAAACATCTCCATCTCTGTTTACAGAGCCAAATAAATTCCCTCCTAACCCAATAATTTTTGAAACACGTTGCTTACTAATAAAGTTATACGTTGTGTTCAATAATATCCTATAAAAATAGGTTTTCGGTGTGGACTCAAATCTGAAGTTGTTTATGTTTTTAAAGAACTTATAAAACGCTTCCTGGGCTATATCCTCAGCATCTGCCCTGTTTTTCACCATTCGCAGAACAAAGCTTATCGCCTCTTCAAGGTACCGCAAGATAAATATGTCAAACTTGTCTATTGCACCTTTTTGCACAAGATGTATAATCTCTTCATCACTGATGCTTACGTTATTACTTTTCTTCTCCATTATGAGTTAGACAAAAAATTTATATAAAATGTTGACACAGAATAATAATTTTCCCAGCGAACTTTGAAAAAAAACTCAAAGAGTATTTCTCGCAAGAAGCGCCTGGCTGTTACTTTTCTCAACGACAGTCACTTAATATAGACGATTTTTTCAACTTTCTGTGTCACTCCAGAAAGAAAATAATGTATCAAATACACGCCGCTGGGCACCCCCATGCCGGTATCGTCGTGCAAGTCCCAGCTATCCTCATATACTCCGGTTTCTTTGTAGATATTGACAATTTCTTTCACAAGCTTGCCCGATAATGAATATACTCTGATACGTACTTTTCCACTTGCAGGAACGTAATATTTCAAACTTACTCTATCTGTAGTGTTTTTAAAAACAAAATTAGGCCTAACTTCCATTATATAATCTATAGAAAATGGAACAGCAATGTTGACGACAAGCTTATATACTACTGACCAGGCGCTTCTGTTATTTGCGCCGTCTATTGCGCGTACACGCCACCAGTACGTGCCATTAGGTAAGGATTGCAGCGTATAGTACGAAGTTGGAATAGGCGCGAGGGAGATTTCAGGAGACAAGAAATACATATCATTATCCACCTGGAGCTCATACGTTACAGGCAGTGATGAATCGGTAACATCTGACCAGTCAAAATTTATTGGTAGCGATGAGACTACATAGTTATCCTGTGGTGAAAGTAATGAAGGTGCAGTTGGTGGTACTGTATCTATGTAGACCAGCTTGGTATTTACGTCGTCAAACCATACAGCACCTGCAGCATTGTGTAAAAACAACGCCACTTGGACGCGCTCTGCACCTATAGGTGCTACAAGTATTGCTTCCAACTTTGCCCAATCAGTTGTTCCTGTGGAGCCAACTACCCAGTCTTCACGGTATCTTGTTTGGAAATAGTTATCACTCCACAGGATACGCAATGCAGCACCATGAGAAGTTGAAGTTGCCTCTTTAACTACATCCTCTGTTTTCACCCATGTCCAAAACTTATAACTTTGCCCCGGGATGATACTGTTTACAGTTGATGCCTGCCAAATATGCGCTTCGCTGCAGTGGCAGGAAGTGGATTGTATTTTTGCAGAGCTTGTGCCAGTATGTGCAACAGTTCTATCTACCGAATATGTTGCGCAAGAAGTGGTGTGCTCAACCCAGTAAGTCAATCCCAGCTCAAAGCTGCTATTCTGCAACTGTAACACAATAGGATCGGCATTAGTGGAAACATTAACTTTTACTGTCCACGGTGGGGACGTCCAACTGCTATAGTTAGCAGCGCTATCTTTTGCGCGTACACGCCACCAGTACGTGCCATTACTAAGTAAAGTAGTATATTCCGAAGATGTTAAATTTTTTAGGTTAACCACAGGGGAAATAAAATTCTCATTGTCGTCAATTTGTAATTCATATATTACAGGTGGCGACTGGTTATTGACGTCTTCCACATCTGACCAGTCAAAAATTATCGGCAGCGAGCTGACTATGCCGTTATTCTTAGGGAACAACAATGAAGGCGCGGGTGGCGGTGTTATATCGCCAGAGTTCACGTCATCAAACCACACTTTACCTGTGGCGAGATGCAAAAACAACCCTACTTGCACGCGCTCTGCTCTATTAGGTGCTACTACAGTAGTACTTATTCTTACCCAGTCGTGCGTTCCTATAGGACCCTCAATCCAGTCTGCACGGTAAAGTGTGGTAAGGTAAAAATTTCCCCATGCTATGCACAGTGCTGCACCATAGCTGTCACCAACATCTACTGCCTTTCTCACATCTTCTGTCTTAACCCACACCCAGAAAGTGTAACTTTTGCCCGGGGTGATGCGCTGCTGCTGGGGGTTTGCTTGCCAGATGAAAGCTTTTGTCGTTGGTGAGTGACAAATTATTCTTATCGAGCGGCTCCCTATATGTGATACCGCAGTATCAACAGAATACTCGGCATTAGGTGCTGAGTTGACATTCCAAGAAGATAGCCCAGCCTCAAAACTACTGTTACTTAGCTCTATAATCGTTTGAGGGAATATATTTATAGAAATGCCTGTTATTACAAGAAACGGCAATATTACTGCTACTATCGTTTTACCAACCGGTACTTTCATAATAACATTATAATAAAAAAACAAATGTTGCCTGTTGTTTAGCAGTGTTTTTCTTTCAGCGCATCTGCATCTCCAGGCGCAAAACAAGGAGAAAAAAACATTGTAGCAATTAGATAAGTGAATTTACAATATAAATTTCCCTATCATAGTTTTTTCTAATTCTAACTTGATTTATATCTACCCATATTTTGTATTATATTCAAACGACCTTAAATAATATGAGCTGATATTGAAAAAAAGCCATTTTTCCCAAAGAGGTGATATTTTTAAAGATGACGTGCGAGATAGTTCGGAAAGGAGGTTTTCTTTTGATGGCAGCGCTACCTCTATTATGCACCTCCACTTCGTTGGAATCCACCGGGAATGTATTCTTGCAGACGTATGTTACTTCGTGGGAGCCGAGGCCTGTTGCGCAGTTCAGGATATTGAGCCGCAAGTTAGAGCTTACAGGTGTGCGATACCGTATCAGACAAAATGATAGCAGATGGAGTGATTGGTGGAGAGAGGGCAAAGTTATAACGATAGGTAAGAAAGAGTTTCCTATTTTCAACTTACCCATAGAAGAACTTATTCCAGGAACATACCAAATACAGCTTGACTTACGGACGCCGCTTGGCGCAGAGTTTGTAGAAACAGTGCTACGTGTACCTTATGTAGCGCGCTTCACCGGAGAAGAAAAGATAATTATGGACAATAGAATTGACGATTGGCCACATGTGCGGCATCATAGGTATAGCAAAGATAAAAGCGTTGACGTCCACAAAATACTTGAGCAACAAAAAGTATTATTTTGTTGGGACATGGAAAATCTCTACCTTTACATTTCGCAGGCAGCAGACGTGCCTTCCATCACAATTGATGCTCTACCTAGCAATCCTGGGAAATATACTTATCACATAAACATAAAGAAAGGAGCGTATGAAATCTCTATACCTTGGAGAAAAATTTATCCTGGTGGACCCTATATAGGCTCAGTTTTACGTCTCGGTATAGGAAAGGCGTTGCCTGACGTTGACCTCTTGCTGCTTGGTTCAGGAAAACCTATGTACTTTGGCGCTTTAATTGTCTCCCATGGAGCTGGCGGTGACGATCAAGGCCCGCCGAAGGAAATATTAGAAGCTTTATACAAAATGGTAGGCTTCCGAGATATAGACACTGCAAAAGAGCAAGAAGGAGTTACATATGTAAGGTGTGGCTTCAACGAGCCTGACTTGTTACCTTTCACTGACAAGGAGAGAGTGTTTATTGAGGACCTGGAGCCGCAGGTAGAGAGAATAAGGCGTGAGAAGCCGGATGCAAAGATAATTGCAGGCAAGTTTTGTGCAGGCGACCCGGGAATAATAAGGAGTATGTATGCTGCAGGCTTCAGAGACAACTTTGATGTTTTGGAAATACATCCATACAGCAACAACCCGAGGACAGGCTGTGACATGGGCGGGGTAGTCGCTAGTCACGAAACACTTGTAGAGCTCGGTATGGGACATAAACGTATATTTCTTGGTGAAGGATGGGGCCCTACAAGAATACTTCCACAGGTCTCGAGAACACAACACGATGCACCAGTATCACCAGAAGAAGCTGACTACCACAGACAATACTTCTGGAACGGCTACCGTTGCCTTGTCACGCCAAGGGTAGACTACAACCCAGAATGGGTCTTAGGGGCAACCTACTTCACTTTCAACGATAACGTAGGTGGCACATACTGGCGGCTTGCAGCAACACCACATTACAACGCAAAAGGCGAGATTGATTACTATTTAGTAGGGGTGGTGGCGTTCCCTAACTTAGAAAGTATGAATCCATTCTTTTGCAATGGTGGCCTTGTGGACTTTTACGGTAATCCTAAAGGTAGTTGGCTTTTTGACTTCCCGCCGTCACTACCTGATGTGCGAATTATAGCATCCTGGAACGAAAAATACATACTGCAAAATAAAGAGTATCTCATACCTGTGGATATAATAAATGCAACAACACAAAATATTAAAATACTCTCTTTAGAATTGAATCACAGAACATATAAATTTAGAGGCAAAGTGGTGAGCAAAATATCCCCATCTTTGTCTGAGATGACACTTGCACCTGGAGAAATTGTAAAAACAAATATCTCTTTCCATGTAGAAGAGGGCATACCGGAAGCATTACGGTTAGCAATAGAATTAGAATATCTCTTCAATGATGTAAAATACGTTAGCGATGCTATCATACGTACAGAAATAAAACCTCCAATTGAGGCTTTCTCTACACCAGATGTGGTCGTGTTAGAGCCACTAACAGGTGAAAATAAATCTACAATAATATTGCAAAATAATACAGATGAAACAAAAAACATAATTCTCTTCCCAAAAATTCCAGAACAACTCTTTATTGATAAAGCAAATAAAAGAATTACTATTGCACCCAAAAAAAGTGTTAAAATAGATATTTTATTCAAAGATAAAGGCAATCTTCTTGCTTCCGGTATATATGATATACCAATTTGGGAAGATGGGGATGTTATATCTGTAGTTAAACCAATTAGATGTGTATATAGAGAAAAATTCTCAACAATAACAATAGATGGTAATTTATCAGACTGGGCTGAGATTCTTACAAATAAAGAGAACATCATCCCCTTCTCTAAAGAAGTTGTCGGAGTAGACCACTTAGAGCTTCCAGAACCTTTCCCTCTGCCATCAACTACACCTAAAGAGAAAATTAAACATGCGAAAGCACCTACTTCTGTATCAGCAAATGCTTTATGTGCCGCTGACAATAATTATTTGTATATTTCAGTAGTTGTTGAAGATAGTTATCACCAACAAGATTACGCATCATTAGATATATGGAAACATGATAGTATACAAATTGCAATAGATCCTCTCATGAATGGCGCTGAAAAACGTAAAGTCACACCAACAGAATTCTTATTACATAAAAAAGAAGAATGCTATTCTGATGATGATTACGAACTAGGCATAGCACTTACACCTTACGGCGCAAAAGTTTACCGTATATGGGCACCAAGTGGTGTGAAACGCGGTGAAATTGAGAATGCAAAAGTAAGCATCACTAGAGATGAAAATAAAGGTTACACTATTTACGAAGTTGCTATACCATGGGAAGAAGTAGGCTGTGGATCGCATAAGATAAATAGCAACATGAAGGGAAAATTTTTATTCGCAATGGACCTTTTAGTTAACAATTTTGATGGGAAGGATAGGTATACTTTGGGCTGCGCAAATGCTATCGCTTTTGGCAAGTATCCTAGTAGGTTCATACCTGTCATGCTAGTAGAATATTAGCATAAAAAATATCACGAATTTGAAAAAGAAGCTCGAAATTCTAAAAAATGCATAAATCACTTTTATTACTGTGTCTATTCATATTCGCCTATTCCTATATCCACTCTCAGGAAACAACACCATGGCTAGGGAAATGGATCTGGTCGGAACAAGGTGTTAAAGAAAACTACTTCAGATACACTTTTAATATAGAAAAAAATAATCCCCCAATAGAAGGGAAAATTGCTATAACTTGTGATAACATCTTTGAACTCTACTTAAATGGAAAATTTCTTGGCAAAGATGACGACTGGGCAACGTTAGAAGTATATGATATAAAAGATAAAATAAAAGCAGGCAAAAACGTTATTGCTGTGAAGTGTATGGACCCTGGGGGTGACTGCGGTGCACTACTCGTGGAAGGATATATTAAATTGAAAAACGATGATATAAAAATTATTGCAAGTGACGAAAATTGGAAAATAACACAAAAAATACCAACGCCGCAAATGCAACAATGGACAGAAGTATATTTCGATGATACCTCTTGGGCAACGGCAAAGCCTTACGGGAAACCACCAATGCTGCCATGGGGTGCTCTCAGTTACCCATCTTTTGGTCTCGGAGAAGATATTATCGTAGACGAATTGAAAATCTTGAAAGGTGCGCCACTGCCTGGAAATAAAATTGACCTCTTTTTCAAAATTACACCTAAAGCAAAAGGTATAACGCCCACCACAATAGGAATAAGGTTGTTAAAAGAAAATGAAGTAATTTTTGAAAAATATTGGATTGCAGCCTCACAAAAAATAACAGAATGGGTTGTAAACAAAACTATCTCGTTCACTTTAGAAAATGTCTATATCCCTAAATATTGCCCTTTCGGAGATGTTGCAATTGAACTTGTCATCCCCGGCTATAGGGTTGATAAAACCTCTACAATAAAAATTGGCACTGAGAAAGTATTACATGTACCTAGAGCAAAAATTATAGCGAAAGATGTTACAACAAAAGGTGGCTATCTTAAAGCAAAATTATATGTTAACTCCGAAACCAATGAGCCACTGTATGTGCAAATATATAAAAATAAAAATATTTTAGTATTTGCAGACTCAATACCTTTCTCTTCTACAGAACTTTGCATCAAAATAGATATTTTACCTAAAGGCGAATATTATTTAAAACTATGTCAACACAAAAGTATTTGTATAGATTGCAAATTATATAAATTCAAAATATACAATTCTAACAACAAAAACGTAGTAATAAAACCCCTCGGATACGGAGAATACAGGGATAGGTTTGGCGTTCCACATAGGTGGTATATCAATCATTGCAACACGTTAATTCGTGACGGCAAACCTTATATACCAGTAGGAGGAATGTACATATCGGCTTTCCATAACAATTTTAATGTTATGAATATAGAAAGTAATGAAAAGAATTGGGAAAGAGATATGGAAAGATTATCTTTGCTTATCTCTGCAGGTGTATCAGATTTATATCTCAACCCGTGCGTAAAATTAGGTAGCAAGCCAGCATGGGTGTACCAAAGACTATTTGACGCTATGGAAGAAAAAGGTATTTACTATGGCTGGCAGGTAACAACACCTATGTCGCCACTAAAAGGGTTCTCTATATGTTTAGATAAGTTTTCATTAGAAATAGAAGGTCCAGGAACTTATAATATTGACATAATACCTTCCTGGATAGCACACGTCAATGAACACACAAAAGTCTTCTACTCCGTGATAAGCAATACTAAAGGGGAAATCATCTCCACCGGCAGGGCTCCCTCCATAACACTAATAAAAGGTGGCATTAGAGCAACTGTAACTGTGCCATCGCTTCCTGAAAAAGAAAAAGCTACTATTTACTGCATACCAGAAGTTATTTATACCGGTGATATGCACGATTACTGGACTGATTTCAATAAAGACTACGAAAATACTATCAAGACAGTACTTAAAAAAGCACATTTAGGCGAGAAATTTGTATGTTTCGTTGACCCGTTAGATAACGAGCAATCGCTTAGGGATGAACATCAGCTAATCCCTTCATGTGAAGCATTTCAAAAAATGTTATCCGATTTTTTGAAAAATAAATATAAAACTATATCTAATCTTGTGGAAGCATGGGCACTGCTGGATAATAATAAAACACCGACAGATTGGGCTTACTGCGGACGACTAATACCTATTGGACGCGGCAAAAAAGGTACAATGTATGAAGATATAGGATATGTCCTTGACATAATGACAAATATTGTCTACAAAATTGATTTAAAAAAATCACAATTTTGGTATGACATTTTAGAGTTCAGGAATTCGTCAATCAGGAATTTCAACAACCGCGCTGCCGATATTCTCAAATCAGTACATAATGTACCTGTAGTGCTAAAATTAACAGGCGAAGATTCTTTTACTAATAATAGAGAAGTAGGGGGTTTTGATGGTGTCGGTTTTGAAGCATACGGTAAAGGAAATGAACTTATACGTGGCTGTGGCGGTGGTGTATTCTCTCGTGCTGAACAAGCAGCAAGAACAATGTGGTGCCTAGTAACAGAAACTAACATGTCAGGCCCTGAAGAAGAATATATTGGCTATACTGACCCTCTAAGATTAGTAGAAGAACTGAACACCATGGTTGCTGGCGGTGCTAAAGGCGTCTACGTTTTTTACTTTAATGCCTGTACCGATAAGCCTCCACTATTCTATAATTTTGACCTATTCCACGATGAAAGACAACTATACTGGCTTGGCGCATATAGTCAATTGCTTAAAAGTTCACATAAGTTGCCTTCCTACAAAACATCTGTAGATTTCCTCTTCCCAGCAAAACATTGGGGTATAGATGGCTTCAGAAGAATACAACCGGATTTCTATAGCTTAACACCGGAAACTTCTATCTTAGGAAATGAGGGGCGCTGGGCCACACCATGCTCTGTCATACCAAAAACAGACGACCTACACTTGATAGTAAACCTCATCGATACACCTATAACGAAAAGGTATAAAGCAATATTGGAAGAAGCCATAAAGAAAAACATAAAATTGACTTTTATTGGGTTAAGGAGAGATTTAGGTGCTTTACCTTTCATAGATAAATATTATACTAACATTACAAAAACTGACATCGATAACAAAGAAGTTCAAATATTAAATCCAGACGAAAGATGTAATATTCTCGCAAAGACTAACGATGCTGAGATGCTACCCTGGGCAATTGAAGTAGATAATATTAGAATATTTGCGAAAAATGATTTTGAAAACATAGTTAAAACTGTAACAAGGCCTCCCGAGAAAAAAATAAATTTCCTCAAAGATATACTAGATGCGGAAATGCGTACATATGGTAAAGCAATTATGTCGCTATCCTTTGGTGACACTACGTATCTTTGGAATACTTTATCACAGGACGTCTATTTACAAATAACAACCAATAATGAATTGAAATACATAATTGGTGGGAATAGTTTCAAATGGAGTGGAAAAATGAATGTTAGAATACCAAAATTATTAAGTCTACCTACTATAATTAAAGGGTTATCAGAAAAAGATAGTATTGAAGGCATTGATGAAATAAATAAGTTATATGCCCTTGAAGAATGGAATAAAGTAGCAAGCAAAGGTAAACAAATAGGGTTAAATATACCCGATATAACAGGACTTTCTTGTGAGGAAATTTTGGAAACTGCAAAAATACTTGAAAAACAAGTAAAAGAAGCAGAAAATACTACTTATTTTTATAAAAACAATGTTATAGTAGATGGTGACCTGTCAGAATGGAAAAATATACCACCAATATATCTAAGAGTGAAAGTTGTTCAAGACTTCAACTTCTCCTGCGAATACAAAGATGCGCGCTTCTACCTTGGCTACGACAATGAAAATTTATACATTGCAGGCGAAATAAATGATGAAGCTGTAATAAACCTCTACCGCGGTAAAATGATATGGAATGGCGACGCAATAGAAATATTCATTGATACAAACCCTGATATGGAAACAACATATGATGGATATACTGAGTATTGCTATCAATTTCTATTCTCGCCAACAAATGCCGACGCAAAGCCTGATATGGCTGTTGCCGGAAATCCTAAATTAGACTACAACTATGTGCCTCATAATAACAAAGTGGCAGCAAAAATACATAGTAATGGATATAATATTGAATGCGCAATAAATTACAAAGAACTTGGCGGCTGGAAGCCAAAAGCTAATAGCAAAATAGGCTTCTCTTTAGCACTAGATGACGCTGACAAAGAAGATAGGACTGTGCAGTATCTTTGGCGTGGCAAAGGTGATTTATGGAAAATAAGAACAAGATTTGGCAAAGCATATCTAAAATGAAAGCATGAATGTTGTTGAAAGATAGACCTTGAAATTTTATAAAGTATATACTATATCTCACTAACTGGGAAAAAATATCCAAAAAGTAACTTGGCATTGTTATTATGGGAGGAGTATTAATTGGAAATGAAAAAAGGAGTTTTTACAAAGCCCTATAAGTTCCTTTTCACAGTCGCGGTGTGTCTTGCCTTCGCAAACTCTGCATCCCCTCAATACGAGAAAGTTCAAGACCATCCTGCTTTAAGTAGATATAAAGGTTCGGAAGTAATTCATTATGATTTTAGAAAGTTCGATGAATACTATATTCTTCTTGGCCCTATAAAAGGATCTTCTGATAAAGACATTAAAGGGGCAAAACAGAAAAAGCTTGAGGGTAAAGTAACAAAATTTACCTATCGGGGACCAAAGGATAGAAGCGGTTTTGAAGTATATAAAAACTATGAAATTACTTTAAAAAATGCGGGATATAAAATTTTATTTCAAGGAAAAGGAAAAGAAGAAATATACGGGGTTTATAGCTTTCTTGAAAAGAAAAATAGAGATTATTTAGGAGGATGGGAAGACCCAGATAAGGGATGGTATTATATTTCTGCATGCTCACCAGATGAAAAAATATACATGTCAATTTTTATTTTAACTACTTATGATGGTTCTCGTTATGCTGTTTCAATAGTAGAACCAAAAGAGATGGAAACAGGTCTTGTAACTGCTGAAATGATGGAAGAAAGCATTAAAAGAACCGGCAAGGTAGCCCTCTACACAATTTATTTTGACTTTGATAAAGCAGATTTAAAACCTGAGTCAAAGCCAACAATTGAAGAAATAGCAAAACTTTTAAAAAAGAACACAAAACTAAAACTGTATGTTGTTGGTCATACCGACAATGTTGGAGGTTTTGATTACAATATGAACCTTTCTCAAAGAAGAGCTGAAGCGGTTACTAGGGAACTTGTTGAAAAATATGGAATTTCAAAAGACAGGTTAAAGGGCTATGGTGTTGGACCTCTTTGCCCTGTCACAAGTAATTCAACCGAAGAAGGAAGAAGCAAAAATAGAAGAGTTGAGCTCGTTGAACAATAAAATTTAAGGATGCATCCTGTAAAATATCTTGAGAAAGGATGAAGAAAATAAATAAAAATGGGTTGGAAAGAAAAAATAGAGAAAATAGCAAAAGAGGTGATGGAAGAAATAAAAAGAATGGGCATCCCCTATGAAGATTGTGAAGAGAGAGTTTTTGAAGAAGCCCTTATGCATGAATTTAGGTTAAATAAAATCCCTTATGAAAGAC
>Ga0197143_1002526_pt1 | contig 13333 bp, 15 predicted proteins | sample GBS70_MetaG_FD_148603 | JGI IMG/M metagenome (GOLD analysis project Ga0197143, IMG submission 148603) | Sediment microbial communities from Great Boiling Springs, Gerlach, Nevada, United States - GBS 70_MetaG | ecosystem: Environmental > Aquatic > Thermal springs > Hot (42-90C) > Sediment...
GGAGGCTTGACGCAGAGCCTTCCAGGTGGGAGGGGATAGAGCTTGAGTCCCGGAGGATTTTTAAGCCAAGCGTCAAAGCCGCGGGCAGATACCTCAAGATAGGGATGGCCGAGTACAACACTGACGTATTGATCATAGGGCAAAGCTAATGGACCTACCCATCAGGATTCTCGATAAGTCATATCCATTCTTAGAACTGGGTGGTAATCAGCATACCATGTGCGGGGGGTGGGATTCCAGACCAAATATATAGGCGGAAACAATTCGTTAGTAAAACTTTATACGAGCTATGATAGATGATATTTAACGTGGTTACACAGAAGCAGGTTAAGGAACTGATTAAAGGTTACCTAGAGAGGGGCGAGTTGGACAAAGCAGATGCTCTTTATATCTGGTCTATATCTTCTACGAATTCAGACGACGATGCTAGGAAATGTTTTGTTTTGAAGTATGGTTCACATGAAAATTATGATAAAGCCCTGAGTGAGCTAAAAAGCCTAATAGGTAAAACTACAGTAAGCCCATATGAGAGGACAGGGGATACTTCTGAGGAGCTAGGCGACTTAATTAGAAGTGTTTTTGAAGAGAAACCTCCTTCCGTACTAAGCGAAAATGTTCGGAGTAGAGTAAAAACCTTAGACCATAAGGCCATGAAGGTTGCGTATCTCCTGTATAAGGAGGGCCGCATAAAATCTGGGGGAATAAGTTTCCGCGATACAGATATGGAGGATGCTTTTCAACCCTCGTATAAGGCTCTCTTTAATGAAGATTTTCCGAAAGAAGGACTAAATGCTCTAATCTCAAGCGGCCTCATAATTAGAAGGCGCTGGTATTCACGTAAACATGCATATTATGAATATATAGTACCAATCTATGCACGTGAGATTTGGTCTTCATTATTAGATTATATCAAACTACCTGATGTCGGAGCTGGCATTACTGGAGTGAAGGCCTCTAAAGAAGATGAGTTGTTAAAGCATGAAAAAATTTTAGAGATTGTAAAGGATCTTTTAGATAAAGATCAAGATTATAAACAGATCCTTGAGAGGGCTATCAGTTATGAAGATAGGAACGAAGAAGGGTTAGGATGGGAGTGGCATGACGTGTGTGCAGACCCTATAAAACTTAGGAAGCTGATCACTATTGGATTGGCTAAGATAAATTATAAGAGTAGAAGCGCAACGCATTATCGGTTAACAGATAAGGCAGGAATTAAGAAAGCATTAGAGCTTATTAAAGTAATGGAGGGAGGAGAACTAGTAGAGGAGAAGGAAGCTACAATTCCAGAGAATATGTTTGAACTAATAACAGGCTATGATGATATTAAATGGATAATCTTGCAAAGTTTAAGGTCAGATAATCCTGTCCACGTGTTATTGGTCGGCCCACCTGCAACGGCAAAGAGCCTTTTCTTAATGGATCTAGAAAGGTTGGAGGGGTCAAGGTACGTATTAGGCGGATCCGCGACTAAAGCAGGAATCACTAGGTTCATTGTAGAGGAGAAACCAAGGTACCTCCTTATCGATGAACTGGATAAGATGAGGATGGAGGACTACTCTGCACTCCTCAGCCTCATGGAAAGTGGCATAGTAACAGAGCTTAAGGCTGGAAGAAGGTCTACAGTAAAGCTAAGATGCTGGGTATTTGCTGCAGCGAACAGAGAAGATAGTTTACCCCCTGAGCTTAGGTCGAGGTTTATGTGTTTCAAGTTGAGGGAGTATTCTGTGGAAGAGTTTCAAGAAGTAGCTTATAATGTTTTAACTAAAAGAGAACGAATTAATTCGGAGCTAGCTCATTATATAGTTGATAAGGTATCTTGCTTCAGTAGAGATGTTAGAGATTGTGTAAAAGTGGCAAGGCTGGCTAAAAGTAAGGAAGATGTCGATAAAGTAGTAACCATATTTTTGAAATATCGTTATGCAAGTACATAATAGAGCTATGGAGAAGTTGGGAGGTAAGAAGGTGAGCTGGGAAAACATTATCCTTACAATCGTTGGTGGTTTCCTCGCAAGCTTTTCAGGAATGCTTATTGAGTGGTGGAGGGAAAGTAAAAGGATAAGGGAGAGACATCTTGAAGATATTAAAGATAGATGTCTTAAGCCCATTCTTGAAGAACTTCATCACTTGAAGAGTAATTTTTTGAGTTTGGAGAAAGTAGAGGTAGATGGAGAATACAAGACCTAGAGGAGCATCTCAAATCTAATAGTCGATGGTGGGAAGACTTCTCTTTTAAGAACATGTCTAAAGTTCATAAACTCTTATATGAAGATTTAAAAAACCATTATATAGACCTTTACCGAGACTTGCAAAATATTGAAACTTGGGTAAGGAATAATTATGCAGAGTATCTACAAGCGATTCACAGATTACTTAAGACAATTAATGAAGACCAAGAATTCAAAGCATTTGAAGAAGAATTTGAGAAGGGAGTTGTGGCTAGATTATATCCATTACATGCTATTTTACTTCTAGCGCTAGGTGTCGATAAATCTAAATGGCCAAATATATATTCGTATGTTAAGTCTAAACTCGATAAGATAATGCATCTACAAAACAAGTTTTACAATAGTGTTGAAGCTCAAAAAGTAAGGAATATAATACAGACTATGATAACTGCAATTAATGGATGCATCAATAAGGTTGAGGAAATAATTTTAGATACAAAATTAAATGGTAAGTGTAGATATTTGAAATGATCGTCAAAAACCCAACTCTATACAATAGCATCATAATTTACCTAAGAAAATACTCTTTTACAATGTAAAGAGCTTTATGCCTAGAATAAAGTTATAGCATCTTGCAAGCAATATCTTAGCCACAAGCCATCTATTGTGTTGAGTAATGTGCTGGATGTTTATAGATAATACTTTATGAATATCTATTCAAAAAATGTCAAGGTAGACCTATTCTTAAAATTCTTACACTATCCATCTTTAGGATCGCAAATTATTCATGAAGGTCGGAGAATGAATGAAATGCTTTTATCGGATGCTGTGTTTTCTACTAGATAGCTTATATGGAAGACCGACATCAGTATTATCGATCTTTAGAAATGCATTCATGGAGGGTTGAGAACGAGTGGGAGTTTAATAGGGCAAGATTACTATTGAAAAACACGGAGTGTATTAGGAGCATACAAAAGAAGATTTCAAAGGTTTATTGGGTTCCAAAACTATTAAAGGCTTCTTCGATTTTAAAGGAAGGAGCACTGGTGATCATAGAGCAACTTAAGAATAATAAGGAGCCCATGCGGAATTCTAGAGGCTGGATAGACTTAAGAAGAAGATTAAGGCTAAGAAATGTTGAATATGACAACATTAAATGTCCGTACCACAGCTTCCATGGCAAGCTCAAAACTTTGAAAGTATGGAAAAATAGCTTCTGGAACACTTATCTCTATAAGTGCCCGGACTTGATATGTAAATTTAGACGGCGAGTGGACTCTAATGGTGAGAAGAATCTCGCAATAAAGGTTGGGGTGATAAAGCTCAGATGAGTCCTCCTGAGTCCGTTACCGAGCGGACTCTTTACCCAGCTATAATTGAGTTGGTAAAGCAAATCGGAAATAAAACTGGAATAGAGGTTGCCGGAGCTTCCGAGGTGGGGATTCGTCCGGGATTTCCTGACCTCATGTTCCGACTTGATGGCCATAGCCTGCTCGTTCAAGTCAAAATAGATAGTTATGAGAAAATGCTTGATGATTTAGCAAAGACTTATCCGATTGCAACATCAACTGGAGCTGGGTTGCTGTTACTTCTTCTGTCGCCAGAAGCTAGGAGAATAAATCCACTTGAAGTGGAAAGAGTTGCTCCTAAGTTACGGGTCAAAAGAACTCTATTGCTCGCTAGTTGGGCGTCTAAGCACTCAGAGGAGATAGAACTCGAAGACGCTTTAGAACTCGCCTTGTGTACTCTAAAGGAGTACGAAAAGTATAAAGTGCCTCTTGTCGATTACTTAACCGTAGCTAGCTTTGCTAGAGAGGCCATTGAAGAGCTAGCTAGCACGATGAGACATTACATAACGAATACTCCGAACTTGCTAAACCAAGCGCAAGCGATTATAGGTAGTTTTGACTTTTACCGATCCCTGTTGAGCGAGTTCGTTGAGAGCGAAGAAATAATGAACACGTACATAGCCGACATAGTGTCCTATATTACCATCCTCGCCCTCTTATTCTTACACGCCGCCTCCGTCAAGAGATATAAGCAAAGCGTTCTTCCACAAATAAACAACCCCCTCTCACCACCCGAAGATCTCCTAGACGTCATAGATAAGAGGGTAAGAGCTAGCCCGCTTTACGGAGAATATCAATTCATAGCTGATCCCTTCCTTCACATCTTAACGTTGCTTAAAAGCATTGTAGGACGCGTAAGCTACACGTTAGCGCGATACCTATATGCGGTTCAAGCACTTAGGCCGGAACACGTAAAGGAGGAAGTACTCGGCAGAATATATCAAGAGGGGTTGCCGCCTGAGACTAGGAAGAATTTGGGAGCATTCTTTACGAATCCCGTCGCAGCAAGACTACTAGCTTACTTAGCCATAAATAATTGGAATGAGAAAGTTTTAGATCCAGCATGTGGTTCAGGAACTCTTCTGGTATCGACATATGAAGCTAAAATGGAAAAGGCTTTGCGGCAAGGATTAAAGAGGTCAGAAGCTCATGAACTGTTTTTAAATAAGCACATCATCGGAATTGACATAATGCAGTTCGCAAAAGAGCTCACCTCTATTAACCTCGCACTACAAGACATCGAGATGCCTATAAAACCAAAGGTGTATTGGGGTGATGGAATAAAAAAGATGATATCGGTCATTCCAAGTACAGATGATGATCCCCCACAACAACTCTCTATTTACGAATATTATATACAAATGGATATGGATGAATACCGAAAACATCAGCTCGTGAAAGAAGGTTTTGATCTAGTTATAATGAATCCGCCTTTTACTCGGAGAGAAAGGATACCAAAAAGGGAGAGAAATAAACTAGATAAGCTATTAGGCGAGATTGTAAAAGGTAAGGTAGGCTACTGGGCATATTTCTTTGCAGCCTCTGACAATGTGATAAAGCTTGGTGGAAAGCTTGCGAGTGTAACTCCTGAAGAATTCTTTACAGGTAGCAGTGCCGAGAGCGTTAGAAGATACCTTCTAGGTGAGGTAGTGCAAAAAGGTAATAACATAAATGTAACTAATAGAATTTACATTCCTGAGTACATAGTTAAATTAACAAGTGACATAGCGTTTAGTGAGGGAGCTCTCTATAAGGATTACTTAGTAGTATTCAGAAAAACTTACGTAAACAAAAACATACCTTTCACAATCATCATTCTTTTGAAGAAAAGGTTAGACGAGCTAAAGAATAGAGAGCAGGAGGTTGTAGAAGCTATTAATAGCTTTGCTTTGAGTAATGAGAGAAGACTTAAAGGAGATCTTTTTGATACAATAAAGCTCATGAATCCTGTTGAAGTTATAAAGAGAAGAATGAGAAATCTTAAACCTTTAGTCGCATTTAACACAATTGAAGCTTTCGAATTCTTCGAAGAAATGTCTAAGCAACTTTCAGGGCTTCCCATGTTAGGAGACCTTGAGAGAAAAGGCTTACTACAGCTTCGTAATTATAATCCTGGACAGTATACTGCGAGAGGTGAAAATGTAGAGTCTTATGCGACTAGTTTATTTGTGAGAAGATATGGATCTCGTGGTAAGGTGCTGTTTGACCTCGATAGGATAGAGGATAATAAGATAATTCTAAAAGCTGTTAGAGGCGACACCATTTTAAAAATAGACCCTAAAGACGTTGTACCGGCTCTTAGATCAGTTGCAGGAGTTAGATTTTTAGAATTAACGGGCAGGGAGGAATACGCTTTAGTGCGATCGGATTCAATAGACATGAAAGTATTTGAGAGAGTTGGATTGGTAGAATTCAACAAGCTTGATAGAGCTATGAAGGATGTCGAGGACGCATATAAAAGATATGCAGGAGAGATATTACTCGCTAGAAGGTTTCAAATCACCTCTCCATACATATTCTTCATAGCGTTTTACTCCTCAAATAAAATGCTTGCGCCAGCTACAATAAACATCTTAAGATCGAAAGACCTTAATGAAGACCTTTTAAAAGCTTTGACTCTTTACCTTAATAGCACCTTAGCTTTATTCCAATTACTATCACTTCAAGTAGAAACCAGAGGATCTTGGGTAAGATTTGATGCTGATGTATGGAGATACATATATGTGCCAAATATCCATTCCTTAGCTTTAAACGACGATATTATGAGTAGAACCTTAGAGACTTTTAACCTTGTTGCAAAAAGTTCTGAAAAACTTTCATGCCTCTACCACAGAATATCTTCTAAATCACAACTACAAAAGAGGATTGATAAAATAGCACTTGAAATGTTAGGCTTGAATTGGGGTGAGGAGCAACTAAGCAAGCTTTACGATGTAATAAAGTTCGAGCTTGATGTGTTGCAGCATATATTGGAGGAGTCGCAGAAAAGGGGGAAGAAGACCAAGAGAAAGGAGGGTAGTGAAGGAGAGGACGAAGAAGAGCCTGAGCCCGTGCAAAAAAGTCTGACCGAATGGATGAGGAAATAAAAGGAAGAAGATCTTTTCATATATCTCGATGCTTTAATGAGACTATCTGGGAGACTGTCTTCCTAAATGTATAAGCTTATACACAAGAAGACAACTGAGATAGTCTAATGACCGCAGATATATTTAGGTTTATGACTATAGCCTACCCCAAGAAGCTTAATTTAATAGATAAGCGCAAAGCAAAGAAAACTAATGAGTAAACGGTGAAGCATACTCATTAAAATATAGCCTAAAAAGTTGAAAATATGTTAAGAGGACACCCTCATAGTCCTTTCTACTGAACCTAAGTAATTTTACATTTGTATAGTCTTCTCTTAAAAAGGAGACGTTTCCGCTTCTTCTATCTTAGTGTCCGTAGTTCTTCACCTACTTTATCAGGATTAAGATTCTATTATGGTCGATATATCATTCTCTGTAATTCACGTGATCTTATGGATACATTGGAGAGGAAACAATTAAGATCGAGGTGAATAAAGATACTAATTTTACATACTGTCCCCTTAGAAAGTGATAACCTTCTGTATTATATGGATTGGTAATGTTGGTCATTACTACTCAAAAGAGGGTTTGGCGACTTAAGCGTCCTTCTAAAACTATTCAACCATTTCTCTGGAAATCTGCAATGTTTGTCGCAAAGGTCGAAATAAGGACATTCTGCACAGCATCTTTGAAGACATTTCCAACATATTATGAAGTTGTCTGAATCGATGCCTGCATCTTCGCAAATTGACTCAAATTCTATAAGATAAGGGTTTATTCTTACCTCCTCTACTTCAAAATCAAGTATGTAATATTCTTTTGTCAAGTTATGACAGATAGAACATTCTAATGGTTCTTCATCATATTCGTTAAAATAGAATACAAGCATATGAATACTCTCCCCTCTCTTAGTATGTTGGATTATTTCATAAAGTTCATGAAGGATTACCTCTCTTCTAAATTCTTCATCGAAATATAGCCACCACTCAGGGTTTATCTCCATAATCCATTTCCCGTTAAATCGTTTATGCTTCTTGACCCATACAGCACATCCACCCAACTCAACGGGAACATTCTCAGCGAATTTTACTTCTATTAGCTTAGTTAAGATAATTTTCACATCTTCATCAGGCATTTCTAACAACATATGCTTAAGTAATTCTTGAACTTCTTTATCACCCTTAGTAATCTTATTGACGAATTTATGCATCTCTCTATTCATATATTTTATGTTGTGAAACTCTCTGATAAGTTTTCTAAAAAACAATGATATATCATTGTTCATGTTTATTTTTGAAAAAATTTGTAAAATAAAATTTTGTGTAAGCGGGTCTGTAAATATGGCTCCCTCGATGGTTACTGAATTTGCTGGTAGATGATTGCGATGAGTGATCTTTACAAGTAGTGCAGTGTTTCTTCTTCCAGTGAGCTAGGAAGTCGACGTAGCTTTGGAATTTTCGCCGCAGGACTTGCAGACTATTCTCACCTGTTAGTCAGCCTCCTGAGTCTGGGGAATAATATCGGCTTCCCGTCAATTAAATCGATGAGCGGCTTCCTTGAGATCACGAGAGGTATGAATTCTTCCTCAGTTCCACTCCTGTTAATTTCCTGCTCGGCCAGCTTCTTTAGTATCTTCTTTAATACTTTCCTGTCTCTTAGGTCTGTCGAGTCTGCTATCTCGATGGCGAATTTTATGAGGCACGACCTACAGTCAGAGAGCGATTCTAGGAAGTCCTCTAGGCCCTCGTCGATAGCTTCGTGCTCCATTTTTTCTACTCCTTCTTCTCCTGCGTCCTCACCGATATGCCTACTAATGCCTCGAATGGTTTTCTGCCCTCCTCAGCCCTCACACCAGTTGGCGATGACTTCTCTTCTCTCTCGATCTCCTCGATCATCCTCCTCAAATCATCTAGCGATACGACTGGGCAGACCCTAGCGACCTCTTCCAACATCTTCTTCCACTCCTCCTTGATCAATAGTCCGAAGACGTTGGGCATCAGCGGAACACCCCGCTGCTCAAGTTTTTTGGCTGTTTCCCAGGTCCGTCGCATAACTTCTTCTCGAACTCCTCTGAACGTGCATATTTTGGGGACTGATGATCCCTCCACCATCAACACCACCTCACATAAAATGAGTAACGCACCAAGCATTAAATCCTCGTTTCTTGTAAAGATGGAAAAACATTACCATTCGGTAGACATTCACAGACATCTACGACTTTACAACACAGCGAATTATATTATTGAGAAATCAATGCTTGTTTTCCTGATCTAGATCTTTAGGGACCGAGTTACTATTTTAAGTAAGGATAGACTGTCCCGCAAGATATTGTTCCTGTATATGTGGCGGATAATCCAGGATACTTTCCTAACGCGTTGTAAAGAGTTTGAGGATCCACAGCGACGATGATAATAGATGGTTGCGCATGCTCTCGCTTCAATATTGTGACGATCCTACCAGAGGGAGTGACACTCCCGTTTATATTCTTAATCACCGCCTTAAGCATCTCCTCACGAATCGCTCTAAAACCGATCATTTGGGGAAGAACGGTGCCAAGCTCTCGTGCAGTCGCAAAATTATGCTTATCAAGATAGCTATGCGCCGCGCTGGTTAATGCCGCAACCTTCGCCCTCTTCTTCACCTCACTTAACCTTCCCAATCCACCAAATTGTAGCTTTGTGCGACATTTAAATACTTACTTGTAGGGGGTCTGCTATTTGATATAACGAGAACATGATGGCAGAATATGTAGTCGCGCGCCTGAAGGTGAGGCGCGATGTTTGGATTAGACTAAAGGCCGAAGCAGTCTTAGAGGGCATCTCCGTTGCGGAGCTGGCGGGCAGGGTTCTGTCAGACTACACCACGCAATTTCAAACAGAGGGTGTAAGTCATGTCAAACGCTCTTGAAGAATTGGAGAAGCTTGAGAGGCTCGTCGCTGATGTGAAAAAGCTTCTAGACCGATACCACCGTCTCACATTAAGGCTAGTCATTGGTGGTGAGGAAGGGCGTGAAGACTAGGCTCTATAATTTTGCACTCATATTCAAAAGCATTGATCCTAACGTGCTATTGCGCGTCGAAGAAGTGTTGAGGGAAATGGGGTGCCGAGTCGTCTACAAAAACGGCCCCACCACCAAGCTTCTATTTGTAGTAGCGTCGCATAAGGGCAAATCTCCGGAGGAGATAAAGATTGAATCATTCGGAATGCGATGATTTATTTCATTACTGTAATGTTTATCTGAAATCGGGCTTAGTAATAATTCCGCTGCTACCTCGAAGTAAGAGTGCAAAGGTGGAGAGATGGCCGATGCTCTCGAGAGATGAGCTGCTTCAGAAGCTCGGTCCTGACGATAATTTAGGGATTCGCCTAGACGGTTTACTCGTTCTTGATTTGGAGAGGCCTGAGTTGTGGCATGTCTTTACCAATTTGTCCCTTGAGGATTTTGCCTCGAGGACTTGGGTTCAGAGGACAGGTAAAGGAATCCATGTATTCTTTAAAGGAAATACTCAGCCTTTTAGGGTTGATGGCTTCGCCGAAATTAGGAGCGGCCCGCAGCAATATGTTGTAGTAGCTCCGAGCATTCATCCCGAGACGCTTCGGCCCTATGAATGGATCTCTGATATCTCGAGGACACCAATTGCCACAATTTCGGATAGTGATCTATCCTGTCTCAGGGCTAAGCTCGAGCTCATGAAACGATTTAGGCAATTCATTGAAAAGACGGTTGAATGCTGGAAAAAATATCATAGACATCATCTTTCCTTATGGGTTTCGGGCTGCTTATTTAAAATGGGCCTCCCCATCGAGGAGGCCGAAGTAGTCTTAAAAACAATCTGCCTTGTATCGCGGGACGAAGAGTTAACGGATAGGCTCCGATGCTTGAAAGACACATTCGAAAAAGACTCGGGGAGAGTTAAGGCGTGGTCGGGCTTGCGTGAGGAGCTAATCGAGATCACGGGAAATCCCGAGGAGGCAGATAGAATAATCAAGCTGCTGCCGTTTCGTAAGGGATTGGTTTTCGAAGCTGTTCCCCTATCGCAACTAATAGAAAATGCGAAGGAGATCGATTATTTATCTAAACCAATCCTGCCTCGAGGATGCTTAATTGTCCTAGCCGGGCGTGGCGGTGTTGGCAAATCCATGCTGGGCCTCCACATTGCACACTCAGTAGCGGGCGGAAAACCACTATTAGGCGTCTTCGACACTAAGATGGCGAGGGTATGTCTTCTCGATAATGAGAATAATGCGTCAATTCTTAAGGAGCGGGTGGAACGCCTCGGATTGAACCCGCTCGAGAACATTGACTGCATCAATTTTACGGGCTGGCGTCTTGACGGGAAAAGTTCATTATCTAAACTTAAGCAATTAATTCAGACAAATAGTTACGCATTGGTGATTCTGGATAATTGGACAACATTCGTCTCCTCGATTGATGAGAACGAGGCGGTTGCTGTCTCTAACCTATTGACTAGGCTCAGGAAGATTGCATACGAGACGGGATGCACCTTCCTCGTTATCCATCACCAGAGAAAATCCTTAGCATACGCTATTAATGAAGAGGATAGTATTAGAGGATCGAGTGTTTTATATAATGAGCCCGATATTATACTTCACCTCGAGGCCGATAAACTTACGGGTGATCGGGTATTGCGAAGCCTGAAGAACCGATTGGGCGAGCCCTTCGCCTATAGAATAGGTTTTGAGTGGAACGAAGAGGAGGAGCGAATGGTTTATGTTTTCAGAGGCGAGGAGGAGGTCGATAGCAATATCTTGAAGGCCGCCAAAGCGATTAGTGACTATATTTCCAGAGTGGGGCAGGCCCGCCGAAAAGACATCCTGCGCCAATTACCATTCACAAAATCCACCATTGATAGGGCATTGCAGTATCTTCTAAAATATGGCAGGATCGAGAGAGCCTCAAAGGGAGTATACAGAAAACTTAATACTCTCGAAGTTTAACCTAAACAACCCCTTTTTCGATTTCTCATTTTCTCACTATATTATAATATAATACAGTGAGAAAATCGAGGGGTTTTGCCTCGTTTTGGCTTAGAACGCCTGAATTTCGGCGAATTATTTTCTCAAATCCTCTTGAGAAATCATGAGAAAATCCATAAAAATACTTAAAAATCAGTCTGGCCGCCTTATTAGGCAGGGCCGCGGCTTATATAACCTGCCCGTGAGGCTGGGGCAATTCGGCGCGTAGAGAAGGGGTAATACCTTCGTCCCACCTGTATCACTATAATATTATAGTGAGCCATTGAGCCAAACCCGGTTTTCCGCCTCTCCAAGCCATGGCGCGGCGAAAAATTGGCTCACGACCTTTGGACCAATGAGCCAAACGTAATACCTAGTTGGCTGGATCAAGGGTTACATAGCTTGGAAGATCCAGACAATGGCCACCCCCCTCATTGTACTGTTTCCTTAACTATTTCCGCTTCTCCTTCTTCCTGCCGAGGAGGATCTCCTTGAGCCTCGTTATCTCTTTCTCCATCATGCTGAGCTTTTCCTGTAGCTCGAGGTTTATCCTCTCCAGCTCCAGTATCTTCTCCCTGTTCTCCTCGAGCCTCATGGCCATCTCTCCTCTAATCTCCTCGGCCTCGGATATCGTGAGCTCCGGTATAGCCCTTACGTAGGCCTCGACAAGCTCTTTCTCGGACGGCTTGTAGTAGTTGCTCGCAACTCCAACCCTGTGCCCCATCAGCGTCTCTATTACCAGCCTCCCCACACCGGCGTTCTCCATCCTCGTGGCGAAGAACTTCCTGAAGCCGTGGACTGCCTGCACCTCATGCCTCCTCGCACCAGCGGGTCTTAGTCCAGCTCTTTTCCAAAGTGCGTGGATCTCGTTCCTCAGGGTCTTAGATGTTGCTGGAAGTGCTGCTCCCTTCTCGTCGAGGTCTGCCCTGCTCCACTTCGCGACCCTTATCAGCGGTGAGTCAGGAGAAATATCCTCTCCTTCCGCCTCCCTAAGCTTTCTGTACTCAAGCAGTACCTCGTATGCCTCTGGGCTTATGAAGGTTACATAGCTGGCTCCTCCTTTTGCCTCAGAGACTATCAGCTTGGCGAACCTCTTTCCATCCCGTACTATTTCCTGTAGATGTCTCCATCTCAGGTGCTCTACCGAGCCTATCCTTATCCCGCTCGAGGAGAGGAGTAAGATGAGCGCCTTCATCCTTATGTCTGCGTGTTCCAGCAGCTTCCTTATCTCCTCCTTAGAAGGCGCTCTGTCAAGCCCTATCTTCCTCACCTTGGGCACCATCTTTGATATCTTCATCCAATGTATTGAGCCTTCCTCAACGTCGTTCATGACCGCGAAGTGCTTAACCGCCTGTAGCACCTGCCTGATGGATGACCCGCTCAGCCCCTTCTCCCTGAGATAGTCGCCATAGTCCAGTAGAGTCTGCTCAAACCTTCTTGGGTCTCCCCGCATAAGGCCGAGTAGGGCGTCGGGACCCAGAGAAGCCCACTCCAAGAAGAGCCGGAGTTTCTTAGCATAAGACTCTCTCGTCGAGCCGGCTCGAAAACCCCTCAAGAAGTTCTCCCATGCATCGCCCTCCAGCCTCAGCAAATTACCCGCCATCCATATCTCTATATTTAGAGTGATAGTTAAGTTTTAGCCCAAATATTTGTGCGGGGGGTGGGATTTGAACCCACGAACCCATCCGCCCGACATAGACGGTCTACGGGACAGGGTCCTAAGCCCTGCGCCTTTGACCAGGCTTGGCGACCCCCGCCGCACCATAATAGTCGATTC
>Ga0197143_1002528_pt1 | contig 13327 bp, 11 predicted proteins | sample GBS70_MetaG_FD_148603 | JGI IMG/M metagenome (GOLD analysis project Ga0197143, IMG submission 148603) | Sediment microbial communities from Great Boiling Springs, Gerlach, Nevada, United States - GBS 70_MetaG | ecosystem: Environmental > Aquatic > Thermal springs > Hot (42-90C) > Sediment...
GGGTTCTGCAAGATTTTATTTAAAAATATTTTTTACATTTCTTTGTTTTTTATTAATTTTTTACCTTTTAAAATTTGTTTGAAAACTTTAATTTATATAGTTTAAAATTATCTTATGAATTTTCTAATAGTTTTTTTAATTCTTAGTTTAAACATCGGAATAAACTTTAATTTTCATAAAGACCTGTCTTCAGAATTTGCTCTATACGAAAAAGAAGAAATTTTTAAATTCTTTAAAGGATATAATTTGATTGAAACTTCATTCCCTCAAAAAAATGTTTTTGAGTTCTTTAAGGAAAAATTTGACTTCTTTTTAAAAATTGATTTTGAAGAATATGAATTTGTGGAAAATTATTTGAAGATAAAGGTAAAATTGAATCTTTTTGATATAGAAAGGAAAAGAGTTTATGAAAGAATTTTTGATAAAAGTTCTTATATTGAAGAAAACATTTACAATTTTTTTGATTTTTTAAATTATAGTATTTTCTCTTTTCTCTCACAAATTTTTCCACCTATTTTAGAAGTTAAAGAAATTAATAAAAATTTAATTATACTTTCAAATCCCTATTTTCCAGAAATATTTAAATTTGGATATATAAAAATTTTTGATGAAAAAGGAAAACCTATTGGATATTTAAAAATTGTTGATATTAAAGAAGACAAAATTTATTCAAAAGCCCTTTATTTAAAAGAGAAAATAAAAAAAGGGTTTAAGGGAATAATTGAATATTCTCCTTCAAATGAATCAGGAATTTTATCCTCTTTAACTTTAATCCCTTTAAAAGGATATGTGGGAGAATATGGGAAAGAGAAAAATTTAAAGAATTTTGAAGAATTTAAATATGGATTTAATTTTGGTTTTTATTATAAGTGGTTATCACTTTTAAATTTAAGTTTTGATTTATCCTTTTATCCATCAAATTATTTTACCTTATGGGAAATTGGATTTGGATTTTCTAAAGGTTTTAATTTAAAAAAAATTTTAGTATTTATAGGAGATGAAATAGGCGTTTTTATTGGTTCTCAAAAGGCAAAAAATGAAATAAATGTTAATTCAATATCCTTTAAAATTTCACCATATTTAAAATTTGAAATTCCTTTATTTGAAAAATTTTCCGTCATCCCTTACATCTCATATCCCCTTTCTCAAAGTTTAAATTCCTTTTGGTATGAAAAAAGAGGTGGAACAGAATATGTTTCTGATTCACTTTTAATTTATAAGGAAATTAAAATAAAAGGACCAAATTTAAAAATTAGTTTAAATTATAAATTAAATACATTTGATTTTTAATTTAAAAATGAGAGAATTAACTTATGAAGAATACAAAAATTTCTTGAAGGAAAATGATTTTGTAATTATTGGAAAAAATAAAATTAAATTACATAAAAATTGGGAAATAAAAGAGTATTCTCCAAAAGGGAATTATTCCTTAGAGGGAACAACTGTTTGGAGTTTCCCTGATAGGGGAAATTGGGCAACCCATATTGGTGATTTTCGTGGAAATTTCTCCCCTTATATCCCAAGAAATTTAATTTTAAAATATACTAATCCGGGTGATTATGTGCTTGACCAAATGGTTGGTAGTGGAACAACTTTAATTGAATGTAAATTATTAGAAAGGAATGGAATAGGTGTTGACATTAATCCAAACTGCATTATTTTAACAAGAAATCGGCTTGACTTTGAATATTTACCTCATCCTAATTATAAAGAACCATTAATTAAAACTTATGTGGGTGATGCGAGAAATCTTTATTTAATACCAAGTGAAAGTATAGACCTGATAGTGACTCATCCGCCTTACTTTAACATTATTGGCTATTCCCAAGGAGAAATAGAAGGGGATTTATCTAAGTTAAAATTTGAGGATTATTTACAGGCAATTAAAGAAATTGCAAAAGAATCTTTCAGAGTTTTAAAGGAAAATAAACATTGTGCTATTCTTATTGGTGATACAAGAAAACATAAGCATTACGTTCCCATTGCTTATAGAGTTATGGAAAAATTTTTAGAAGTTGGTTTCATTTTAAAAGAGGATATTATTAAGCTTCAACATAATGTAACAACCAATAGAACTACTTGGAGGGGAAAATATTATGATTTTTATAAAATAATGCATGAACATATTTTCGTCTTTAGAAAACCAAAAAAAGATGAAAAACCATTAAAATTATCAACTCTCTGGAAATGAGAAAAAAAATTGAAATTGGAGAAAAAATTCGCGGTAAAAAAATATTGGAAAAAATAGAACTTAATAATGGCTGGATAATAGTAAAAACTGAAAATAAAAAATCAGAAAAAGATTTTAAGGTAAAAACTATTTATCAGAAAGAGCCATTAAAATATTATACACCTAAACATGCTCATTTCGCTATTGATTTATATGGTAAATTTTGTAATAATGAAGAAAAAGCAAAAATGGTATTTGAAGCAATTATAAAAATTTGGAACAGGGAACCTGTGGAAAGAGTTTTGGAAGAATATAAGAAAAAAGTAGAAAATTTACCTGGTTATAATTTAGAATATATTTTATATACCTTAAAGTGGATATTAGAGCAAGAAGATGTAAATTTTGTGGGGCGTCCTGAAAAAAGACAAAAAGAATTAAATAAAATATTTGAAAAGTTAAAAATAAAAGTTCCAGAAAAAAGAGAGGGTAGTCAACTTACTATTTCATTATTGGGAAATATTATTTTAGCCTTTCATCCGGTAGAAGCACTTTTAAAAGCTAATTTAGATGTATTACCAATTAAAAGAGCAAGGGGGGCAATTTAACATGGAAGGGAAAAAAAAGATATTGTGGGCAAAAAATTCAATGAAGGTTTTAAGTATGCTTTCTGAGGAATTTAAAAAGGAAAAAACATTTTCAGGAATTAAAATTTCTGCATGTCTTCATATAACTTCTGAAACTGCAAATCTTGCAATTGCTTTAAAGGAAGGAGGAGCAGAAATATTCTTATGTGCATCAAATCCATTATCAACAAAGGATGATGTTGCAGATTCTTTAAGAAAGGATTTTGGGATTGAAGTATTTGCAAAATATAATGAAAGCAAAGAAGAATATTATGAAAATATCCATAAATGCTTGAGTATAAAACCACATATAACACTTGATGATGGCGCTGATTTAACATCTGTTTTGATACAGAATTTTGACAAATATGGAGAAAATATAATAGGAGGAACAGAAGAAACAACAACAGGAGTTATAAGATTAAGGGCAATGGAAAAAAGAAAAGAGCTTTTATTTCCAGTTATTGCAGTTAATGATTCAAAAACAAAATTCTTATTTGATAATAGATATGGAACAGGACAAAGCACAATTGATGGGATATTAAGAGCAACAAATATTTTGATCTCTGGAAAAACATTTGTAGTATGTGGATATGGATGGTGTGGAAAAGGGGTTGCTATGAGAGCAAGGGGAATGGGAGCAAGAGTTATTATAACAGAAGTTGACCCAATTAAGGCACTTGAAGCAAGTTTAGATGGTTTTGAGGTAATGAAAATAAAAGAAGCAGCAAAAATAGGTGATATCTTTGTAACTGTCACAGGAAATAAAAATGTTATAGATAAAGAGGCAATTGATAATTTAAAAGATGGTGCAATTTTAGCAAATTCAGGGCATTTTGATGTTGAGATAAATAAAAGATATATTGAAGAAATATGTATTAAAAAAGAGAAGATAAGGGAAAATGTTGTTGAATATACTTTAAAAAATGGCAAAAGAATTTATCTACTTTCAGAAGGAAGGCTTGTAAATCTTTCTGCTGCTGAAGGTCATCCTCCTGATGTCATGGACATGAGCTTTTCTAATCAAGCACTTGCTGTAAAATTCTTAAAGGAAAATGGTAAAAATCTTGAAAAAAAAGTATATACACTTCCAGAAGAGATAGATATAAAAATAGCAAGTTTAAAACTTAAATCAATGGGTATAGAAATAGACCAGCTTACAGAAGAGCAAAGAAAATATTTAGAAGAATGGAAGGAGGGAACATGAAAAAATTAAAATTGAGTGAAAATGCTTTAAAAGTTTTAGAGAAAAGATATTTAAAAAGAAATGAAAAAGGAGAAATAGTTGAAACACCTGAGGAGCTTTTCAGAAGAGTTGCAAAAGCAATTGCAGAAGTTGATAAAAATTATCCTTATTTTAAAGAAAGAGTTTCTGAAACAGAAGAAAAATTTTATGAAATAATGGTAGAAGGTTATTTTCTTCCAAATTCTCCTACTTTGATGAATGCAGGAACACCTCTTGGACAACTTTCTGCTTGTTTTGTTTTACCTATTGAAGATTCAATGGAGGGAATATTTGAAACCTTAAAACATACCGCAATAATCCATAAAACTGGTGGTGGAACCGGATTTTCTTTCTCAAAATTAAGACCAAAAGGAGATATTGTAAGAACAACAGGGCAAATAGCATCAGGACCTGTTTCATTTATGAAAGTTTTTAATGCAGCAACAGAAGCAGTAAAACAAGGAGGTAGAAGAAGGGGAGCAAATATGGGGGTTTTAAGGGTTGACCATCCTGATATACTTGAATTTATTACATGTAAAGATGATGTAAGAGAAATAACAAATTTTAATATATCTGTTACAGTTACAGAAAAATTTATGAGAGCAGTTTTAAATGACGAAGAATATGAACTTATAAATCCAAGAACAAAGGAGCCAGTAAAAAAATTAAAGGCAAGAGAAGTATTTGAAAAAATTGCATATCAAGCATGGAAGAATGGGGAACCGGGAATAATTTTTATTGATAGAATTAATGAAACACATACTTTAAAGAATGTTGGAGAAATTGAGGCTACTAACCCTTGTGGTGAAAAACCACTTCTTCCTTATGAATCCTGTAATCTTGGTTCAATAAATGTTGCAAAGTTTTATAAAGGCACTCCCTGGTATTTAACAGAAAAAAGAAGAAGCAGTTGGGAAGAAGTTAAAAATAGGATTGATTGGGAAAAACTTGGTGAAATTGTTGATATTTCTGTTCATTTCCTTGATAATGTTGTTGATGCAAATAATTATCCTTTAAAGGAAATAGAAAAATTAACAAAAGAAAATAGAAAAATAGGTCTTGGAATAATGGGTTTTGCAGACCTTTTATATATGCTTGGAATTCCTTATAGAAGTGAAGAAGCAATTAAGGCAGCAGAGGAAATAATGAAATTTATTCAAGAAAGAGCACATATTGCCTCCTCTAAAATTGGAAAAATAAAGGGTCCTTTTCCAAATATTGAAAAAAGCATATTTAAAGGAACTACAAGGAGAAATGCTGTTGTAACTACAATTGCACCAACAGGAACAATTTCAATGATTGCTGATACATCACCTGGTATAGAGCCAAACTTTTCACTTGTTTATGTTAAAAATGTTATGGAAGGTGAAAAACTTTTATATATAAACAAATATTTTGAGGAAGCATCAAAATTTTTGGGATTTTATTCAGATGAATTAATGAATGAAATTTCAAAAGTTCCTTCAATTAAACCCTTTGATGAAATTCCTGATTTTATAAGAGATATATTTGATGTTGCCTTTGATGTTGATTATAAACAACATGTTATAATACAATCTGCTTTTCAAAAATATACAGAGGATGCTGTTTCAAAAACAATAAATATGCCTGAAAGTGCAACAGTAGAAGATGTTAAAAAAGTGTTCCTTTTGGCATATGAACTTGGCTGTAAGGGAATAACTGTTTATAGAACAGGTTCAAGACCCCAGCAGGTATACGATGTTCCTGTTAAAAAAGAAGAAGAGAAAAAAGTCCATATATTAAGACCAAAGCCAAGACCAAAAGTTGTAAGTGGAAAAACATATAAGATGCCATCAGGGCTTGGAACATTGTATATTACAATAAATGAAGATGAGGAGGGACTTTTAGAGGTCTTCATTCAGGTTGGAAAAAGTGGTGGACATGCAAATGCATTAACAGAAGCAATAGGAAGATTAATTTCTCTTGCATTAAGATCTGGTGTATCTCCAAATGAAATCATTAAACAGCTTAAAGGAATAAGGTCTGCAAATCCTGTATGGGAAGATGGAGAAGTATATTTTTCAGTACCTGATACAATTGCAAAAGTTCTTGAAAAACATTTAGGTAAAGGAGAGCAATTAAAAATATTTCCAGAACCAAAAAGAAAAATAATGGAAGGAATAACTCCTTCAGGAGAAATATGTCCTGAATGCGGCTCAGCACTTCTTATGATAGAAGATTGTGCAACATGTCTTTCATGTGGTTATTCAAAATGTGAGTGAAATATGTTTTTAATAGCAAGAGATGATGAAATAAAAAAGGGATTAACAACAGATATATATTTTAAAAGAACAGAAAAAATACTTTTAGAAAAAAACATAAATAAGATTGTATGGGCTGAATTCACAGCATCAAGTATTCCTTATGAATTTGCTCTCTTTGCTGGACTTGAAGAAAGTGCAAAACTTTTAGAAGGTAAAGAAATAGATTTATGGGCAATAAAAGAAGGAACAATTTTTAAAGGGGTTGATATAAATGGAATTCCAGTCCCTGTAATGGCAATTGAAGGAAACTATGTTAATTTCGCAATTTATGAAACACCAATACTTGGCTTTATATGCCATGCATCAGGAATTGCAACAAAGGCAGCAAGATTCAGAATATTATGTAAGGATGCAACTTTACTTTCTTTTGGAATAAGAAGAATGCATCCTGCTATTTCACCTTTTATTGATTATTTCGCCTATATGGGTGGATGTGATGGTGTATCAAGTATAAAAGGGGCAGAAGTTATAAATAAAAAACCAAGAGGAACAATGCCCCATTCTTTAATAATTTTACTTGGTGAAGAAGAAGCATGGAAAAGTTTTGACGAAATAATTGAAAAGGATGTTCCAAGAATAGCATTGATAGATACATATGGAGATGAAAAGGTAACAGCAATTAAAGCTGCTGAAATTCTTAAAAATTTAGATGGTGTAAGACTTGATACTCCTTCTTCAAGAAGAGGGGACTTTGCAAAAATAGTAAGAGAAGTAAGATGGGAACTTGATATAAGGGGATTTAAAAATGTAGATGGGAACTTGATATAAGGAGATTTAAAAATGTAAAAATATTTGTATCAGGAGGACTTGAAGAAGATATAATTCCTTTACTTTATGAAGCAGGTGCAAGGGGATTTGGGGTTGGAACAAGTTTATCAAATGCAAAAACAATAGATTATGCAATGGATATAGTAGAAAGTGAAGGGAAACCTTGTGCAAAAAAAGGAAAGTTTGGAGGGAAAAAATTTGTTAAAAGATGTAAAAATTGTTTAGAATTAATTGTTTTAAAGAAAAATGAAGATATTAAAAATTGTCCCTTATGTAATGGTGAAGTTGAGGATTTTTATTTTAAAATAATTGAAAAAGGAAAAATTATTTATAAATTTCCATCTGTTGATGAAAAAAGAAATTATGTTATTGAACAACTTAAAAGAATTAAAAAATTGGGGGTGTAGCTCAGTGGGAGAGCACTGCCTTCGCAAGGCAGGGGTCAGGGGTTCAAATCCCCTCACCTCCATATTTTATAAAAAATGAAAGATTTAATTGAAACTGCTTTAAATACTTTTGAAGGAAAAAATCTTCAATATGGGGAAATAAGGGTTTTAAAAAAGGAAAGTGAAGAGATTGTGATAAAAAATGGAGGGATTGAGGTTTTAAGTAAAAGGGAAGAAATAGGATTTGGGATAAGAGTATTTAAAAATGGGGGGATGGGATTTTCATCCTCAAATATCCTATCAAAAGAAAATGTTTATAAGACCACTTTAGAAGCAATAAGCATTGCAGAAGCATCTTCAAGAATTTCAGATAAAAAATTTATTTTTTCAAAGGAAGAAGTTTATAGGGATAAATATAAAACAGAAATAAAAAAAGACCCCTTTGAAATATCTTTAAATGATAAAATTTCTCTACTTTTAAAAATTGATGAAATATTAAGGAAAAAACCTGAAATAGTTTTAACAAGTTTAATTCTTGCCTTTTTTAAAACAAAAAAATATTTTGCTTCAACAGAAGGAAGCTTTATAGAACAGGAAATAATTGAATCAGGTGGAGGATATACTGCTTATGCTTTTAAAGATGGTGAATTACAGCAAAGGTCTTATCCATCAGCACATGGTGGAAATTATGCAACAAGAGGATGGGAATTTATTGAAAGTTTAAAACTTGTTGAAAATGCTGAAAGAATAAGGGATGAGGCAATTGCTCTTCTTTCTGCAAAACCATGTCCAGAAGGAGTATTTGATTTAATACTTTTACCAGGGCAAATGGTTCTTCAAATTCATGAATCAATAGGACATGCACTTGAACTTGATAGGGTTTTAGGTTATGAGGCATCCTATGCAGGAACAAGTTTTGCTACAGTTGAAAAACTTGGAAATTTTAAATATGGTTCAGAAATAGTAAATATTACATCAGATAATACATATCCTGGTGGACTTGGAACATATGGATATGATGATGAAGGAGTTAAAGGTAAAAAAGTATATCTTATAAAAGAAGGAATATTGGTTGATTATCTTTCTTCAAGGGATACTGCCCCTTATATTGGAAAAAATTCAAATGCATGTGCAAGAGCATCAAGTTACAATAGAATACCAATAATTAGAATGACAAATGTTAATTTATATTGAAAAAAATTCAAATGCATGTGCAAGAGCATCAAGTTACAATAGAATACCAATAATTAGAATGACAAATGTTAATTTAGAACCTGGTGATAAGAAATTAGAAGAACTTATAGGAGAAATAGATGAGGGGATAATGATGGATGTGAATAAATCATGGAGTATTGATGAAAAAAGAGTTAATTTTCAATTTGGATGTGAAATTGCTTGGAAAATTGAAAAGGGAAAAATAAAAGAAATGCTTAAAAATCCAATATACTGGGGAATAACACCTACCTTTTGGAATTCCTGTGATGGATTAGGGAAAAAACAAGAACTTTTTGGACTTCTAAATTGTGGTAAAGGAGAACCAGGTCAAACAATGCATGTGGGACATGCAACACCTCCTGCAAGATTTAGGAAAATAAATTGTGGTTCAAAGAAATAAAATATTTTTATCAATCTTTTTATCATTTCTTTTTTCCTGTTCCGCCTTTAAAGCCTATTTTAACACTTTTTATAATGCAAAAAAAATATTTAATGAAGCAGAAGAGGCTTATAAAAAAAATAATTATAAATTGAATCCTGGAATAAAGCAAGGATATGAAAAAGCAATACAAAAATTTCTTTATGTGATAAAATATTATCCTCAATCACCCTTTATAGATGATGCCCTTTATTATATTATTCTTTCTTATATAAGATTGGAAGAATATGATAAAGCAATAAAAAAATTTGAAGAAATTGTAAAATATGCTCCTTATTCAAAATTTACTTTATATGCTTTTGACAAACTTTCTGAAAATTTAATAGAAAAAGAAAAATTTGAAGAATTTAAATATGTTTATGTTCTTATAAAAAATTTAGAGATTTATAAAAATCTTAAAGAGGAAAAGAAATTATTTTATAAAATTTTTAACGATTTTCTTGAAGAAAATTACGAAAGTGTTATTTATGATGCTGAAAATTCTATAAAGAATATTAAAGAGAATAAATTGAAGGAAAAAATTTTAGAAATTCTTTTGAAAAGTTATATAAAAACCAAAAAAGAGGATAAGGCAATTTCAATTCTTAATGAAACTTATAAAGGAGAAAAGTTTAAAGAAATTCCCTCTTCTTATTATATAATACTTTCGGATGTTTATATTTCAAAAGGGGATACAAATAAGGCAATTGAAATTCTTGAAGATGTTTATAAAAAGAATTTTTCAAAGGAAATTTTCTTTAAATTGATAGAAATTAAAAAGATGAAGGGAGAATTTATAAGGGAACTTTTAAAGGAATTTAAGGAAAAAATAGAAGAAGATACTTTGAAACAAAGAGTAATTTTTGAAATTGCTGAAACCTATGATGAAAGAGATAGTTTGGAAAAAAAGGAAGAATTATTTAAAGAAATAACAAATATTTCTCCTTATACAGAATATGGTAAAAAGGCAAACGAATATCTTGAAGTTCTCAAAAAAATTAAGGAGATTGAAAAAAAGGGTATAAAAGATTATCTTATAATTGCAGAAGATTATTACATAAAACTTTCAAAACCCTTATATTCTGAATATTTTTTAAAAAAAGCAATAGAAATAGATGATTCAATATACACTCCAAAAGCCTATTATTTTTTATTTTTTTTACAAAGGGAAATTTTAAAAAAAGATGATGCCTTTAAAACCTTTGAGGAATTTAAAAAGAAATATCCTAAAAGTTTTTACATTGAAGAAATAAAAAGGAGATTGAATGTTCCTTGAAGAAAAAAGTGAAATAATAAATCTTATAAACCTTGATAAAGATTATTATCAAATAATTTTATCTTCAACAAAAATATCAAAAATTGTAAAACCAGGACAATTTATAAATATAAAAATTCAGGAAGGTGATTTTCCCCTTTTAAGAAGACCATTTAGTATATTCAGTGCAAAAGAAAGGTATATAGAACTTCTTATAAAAGAAGTTGGAATAGGAACAAGGATTTTGAGAAAAGAAAAAACTGGAAAAGTTAGTCTTCTTGGTCCTTTTGGAAAACCATTTTTTATACCTGAAAAAGATGATATTATAGTTCTTATAGGAGGTGGAACTGGGATTGCTCCTTTACATTTTTATGGTGAAGTTATAGAAAATAAAAAAATATTTTTTGCAGGATTTAAAACAATCCCTAATTCTTATATTTTAAAAAAATTGGAAGAAATTTCCGAAAAAATCTTCATATCAACAGAAGATGGAACACTTGGATTTAAAGGGATTTTAACTTCACTCTTTGAAAAAGAATTTAAGGATATTGAATCAGAAAAAACAAAATATTTTTTATGTGGACCTTATGAAATGTTAAAGGCATTTGAAAAAATTTTACCAAGTGAAAGGGTGTTTGTTTCTTTAGAAGGAATGATTGGATGTGGATTTGGAATATGTATGGGATGTGCAGTTAAAAAGAAAGGAGAAGAAAAATATTTAAGGGTATGTACAGAAGGACCTTTATTTCCTTTAAAGGAAATTGAATTATGAAGATAAAAATAAAAAATATCACTTTTAAAAATCCTGTTTTTGTTGCCTCTGGAACATTTGGTTATGGAGATGAATTAAAGGATATTCTTCCATTAGAAAAACTTGGAGCAATTGTAACAAAAGGAATAAGTTTAAGGGAAAGAGCAGGAAATCCACCACCAAGAATTGCTGAAACACCTTGTGGGCTTTTAAACTCAATAGGGCTTGAAAATATAGGTGTTGAAAGATTTTTAAAGGAAAAATGGAAAAATTTAAAGAAAATTGGAACAGAAATCATTGTAAATATTCTTGGTGAAAATTTAAATGAATATGTTGAACTTGCAAAAATTCTTGGAAAAGAAGGGATAAAATGTATAGAACTAAATTTATCGTGTCCAAATGTGGAAAAAGGGGGAATTGAATTTGGAAGAGATAAAAAAATTGTAAGGGAAATTGTTGAAAAAGTAAGAGAAAATTTTGAAGGAATTATATTTGTAAAACTTTCTCCAAACTTTACAGATATAATAGAGATTTCAAAATATGCTGAAAAAGGTGGAGCAGATGCATTAACTTTAATAAATACAATTATGGGAACTGCAATTGATGTAGAAAATTTATGTTTTAAAATAAAAAGGGGATTTGGTGGTCTTTCAGGACCTGCAATAAGACCAATTGCTCTTTACATTGTATATAGAGTATATAAAGAAGTTAATATACCAATTGTTGGAGTTGGAGGAATAAAAGATACAGAAAGTGCACTTGAATTTCTCCTTGCAGGTGCAACTTGTATTCAAGTTGGAACACAAAATTTTATTGACCCATGGATTTCCTTTAAAATAATAGACGGAATTGAAGAATTTTTAAAAAGAAAAAAAATGAAAATTGAAGAAATAATTGGATATTTAAATAAAAAATGAAACCAGAAGAAAGAATAATAATTGCATTGAATACAAATTCAAAGGAAAAAGCAAGGGAATGGGTTGACAAATTCAAAGATAGGATAAAATGGTTTAAAATTGGACTTCCCCTTTATATTGCAGGTGGAAATAAATTTATCGAGGAATTAAAAAAGGAAAACTTAAAAGTTTTTCTTGATTTGAAATTTCATGATATTCCTTCTGTTGTTGCTCTCTCTGTTGAAAGCGCCTCACATCTTGGAGTTGATATGCTAACACTTCATACACTCGGAGGATTTGAAATGCTTGAACAAAGTGCAAAAATTGCATGGGATTTTGAAAAAAAATATGGAAAAAGACCTTTTCTTATAGGAGTAACAATATTAACAAGTATGGGAGAAGCAACAATTGAAGATATAACAGGGCTTTCCGTCTTGCAATCTTGTGAAATCCTTTCAAATATGGCAAAAAGTGCAGGACTTGATGGAATTGTTTGCTCACCTCTTGAAATAGGAAAAATAAGAAAAATATGTGGAAAAGATTTTTTAATTATAACACCTGGAATAAGATTACCTGAAGATGAAAGTTTTGACCAGGAAAGGGTATCAACTCCTTCATTTGCAATAAAAGAAGGAGCAAATTACATAGTTGTTGGAAGACCTTTAACACATGCAGAAAATCCAATTGAAAAACTTGAAAAATATATAAAGGAGATAGAAGAAGGGTTAAAATCAATTTGAAATCCAAAATTATTTATCTTTATAATAAAAAAAATTATTTTGCCGGGGTAGCTCAGTCGGTAGAGCACTGGACTGAAAATCCAGGTGTCCCCGGTTCGATTCCGGGCCCCGGCATTTTTTAATATAAGCCGGGGTAGCTCAAAGGTTAGAGCAGCCGCTTCGTAAGTGGCAGGTTGCAGGTTCAAGTCCTGTCCCCGGCTTAAAATAAAAAATTGAAAAATCTTTTCTTTACAATATCTGGATTAAGAGGAATAGTTGGAGAAAGTTTTACTCCTGAAATTGTTCTTAAAATAAGTGCCCATTTTGGAAATTTGATGGGTAATGGAGAAATAGTTGTTGGACAGGATACAAGAAAATCAAGTGAAATGATAAAACTTTCTGTAATTTCAGGACTTTTATCAGTAGGATGTAGTGTTATTGATATTGGAATTGTTCCAACACCAACAATTCTTTTTGCAGTTCGTGAAAAAAAAGCAAATGGAGGAATAGGAATAACTGCAAGCCATAATCCAGCGGAATGGAATGCATTAAAATTTATTGGAAGTGACGGAACATTTTTAAATGAAAGAGAAATAGAAATTTTGAAGGAAAAATT
>Ga0197143_1002532_pt1 | contig 13311 bp, 10 predicted proteins | sample GBS70_MetaG_FD_148603 | JGI IMG/M metagenome (GOLD analysis project Ga0197143, IMG submission 148603) | Sediment microbial communities from Great Boiling Springs, Gerlach, Nevada, United States - GBS 70_MetaG | ecosystem: Environmental > Aquatic > Thermal springs > Hot (42-90C) > Sediment...
TGGCACTGGCCGCAGGTCTTGGGCAAGTTCTGCGGGTGGATCGAGGAGTTTGGGTCTGACGCCGCTAAGATGAGATGGCTCCCGTGGCAACTGGAACAGTTTGCTGCGATGAGGCTTCCGTATTTGACGGAGATGCCGTGGTAACTATCAAGATATGTGGAGTAGCGGCGAGCAGCGATGCCGAAGCGCTCCGAGAGTTCAGGGTTTTCATGGCAGCGCCCGCAGGTCTGGGGGAGATTGCGGACGAAGACGCTAGAGCGTGGGTCGGTCTTCGAGAAGATTGTGTGGGCGGAATGACAGTCGGCGCAGCGGGCGGCTTCGCCGACTCCCTGGGCGCGGGCCTGGCCGTGCACGCTCTGGAGGTATTCTTGGACTTGGCTGGGATGGCAGCTCGCGCAGGCTTGGGCAGAGGGCCGGACAGGCCGCTGCTCATGGGGAATGCTCTGGACGTCGCTATGACAGTCAGTGCACACGAGCTCGTTGTGCACGGAATTTTCGAACGCCGCGCGGTCGAGTCTCTCCCCGTGGCAATCCCAGCAGTTTGGAGGAGTCTGCCCCACAGTGAGAGCAGAGAGCAGCACCAGAAGCACCCCGCTCAACGCTATCATGCGCATGACTTTCCCCAGTAGTTTTAACGAATTCGGCAGAGGGATGCTATGACGTGCAGCGGAAAAAAAGCTGAGCTATATCAGTTCAAAAGTCTGTGTGGCACTTGAGGCAGTCGCCCCCCTGGGGGGGCACGTCGCCTTGGTGGCAGAGGGCGCAGAACTTATGCCCAAGCTGGGGCACGCCCTGCCCGGAGCGCAGAAAGTCCAGGTGGCTCTGCTGCGTGACCCCCTGATGGCAGAAGGCGCAGCTTATGCCCAGAGAGATGTGGTGGTCATGGGGGAAGTTCACGAGCTTGGAGCGCGCGGGGATCTGCGCTTGATGACACTGGAAGCACTCCGTTGATTCGAGCTGGGCCATCCTCTCTGCTGAGGGGTGGCAGTCTGTGCATTGGAGCTTTGGGGCTCCGTGCTGGGGCTCGCGATAATTCGCTTCTTGATGGCATTGGGTGCATTCTAGGCCACGGCGGGCGACGTGCGATTCGTGACGGAAGGGCCCGCTGGACGTCTCTTTCGAGAGCGCTGCGGCACCGAGATGGCACGCAGTACACTTGGTCTGATAGGGCGCCTCTGCCCACGGAGCGGGGAGGGCTTTTTCTATGCTCAGTTCGGTGAGGGCTTGCTGGAGGTCTTCGTAGGCTTGTCGCAAGATGGCCGAAGCGTAGCCGGGATTATGCACGGGGCGGGCCTGCTCCACGAAGAGAATATTCTCTTGGGCGCGCTGCAAGCTCTGCTGGGCAGACTGGGGGACTGCACCTTCAAACGCAGCGATAATGGACTTGACGTGAGCGAGCAGCTCCTTGGTCTTCTGGAGCCGCTCGGCGAGGGTCGTCTGCCAGTCCTCATATATTCTGGAGAACTTCGCGCCATGACAGGACATGCAGCTCACGTCGCTGGCGAGACTGCGGCCGTCTTTCGCGACGATATGGCAGCTCTCGCATCGCACTCCGGCCAGATACATAGCGGCGGGCTGGGGCTTGACCCCCTTGCCCCCGATCCCTACATACAGATCGCGCTGGGGGGAGTGCCCGCCCCCAACGTGACAGGTCTCGCACGACGTCGCAATGACTTCTAACTCTTTAGGCACTTTGTGCTGAATCTCCAAGTGACAATTGAGACAGTCTACTTTGTGATCGGTGACGTGAGTGCGGTGGAGCAGTTCGACATCGCTGAGCCGCGCCAAACGAGTCGGGTCATTGTGGCAGGTGAAGCAACGCTCTTGGGGGACGTCGCCGTCGCCCTTGACGACGTTGTTGTGACAGAGGGTGCACTCCATGCCCAGGCGCTTCACGTCAGCGTGATCGAAAGAGAGCCCCGCCGTCGTGATAAGCTTTTCCGGGACTTCGTGACACATCGTACAGCGCGCGGTGCCCTCGTTGAGCTTCGTCTCTTTGAAATGACACAAGAAGCACGTGCTCTCCGTGACCGCGATGTGTTGCCCCTGAACGATTTGGGAGTGACAGCTGGTGCAGCGCAGCTTCTTCTCGCGGCGCATCTCAAGCAGATGGGGCCGGTGATCGAAGAGCACATTCTGAAAGACTTCGCGGCCCATAAGGAGACGCTGATCATGGCAACCGGGGCGCAAGCACGCCTCGTCAGGGATCTCGGCCCACGGGTTGGTCCCATACGTCCCCGTGAAGTATTTGACGACCATAGCGAGGGCTTCGTATTTCTTCTGCAGCTCGGCGGTGATCCCCGGCGGGATGTGGCACTCGACGCAGGGGACGTCGTTGTGCGTCGAGGTCTTCCACGATTCATAGTAGGGCTTCATGATATGGCACGTCCCGCAGAAGCCCGGCTGAGAGCTAACCTGCATCCCCACAAAGGCCGTAGCAAGCCCCACGGGCACGAAGATCAACATGACTTGCAGCGATCTCAGTCCCCAGGCCCTCATAGGCGCTCACCCCGCCGCTCTCGCAACGCCAGATAGATTACTATTATGAGTAAGAGTAAGAAGACCCACACGAGCGTCAGCCCCAGGAGTCGGATCGCCATAACCCCTTGCAAACTATGAAGGCTGCTGCGCACGTCGTCGGCGATGGACTTGGCGCGGCGCGTCAGCTCTTCCACCTGCGGGATATCGAGCGAATGCTGCACCGGCAACGCTTGCAGGAAGTACGAGCGGGCTTCGATCAAGCGTGAGCGATAGGCCGAGACGTCTACCGCCCGCTGCTGCGCTTGCTCCAGCAGATGCGTCGCTTCTCGCAAAGATTCTTCAGCCGTTAGGAGGAGCGTCTTGATCTTTTGACCCACAAGGTGTTCTGGGGAATCTGCACTGTGACAGCTTGTGCATACTCTATCGAAGAGCTTTCTGTCCGTCGGCTCGATGGTGTGGCTACCGTGACAGCTGGCGCACTCTGAGATGTTCTGCGCGTCCATAGGCTTTTTGTGAGGACTGGATTCAAAATGGGTGCGCTCAGCAATGTGACACATCCCACAGACTTTTGAGACGTTTTCGACTCCTGGGGGCGCGGCCCCGTGCGCGCCATGACATGTCGCGCACGTTGGAGCTTTCGTATTCCCTTTGGCGAGAGCTGCGCTATGCACACCCTGATCGCGCTGCGTGTGGCAACGCGCGCAGGTGCTGGGGATATTATCAGAGTGCACGGTGCTGCGTGGCTCCCACGCCGGAAGGATTCTGTGCGCCGTATGACAGTCCGTGCACACCGCCACGCGCGTATCTCCCCGGGCGAGCAGCTTCCCGTGATGGGATGTTTGATATTCGGTGTACTGATCGGTGCGCAGCCCGTAGGGCTTCATCTTCACGGGATCGCTGTGGCACGACGCGCAGAGTTCGGTGATCTCCGCACGCTGGGGCGTGCCGCGAAAGAACGCCTCCAGCGCGTGGGTGGCCCTGGGATCGAGTGTAGTGGGGTCGCCGCCGTGGCACGCGACACACGTCACGTTGGACGTCGCGTGGATGCTCTCGAGATAATCAACTTTGATCTCGCTGTGGCAGATCAAGCACGAGTTCTGCTCTTGAGCCCCTCCAGTGAGCTCTGCCAGAGCGAGCACGAGTATCAGTATGCCCAGCAAACGCGCACCCATAGCTTCACCAGCGCCACCCATAGGCTGCCAACAGAGCCACCGCAGCGATGCCGAGCATTCCCAGCCCCCACGCGACCCAGCTGTTGCGCCCCAGCCACGGCGCCCCAAAGAGCACAAGCACCCCGACGCTCGCCAGGGCGACTCCCGCAGCTTTGGGAACGAGCTTCAGCAAACCATAAGCTGGCAGAAAGTACCACGGGGGCTTGACGCTCTGATAGGTGAGCGGATCTGCTCGATTGCCCAACTCTACGGGGAAGATCACGGCAAGCGTGAGCACGATCCCAAAGCTCAGCACGACGAAGATCAGCCCGCGCAATACGACGTCGCTGTACGTTTGCGTTGACTGCTGTTTTTGAGCTTCAGTTCTCTGAAAGATTCCCTGACGGTTTACTAAATACAGATGGATCATGACAAGACCGATAGCCACCCAGGGCAGCAACCCCACGTGGAAGACGTAGAAGCGCAAGAGCGCGTTGGCATCGAGCTCGGTGCTGCCCCACAAGAAATAGAGAATTGCTCGGCCTACGATGGGGATCTCCGCGAGGACGCGCCGCACGGCATCCGTGCCCCAGAACGCCCTTTGGTCCCAGACTAACAGCCTCCCCGTGAACGCGAACGCCCCGACAACTAAGAAGAGCAACACCCCGATGACCCAGTTCAGCTCGCGCTCCCGATATGCCTCTGCAAAGTAGACCCGTATCAGATGAGCTAATACGAGCAGTATCAAGAGCTGCGCCCCCCAGCGGTGAATCCCGTGGATCAGCCAGCCCAGTTGCACGTCATTGATGATATAGAAGACGCTCTCGTAGGCCTCGTCGGCCGAGGGGCGATAGTAGACCATCAGCAAGATCCCCGTTGTGATCTCTAGAAAGAGCAAAAAGAGCGTCAGCCCGCCAAGGATCTGCCAGAAGCCCACCGAAGGAGGAGCTATCTGGCGCAACTCCGCACTGAACAGCTCACGCACCCGGGCAAACGCGCTCATCATCCCTCCCCAGGGCCGATATAGACTTCGTCTCGGACGACGGAGACGCGAAAGCGTTTCAACGGGCGACGCGGAAGACCCGATAGGACGTTGCCGTTGGTGTCAAAGAGCCCCGCATGACAGGGACAGCTCAGCACCAGGCGCTTCTCATCCCAATGGACGATACAGCCCTGATGGGTGCAGATCGCGGAGAAGGCGCTCCATCCCCCCTTGAGGTGCAAGACCCAGACGGGTTCTCCATCGAAGAGCACTTGTTTGCCCTTGCCGAGGGGGATCTCCTCGGCGCGGGCGACGCGCATCCGGCGCCGCGCCGGATTGAAGACCCTCCGCTCTGGTGGGAAGAGATAGGCCATCATGGCTCCTATCGCTCCCACGGCGCTGACGAGGAGAGCGCCCCCAAGGAGCTTGCCCAAAAAAGTCCGACGTTCATGCTTTTCGGTCATGGCGCCTTATTCTAGTCGGTCTCTCGCAGGGCAAGCTATGACGGAGAGCAACTATCGAGATGATCTCCATCAAATCGCACTGAGGCATAAAAAGATGACGAAGCGCATCTCTCATGCCGTTATATATCATAGTCCGTTTCGGCGCAGACAAGCTATACTCATAAGCAAGGGAGAAGCGCATATGGCTATCCCTGAGAATCGAACGCGCCGATGTATGCTCTTTGAGAACCTGAGCGAGCAAGCGCTTGGGGAACTGCAAAAGCACATGCGAAGGATCACCTATGGGCCAGGGGACTTGATCTTTCAGGAGGGCGGCCCTTCGGCAGGGTTCTATGTAGTGATCAGTGGGCTGGTGCAGTACGGGAAGCGTTCGGGGCGGCGTGGCCGACGGCGCATTCTGAAGCTCTTAGGGCCGGGGGATTGCTTCGGAGAAGAGATGCTCTTTCAGCCTGAAGTCTGCGCCTGCCCTGGGTACGCCCGCGCCATCACCGAGACGGAAGTCGCATTCATCGAGCGCGGCGTTTTTATGGATTTTCTGAAGCTTTACCCCGACGTGGCCCACAAGCTGTGTGAGTATCTGACGCGGCAGTTGAGAATCTTCGAGTGCAAGCTGGTCGAGCTGGCCTATGAGCCCGTGGAGCAGAACCTCTTGCGGCTCCTGCTTATTCTCATAGACCGTTTTGGGAAGCGCACCAGGGAGGGCATCGCGCTGGAGATGCCGCTGACCCGTCAAGAGCTCGCGGAGCTTCTTGGCGTTCACTTAGATACAGTGATTCACGAGTTGAGCAAGCTGCGCGAGCAGGGCGTGATTGCTCTGAGCGACCACAAGATTGTCATCAGAGACCCGGAGCGATTGCGAGAGTTAGCCCAACCCCAGACGACTTGTTTGGACGAGAAGCTCTTTTAAGAAAGAAAAAGAAGGAGGCCCGATATGCGTACCTACAGATGGGTATGGGTCATCGCCGTAGGAGCGGTGCTCGTTGGTGGTGTGGCGCTCTGGACGAGCCAAGGCGTTCTGCAGCCGGAGCAAGAGCGAGATCTCTGCATAGACTGTCATAAAGAGATAACGCCCCAGCTTGTGAAGGACTTTCAGCAGAGCAAGAAGTACGCTATGGGTATCCGCTGTGAGGCGTGCCATAGTGGGGAGCACACGAACGCCGAGGACGTTGCGGAAGTCCAGATCCCTACGCCGGAGACCTGTGGCGGCTGCCATCCGGATCGTGTGGAACAGTTTAAGGTAGGCAAGCACGCATTCGCCTGGGCTGCGATGAACGCCATGCCCACGACACACATGCAGCCCATGGAGCTGATGGAGGGCAAGAAGGGCTGCGGCGGCTGCCATAAGATCGGGCTGAAGACCGAAGACGAGATCAAAGCGATGCGCACTGCTGGGGAGATTCACGGCGTGGCATCGTGCGACTCGTGCCATACGCGACATTCTTTCTCCATTGAGGAAGCGCGCCAGCCCGAAGCCTGCGCCACGTGTCACATGGGCTTTGATCATCCCCATTGGGAGATGTGGAGTACTTCCAAGCACGGGGTGAGATTTGCCCTCAAGCGCCAAGGCGTGCTTTCCCCTGACGCTGCTGCTCCCAGCTGCCAGACGTGCCACATGCCCGACGGCAACCATGAGGTGCGCACGGCGTGGGGGTTCTTAGCCGTTCGGCTCCCGCTGCCCGACGACAAACAATGGGCCGAAGATCGCATGACGATTCTCAAAGCCTTGGGTGTGCTCGACCCTGAGGGCAATCCGACCTCACGGCTCGACGTCGTCAAGGCTGCTGACGTGGCGCGACTCACTCAAGAGGCATGGCAAGCCGAGCGCGACAAGATGCTCGCCGTCTGCTCGCAGTGCCATGCGAAGGCCTTCGCCCAAGCTGAGTTGGAGAAGGGCGATAGAATTATTAGAGAGGCCGACCATCTCTTGGCCGAGGGCATTCGCATCGTCGCCAAGCTCTACGAAGACGGGCTGCTGAAGAAGCCGGAGCATTTCACATATAATTACCCAGATCTGCTCGCGTTCTACGAAGTGAGCCACCCCATCGAGCAAGCGCTCTTCAAGATGTTCTTAGAGTATAGAATGCGCACGTTCCAGGGCGCGTTCCACGCCAATCCCGATTATGCGTTCTGGTACGGCTGGGCAGAGATGAAGGCCGCACTCACTGAGATCAAGACGTGGGATAAAGAGCTGCGTCGATAGATAGAAGTAGCTTCCGCGAGGGGGGCGGCGCACTTACTTGTTGCGTTCGCCCCTCGCTTGCGTAATCCCCGTTACATACTCTTTTCTAATCTTGCTGTACAATATCCTCAATCGCGGAGGTTGGTCTTGTATCTAAAAGTGAGGTGACAGTTCTCATGCGGAATCCTGCCCGTATTCTTGGGCTTTTGTTCGTCGTGGCCCTGGGAGGGACGTGGGCGATATCCCCAGCTCTTCAGGTCGCCGGAACCAGCTCGGTCATCTTCGTGGACTGCACCCTGCCCGTAGAAACTCCTGGGAACTTTAAGACCCTCACGGCAGCTTTGCAGTGGGCCCGGGAGAGCCGCCAGAAGCCCCGCTCGGAATTCGGCGTGATCATCGTGGCCCCGTGCACGTATCAAGAGAGCTTGACAGGGGAGAACGCGATTGATGTCAAAGGGCTGCAATGGATCTCTCGCGCCGGACGCGATAAGACGAAAATTCTCGGGGCTGTGGAGATCATCGCTAAGAATGTGCTCTTTGTGGGGTTCGATGTGGACGCCAGTGGGGCGGAGAACGCCCTTGCGGTCAAGGATGACTTCGTTGCGGTCTCCAACAGCAAGTTTCACAATGCTGCTCTTTCCGGCGTTCTCATCAGGGGGGCTGAAGGGGTCATCCTTCTGAGAAATGAGATCTTCAATAATGGCGGCGAGGGCGTCAAGCTCGAAGAATCCGCCAACGCCCGGCTCGAAGAGAACAAGATCGCTAGTAACGGCAGCATCGGGATCTTTGTCGGGGAATCTTCCGACCGCGCCGTCATCAGCCGCAATCAGATCCTCTTAAATAGAGGGGAAGGGGTCTTCGTCACGGACAACGACGGCGTCGAGATCTCCAATAACGAGCTCACCAACAATGCCATGGACGGCATCAAACTAGAGAGGGCCAACGGCGCGGTGATCCTCAAAAATCAGATCCTCTCAAGTGGCGTCTACGGCATCACCCTCCAAGCCTCGGACAACAATGAGATCCGTGAGAACCAGCTCTCCAACAACAGCGCCGGGGGGGTAGCGATCAAAGAAGGGGAGCGCTCCTCCAAGCGCAACACCATCCAAGGGAATACCATAGCGAACAACGCTCGCGCTGGAGCCGAGGGGGTTCTGCTGATCGGAGATGTGAGCGGGAACGTCTTCCTGAAGAACTCTATTGTGAATAACGGCATCGGGGTGAAGCTCGCCGCCGGAGACTCGGGCCGCGCCCCCAGCAACAACACCTTCCAGGAGAACTCGATCAAAGAGAACCAAGAGGACGGGATCTCCATCCAGCAGAGCGATGGGCGCAACACCTTCCGATCGAATGAGATCTCCGGCAACAACGGAGCGGGCATAGCCCTTCTGGAAGGGGCTCGCAACGACACGTTCGTCAACAACGTCGTCAAGGACAATGGCAAGCACGGGGTGAGCATCGCGGGGGCCTCGCGGCACATCTTCAGAGAGAATCAAATTCTCTCCAACGGCGAGGCCGGGGTGCTGGCCGACGGCTCTCGGAGCATCTTCATTCAGCTCAACGAGATCCGTCAGAACGAGCGCGAAGGGGTCAAGCTCGTTGGGACGACGAAGATCCAGCTCATCGCCAATACGATCGAGTCCAACGGCTGGATCGGGCTGGCATCTCAAGGGGGGAGTGATCTCTCCGTGCGACAGAATACGATCGCTGCCAACTACGGGGCCGGGGTCTTCCTCACGGAGACGAGCGCCGTCAGCTTCGATCACAATAAAGTTCAACAGAATACTCAAGGGGGCGTAGATCTGGGGGCGGCCACGAGCGAGATTGATATAGAATTCAACGATATTGTTGGCAATACACAGTTTGGACTACGTCTGGCGGGTGGGCTTGAGGAGACGACCATTCGAGCCGACCGCAACTGGTGGGGCGACCCCACTGGGCCGTCGGGGGCCTTTGAAGGGCGCGGCAATCCCGTCATCGGGATTCGTCTCAACCGAGACTGCACGGTGGGCGAGATAGGGCGCAGCCCTTGCCCCATTATCTTCCCGTGGCTGCCTGCCCCCACGGCGGAGCTTGTCGAGAATTCTATCACGGGGTGGATCTTCCGGAAGTTTGGCACCGGAAGGGCGGAGTTCGATGCGACCAACACCGCGGGCGTCTTCTTGCGATTCTATAATATCGAGGCGAACTCCGACAGCGCGGTGATCGTGGCCCGCTATCGCAACGGGTTCCCGCAGCAGCGGACTCTCTTAGAAAACCCAGTGAAGATCGTGAGCATCCTCGCCAGCGGCATGAGGGCAGGGATCGCGCAGATCGAGGTTGAGTATACCGACGCAGAGATTAAGGGCATAGACGAGAGCAAGCTCTGCTTGCTCTACTTCGATCTGAGCGCAGGGGGATGGAAGCGCTTGGACTGCTTTGTCAAGGCCCAAGCGAACATCGTGACCGCGGAGGTCCCTGTGGCGCTCCTCAACACCGCTCCGCCGATTGCCTTGGCCACAGGGTCAGTAAAATAAAAAAAAGTCTTAGAGGGAGGAACGAGGCATGAGCTCGTGCATGGAGGAACTGAGCACGCTCGTCCGGACGGAGGCGCCGGCGACAGCCCTGAGATTTCTCGACCTGATGATCGGAGGCTTTGAGGCAGAAGAGCTTGAGCTGATCGTGCCGCGTCCTGGGCCCAAGACTCAGGTCTTCGTCTTTGTGCGGGATGGGGGAAGCTGGACGGAGGTGGAGGGCTGCGTTCAGGAGGATGAGGGACAGCTGCGGCTCAAGCTGCCAGCAGGGCCGCTGCGGCATATTGTGATAGCGTTTGTACCATAAAGTATGACTGGCCCTCACCCCCGGCCCCTCTCCCGTGGGTGAGCCACGGGAGAGGGGAGGCCCGCCAGGGCCAGGCTTTGCCTGGACCGTACATCTTCGCCGGCCAATGGCCGGCGAAGGCGTACAGTCCAGACGAAGTCTGGTATAATTATCGTATGTTCGCGCTGAAGAATCTCATTCTTGCTCTGGCGACGGTGTTGGACTGGGCGATCATGATCTACATTTGGATTGTGATCATTCGCGCGCTGATCAGCTGGGTAGAGCCCAACCCGTACAATCCCATCGTGCGGTTCTTGCATGGGGTGACGGAGCCGCTGTTGGCACCAATTCGGTATTATCTCTTAAGAAGCATTGTGAGAAGCCCTTTGGGGATTGATGTGTCGCCGGTGATATTGATATTACTGCTCATGCTCGTTCGGGCATTTTCGATCCCCACGCTGATGGAGTTGGCGCTGCGATTGCAGTGATATGGGTCGCCCCGAGGAGTTCATGCGACGAGCGCTGGAGCTGGCCGAGCGCGGCGCCGGCTGGACCAGCCCCAACCCCATGGTCGGGGCCGTCGTCGTCAAGAAGAATATAATTCTCGGCGAGGGGTGGCACGAAGAGTTCGGCGGCCCTCATGCGGAGTTCTTAGCGTTACACCGAGCAGGAGCGCTCGCCCACGGCGCCGATCTCTACGTCACTCTTGAGCCGTGTGTGGCAGCTCCTGGCAAGCACAACCCTCCCTGCGCCGACGAGATCATCCGTGCGGGGATTCAGAGAGTCTTCATAGCCCTGCGTGACCCCGACCCCAGAGTGAACGGCCGGGGCATCGCGCGCTTACAAGAAGCGGGCCTCGAAGTCATCGAGGGGCTCTTAGAGAGAGAAGCCCGCAAGCTCAACGAGATCTATCTGAAATTTAAGACCGCGGGACTGCCCTTTGTGACGCTCAAGATGGCCATGACCGCCGACGGCAAGATCGCCACTCGCACCGGCGACTCCCGCTGGATCTCTTCTGAAAGATCGCTGAGATTGGCCCACGAGCTGCGCCATCGCCATCGCGCGATTCTTGTGGGCATCGGCACGGTGCTCGCCGATGACCCCCAGCTCACGGTGCGCCGGGAGGAGCGCTCCCGCCAGCCCATACGAATAATTCTCGACTCCCACGGGCGAGTTCCCGTGGACGCTGCGATCGTGCGCTCCGCGGGGGAGATTCGCACGATCATTGCGACGACGGACGCCATGCCCCCAGAAAGAGAGCAAGCCCTCCGACAGGCTCACGTGGAGGTCTGGCGGCTGCCCGCGGCCGCCGACGGCCGGGTCGCCTTAGCTTCTCTCATCCAGAAGCTCGCTCACGAGCAGATCGACAGCCTCTTGATCGAAGGGGGCTCAGAGGTTGCCTGGAGCTTCTTGCGCGAGAAGCTTATAGATAAAATTCTCTTGGTGATCGCGCCCAAGATCGTTGGGGGGCGGGCGGCCCCAAGCCCCGTAGGCGGGCTGGGGGTGGAACGCCTGAGCGAGGCCATCCCCCTCAAGGACGTCACGGTCTCATATCTCGATGGCGATATTCTCTATGAAGCCTATGTGGACAAAGAAAGCACCCCATCTCCATAAGTTCTCCACAATCCCTCACTATCCTTGCATGCAGTGCTGAAGAGCCCTATAATTGCTAGGCCCTCACCCCGCCCCTGCGGGCGCCCCTCTCCCGTGGGTGAGCCACGGGAGAGGGGCTGGGGGTGAGGGCCTCAAGGGAGGTTGAACCTCTATGAAGCGAGCGATCTGGATTGTCAGTCTGATAGCTATAGCGTTCCTTGTGGGAGTGGCTGTGGATTGGGCGTGGCATCGCCAGTCGGTGCCGCAGCCGCCGTCGGTGACGGAGCGCCTGCAGCCCCTGCCTCCGGCGCCTATCACGTTGGCCCAAGCGACGGAGACGCCCAGTACCGATCTCTTCTCTCAGTTGACCAAGGAGCAGATCGAGCAGTTGATCGTCGCCGCGGGGCAGAACGCCATCAAGAATGCGATCAAGCGGGCGGGCCCGGCCGTAGTGCAGCTGGAGGTCATCAAGAAGAGCGCGTTCCGCAGCCCGTTTGAAGACTTCTTCAACGACCCCTTCTGGCGACGGTTCTTCGGCGACCCGTTCGACCCGCATCGCGGGATCGAGCGCTCGCTGGGCAGCGGGTTCATCACGGAGTTCTCGGGCCAGAAGATCATCATCACCAACAATCACGTCGTCGAAAATGCCACAAGCATTCGCGTTACTCTCCCTGATGGGCGCACGTTCGAGGGGGAGCTCGTTGGGGGAGATGCGTTTCTTGATGTCGCGGTCGTCCGCCCCAAGGGGATCAATGTCGCTGAGCTGCCCACGGTCGAGCTTGGGGACTCCGATAAGATCGAGATTGGCGACTGGGCTATAGCGATTGGGAATCCCTTGGGCTTTCAGCACACGGTCACCGCGGGGATCATCAGCGCGCTCCATCGGGACTTCCCCAAGCCCGACGGCTCAGGGCGATTCCAAAATATGATCCAAACCGATGCGGCGATCAACCCCGGCAACTCCGGTGGCCCCTTGCTCGACGCCCTGGGGCGGGTCATCGGGATCAATACAGCGATTGCTGTCAACGCCGAGGGGATCAACTTTGCGATCCCCATCAATGCGGCGTTGCGGGTGCTGCCCAGCCTGCTCGCTTCGGGCAAGGTGACAAGAGCCTGGCTTGGGGTAGTCATCCAGGAGCTGACCGACGAGATCGCCGCCCAATTTGGGGTCGAGCCCTACTCGGGAGTCCTGATCGCCGATGTCCGACCCGATGGCCCTTCGTATGGGATCTTGCAGCGGGGCGATATCGTGCTCAGTGTTGACGGCAAGCCCGTCAAGAGGGTCTTTGAGCTGCAGCAAGAGATCATGTACCGTCCGGTGGGCTCAAAAGTTCAATTAGAGATTCTCCGCAACGGAGCGCGCCAGACGGTCGAGGTGACTCTTGGGGAGCGCCCCAGCGAGCAGGCTCTTCTGGGCACTGCACCAAGTGTTCCCGCTCAGCCCATCCCGCAGGGGCAGGGCGTCGAAAAGTTCGGGCTGAAGGTGCAAGCGCTCACCCCACAGATCGCGCGGCAGCTCAATCTCCCTGCAGACGCTCAAGGGGTTGTGATCGAGTCGGTGGAGCCGGGGAGCCGGGCGTTTTGGGCCGGGCTGCAAGTGGGAGATCTGATTATCGAGATCAATCGTCAGCCCGTCAAGAGTTTGGACGATTGGAACAAGCT
>Ga0197143_1002533_pt1 | contig 13311 bp, 14 predicted proteins | sample GBS70_MetaG_FD_148603 | JGI IMG/M metagenome (GOLD analysis project Ga0197143, IMG submission 148603) | Sediment microbial communities from Great Boiling Springs, Gerlach, Nevada, United States - GBS 70_MetaG | ecosystem: Environmental > Aquatic > Thermal springs > Hot (42-90C) > Sediment...
GCGAGCCTTTTATATTGAGGATTCCTAAGAAGAAAGGCCGGGTGAAAGGTAGGTAAAACCCTTATACCCTTCCATTCCTTAAAGACCCCTCTCTGGAAAGTTATCTTTTCTTGGGTTCCAAGTAGCGTCTGAGTCGCAAAAGTCCCCAAGGTGCAGATCAGTTTTGGCTTTATGATTTCCATCTGTCTTTCCAAAAAGGGCCAGCAGGCTTTTATCTCTTCAGGTCGGGGATTGCGATTACCCGGTGGTCTGCATTTTAATACGTTGGTTATGTAAACTTCTCCTCTTTCCAAGCCCATGGCTTTTATGATTTTGGTGAGCAATTCCCCCGCTTTTCCTACAAAAGGCCTTCCTTGTTCGTCTTCTTCGGCCCCTGGGGCCTCTCCTATAAAGAGCAAGATAGAGTGTGGATTTCCCTCTCCCAAGACGGGATTTTTCCTTGTTTTATAAAGCGGGCAGGCTTTGCATTGGAGTATCTCCAGTCTGAGATTTTCCAATTCCCTTTCCCGGTCATCGGAGTTTTTCCTTTGAAGGGGAATGAATTGGAAGCCGAGGAGTTGTAAATGTTTGAGAAAAGCCGAGATGGGTTTTTCCCCTTTCATCCTTTAGAATGTTAAAACTTATACACTGAAGATTTTCAAGCTTGAGTTTTTGAAAGAAGGCGTGTTATCTTCACTCAAATAAAAATCGTTGAAAAGGGAAGTTTAAAAGTTATATTATGGGATATGAAACTGAAAAAAAACCTTCCTGATCCCATAAAAAGGAGGGAGATCCTTTATGGTAAAGATACGCCTCGTGAGGTTTTGATCCATTACGGTGACCTCTATTATGAGGTGGGGCGTTTGAATGACGCCGTTGAGTTTTATGGAATGGCCCGTCACAGGGAGGCTTTGCTAAAACTTCGAGATTTGGCTTTGGAAGAGGGCGATTTTTTCCTGTTTCAGCAAGCGACCGAGTTTTTAGGAGAAAGTGTCACCAATAACACTTGGAGGATTTTGGGCCAAAATGCCATTAACAAGGGAAGGCTTTCCTTCGCCTGGAGGGCTTTTTCCCAAGCTGAGGATATTGAGGCCCTTAAGGAGTTAGAAAAAATGATGAAAGAGGAGGAAAAAAGGTGAGCGAAGTAAATAGGGAAGAACTTCGCCAAATGCTACTTTCATTACGAGAAGAAGTTTTAAAGAAGATCGAAGAGGAGGTGGGGGCCAAATTAAAAGAAGACCCCAGATTTACCACCCTATCTACTATGGATGTGGGGGATCTCTCACAGTTTGATTTGGATTCGGATATAAACTACAGCCTATTGCAAGGGCAGTTGGAGCGCTTGAAGAGCATAGAAGAGGCTTTGAGGAAGTTGGAAGAAGGAACTTATGGGTACTGCGAGGAGTGTGGAGAACCCATCCCTACAAAGCGTCTTAAGGTATTGCCCTTTGCCAGGTGTTGTGTTCGTTGCCAAGAAAAAATGGAGAGGTTGAGCAAGCAGAAGATGAAACTCTTATACAGGTTTGAGGACTTGGAAGAGGAAGAGGAGGAATTTTCTTGAAAACTCCCCAAGAGATGATTATGAACAAAAGTAGATTAAGCTCATTTCTACAAAAAACTCTAAAGAAAGGAGGTAGAGAAGATGAAGGTGGTACCACTTCAGGATAGGGTTTTGATAGAAAGAATTGAACCCGCCGAGGAAAAATCTCCTGGAGGTATTATTATCCCCGATACCGCTAAGGAAAAGCCCATGGAGGGTAAGGTAATAGCGGTTGGTAAGGGAAGGGTAAAGGAGGATGGTACGGTAATCCCCTTGGATGTGAAAGTGGGCGATAAGGTCATATTCAGCAAATATGCTGGCACCGAAATTAAAATTGACGGTAAAGAATACTTGATTATGCGCGAAGACGACATCCTTGGGATAATAGTTGAAGAATAAAAACTCAGATAAGGAGGTAAGCGATGGCGGCCAAAGACATTAAGTTTGACGTTGAAGCGAGGGAGAAGATCTTAAGAGGTGTCAGTATCCTTGCTAAAGCCGTAAAGGTAACCCTTGGCCCAAGAGGTAGAAACGTAATAATCGAAAAAAGTTGGGGTTCTCCCACTGTGACAAAAGATGGTGTTACAGTGGCTAAAGAGATCGAATTAGAAGACAAATTTGAAAACCTCGGGGCCCAAATGGTCAAAGAGGTGGCTTCTAAGACCTCCGACACTGCTGGTGATGGGACGACTACAGCAACGGTTTTGGCTGAGGCCATTTACAAAGAGGGTCTAAAAGTAGTAGCTGCAGGGGCTAATCCTATGGATGTTAAGCGTGGAATAGACAAGGCCGTTGAGGTGGTGGTCAATGAGCTCAAGAAGATGAGTAAAGAGGTAAAGGATCGTAAAGAAATAGCTCAAGTTGCTACCATTTCGGCCAATAATGATCCGAGCATAGGCGAGATCATAGCCGAAGCCATGTCCAAGGTTGGGAAAGAGGGCGTTATAACCGTTGAAGAAGCCAAGAGTATGGAAACCACACTGGAAGTGGTGGAAGGGATGCAATTTGACAGGGGGTATCTCTCACCCTATTTCATTACAGATCCCGAGAAAATGGTATGTGAATTGGAGGATTGTTATGTCCTTTGCTATGAGAAGAAGATCTCCAGCATGAAAGATCTCCTTCCCGTTCTTGAACAGGTGGCAAGAAGCGGGAGACCCATTTTGATCATTGCCGAGGACGTGGAAGGGGAGGCACTGGCTACTTTGGTGGTAAACAAGATAAGGGGGACCTTGAAATGTGCTGCCGTCAAGGCTCCTGGTTTTGGTGAAAGAAGAAAGGCCATGTTAGAGGATATTGCCATCTTAACCGGTGGCCGTTTCATCTCGGAGGATCTGGGCATTAAGCTTGAGAACGTTAGGCTTGAAGACCTTGGGATGGCTAAAAAGGTAATCATCGACAAGGACAACACCACCATAGTAGAAGGTGCTGGTAAGAAAGAGGCCATTGAGGCAAGGGTCAAACAAATTAGGACCCAGATCGAAGAGACCACTTCCGATTATGACCGGGAGAAGCTTCAAGAGAGGCTTGCTAAGCTTGTGGGTGGTGTAGCGGTTATAAGGGTTGGAGCGGCTACCGAAGCCGAGATGAAGGAGAAAAAGGCCAGGGTTGAGGACGCTTTAAATGCTACCCGGGCTGCCGTAGAAGAAGGGATTGTCCCCGGTGGTGGTGTAGCGCTTCTGAGGTGCCGGAAAGCCTTGGAAGAGCTCAAATTAGAGGATGATCAAGCCATAGGTGTGGAGATCGTCAAGAAGGCGTTAGAAGAGCCTCTTAAACAGATTGCCGAAAACGCTGGTAAAGAGGGAGCGGTCATTGTGGAGAAGGTTAAGTCCGCGGATAACCCCAACTTTGGTTTCGACGCTCAGAAAGAGGAGTTCTGCGATATGATAGAACGAGGGATCATAGATCCCACCAAAGTGGTGAGGCTCGCCCTGCAAAACGCCGCAAGCGTTGCTTCACTCCTTATAACCACTGAGGCCCTGGTAGCCGAAAAGCCCAAGAAGGAAAAGCTCCCTACCTCTACTCCCGGGATGGAAGAATTCTAGATTGAAGTAAGAAAACTACAGGGGGGCATTGCCCCCCTTTTTTATTTTCGACTTAAGGCGACAAAAATTACATAAACTTCCGGTGGTGAGATATCCGCATTGTACGCAGGAAGAAAGTTGAGGCGTGTCCTTTTTAAAAACATCTTTTATTTTCAAAAAGTTCAAATAAAACCTAAGCTTTGAGCCCGGTGATTGTTCTTCTAATTGGTTTAGAAGACCCTTATAAAAGATAGAGGTTGCGCCTTGACTAAAGGGACACTCCTCCAAAATGTAATCTATGCCTGAACTTATGGCATAAGCAGCCATCTCCCTTTCCGAACATAACACCAAGGGCTTTATCCGAGGGGAAAATCCTTCTCTCCCTTCGAGCTTCGGTTCTTGTCTTGACAGATATCCCTCTTTCCAATCCAGAACGTTTCCAAGCAAGGCGGCCGCCTCATCGTCAAGGTTATGCCCCGTAGCCAAAACCCAACCTCCCTCATAGGCCACCTTGTTCATCAAATAGCGCTTTATCATCCCACATAAAGAGCAAGGAGGACGTTTGTCCATTTTGGAAAGTTCTGGGATGCCTAATCCTTCGAAATGGTCTTTTACGCATTCGATGTGAAGTTCTAACCCCCTTTCTGCGGCGAATTTTAAGGCCTTTTCCTCCGAGCGGTCCGAATAGCCATTTATGCCTAAGTTTATATAAAAGCCCTTGGTCTTTATACCGAGCTTATTCAATATCTCCCAAAGGCTCAAACTGTCCTTTCCCCCGGAGACAGCTACCAAAACCTTATCGTTTTCCTTTAAAAGCTCGAACTTATTGATGGTTCTTTTTACCCTTCTTAGGGTGAACTCTTTAAGGCACTTATCACATAAGTTTAAGTTATAAGCCTTCAATCTTATGAGGGCCTTTTCTCCGCACATTTTGCATCGCATTTTTATCCCCCAGAAATAACAGGAATGACCCTTATTTCTCCTTCGGTTATCTCCTCGTCCAAGGGGAAAAGCCTTCCATCCTTTACTAGGAGTACCTCTTCTTCCTTAAGGCCTAATTTTTTAAGGATTTGATAACCCGTGAGTTTCCCTTCAAATTGAATCTTTTTTTCTCCCTGAACCACAAGGATCATATTCCAATTATCCTTTTCGATTCTTCTCTGATCAAGAAGATGTTGACACATTTTGGTTCCTTCAAGTAGGTTTTATTTAAAACATGAAGGCCATGGTCCTCGAGAAGTTGGTTCCTTCACTCGAAGAGGGGCATTACCCCCTCAAACTTAAGGATCTGCCAATTCCTAAGCCAGGTCCCAAGGATGTCCTTCTTGAGGTATCCGTTTGTGGGATTTGTCGGACAGAACTTGATGAAATAGAAGGGCGATGCCCACCTCGCTTGCCCATCATTTTGGGTCATCAGGTAATTGGGAAAGTAGTTGAGCTTGGTCCGGAGGTTTCTCAATTAAAAATAGGTGACCGGGTGGGGGTAGGTTGGATCTATTCATCCTGTGGAAAGTGTGTTTACTGTAAGAGGGGGGAAGAGAATTTGTGTGAGGATTTCAAAGGCACCGGTTGTGATGCCGATGGAGGTTACGCCGAGTATATGATGGTAAAGGAGGATTTCGCTCATCCGATTCCCGAAACTTTTGAGGATGAAGAAGCCGCTCCTCTTCTATGTGCTGGTTCTATTGGTTATAGGGCTCTTAAGCTTACGGGCATGAGGGATGAGGAAACTCTTGGACTTTTCGGATTTGGTGCTTCTTCTCATATCGTTTACCAGGTAGTCAGGTTTCTTTTTCCAAACTCCAAGATCTTCGTCTTTACCCGCAGAAAAGGCGATAAACCCGCCTTTTTGGCCCAAAAACTCGGAGCCGATTGGGTAGGAGAGACAGGGGAAAATCCACCCGAAAAATTGGATCGCGCCATAGATACCACACCTTCCGGTGCGGTAATAGGGGAGGCTTTAAGGGTACTAAAAGGAGGCGGGAGATTAGTGATAAACGCCATAAGGAAAGAAACCCCTGTTGAAAAGCTCGATTATTCGGAGCATCTGTGGTTGGAAAAGGAGATAAAGAGCGTGGCCAATATAACCCGAAATGACATAAGGGAGTTTCTCCAGATCGCCTCTTGTATCCCCATTAAACCTCAGGTCAAGATCTTCCGACTCGAGGAAGCCAACGAAGCCCTTTTGGCCCTTAAAAAGGGAGCCTATGAAGGTGCGGGTGTTTTGAAGATAAGATGAAGGAGGAAGAGAATGGAACGGACATTGGTAATTGTGAAGCCCGACGGAGTAAAGAAAAACCTAATAGGGGAGGTCATAAAACGTTTTGAACAAGAGGGATTAAGGGTGATAGGCTTAAAAATGTTAAAACTTTCTAAAGAACAGGCCCAGGGGTTTTATCAAGTTCATAAGGACAAGCCCTTTTTCGATTCCTTAACCGATTTCATGTCAAGTGGCCCCATAGTGGTGATGGTGCTTGAAGGGGAAAGGGTCATCGAAAGGGTAAGGGAGATAATGGGAACAACCGATCCCAAGAAGGCTGCTCCAGGGACCATAAGGGCTCAATACGCTGACAACATCCAAGAGAATATAGTCCATGGCTCGGATTCCCCAGAAAGCGCTGCGTATGAAATCCCCTATTTCTTCGGTTCTATAGAACTTTTCGCTTAAATTGGGCTAACAAGAACTTAGCTTCAGTTGACAAAAATAAAGGGTTTGGGATAATTATTGTGAAAATTGTAACTTTTATAAATTTGAGGAGGTGAGGTATGGAGATAAAGAAAATAGGGATTGTAGGCGCTGGGGTGATGGGGAGCGGTATCGCTCAGGTGTGTGCTCAAGCCGGTTTTGAAGTGATAATGAGGGATCTCACTGATGAACTCGTTCAGAAGGGGTTAAAGAACATCGAGAACTTTTTAAACGAAGGTATAAAGAGAGGGAAGGTTACAGAGGAACAAAAACAGCAGACGCTTTCTAGGATTAAAGGCACCACTAAGCTTGAGGACTTGAAGGATGTGGATTTCGTAATTGAGGCAGCGGTGGAGATTATGGATATTAAAAAGCAGATTTTTCAGGAACTTGATAAGCTAGTAAGGCCTGAAGTCATCCTTTCTACCAATACTTCCTCTTTAAGCATTACCGAAATCGCCCAAAGCACCAAGAGACCCGATAAGGTGGTGGGTATGCACTTTTTCAACCCAGCTCAGCTTATGAGGCTTGTGGAGATCGTGAGAGGGCTTGATACAAGTGATGAGACCGTTAAGGTGTGTTATGAACTTTCTGAGAAGCTTGGTAAGATCCCCGTTGTAGTGAATAAGGATGTGCCTGGTTTTATAGTGAATCGAATAATGATGATTCAATTTATGGAAGCTATAAGGCTTTATGAGGAAGGTGTAGCTTCGCTTGAGGACATCGATAAGGCGGTCAAATTTGGCCTTAACTATCCGATGGGTCCCTTTGAACTTATGGATCTTACGGGTTTGGATATAGGCTACTATGTAAACGAATATCTCTCCCAGGAACTAGACCATTGGCCTTCTACTCCATACAGTTTGAAGGCTAGGGTAAAAGCGGGGAAACTTGGCCGTAAGACGGGCGAGGGTTGGTATAAGTATCAGAAATAAAGGAGGCGAAGATGCACCATTATGAGCATTTAAAAATAGAGAGAATAGAGAAAGTACTTCTTGTGACCCTCAATCGCCCTCCTTATAATCCCTTAAGCTCGGCGCTTTATGGAGAGATACTTAAGCTGTGTGAGGAACTTGAAAGTTCCAGTGAGATAAAGGTATTGGTTATTACCGGTTCCGAAAAGGCCTTCTCTACCGGTTTGGACGTCAAGGAGGTTGAGGGGAAGAGTCCTTATGAGATGAGCTTAATAGGCGATCTGAGTCGAAAGGCTTCCTGGAGCTTAAGTGAGCTTTCCATTCCCACAATAGCGGTTATAAGGGGATTGGCGGTAGGAGGGGGGCTTGAGCTTGCCTTATGCTGTGATTTTCGTTTTGCGTCTGAGGACTCCAGGTTTGGTCAACCCGAGATAAATCTAGGGATTATTCCTGGAGGAGGAGCTACTCAGAGGCTTCCGAGGTTAATAGGCCTCAATAAAGCCAAGGAGTTACTTTTTACAGGTCAGATGATCGATGCCAAAAGGGCCTTGGAGATAGGTTTGGTCGATAGGCTTTATCCTCCGGAAAAAGTCCTTGAGGAAAGTTTGAATTTCGCGAAAGAGATAGCCTCAAAGCCCCTGGTAGCGTTAAAGGCGTTAAAGCGGGCTCTTCTTAAGGGCATCGAGATGCCACTTGAAAGCGCCCTTGTTTATGAAGGTCAGTGTTTCCTTCAGACCTTCGTTTCGGAAGATGGTCGAGAGGGGCTTAGGGCTTTTGTTGAAAAGAGAAAGCCTGAGTTTAAGGACAGGTAGGAGGTTAAACATGGTAAGGAGGGTTTGTATAGTGGGAGGTGGTATGAGCAAATGGGGCGTCCGAGAGGCAAGCTTATGGGATCTCGTTCAAGAGGCCGGAAAGGAATGCTTCGAGGACGTTCCGGGGCTTAAGCCTAAGGATGTGGATGGGTTGATATTTGCTAATGCTACTGCTGGAAGGCGTGGTTTTCAAATCAACAGTGCTCCCATATGTGCCGAAAGGCTTGGCATAAAACCCAAATCGATCTGCGCTCGAGTGGATGTGCTATGTGCCAGTGGGAGTACAGGGATCCTTTTGGCTTATGGTCTTATAGCCAGTGGTATGGCTGATATCATAATGGTGGTAGGAGCCGAGAAATGCTATACCCCTCAGAAATGGGAGATCTTTTATAGCGAATTGGCAACAGGGGATCACGATTGGGATTGTGTTCACGGTTTGGGGCTTCCTCCTCCATTTTTTGCCATGGTGGCGAAGGAACATATGAAGCATTACGGTACCACCAAGGAGCAATTGGCTTGGGTTTCGGTCATTAACTATAACTATGGAGCCGAAAACCCAAAGGCCCAATTCCAGAAGAAACTAACCCTTGAAGAAGCCTTAAATGCTCCAGAGGTGGTTCCACCCTTGACGCTTTACGACTGTTGTCCCATTACCGATGGGGCGGCGGCCGTAATCTTAGCCTGTGAGGAAAAGGCCAAGGACCTTATGGATAGGCCCTTGGTTTACATCCGAGGAGGTGCCCAAGCTAGTCTTCATGCCTGTTCGGCCAACTGGCCCGGAGAGCATTTCGCTGATTGGCCTCATTTAAAGGTCGCAGCTCAAAGAGCTTACGAAATTGCTAAGGTAGGGCCTGAGGATATTGATGTGGCTCAGACACACGATTGTTTCAGCATCTCCCAGATCATAGAAGTGGAAGAGCTCGGTTTTTGTAAAAAAGGAGAGGGGGGACCCTTCATAGAATCAGGTCAGACTAAGATCGGCGGAAAGATCCCCATCAATACGGATGGGGGGCTTCTTTCCGTGGGACATCCATTTGGAGGCACCGGGATAAGACAAGCCATTGAGATCATGAAACAACTTCAGGGAAGGGCCCGTTTCCAAGTGGAAGGAGCCGAGATTGGGCTTACCCATAACCTAAGTGGGCTCAACTTCGAACATACCATAGTTATTTACGGCCGCGAGCCAGTAAAGTAGGAGGTGAGAGATGGCCATATTGGGAGTGCCCATTTTAGAGGATAAATACCCTTACACCATGGACATGTGGCCTTTGGAGTGCAAGGAGTTTAACCGTCTATATAAGTTCTACGAACATTTAAAAGAAGGACGTTTTACCACCACCAGATGTCGAACTTGTGGTCATGTGGCTTATCCTCCAAGGGTCATTTGTCCCGAATGTTACTCGGAAGATCTGGAGTGGATCGATCTTCCCACAAAAGGAAAGGTAATAGTGTTTACTGAACAAATCCGAGGCGTGCCTTTGGGCTTCGAATCCCCCCTCATTCACGCTCACATCGATTTGGGCGAAGGAAGCCCCATAAGGAAAATCTTAAGCCGAATTATCAACTGCCCAGCCGGAAAACTTAAGGAGGGAGACGAGGTCCAATTAGTAGTATTCCCTATTCCTTCACATCCAATTGAGGTTAAAGGCGGTGAGATGAAATGGGTTGACCGCGTATTCTTCGCCTTTGAGCCCGTCCAAAAGTAAGAAAAAATGAAGGAGGGGAAGGTTTCCCCTCCTTCATAAAAATTTCCATCAAAAATCGTCACTCAAAAAATTGGTGGTCCCAACGGGACTCGAACCCGTGTCTCTGGCGTGAGAGGTACTCAATGTTATTATAATGTTATGCAATTTAACGGTAACAGCAAAGGAGTGTTATTGGAGTGTGATGATAATAGGGTAAGCAATTTTAGGGAAATTAAAGGAAACATCAATGAATTATTAAAGGACTATGAAGACTTTTTAAGGGTAGAGAGAAGAGCAAAGGAAGGAACTATTTATAGGCATCTTTTAGAGTTAAGGAAATTTATTGAGTTTTTAGGCTTTCACCCCTTGCAAGCTACCAAGATGGATATAAGGGACTATTTAAAGACTTTGGTAAAATTGCCAGCAAATTCTTATACTAATGTTTTAAAGGCTTTGAAGATTTTTTATCGAGATTACCTACAAAGGGGAGAGTTAGTGGAAGGTTTTAAGTTTCCTTCTAAGCCCTTTAAGCCCCCTACGGTTCCCTCTAAAGAAGAGATCCGGAAGTTTTATGAATGGTTGAAGGATCCTTTATCTAAGGCCATCCTCCTCTTTTTTGCCACTACGGGTTTGAGGAGGGCTGAGGTTCTTCAGCTAAGGATAAAGGACATTAACTTCAAGAAAAGGATGGTCAATCCTCCCAACGATGGATCCCGGACCAAGAGGACCTGGGTTACCTTTTTTAACGAGGAGGCCTTAAAAGCCCTTAAGGAATACTTAGGCCCTTTGGACAACTTAGACCCCCAAAGGAAGCTTTTCCCGGTAAGTGAGCACGCCTTTCGGTTTAGGTGTTTATGTTTTTACAAGGAGACCGGCATCAAAATAACCCCTCAAACCCTCAGGGAGTTTTTTGCCTCGGAAATGGGTAGGTTAGGCGTTCCAGACAGGTATGTGGATGCCTTTTGTGGAAGGGTGCCCCAAAGCGTTTTAGCAAGACACTACACGGACTTCAGCCCGGATAGACTGAAGGAGATCTATGACAAGGCCAACCTAAGGATCTTAAGCTAACTTTACCCCCTTGATGGACGGAAGGACCTTTAAAGGCTTCAAGGGCTGTGGGTGCAAGCCCAGTCCCCCCAAAAGGGAAATTTGCCCCAAAAGGGAAGACCTTTCCTTAACTTTCCCCATTCTTGACCTTTAATGTTTTCCTTGTTACTTCCTCACCTTCCCCCTTGTAAGCCTTGAGGGAAGCCAATTGGAAGGCGTAACATTTTCGTAACACGAGCACAAAAATTTGTAAAAGTGAGGTTTGGTGTTTTGGCGTTTTTTAAAACTTATCCTCACACTATTGCCCTTGTGGGTGCAAAGGAGGGGTGATCCTTTTTTCCTTTTTCACCTTTCTTTTCCTTTTGCTTTTTGCTTGGCTTGGTAAAGGAGGGATCTTTTAAAGGGAGGGTTTAGGGTAGGTGTTTTTCTTCAACCACTTCACCACCAAAGAAACGGACTATTTCCTCAACGCTTACTCGACTTTGGGAATCAGACGAAAAAGTGCATTGTGAGGGTGACAAGTATGACAAGTATGACATTTCCTCCTGAGCCTTGACTATCAACGATTTTTTGCCACCCATCCCCACATCAAAGGAGGGTGACAAATCGTTCTGCAAGGGGTGAGTTTTCACTTTGTCACCCTTGTCACCCTTGTCACCTTTGTCACCCTTGTCATACTTGTCACCCTTGTCACCAAAGTCACCCAAATCATACTCTTCTCCTTTGTCATACTTTTTCCCTTTGTCATACTTTCCTTTGTCTTCTTCTCTTCTCTCCCCTTCACCCTCTCCCTTACCTTCAAGGAGGTGAGAGGGTACTTCATACACCCCCCGACCTCCCCTCTTTAAAAACCCCTTTTCAAGCAGTCTCGAAATAGTTTTATGCACGATCCTCCTATCTTCTTCCACATAGCTCATTATTTCCTTCAAAGTCGCCCTCCCGCCAAAAACCTTTAAAGCCTCTAAAACTCTCCTTTGGCCTTCGCTTACCATCACCTCCTCGGCTTCTCCCCGAACCACCCATTGCCCCTCATTGAACTCAAGCCCCAGTTCCTTTTCCTCGAAGTCACGAGAAATTATGTGAAGGACCCCTACCCTTTCGCCCCTCTTTCTCTTTAGAACCAAAACCCCATCCGCCGCACCGGTGATCCCTGTAGTTCCTAATACCTGTTCCAAGATGTCCTCCGCCGGACCTTTCCTGGTATGGTGGACGATTAAGACATTAACCCCTTCTAGGACAAAGGCTTGAAGGGTTGTAATATTCTCGTAATCCCCCAGGTAGAGATCTTCCCTCTTCTTTCTCGAGACAATTTTTGCCAGAGGGTCGATGACTAATAGCCTTGGGTTGTAAGTTTTAACAAGCTCCCTTAACTGTTCTAAACCCCCCTCACTTAACCTTGATAAGGCATTAACAAAGAGTAAGTTGGGTAACTTTTCGTTCCCCAACCTCCTCACCCTTTCGTGTAACCGCTTCGGATGGTCCTCCAGAGCGCAATAGAGAACCACTTCACCCTTTTTAGCTACCTCCAAAGCCATTTTTAAGGCAAGCCAGGATTTGCCGATTTTTGGTCTTCCGGCAAGCAAAGTTAAACCTTCGGGCAAAAGATCCGGAATAAGCCATCGAGGGGGCGGAAACTCCATTTCCAACAGCTCGGTGCTCATCCATACTTTAGGGAGACCCCCTTTTTCAAAAACAGAGGATTCTTTTGTAGGTTCCTTCAAGCCCAGAACTTCCCTAATTTCTTCTTCACTGCACCCCGCCCAACACCGTAAGTAGATCCGTCCACCCCGAAATTCCAAATCCAACGAGGGCTCGTGGTCTTCATGTGTAGGACAAAGGCCCCTCCATATCCCAGGTTTTCTTTCCCGTGGGATATAACCGGTTAATTCAGCCCACTTCTCTAAGATTTTTTGAAGAAAATCTCCGCTCCCACCTTGGGCCAAACATTCCCTTACCGGTTCCTTTGGCTCCATAAGAGCTAAAATTTTCTCCCGAAGTGGCTCAGGGAGAGGATATAACCCCTCCGCCTTCTCGAGGACATACCTATAATTCGAAAGGGCTGAGTAAATAGTCGCTAAACTTCCCTCACCTTTTAGCTCAAACCCGCCCTCCTTCAAAAAACTCCTATTTTCCGCTAATGCAGGTTCATATGCAAAGTAGAAGTGGTAATGCCCACGGTCTTTTGTTTTCACCACAAGCCCCGCCTCCTCCTTAAGCCTTTCAAGAGGGTAAAAATCTTTAAAAACCTCAGGTTTATCCAGATCCAATACAATACAATACAATTGCTCGACTGCCCTGTAATTACCGCAACCCCCTCAGCATCTCGAAAATACCGATCGATCTCAAAAAGCTCCAGCGGCTCCCCCCGAAGCTCCCCCCAGTTGATAGCCGGCCTCAGTTTTCCGTCCTTTTCCTTCAGTGGTACGACGTTAAAGCCGAGCAACTTCAAAGCCTTCGCTATCTCGACCACATCCCCTTTTTGGAAGCAAAGGGGAAGATCCTCAAAATGGTAAGGGGTAAAGAGATCGGTACCAGTTTTGAGGTGGAAGGGGAAGGTGAGGAGCCTTGGATCAACCTTTCTCAATAGGGCCTCGAGAAGCACTACCGGAAATTTCAGGATGTGG
>Ga0197143_1002534_pt1 | contig 13299 bp, 12 predicted proteins | sample GBS70_MetaG_FD_148603 | JGI IMG/M metagenome (GOLD analysis project Ga0197143, IMG submission 148603) | Sediment microbial communities from Great Boiling Springs, Gerlach, Nevada, United States - GBS 70_MetaG | ecosystem: Environmental > Aquatic > Thermal springs > Hot (42-90C) > Sediment...
GCAAGATCATACCTATCCCATGTGGGTCCTCCTGTGGTTGGAAGTTTGGCATCAGGAGGTCATGGGAGGAGCGGCGGAGTGAAAAAGTGACGAGTGACGAGTAACGATATGAGGAAGTCAGTGGGGCCTAAAGTCCTGCTGGTGGCGAATTGGGATTGGGTCATCTACAACTTCCGGCTTCCTCTGGCTCGGAGCCTGCGGGACCATGGGTACGAAGTTATATTGGTCTTCCCCTTCGGAAGGTTCCTCGAACGAATTCGGCGGGAGGGCTTCCGTTGCATTCACTGGCCCCTGGACCGGGGGAGCCTCAATCCCTGGAAGGACGGGTGGGCCCTCTGGCAGTTAGCCCGAATCTACCGTCGGGAACGTCCCGATATCGTCCACCACTTTACCATCAAGCCGAATCTATATGGGTCCTTAGCGGCGCGGTGGGTCAGCCGAAATCATTGGGGGACGGGTCAGCCGGCCGTGATCAACACCTTTATGGGTCTGGGCTTTATGTTCTCGGACCATCTCAAAGCCAAACTTTTGCGACTGGGTTTGGTCCCCCTCTTGCGCTATGCACTGCACGGACCGAAGACCTGGACCGTATTCCTGAATGACCGGGATCGAATGTTCTTCCTTCAACGGGGGTGGGCTCCGGCGAGTCGGAGCACGGTCATCGTCGGGGACGGCGTCGATATCCACCGGTTCCGGCCCGCGGCGGTGAAGCATAAGGAGGGACTGGCGGGAGAACCGGTGACAGTTCTTATGGCCTGCCGTATCCTTTGGGACAAAGGCGTAGGTGAGTTTGTGCAGGCCGCCCGAATACTTCGGCAGAAAGGGGTCCCCGTCCGCTTTCGGCTCGTCGGTAGTCTGGACCCGGCCAACCCGGCGCACGTGCCCGAAGAACAGGTGCATGCATGGGTCCGAGAAGGACTCATCGAATGGCTGGGCCATCGGGATGACATGCCGGAACTGCTACGGAGCGCTCATATAGCCGTCCTGCCGAGTTATCATGAAGGCGTGCCGCGCTTTCTGCTGGAGGCGGCGGCGACGGGTTTGCCGCTGGTGGCGACGGACATCGAGGGATGCCGCATGGTCGTGCGACACGGGGAGAACGGCTTCCTCATCCCCGTGCGAGACGCTTCGGCCCTGGCCGAGGCCATCGAGCGGTTGGCTTGTGATTCTGCCCTGCGGGAGCGGATGGGCCGGGCGAGTCGGGCCATCGCCGTGGATGCGTTTGACGAAACGAAGATTCTGGCCCAATGGATGGCCTTGTATCGGCAGATCAGAGAAGTGACGGAGTAACGGAGTGACGAGTCACGGGTGACGAATCCCTCCGTCACTTCTGAAAAGGGGACTCCCTCCATGCTTGCCTGGACCTATCCGCTGGTGGCCTTGACCGCCTTCGGGCTGACGTTAGTAAGTGTCCCCCTGGCGGCCAGGCTGGCCCGGCAGTGGAATGCCATCGACTGGCCGGGGCCCCGAAAGTTTCACGCGAAACCTATCCCCCGCCTTGGTGGCCTTGCCATCTTCGGAGCGGTGATTCTAACCCTCAGCCCTTTCCTGGAAGGTCCGGTCGTTCGAGAGGGTTTGGCCATCTTGGGGGCCGGGAGCCTCATTGCCATCGTCGGCTTTCTGGACGACATGGGACGACTTCATTCGCAGGTGAAGCTGTTCTTTGCGATGCCCCTGGCGGCCCTGATCCTCATGGCGGCGGGGATCCGGGCTGAGGTCACCCCGTGGCCATGGCTTAACGTCGGGATCACTCTCCTGTGGGTCGTTGGGATCATCTGTGCCTTCAACCTGTTGGACAACATGGATGGCCTGACGGCAGGGGTTTCAGCTGTCGCGGCCGTCTTCTTTACTGTCTTTGCTGTCCTGTGGAGCCAGTCCCTGGTGGGCCTCCTGGGAGCCGCCGCCTTAGGCGTCTCGGTAGGCTTTTTAGTGTATAACTTCCACCCGGCCCGCATCTTTATGGGAGACGGCGGAGCCATGTTTCTGGGATTCCTGATGGCGACCCTGGGATTGAAACTACGACCGATCGGGATTCCGTCGGGAGTGTCCTGGATGGTGCCCGTGCTCGTTTTGGGCGTGCCGATTTTCGACACGACGCTCGTGACGGTATCCAGGACCCGGCGGGGCCTGATCCCCTTTATGTCGCCTGGGAAGGACCATCTGTCCCATCGGCTCTACCGGCTCGGGTTGGACCCCCGCCAGGTGGCTTGGATTCACTATGGGTTGAGTGGGGTGTTGGGTCTGACGGCTTTGGGGCTTGTAGCCCTTCGGGTGCCTGCATGGGGGTGGGGTCTCGTGGCCGTCGGACTGGCGGCGGCGGGAATCATCGCCATCCCAGCGTTGGAACGGGTTCCTTTCGAGCCGCAGGCGGGCGTGCAGTGGCGGGAACTGATGAGCCGCTTGAGATGACCTATCAGGAGTCCATCGATGCTGTCAAGATGGGTAGCCTGGTATCGGCCGATTCAGAGGGAGGCGAGGTAACTTTGAAGGGACGAAGTGATGTTCTCAAAGGTCCTACGGATACGCGGCCTTGCGGATCCCTCGGATCGGTTTCTCAACTGCGCAACTCCTACATAGGTTTAAATTACTCAATTTTTAAAAAATATCAAAGCAGGAGGGAACCATACGAAACTGCCTTACCTGGATGGCCCTCGTGGCCTGGACCTCGGTCATAGGGTTTAGTACGCCGGCGTGGCCCACGCCGACGACCCTCGTCGTCGATGATGACGGAAAGGCCGCCCCTGAGAATTGCGACGCGGAGGATCTCACCTTTTCTATAATTCAGTCCGCTATAAACGCGGCATCTCCTGGTGATACGGTCTTCGTATGTCCTGGTGAATACAATGAACAAGTGACCATCCGCACACCGGGTGTGACGCTGGAGGGGAGCGGCATCGACCAGACCGTTGTAAAGCCTGGAACCCTCTCCTTGACGGCTCCGCGTCTGTTTTCAGGCCAGCCCCTTGCCTACATCATCCTCGTCGATGGAGTTTCCGGTGTAACCATTAAAAATCTAACCGTGGACGGCTCTGCGGCCGATGCCGATGCTTTTTGTGACCCAAGTGGGTTTATCGGAATTTTCTACCGGGCGTCGAGCGGAACCATTACCGACGTGAAGGTCACCTCGATCAAGGAGCCGCTTGGGTGCCAGCACCATTTAGGCGTCTTTGTTCAGAGCGGCTATGGCCCGCATCTAAAGTCGGACGTGACGATCGCCAACAGCATCGTGGCAGACTATGGCAAAAACGGCATTACCTGCAATGAGGCCGGGACTCGGTGTATTGTGATGGGGAACACGGTCACAGGTATTGGCCCGACGGACGTCATCGGGCAGAACGGCATTCAACTCGGCTTTGGGGCCCACGGGCGAGTGCTCGGTAATACGGTGTCTGGCAACGTTTATACACCGGAGCCGGTCACGGCTTGCGGGATTCTGATGTTTCGGGCAGGTGGCACCGTAAGCGGCAATACCCTCGATGGCAACGAAAGTACTATCTGCAACAGCGCCGGTGTGGAGATGCCCGAACATCCCTTCAAGCCTGTACAACCGTGACAAAACGTCGTCGCCCTCCCATTTCCGGATCCATTAGGCGCACCATAGATAAGTCCTGTCTGGCGTACCGTCCCCCGAAAGGTTCAGGCCAGGGGGCTGGGCCAAGCTTCTGCTTCAACGACCCGGCCCCGATCCAGGATGTAGATACGGTCCGCTGACCGGACGGTGGAAGCCCGGTGGCTGATGATCAGGATTGTAATTTTTCCGCGCAGTTCTTGAAGAGCTTTCAGGATCTTGGCTTCGTTCTCCGCATCGAGGGCGTTGGTGGCTTCGTCTAAAATCAACAGGGTGGGCTTTCGAATTAAGGCCCTCGCCAGTGCCAGCCGTTGTCTTTCACCCGCCGACAACCGCATGCCCCGCTCCCCCACCACCGTGTCGATCCCCTGGGGTAGCTTAGAGACGAACTCGTCGGCGGCTGCCAACTTCAAGGCCCGATGCATCTCTTCCTCTGTAGCGTCGGGGCATGCAAAAAGAAGGTTTGCCCGAATGGTATCGTGAAACAGGAAGTTGTCCTGACTGACATAGCCCACCTGAGCTCTCCAGGCCTTCACAGTGTGCGGACCCAAAGGCACTCCATCGACCAGTACACGTCCCTTATTCGGCAGAAGGAGCCCCATGATAAGGTCTGCTAAGGTACTCTTGCCAGCGCCCGATGGGCCTACCAGGGCCACGGTCTCCCCAGCACGAATGGTCATATGAAGGTCTTGAATCACCGGAGGCCCGCTGTCATAACGGAAGCTTACACCTTCCAGTCGGATGCTGTGCCGGAATGGGAGCACTTCCACCTGTTGAGGAAAGACCTCGGCAGCGGCCTCGCAGCGTCTCTGTATCTCCATCACCGACTGGAAGCTTGGCACGGCATTGATAAAGGAGTGAGCACTCTGCATCATATCCGAAAACCGAGGCATCAGTCGGGCAAACAAGAAAAGGAGTAACAGGACTTGGGCGGTGGGCAATGCCAGCACCTCGATAGCGAGAAACAGCAAGACGCTCAGGGTGATGACCGAACTGACCTCGAATGCGTACCCGAGTCCCGCCTGGTTACGGACGGCGCGCAGGTACATTTGCTGTATCTGCTGAGTCAGCCTCGCAAAGTCCATCACGTGACGGTCTTCGGCCCCGTAACTCTTGGCGACCTTCATGCCGCCCAGGTGCTCCGCAATGGCCCCGTACAACCCGCGCAGGGCTTGAGAGATTCCCTCCCCAATCTCGCGGCTTATGCGAATTTTCCCTTTGAGGAGTAGCCACAACCCGCCGGCAGAGGCCAGGGCGAGTCCGGTCATCGAGGCGGAAAGCCCGATGGAGAATCCTACATAGACAGCTGTGACGTTCGTGGTGGCCAAAAACCTCACCAGGTAGTAAGTAGCCATGCCCACCCGGTCCATCTCACTGGTTAAGGCGTGGACCAGCTCCGAGGAACGGTGCCTGACGAAGAAAAGCCACTGGGTATAGGCGATGGCGCGATAGAGGCGCTGACGGAGAGCCGCGACGAATTCATGCTCCAGGGCACTGGTTACGTCGACTTGCCAGCGGTGCAAGAGTCCGTGGACGCTGACGATGAGCACGTATGTAATGAGCACTGTCACGAGGGTCGGAGGCACTCCGATAAAGGTGAAGACAGCAGACACGAACCGATGGATCGTGCCCAGGGACCCCTGCTGGGCGTCCAGGCCGACGAGCTGAAGCAGGGGAACCAGGAGGAGCAATCCCACACCTTCCATCAGGCCGAGCAAAATCATAAGCCCCATCGCCAGCCCGACTTTCCACGACATCACCTGGACCAGGGTCAAGAGGTACGCCCAGACGGTACGGTGATGCCAACGGTCCAGCACCTTACGTAACATCCTTTCTACCGTCCACGAATTTCGCCAACTTCCGAGTATACTTCACAGCCAGCCGAATCGGCCGCAATAGATAGTAAAGGGGGAAAAGAGGCTCGGGGAGCCATATCCAGGTCCAGTCGGCAAGGTTCGGGGTCAGTAAGCGGTCGAGACCATACGCGATGCGGTCCCGCCAGCGCTCCCGCATGCGCAAGTTGATGAGCGTCTGCTCCCAGGTTTCGAGCCGGGAACCCCTGAAGAGGCGTTGTTTCATCCAAGTGGCCAGTCTCCTGGTCTCTGGGTCTTGCTGTACAGTCCGCCTCACCTCCTCCGGCAGGGGAGCACCGAGAAGGTCTTGGGCCAGAATCAGGCCTGGACCCAGGATGCGGTGGCCCAGGGGAGTGGTCATGCCGGCCATCACCCGATTCCAGTCCATGTCCTGATGGACCCGAAGGAGTTGGGCCACATCGCAGAGCCACTTCAGGCTCTGCCAGAAATGATGACAGCTCCCGTGCACACCGAGAATCAGGAGCAGGTCTTCTGGGGGGGGATGGAGGACCGTCCGACCACCGAGGGCAAGGGGCTCACAGCGCTCCCACAAGCCTTCCCAATCCAGGGAGATTACGGAATCCGACGGGTCCATTCGCCAATGAATCTCCAGATGGATCCAGGGGTCCTCGCGATACAAGTTGTAATGGTTGGAGTTCCTCAGACAAACCGCTTCTTGTATGCGATTCAGCCGATAGAGCGGCCGGTAGGACTGAGAGATGAGAAGCTCCTTCGCTTTCAGCACGTCCGGCTTGCGGACCAGGATGTCCAGGTCGGTGAATTGCCGGAGTGCCAGATTCCCGTAAAGGGATATCGCCAGCACAGGTCCCTTGAGAGGGATGGCGGGGATGCCATGGGCCTCCAAGAGATTCAGCACTTGGAGAAGTTCTCCGGTCAAGCACAGGTTGCGTCGCAAGTTAGCGTCGAATTGCTCCCTGAGTTGGTGTAGGACGGCTTTGGGGAGTGCCTCAGGACAGGCCTGATGTAACTTCCAGTAAAGATGGGGGATCACTCCATGCTGGTAAGCCAACGAAAGTAGCTCTGTCCAGTCTATCTCCTCCTGAAGCAGGGCTTTTAACCGATCGTTGGCCTCCGTCCCTAAAAAGCCCCGTACGAAGCTCAGGAGTAGCTCGAACGTCAAGCTCATACCCTGTTGCCGTATCGCCGTACTACATTGCCGGACTTAAGGAGGAGCACTAACATTTAAGTTATCCCGTCTATATGGAGGGACAGGTTTCCCGCCGGTCAGTTGCTTTACGCTCCCTAACCTTCTCAGCTGGGGAGTTTCGTAAGGCTTTTTAGCCTGGACGTCCTGGTGAGGCGGGTCGGGCGCCGAGCTTTGGGAATAGACAGTCTGTTCCATGACCCTCCCTCCTTAGGATTGTGGATTAGTGCAGGATGGAAGTGACGGATTCCAGAGAGTGCCCTTTGCCATCGGAAACCTGAGCTTCACTGAATCCTCGTCCGGGGCACTGCATCCCGCTCCTTCCGCCGTGCCCTCAAGTTCTCGATGAACCGAATCAAATGGAGCAGACACCCATACTGCCATGAGCCCAACATCCTGGGGGGGTTAGAGAGCCACCGGGGGCTTAACACTTGCTCTAACTCCTCGGGCAGTGGTCCTGGAAGCGGCCTCTGCCGAGAGAGAGCCATGGGTTCCCGTGCCCCCTTGTCCGGCCGCCAGAGATTCCTTGCCGGCACATCCTCCTTTAAAGCCGCTCGTAACAGCTTCTTCACCCCCGGACCGTACAGCTCCATCGGATGACATGTAAAGACAAGCTCGAACACCTCTCGCGTGAAGAAAGGAAACGAGCGTCGGACTCCCAGAGCACTACACGCCTCCCAGTTCATCGTGACAAAACCTGATGCTTCATGACTGTCTGCCCACAGGCAAGCCCACGGAAGCGGGTCTCTCACCATTTCCTGTCGGACCCTGTCCCACCATCCCCGATATTCCTGCCGGAGCTCCGGGTGAAAAAAGTCCACGGGCTTTCGGGTGATAGGGTCTCGATCCAGGAGATCCTTAGGAGAGGGATGCAATGGATAGCCCCGCCACCATGCGAGACGATGCTTCACCCAACGGGCGATGTAGCGTGGATGACGGAACCATGTCTGAGGCTCGGTCAGAAGCTGAAATAACGAAGTGGAAGCCGCCCAGTCCGACACAGTCTTGGCTGACCCACACACCTCATCGCCATACTCTCCCCCAAATAGCACCCGGACGGGCGCTTCCCGAAGGATCCCCGGCAGACTGCACAGCGCCGGATGCAGGACGTAAAAAACGATTCGGGGAGCCTGACGCAACAAGTCCTCATAAAGACCCGGGTACCAGAAGACCTCCCAGCGGCGCTCGAACCCATAGCGTCGGGCCAACGGCTCGATGTACGACATCTCGTGCCGGAACGCTTCTTCATGTGACGGCAGCAAGCTCCACGTCCACACCTTGCGCCCCACCACTCCAGCGGCCAGGGCGGCCAGCGACGAGGAATCCACCCCACCGCTTAAGGTGAGGAGGTTCCCACCCTTGGGGTCCAGGTCCCGCTCCAGCTTCTCGATAAGGAGCGTCCGAAGCCGTTCGGCATGTTCTTGGACTCGGGCCGGCGTCGGAGGGGTGAGACGCTCCGGCCGGGGTTGCCAATAACGTCCCCATGTAATCGGTCGGCCTGCCTCTACCTGGGCGAAACAACCCCGGCCGAGGATAGAGACTCCTTGAAGGGGGGTCTGTCTATCCGGAAAGAGGTCCCATCCACTAGCCCACGTGGCATTCACCAGCGGGTTCAGTCGTGGTTCTTCAGGCAGATAGCGAACGAAATTCCCCAGTTGGGTGGAGATGGCCAAGCGCTTTCCCGACTGCCACAGATAGAAGGGCACCAGCCCACCGCAGGAGCGTACTACCGTGGCCCCCCCAGCGGGTCGAAATCGGATGAATCCAAAATCGCCAGGCAGGGAGGCAAGCCTCTCAGGCTTGAGGTCGGCTAATTCAGCGATCTCCCGGAAGCGCTCGTCGAGGGTGTGGCGAAAGCCTTCTTCTAACCGATCTCGCCCTTCGGCGAAGGCGAGCCCTTGCTCACGGACGGCTCTCCCGTCTGGTTCTCCACCCGGAAGGGGCGCTGAAGCCGCTACCCACCCCGGAGCGGGACACCACACTTCAGCAAATTCCCCGCTTCCCTGAAGGTCCAGTCTGAGCGCCTCCCGTGCCGCCGGGTCGGGGTCGTAGACGGCAAAGAGGTTGGCTAAAGGCGGTCGTGCCACACCCGCTCCTCCGGAGTCAAGCGATCCCTAAAGCATTCAGCAGGGACACAACTATCTCGGAAGCAAAGGGCGGCCCCCAAGGAATCTTTGCTTGAAATACGGGGATGCTCGATGCGACCCGGGCAAAGAAATAGAACCGTTGCTGAAGATACTCCCGCTGTTGCAAACTATGGCCGCCGGAATGAGCCATCAGGTAAAGTAGGGCCTTGGAGGGGGATAGCCGTTCTAACTGGGGCACGGCACACCGACGGGAAGGCCGTGGGATCACGATAGCTCCCAAAGGGATCGGGGATGCGGGATGGTCAAGCCTCACGGCGATGCGTCCATCTACTGTCGTGCCCCGCTTTGCCGCTGGAAAATTTTCGGCGAGCACTGCGGCACTCTGCCGCAACCGGATTTCGGTCGTACCCGCAAAACAGTAAAAGCCCTGGCCATTGGACTCAAGACGGAGCACGTCGTCGGTAATGAAGCGGGCGCCCCCAGCACAGAACAAGGCCGCTAGAGTAGACTTGCCCGTCCCCGAATCACCCATGAAGGCGAGGGCCGTACCCCTGATCTCCACGGCGCTGGCGTGGAGGACAGGTTGCCTGGCCAGGGTCAAAATGAAAGCAAGAACGTTGCCGCTGAACAAGAGCACTGCCCAATGGGGATCGACCCCGGGAAAGGGGTAGGCATAGACCGAACGCAGATCAGGGCTGATACTAAACTCACAAAGCTGGTAGAAGCGAAGTATATAACCCTCCCCAGTGTCTGTGAAGATATAGCCCCGGCCGCTACCTAAGTCCAGCGCGGCCAACTTCCGTCCTGGGGGCGGCCTGTCAGGAATGTCTCTGCTTTCTCCCCAACGCAACTCTATGTCATGACCCGAGAGAGGGCTCGGACAGAGGGGGGCGGGCAGTGGAAGCTCCGAACGGACGCGTAGCCCATAGAGAGCATAGGTTCGCCAAGTCATGGCAAATGCTCTCCCTGTATTGGAGCGTGTACCCCCTCGCGGCCAAGCGACGTTGGGAAAGACACGAGCTCCGTGTATTCCGACAGGCCTCCACCACCGGTAACGATTTTCCCCCTGCTCTCTACCCAGGCGTGAGCATGGAAACGCCCAGTGTCGTCCTTGACCGTGGCGACACCGATGTGTAGGGATGCCGGGTGGCCCCAGCGTGTCAAAAGAAACTGCGCAGTCAGGGCCTGAACGAGACAGTTTCGGCCGCCCGGTACGTAGCGACCGGCCACATGCACGGCCCACCCCACCTTCTCCGGCGGACGTCGAGTGCCGGCAAGCTTGGGTTCCCTTCGGAGAGCCACCTTCAGGGGTAGGCGGAGCATGGTCCGAAAGGGCAGTAACCACAAGCCCAGGCGCATCGCGATCAGACCCAGAGCGGCACTAAGTAGCAGGCGCCGCTCACCCGCCGGGAGCGCCAGAAACTTACGGAGTCGCCTCATCTCTCACCTCGATAAGGCCCTCCTCGGCCAGTCGCCCCAAGAGTCCCAGCAGGTCACGCTCCGCACGTGAGGGGTCGACTTCATAGACCTCCAGGATGGCATCCAGGATTTCTTTCACATGTTTCGGTTCCTGAAGGAGGTCCCAAACATAGGCTCCTACGCCATCCAGGCTGTAGTACTCCCCTGAATAGATGGCCAGGATGACGACTTCATCGCCCACTTTTGCGGATACTTGGTCTTTTCCTCTGACGACCGTGGTCGACAATGAGACCCCGGACTTCTTATCCGACGGCATACCCATCTCCTGGTCCGTTATAGAGCCTCGCCCCCACGGGGGACCTTAACCGCCTGGCCACGGCTTAGCGAGGGTTTCGACACCGATGGAATCCAACCGCCCCCTTGGGCTGGCTGGCCTCTTGTAGGAGTAGAATTCCTTCCACCCAGGCCCGTCCGCCTATGGTATAGCACATCCAGGGTGACTGTTTCAAGACTGGTAAGACCCTTACCAAATCTTGCAAGACGGCCGTCCAGGGGTTGAGCCTCGGGTCTTCCCGCATCGGAACAGGTTTTTTGGGCATTTACTCACCAAAAAATGAAACAGTGACTATCCAGGGATGATCGACAAATATACGGTCAACTGTAGGGAAAAATCCCATAGACGTCTGATTTCCTTTCTCAGCGAATCTTCCATCGCTTACAGTAGTTCAGCCAGGATCGGGTTCGCTCCACGACTCACCGATAGCGCCCAGGCTTTTCCAAGTTTCCTATCCTCGCCGGGCGATTCAAGGCAGAATCCCCCGCTTTACAAAACCCGTTCGAGCGAGGTGGGGAGACTCCGCTCTTGCGCGTGGAGCTTGGATGATAATGAAGCGATCGGCGTGGGTTTATGGGGGCTTGTGTCCCACGGCGTGAGTGAGGCGCCCGTCGTCCTTGACCCCCACGGGCCCGCCGGGTAGGCTTTGGCAGATCTGATCCGTCGGGACTAATTGCTTTGCGGAAACAGTTTTCGGGTCGTCTATGGAGATGGTTTGGGCTCCCTTGGGTGCTCGGGGTCGTCGGGATGGTCGGAAGTGCGGGGGCCCAGACGTCGTCCCGCCATCCCTTGGACCGGGACCTGGCGGCCGTTCGGTCCCAGTACCGGCGTCTGGGGCCCCTTGCCTGGCGGCCGACCCTCGGCCTGCTGGTGGGGGCCGACTCGAATGCCTATCCAGCCGTCGGGACGGCCCAGGGGTGGGACCTATATGCTTCCCTGACGCCCGGCTTGGACTTAGTCGTCCCCTTGGGCCGGATGGCCTTCTTCGGCATTCAGGGCCACTTCGGATATCGACATTCTTTCCGCTATCGAGCCTTGCGGGGCATGGTCTATGGAGGAACGGCTCGGGGGGCCATCCGGTTGGGTCCGTCCAAGCTGGAGGGCGGTCTAGGCCGGTGGGTCAGCATTTACGCGTACACACCTGAATTAGACGTCGCCCTCCACGTGCGGGACCGGTTCACGTATGTCCTCTGGGAAACATCGGTCTTGCGGCGCTTGAACCTCGGCGTGAGGGCCGCGTGGCATACGTTCCGATTCGAAGCTCCCGAAGGTCCCGGGAGCCAGGTCCTGGGCCAAAATCTCGACCGGCGGGAGCGTTCTGTTATGACTTTCCTGACATGGGAGGGGTCAGTTCGCACGACCTTCCGATGGGAAGTGACCCGGTCCATCATCGGTTTTGCCAGTCGGTCCGAGCGAGACGTGACGGCTTGGGATGTGGCTGGGTCGGTGGCCTACCGTGTGACGTCCTTTGCCGGAGCGTCGGTTCGGGTCGGTTATCGGTGGTGGATACCGGCAGGACCAGAAATTCAAAAATTTCGGGGATGGACGACAAGCCTTCAGGCGGACCTGGCCCTGGGGCGGCGGTGGTGGCTCCTGGCCGCTGGTGAGCGACGGACTGAATGGTCTGTATACGCTGCTGAGTCTCCAGGGCCTTATTTCATCTACAAACGGCTGGGCGGCGGTGTAGGATTCACGTTGTTCCGAGGCGTGCGGATTCGAGCGTTCCACGAACGCTACTGGCTGGACTACCCGACCGGCCTACCGGGCGGCGGAACAGGTATCGCTGAGCAGGGCCATTCGTGGCAAGGTGGCCTGGACGTTCGGATCTTACGGGGACGGGTCGTCAGTCTTACGGCCGGCTATTGGGTGCGAGACCGAGCGCTCCCGCTGACGGCCCCGAATCGGTGGACGTTCGCGGTGGTCCTGCGGTGACGGGCCGGGGCCTGAGGGGGAGTTCATGGGACGCAGATACAAGCGGGTATATTGCATTCTGGCCCTGTTCGTAAGAACGGGCTCAAGGGGAGGACCCCGCTCCAACGAGCGGGGCTTAAATCAGGGGCAAATCTGATCTCCAGGGGTCTCTGTTCCATACGATGGCGATGGCTTCCTCGATGAAGGGCCACAGCGGAGGTGAAACCCATGGGCCCTATGACCCGATATCCCATGTGGCGGAGTTGGTTAAGTCCTTTTCGCCGCTCCCAGCCGAAGACCTTGGCCCGGGTAGTGGCGGCCACGGCCTCGGTCGCTCAGGCCCCGTCGTTCGCCGTAACGGGCCATCGGGCGGCCCCGTTGGGGATTCAACGGGGCCGTGCCTGGAATCAGGTCGACCGACTCTTGCGGAACTCCCGCATCGACGACCCAGTCCTCACCGCCCCATGGCTCCGGCTCTTCGGGGCAGGGCGGCGTGCGGATCGCCATCGACTGGACGGGATGGCGTTCCGACCTCAAGATTCGGGTGGTTTCCGTCCTCGTCGGCCGCCGAGCGATCCCCGTTCCGGTGTCGGTCTTTCCCAAGATGCCGATGCTTCGGCCGCAAAATGGGTGGGAGAACACGTTCCTCAGGTTGTGGCTCCCCACCCTGGGGGAGGTCGGCCAATAGGTGGTAGGGAATGGGCCCGCCGGGTCTGGCTGAGCGGCACCTCCCCTTGCCTCAACTCCGTGTTTTTGCATGGTTCCACACGGCCGTAAGCGGTCAGCAGGGACGCGGCTTGACAGTCGACCTAATAAATGATAGTCTCTCCCAGATCCTGGCCATGGGAGGTGGCCGATGCGAAACCCGTGGATCGTCGGGATGGGGCTGGCCCTACTTGGGCTTCTGGCGGCTGTTCCTGTACTTGCCCAGGAACAGCAACGGGGTGACCTGGGGGGCCAGC
>Ga0197143_1002538_pt1 | contig 13284 bp, 8 predicted proteins | sample GBS70_MetaG_FD_148603 | JGI IMG/M metagenome (GOLD analysis project Ga0197143, IMG submission 148603) | Sediment microbial communities from Great Boiling Springs, Gerlach, Nevada, United States - GBS 70_MetaG | ecosystem: Environmental > Aquatic > Thermal springs > Hot (42-90C) > Sediment...
TGGGAGCGGAGCTGTTGCAACTGGTCTAGGTCGCTGCGTAAGGCGTGAAACTCCGCCTGAAGCTCCAGCAAGTCCTCTCGAGTAGCGGCCCGCGCTACGCCAGTGCTTTCGATGTAGGCCAGTAGCGCCTTCGTTTCTTCCTCACCCAGCCGCGGTTTGAGCTTTTCGTATACTTCTAGCGCTGCAGACATCCGCGAGCTCCCTAATTGGCCAGCCGCAGACATTATACCCTTTGGCACGAAGTGGATAGGAAAACAGCCCAGAGCTGCCGGCCCGCCTAAGCTGGCAATCAGCAGGAGGGCTTAGCGAATGGAAAAATTGCCGCTGTGCCGTTTCCCTTTGCTAATTATGCCGACAGGCGTAGGCTTATTGCAGGACAGCATTTGCTCTGAGCAAACGCCGACTAACCATTAGCCTAAGGTGGTGCCTCATGGAAATCGTGCAGTATCCTCATCCGGCTCTGCGCTTTCCGGCATGTCCGGTACGGCGGGTGGATCAGGCCATACGCGACCTAGTTCGTGAGATGACTCGCTTGCTTTTAGAACATCGTGGATTGGGACTGGCCGCACCGCAGGTCGGCTATCCTTACCAAATCTTCCTCATGCGCTGCGACCGGGAGCAGGATGACCCGGATGCGGTGCAGGTGATCGTCAATCCCATATTGAGCGATTTCCGGGGGTCTGTTGAGGAGGACGAAGGATGCCTGAGTTTTCCGGGACTGTATCAGCCCATTCGCCGGGCTCGGTCCGTTCGTTTGCGAGCTTTCAATCTGGAAGGGCAGGAAATTGACCGCACCGTCAGCGGACTGGAAGCGCGGGTGGTGCAGCACGAGACCGATCATTTGCACGGCATTTTGTTTATTGACCGCATGAGCGAGACAGCTCGCCTGGCCAGCCGCGATTTTCTTGACGACCTGGTTCAGCGTTACCGCGAAGCCCAGGCTCGGGGCAAAATCCCACCGGACAAGGTCATCCTCGATCAGTTGCAGGCTCTCGTCGAACTGCAAAGCCAGAAGGCGGTTGGTGTACGCGAACCAGTATAATCACCACCGCTTAGTCCCTTATCCGGGCAGTGCGGAGAACTCTGGGCGATGCCATGCGGATCGTCATGATGGGAACCGGGCGGTTCGCGGAGCCGACGTTTCAGGCACTGTTAGCAAGTCGGCACTGTGTTGCCGGACTCGTAGCCAATCCTGACCGGCCCAGCGGTAGGGAAAAGGAGATGGTGCGCTCGATCAAAAAGATCGCCCTGGGGCACGGCATTCCTGTCTTTCAGCCCGAAAAGATTAACACGCCCGAGGGTATTGCAGGATTGAAAGCTTTTGAGCCAGAGCTTTTGGTAGTAGCGGCCTATGGGCAGATTCTTTCGCCAGAAGTGTTATCCGTAGCCCCGCATGGTGGGATCAACGTCCATGCCTCGCTTTTGCCCAAATACCGCGGAGCCGCTCCGGTTGCCTGGGCCATTTATCACGGCGAAACCCGTACCGGCGTTACCATTATTCGCATGTCGCCGCAGATGGACGCCGGGGATATTCTCGCTCAGGAAGCCGTGGACATTTTACCCGACGAAACTGCCGGTGAACTGGAAGCACGCCTGGCCGAGATCGGTGCTCGTCTGGCCCTGCAGGTCGTTGACCAGATCGAATCGGGTCAGGTTCGTTCTGTTCCGCAAGACCCCAGCCAGGCGACGCGAGCTCCGAAGCTAAAAAAAGAACACGGTCTGATTGACTGGTCACGCTCGGCTCAGCAGGTGGTTAACCAGATACGGGCGATGCAACCCTGGCCCACCGCTTATACCTTCTGGCATCGCTGTGATAAACCACCGCTTCGCTTGATTATTCGCCGGGCGCGAGCCTGGCCGCAGACCACTGACGCTCCACCAGGCACTATCCTTGAGGTGCGTCCTGATACCGTGCGCGTGGCCAGCGGACAGGGTGCAGTCGAACTGCTTCAAATCCAACCGGCGGGCGGCAAGGTCATGTCCGTCGGGGAATTTCTACGCGGTCATCGCATGCAAGTCGGCGAATGGTTAGGGGCGGAAACAGTATGAGTAAACCAGCCACAACAGTCCATTGGAAAGCCCTCACTCCGCGTGCTGTTGCTGTTCATGTTTTACTGGAATGCCGACGCCATCGCCGTTTTGCTCAGGAAATTCTCGATGAACAACTGCAGCGCACTCCTCTGAACGCGGCGGATCGGGGCCTGGTAACTCAGCTGGTGTATGGTGTGCAGCGCCGTCGGCTGACGCTGGATCGTTTACTGCGACCATTTGTGAAACGTCCGCTCCATCGCATTGAACCATGGGTTTGGGAAACTTTGCGGATCGGGGCATACCAGCTAGTGTTGCTAACGCATATTCCCGTACATGCCGCCATTCACGAAACTGTGGAAGTTGCGGAGCTGGCCGGTAAGCCTCGCGGTAAAGGCTTTATCAATGCCATCCTCCGCCGATTGGCAGAAACAGTAACCGACGAGTTCAGCGATACACCCAGCTCCCAGGCCGTCCCGTGTGAAAATGGCCGATACCGCTTGCTGCGCCTGCCTCTTTTACCCGACCCGCAAACTCAGCCCTTGCAATACATCGCGGTCGCTTTCGCCTTTCCGCCCTGGTTGGTGACCCGCTGGGCCGAGCACTACGACCAGGCCGAGTTATATCGTCTGGGTTTCTGGTTTGCTGCTCCCCCGCCGACCTACTTGCGGGTGAATTTACTGAAAACCGACCGAAATTCAGTGCTGGAACGCTTGCGTGCAGCTGGGATCAGGTGCCAGCCCGGTCAGCATCCTCAGTCCATCCGTCTGGAGCAACATTTTGCCCCTGCTGAGTTACCTGGATTTGCGGAAGGATGGTTTACCGTTCAGGACGAATCTTCCATGCAGGTGGTTTCGGCGATGGAGCCGCAACCGGGCTGGAAAGTGCTCGACTTGTGCGCTGCCCCAGGTGCCAAGACCACTCATCTGGCAGAATTGATGGCCAATCAAGGCCACATTCTCGCCTGCGACGTGGACAAACGTCGGCTAGGAGTGATTCCCCGGCTGGCGGAGCGGCTTGGAATTAGTATCATCGAAACCTGTTTGTTGTCTCCCAAAGGCGAACCGCCCTCCGGTCCGTTCGATGCAGTTCTCGTGGATGTACCCTGCAGCAATACCGGTGTGCTGGGTCGCCGACCGGAAGCCCGTTGGAAACTCACGCCGCGTGCCCTTCGCAAACTTGTTCCGCTGCAAACCAAACTGCTCATTTACGCCGCCGAACGTGTTCGGCCAGGCGGCGTCATTGTGTATTCCACCTGCAGCCTCGAACCAGAAGAAAATCGCACCGTCGTCCACAACGTTCTCAGCGTAATTCAAGACTTACGACTGGAGGTCGAGGTGGACCAAATCCCGGGCCAGCCTGCGGATGGCGGTTATTACGCCCGTATAGTTCGCAGAGAGCTATAACGCATCGCGTTTTTCATAAACCCTTCCAGTGTTTTTTGCGATACGTTTGGCAAGACTGATGCTTGGAGTAATTTAGGCTTCCACCAACAGGCCGACCGCGCCAAAAAGCCCCCCGGGGCGCGTCTCGGTTGGCCATCACTCTGCATGTGTTGTGCATTGACTCGGGAGGAAAAAATGCGTGTATTGGGATTCTTTGGGAGCGTCTCTTGCTTGCTCTTGCTTTTCCAGGGGATTCTGCTGGCATCCGAGGAGGTGACGGAGCAGAAAGCTGCCAGCTCACATCCGAGTCTGCAACAAGCCTCGCAATCCTCTTCCCAGCCTGACCTTGAGGAATTATTGCACCGAATCGAAATGCTCGAGCGACAAAATCAGGAACTCCGGGCAACGCTGGAAAAATTGCAGCAGCAACTTCCCAAGGCTCCTGCTTCGGTTCCGGAGCCGCCTACTGCTTCGCCAGGCCAAGAACAGTCCGTCGAAGCCTCCCTTCTCATGGCTAGCCAACAGAAGCCCGACCCTGATGAGCTAAAAAACAATCCCTGGAAGCTGATCGAATTACGCGACCCTTCGCCGTGGATCCGTGTGAACTGGCAAAATGGTCTGGGAATTCAGTCTCCTGATGGTAGTTTCCGCATCCATGTCGGCGGCCGAACCCAGTTCGACACAGTCTGGCAGACCGCCTCTGACCGAGTGCAAAACGCTCCAGGCGGCATTGGAAAACTCGACGACGGTTTTGCTTTTCGTCGGGCACGGTTCACAATAGATGGCAAGGTTTTTCACAATTTCGAGTTCACTTGTGAATACGACTTTGTCAATGCCTTCGACTTTGAGCCACTGGTTCCCGCTCGAGATACAGATATTGCTAATACACCGGCACCGACGGATTTATGGGGACAAATCGTGGACATCCCGGTCCTTGGCAACATTCGCCTTGGTAACCAAAAGCCACCGATTAGTTTCGAGCACATTACCAGCAGCCGCTGGCTCAACTTTATTGAGCGGTCCTTTATGTTTGACGCATTTATTGGCGGCCTAGATAACGGTTTCCGCCCCGGTGTACAAGTATTCAACTGGACTCGTGATGAAAACATCACCTGGCAGATCGGAGTCTTCAAGAACAATACCACAGTATTTGGGTTCAATACCGGAGACGGAGAATATGATGTTACTGGCCGACTTACCTGGACGCCTATCTATGCCGAAGGTGGCAAGTACCTGGTGCATCTGGGCCTCGGTGCCAGTGCTCGCGACTTAGACAATGACCGATATCGGTTGCGAGCACGTGGCTCGTTGCGGAGCGGCCCAGGGGCTATTGCCACCGCTTTTTCAGATGCTCAGTTTCTCGGCGACAGTATGTACATTCTGGTGCCGGAATTCGCCTTAGTTTATGGACCCTGGTCATTAGTGGCTGAATATTATACTACCTGGTTTACCGATGTCGCGTTTCCAATCACGGCCCCGGTTCCTGTTGGTGATACCTTTTATCATGGGGGCTATATAGAGGTACTTTACTTCCTTACCGGCGAGTATAGACCATATCTGCGCCATGGAGGCTCAGGGGCTAATTTCAACCGAGTTATTCCCCAGCGAAATTTCATTTATATAGATCGAAATGGCGAAATTGTCTTCGCACCTGGTGCCTGGCAAGTAGGAATTCGTTACCAGTATATTGACCTGGTTGATAAAGGAATTCCTGGTGCGATTCTGCACGACATTACTTTGGGACTAAACTGGTTCCTGAATCCGAATGCGAAAATTCAATGGAACTACTACATCACGCACCGGGATGCGGCTAATTCACCGGCCGATGGATGGATACAGGGATTTGGTATGCGGCTCGCGTTCGATTTCTAGAGCGCTCCTTACCTTGCCAGCTCCCGTACTGTAGCTGCACTCCTAGACCGGCGCTTTTACCCCTGCATGCGGACCTCGGTGGCACTTTCCCGGTGATTCTGGGCATTCTGACCAATCGGGCGAAACCTGGCGGTCAGACTTTCCCAGTCGAGCACCAAAGTGCCACCAGTCTTATTATGCTGTTTCTCCCAGTTCGTGAGCAGCTCCAGGCAAGCATGGTCTATATAGGTCAGTCCGTCTAAATGGATGTGCAACTCATAGTCACCAGGTACCTGGTGCAATGCTTCGGCCAATTTGGGTAACCGAATAAAGGTGGCGGCTCCACAAAGATAAAGGTTAGCTTGCCGCCTGTTCTCATCCAAATCAAGACGGATGTCAAGCTGCGAGAATATGTATAGGAGGCGAATTATAGCCAGCACCACACCTGTTATAATTCCCGTCAGTAGGTCTATAACGACCACGGTACCTAAGGTAGCCACATAAACCAAGAATTCACCCTTGCTGAGGTTCCAGAAGACTGCGAAATTGCGCCATTTGAAAAGCTTAGCGCCAGTATAAACCAAGACAGCAGCCAAGGCAGCTATAGGTACTAACCGGAGAACTTGCGGAAACATGGCACAAAACAACAGTAACCACACGCCATGTAAGATTGTCGCCAGCCGTGTTTGTGCGCCGGTCTGGATGTTAGTGGCAGTGCGAACGATAACACCTGTCATTGGTAATAACTGGAAAATACCGTTGATCGAATTACCAATTCCTTGCGCTAGAAGCTCGCGGTCATAGTTTGTGCGTGGAGCGTGTTGCTGCATCGTGTCAGCAGCGGTAGCGGTGAGCAAAGTTTCCGCACTCGCCACGAACGCCAGGGCTAAACCTGCCAGCAGTAACGACAGGCCCATGTGCGACCAATCTATGTTGAGAGAAATAAAACCAGCTGCTTCCAGAATATTGTCCGGCATTTGTACATAATTCACAGTAGTGCCCATCAGGGCTGCTAAAGACGCTCCCAAGATGACGCCCACAAGCGGTCCAGGAATAAATCGAATTCGTTGAGGAGCCAGGTTCACCCAGAGCGTGATAATCAGGATGGTTGCCAGTCCGACTAACGCCGCGGAACGGTGTTCCGGCATGCTAATGCCCTTATAAACGGCTTGAGGAATCGTGATCAAGTTGATGACACCACCGAAAGCCTTGCCGGTACCTGGCGGTGTATCATCTACCATGATGTGAAATTGCGAAGCGAAAATCAACACACCGATGCCGGCCAGCATTCCTTCGATCACCGAAGGCGGAACTGCGCGAAACCATTGCCCTAAACGCAATAGACCCGCCAGCAATTGTATGATACCGGCCACTAGGACGATGATGGCTAGCTGGTCCCATCCGAAACGCTCAATAAACTGGCTGACCATCACGGCTAAACCAGCTGCCGGACCAGTGACCTGTAGCGGGCATCCGGCAAGAGGGCCGACTAGAATACCGCCTACGATAGCCGTCAAAATACCCACTCCCGCGGCTTTCTCTATAGGAACACCCGAGGCGATGGCAATGCCCATCGAGAGAGGCACAGCCACCAGAAACACCACGATGGAGGCCAGAAAGTCCTGAATCAACCAGTGTCGTGCGGTTGTGGTCATATAGCATCTCCTTGTACATTACCCAAAGCGAGGTCTTTAGAGCAACGGCACAAGTTTACCCGGTTGGGTTGTGGGTCATGATGTCGCCAAATGCAGCGGCCACTGGAAGGAAAGCGGTTGTAAGCCGACTTCCTGCAAGGGCATGAACTGGGCCCGCTCCTGGCAATACACGTGGATTTGGCCAGTCTCAATGGAGTACAGCCAGGCGTGCAAGCGTGCTGTGCCATTCTCGACTGCGGCAGCTACAGCCGGGTGGGTCAACAAATTGTCCACCTGGACGAGCACGTTCCATCGCACAGCCAGTTCAAGCGGGTCTTTCGAGGTTCTCGCCTCGGGATGCGCCTGAGACAGCGTAGCGACCCGTAAGCTGGGCTCTAGAGAGCGACACAAGGCTGGCAACTGGGAACGCACTTGCTCGAAATTGAGCATCGCGCGGACGGCGCCGCACTGGGTGTGACCCATGACGACAATCTCCCGTACTTTCAGGCCGAGCACCGCAAATTCGATAGTTCCTGCTTCTGCAGAGGCGGTCTGACCAAATGCTGGCACAACGTTGCCAGCGTTACGCAAAACAAACAAGTCACCTGGCTCGGCCTCGAAAATTCGACCGGGTTCAATACGGGAATCGGCACAGGTGATGAGCATCACCTGCGGCTGCTGGCCCTTGGCAAGTTCGGCCAATTGTTCCCGATGGCCCGGACAATAATGTTCACAAAAGTGCTTGTATCCATCGAGCAATTGTTGCAATGATTTCATGGGAAGCCTCCGCTGTTCGCGTACAAAGCGCGTGATCCACAGTTGGTGTTTGGCATTGGAGAGTTGCAACGTGATAAAACACTAACGGCGCTTAGCAGCGCAACGGTGGTAAACGAAGATGCAAGCTACGGGGCAACGGCGTATTGCTCCACAAAAGTGCATAAGGATCGGCGGGAAGCTTCCACGTGGGACAGACCCCCTGTAGCCTGGTAACCGCTCTTGGCGGATGCTGGCGTCGCGCGGCACACCACCAGCATGTCCCACAATTGCTGGTCAACCCGAACTCACTGCGAACAGGAGCTTCTCCCGAAGAAGACTCAGAGTTTTCTCGCTCCACCTCACGCTGAAGTGGAGATACAGCTAACGCCGGCTGGACACACAAAAAGCTCTGCGCTAGCGTGAGTATTGCCAGAACACTGCGGAGCACAGCTTGGTAGCGGCGCGGCAGCGAATAGCGAGTGCTAAGCCGACTGGACTTCATGAGGGGTTGCAGATTAGTGGCGAGTTACTGTGCCTGGCTCCCAGCGCTTTGCGAGAATCGATTAATGCCAGAAAAGCTGTGGCTGTAATTACTATGGGCCAAGAGCCGCCGTGTCAAGATGAAAAGGTGCGTTTTTCCCAGATGGCCTGGGAAGATTTTGGGACACTGCCTTTTGGAATACGAGTCGGGCTTGACAGATCGGCCGGACTTGTGGCACAAACCGACATTTGTGTGCCCGAACCACGCGCGGAAATTCGACTTTTGAGCAGCCAGAGAACCGGACACAGGCCGGCAGGGCAGAGCTGATCCTGGTCCTATTCGAAGTTGCGGACCCATGACATCGGACCAGCCAATTTCGCAAGGCGAAAAAGAGAGTCGACAATCCCAGCCCGTGCAGGCGACGGTGGCGCAACTGCTGTTGTCTAGCTCAGCGGGCGCGAGTGACAAGTTCAGTGTCGAAAGTTCGGATGGCTACGGCTGGCGTCGGCGATGGCAAATCCCGGTTTTCCTGGCTGGTGTGTTCGCCGCTCTACTCACTTTATGGTGGCAACCGTGGCGAACTGAGCGAGCTCACGCCGATTGGCAAGCGATCGTATTGCAAGCAATGGCTGCCGAAGAGGCTGGCGATTACTTGACGGCTCGTCAGCTAGCGGAGCGTGTCTTAGAAGGACCGGCCCCAATCCGTTGGCAAGCGATGGCAGCATTAGTGCTGGCGGGTTGTTGGTTGGCGGACACCGACGCGATTCTGGCCAACGCTCCCAATGCTTTGACGACAGAGGCAGTTGTGGCAAAACCTGTCGAACTACCTGCGGAATTACTCGAGCAAATCGAGTCGGCACTGGAGCGGGCGGAGCGATTGGGCGTGCCACGCGATTGGCAGCCGCGCTGGGCTTACCGTAAACTCTGGTGCCAGGTCCTGCGCGGTCAAGCTCCAGCAGACTGGCCGCAACGAATTTACCAACTGTTAGACGAAAATCCCTCCGAGCGTTCGCTGGGCTACGAACGATTGGTGCGTTATTATTTGCACCAGTTAGCTGTACAGTCGCAGCATAAAAGTCAGGAACCTTCAGCAACCTGGCAGGCCGCTCTGGAAGCGAGTCAGAGGTTGTTATTGCAACCGCAAGTACGCGACGTGCAAGCGGTACGGTTGCGCCATGCTCAAATCCTCATACAAATGCAACACTTCAGCGAGGCTCGGGAAATTCTGGCGCGTATCCCGGCTCTTGACCCGCTTTATCCCGAGGCTTTGCACCTGTCGGCAAAAGCGTGGATGGGAGAAAACCGTTATGAGGAAGCCGTTCAGACGTGGAATCGGCTCTTGCAAGTAGTCCCGGAAACCTGGCCCCATCTGCCGCAGGTGCTGTTATGGTTGGGGAAGTGCTACGCCGACGGACTGAACCAATTGACAGAAGCTGAAAAAGTCTGGCAACGTTTGCTCAGCACCCAAGCGCAGGCCACAGCGGAATGTCAGGTGGCACAGTGGCGATTAGCAATGCTGCGCCAGGCACGCGGCCAGGATACGGAAGCACTCCAACTAGCGCAGAGTGCTCTGCAAACTGGCATTGGGAACAATCCTTATGTTTCTGTTGGGCAACTGGAAGAGTGGTTGCAACAATTATGGCAGCGTTGGATGGAGGCGGGACACTACGAACTGGCCCGCGACCTAGCGCGAAGCTGGCAGGAGGCACTTGGCAAAACGCCTCGGGCCAATCTAGCCGTGAGCCGCGCCTTATGGCATTGGGCTGACCGTTTCTGGCAGCGTCAGCAGGACGGGGAGGAGTTGAGCGTTGAACAGCAACAAGCCATGCAAGCAGCTTTTCGCGAAGCAGGAGAGATGTTCGAACAAACTGCCCGAATCAGTGAGCCAACCGAGGACGACCACCAATCTGGGCCTCGGGCAAAAATCATATTGCTGCATCAAGCAGCTGTTTCCTTCCAGCGGGCCCAGGATTATCCGAGAGCGATTCGTTTGCTCGAGCAAGCCCTGAGCGAGATGGATAAGCTGAGCATGGGTAAGCCCGAACAATGGAATAGCCTCGATCATGACGCCCTGCGGCAACAGATGTTGATAACGCTCGGCGAGTGTTGGCAACAGTTGAAACTGGCCCAGAAATCAGTCGAGGCGTTGCAAAAGGCCTTGGTTCTGCAAGGACCCGACCGCATCCGCGGCTATTATCAATTGGCCCTGGCATGGATGGATTTGGGCAAGCTGGACGAAGCGGAAAATGCCTTGCGGGAAATCCTAGCTGTTCCGGTGAGCGGCAACGAACCGCCTGAATATCGCCGGGCTTTATCTGCCCTTGGACACATTCACTATCGCCGCGAGCAGTATGAAACGGCTGCCGAGTACCTCGAAAAAGCCATCAGTCGCTACCGTCCAGACGCTCCCCAAAGCTATTCGCTACGTTACTGGCTAGGAGAATGCTACCGTTTGGCAGGCAAACAGGAAGATCGCAAAGCCGTCGCCGCAGACACCGAAACCAGACGCCAGTTCCACCGCCAGCAAAAACGAAAGCACCTCAGCCGCGCTGCTGAGGTCTTTGACGCTTTAGCGCAAAGTCTGCTGACTCGGGAAAAAAAGCAACCTCTTTCCAGCGAACTGGCGGTGCTGGTGCGAGAAAGTCGCTTTGCCCTGGCCGACTGCTATTTTCATCTGGGCGAATATGAAAAAGCGGCAGCGGTGTATGAAACCCTGGGACGAGAATACGAGCAGCAGTTGGCAGGTTTACGGGCCTGGTTCGAGGCGAGGCGAGCTTACCTGGCTGCCCAGCGTTTCGATGATGCCCTGCGAGCACTGGATCAGGCTCAGCGTGTCCTTGAGCGGTTGCGCGACGAAGACCTGGTTCCTACTCGCATGACCCGTCAGCAGTGGCAGCAGTACCTCGAAGATGCACGTCAGAATAGTAGATTGCCCGAGGTGAAACCCTAATTTATGGGCAAAGCTTGGCGGCGTTTCGGTCTGCTTGATCACTGGCTCTTGGTCCAACTGCCTGCGACCGACGATTCGGCCTTTCCCCGAATTGCCGCCCGATGCAGCTTCTCATTACAAGCATGCGTCCGAACACTGCTCCCTCATGCAAGTTTGGGGCGGATGTCGCTTATAGTATTCAGCGAAAAGGCGAACTTGATGGCTGACAAGCTGGAGACGGTTGCCCCGATGCCACCTGACACAAGGCCCGGAGATAATCGCCAAATAATCAATGAGCAAACGCAGCGGAGCTTATCGCCCGGAGCGACCCAACTAGTGAGCACCGCGTACGCAAACCCTGGGCTTGGTGAGAGCGCTTATGATTCCGCAGACGCTGAGCAAACCACTGCCGAAGCTCCGCCGCCGCTTGTGCGGATCATCGAAGCTTTATGTTTCGTGGAAGGCAAGCCCGTTACGGCTCGCCGCGCGGCGGAGATTATTCCCGATCTGACGGACGAACAATTTCACCAGGCGGTGGCGGAGTTGCAAAGGCGTTATCGCGAACAGGGCCGTCCTTATGCTTTTGTCCGGCAGGGCGACGGTTACTTGCTTACCATACGGCCGCAGTACCGATACCTGATAGAGCGACTTTACGGGGAGAAAAAAGAAGCAGTTTTGTCGCTAGCGGCCATCGAAGTGCTGGCAATTATCGCTTATCGACAGCCGGTTACCCGCGGTACCATCGAAGCATTGCGTGGGCGCGATAGCACCGCGGCACTGCGGCAATTGTTACGGCGTGGCCTGATAGCTGTGCAACCTGCCAGCCAAAGCGCATCTGCTGCCGGCACGATGACACCGACTGCCGAAGCTTTGCCGAATACTAAGACCGATGACGAGGCAAGAAGGAATCAACCTTTGCAGGCGAACTCGTCATCGAACACATCGCACGCAGTTGCCCAGTCGGTGGCTGATACCGCTAGTGCGAAGCAAGGCGATGATTCGGTGTTGGCAGGGAGACGAAATCAGGCGGAACATGGGGTGGGAGAATCTCCCAGAAGCAGGCGAGAACAATGCTATATTACAACGCGGCGATTCCTGGAAGTTTTTGGCCTGCGCGACCTCAGCGACCTACCACGCACCGATGATTTACAGATTCTCTAACCGGCCAGCCGCCGGCAGGTATGCAGCTTGTCATTGAACTGTACGCGACGCGGTTGCAGCATAGAATATGGCAACTGCTCGGCTATCGGGATGGTTCGAAATAATGCCGGCGTAGCTCAACGGCAGAGCACCGCTTTCGTAAAGCGGGGGTTGTGGGTTCAAATCCCACCGCCGGCTTTTTAGTGCGAACGTATGTTGCAATTACTTGTTTTCGAGCGTTGTCCTTGTGCAGCTTATTACCCTTGCGGATTGTTTTTATGCTGTGCTTCGACGCTGGCGGCGCTAATCGGGCAGTTTGCAGCGGTACCTCTACTTTTCGCCGGATGATGAACGAAGGATGCTCTACGGGGCTGGATGGGTTCATTGCTTGCCGTGGAGGATGGTAAAGAAACTCGGTGTCGCCGTTATTCCATACCCGGCGAAGCTCGCTACAATGTGGTGCGAGAAAGAACCGTAAAACGAATCACCAGCGATGAGGGACAGCATGAAACTGGGCAAGAGCACACGGGAGGCATTCGGTTTAGCTTTAGCCGAACTGGGCGAACGTGATCCTGACGTCGTTGTTCTGGATGGCGATGTGCACAATTCGACACGCACCGAGCATTTCGCGCGGCGATTTCCGGAGCGGTTTTTCAACGTGGGCATTGCGGAATCGAATCTGGTAAGTGTGGCCAGTGGTTTAGCAGCCAGTGGTAAGCGGCCGTGGCTGGCAAGTTTCGCTTGCTTTGTTATGTGCAACGCTTTTGACCAGTTGCGCATGTCGGTGGCGTTCCCGGCCTTGGACGTCAAGGTAGTCGGTAGTCATGCCGGAATTTCGATCGGCGAAGATGGCCCGTCTCAGATGGGTATTGAAGACGTGGCGCTGGCGTGTGTTCTGCCCAACTTCACCGTCGTGGTTCCAGCCGATGAACACAGCACCCGTCAGGCAGTTTTTACCTTGGCAGAACAGCGAGGCCCGGCTTACCTGCGGGTGGGCCGACCTAATGTTCCCATTGTTTACCCGGAAAACCCTCCGTTTCGCCTCGGCAAAGCGAATGTGCTCCGCGATGGCCAGGACGC
>Ga0197143_1002540_pt1 | contig 13273 bp, 13 predicted proteins | sample GBS70_MetaG_FD_148603 | JGI IMG/M metagenome (GOLD analysis project Ga0197143, IMG submission 148603) | Sediment microbial communities from Great Boiling Springs, Gerlach, Nevada, United States - GBS 70_MetaG | ecosystem: Environmental > Aquatic > Thermal springs > Hot (42-90C) > Sediment...
CAAGAAATATCGGGATAGAAAATTCAACCGGTGATTTCATAGCTTTTTTAGATAGTGATGACTATTTTTTACCTGAAAAGATAGAAAAACAAGTTGAGCTTATGCTCAAAGATAAAAGAGTCGGTGTGTGCTATACGGAAGTTTATTACGAGATTGAAGATAGTAAACTTATTTATGAGGAATCTCCACGTGCAAGAGGAAAAATATATGAGGTTATCTTGCGCGCTCCTAAACCTATCTTTCTTCAGACACTTGTTGTAAGGAGAGATTTAATTTATAATTATAATTTAAGATTTGATGAATCAAAGAGAGCAGCCGGAGACCTGAAATTTAAATTTGAGCTTTCAAGGATAGCAAATTTTGATTTTATCCAATTACCTTTATGTGTTGTCGACAGGAGGAAAGATACTTTGAGTATAACTAGGAAACAATTGGATACTGGTACCTTTTTAAAGTATAAGGTAGAAGTTTATGAAGAGCTTATACCTGAGTTTTTTAGGCTATTTGGTAGTTCTTATGCTTCGTTTTTTTATAATCGTTTTGCTTGGACTGTATATTATAGATACGGGTGTAAAAGTTTATCTGCAAAACTTCTTTTTAAATTATCATTTAAGACAAAGAATTTGAAAGATTTTCTGAAAGCTGTTTTTGTGATATTGGGTTTATACGAAAAATATATGATAAAAAAATATGGAAAAGAAAAACTTGAGGAATTTATATTATAGATTAATATATGCGGCCGCTTTTTTCAATAGTTATACCAACGAGAGACAGGCCCAACCTTTTGAAAGATGCTATTCAATCTGCATTGAACCAGGAGTTCGATGATTATGAAATAATAGTTAGTGATAACTCAACTAATTCTGAAACCCAAAAGCTTGTATCTGAATTTGAATCAAAAAAAATTAAATATTTTAGAACCCCCAGACTATTAGATATGCCAAAAAGCTGGGAGTTTGCTCTCTATATAATGATTTCACAATGGGGATGTAGAATTGTCCAACTTCGTATAGCATTTCGTTGTATAATGGCAATATGTCCTTGAAATGGTTTAGGGATGGTGAATAATGTCAACATATATATAATTTTGCTATTGTGATAATAGTTAAATAATTCTTAGCGATAAAGATTAGATTTCTATTTTTTTTATTTTTTTCTTTATACTTTATAAAAGATAATACTTTTTCGCAAAAATGAGAAATGCAGGCTAAATTTTTTAATTAATTTTTAAAAGAGTTCCTTTATGTTCTATCTTATTCTATGCTTTGTCTTATCCTATTTTGAATACCTGTTTAATTGGGATTATTGCATCTTTTTCAACATCATAAACTGGCATATCTGCAATAACCTTAATACGTTCATCACCAGATATATAAGTTAATTTTCCCTCTTCATCTCTTGATTCTCTAAATTTTGATTTTACATAACCTTCTTGAGGGCTTAATATTTTTAAGGATTTCGCTTTATCTCTCCTAATAAAATAAGCATTATTTCCATTGCTGTTTGAGCCTACAAATACATATCCTTTTTTCTCAGCTAGTAGGCATAGAGCTTTTATTGATGCTCCCCAATATAAGTTGGAGTAATGAGCTCTTGTTCTATTGAAATTTGGATCATATGGAACAACAATAGCATGCTCGCTCCCAAAAACACTATTATATTCAATTATAACTATGATTGGATCCACGACATCAATGGCTTCCCAGATCCAATAGTCATTTCCATCAATATCGATACTAAGTAATCCTATTTCACCTTTGAATCCTTTTTCCGCGATGATATGATTGATGTTTTCTCTTGTGATAAAAGCACAGACAGCAGTCAAATCATATTTCCAGTATATTTCTTCCTTCGTAACATTCAAAACTCTTTTATCAGCATCTATAATCAATCCCCTCCAATTATTGTTTTCAAGAAGGAATCTTGTATTTGCTTCTTTGTAATCTCCTACGCCGATTTCAATGAACATCTCTGGTAAGGGGGATAGGTGATGGATGAGATATTGAATGATACCATCATCTCCGAACTGCGAAAAAACTTTAAATTCGGCATCGCTAATTTTTTATATGTCCCACGAGCTAATATTTGATTAGTTAGCAATTTCCCCCGATTAGCTTAATGGTATTAATTTCTGATTCAATGTATCTAAGATCGGAGAATATGGGCTGAAAAAAATCAGAGAATATGGGCTGAAAAAATTTTCTTAGAATATTTTTAAAAATTTTTTTCATACTTCAAGCTTTTTCATGCTTTCTTTATCTTAATTTGGAGATTGAATTTTTCGCTTCCTCTAATATTTCTTTTAATATATTCCTGTAGTTGTCAAAATTAAAAGTTTTAAGACTTTCTTTCCCCCGTTCTATTAGAACTTTACGTAGATTCTCATCCTTCCAAAGTCGATAAATGCCATCCGCTATCTCCTCTACTGAATTTGGGTTTACTAGGATTCCCGCATCTCCTATTTGTTCTCGTATGCCTCTAATGTTTGAAGTTAATACAGGACATCCTTTAGCCCATGCTTCTAAGTAGGGGATATTTGCTGGTCCAAAGAATGTAGGCATAACCAATGCTATTGCACCACTATAAATAGCAGGCATATCTTCATTGGGTATATATCCTAAGTAGTGCACCTGGTTGGCAACACCGCAATATCGGGCCATATTCATAACCAATTGAAAATATTTTTCCCTGATATCTCCACTATGAGAGCCGCAGAAAACTATGGGGATTTCTATTCCATAAGTTCTCTTGATCCTTTCAAGTGCTTGGATAATATTCGCGTGGTTTTTATGAGGCCAAAATTGAGCTGGATAGAACAAGTACCGTTCTGGAAGTTTGTACCTTTTTCGTATTTTTTCTTCTTCTGCCTCGGATAAATTGGAAAGTATGTAGTAAGGAGGAATATATGGTAGTACCTTAATACGGTTCGGAGTTGCACCATATGTCCCATAGAAACGTAGTATATCTTCTTTCCCTACTTCAGAATCAACGATTATTAGTATGGCATATCGTATAGCATTACGGAAAAAATATTCACGTTGCTCCCATATCCCATTAGATGAGACTTCAGGGAAATGTGGTTGGAGACGATGTTGGATAATTTAAATTGGCGAGTTCCATCATCTGTATTTTCAACTTATCTTTTTCCCAAGTGTCATCGGAATCTAAAAAAGCAATCCATTCTCCGCTAGCATTCATTATACCTATATTTCTTGCTCTTTGGGCTCCCCCTTTTTTCTCCAATTTAATTAGCTTGATTCTATCATCCTTTAACTGTGAAACAACTTGAATAGTTTTATCTGTAAGAGCAGTCATCTACAACTATAATTTCCACGTTTTCGTAGGTTCCCTCAAGTATTGAATTAATGCACCTGGTTATAGTTTTTTCACGATTATATACGGGTATTATGACTGAAACTAATTTTGACTTTTTCCCTTTCATTATTAGACGTTTTTTATAAAAAATATTTATTTTTTATATATATTTATATATTTATAAAATAATTATATTATTATATAGGTAATTATTATTATAGGTAAAAGAAAAATTTTGAAGAAAATTGATTGATTTCTTCTGCCAGAATTAAGCAACTTCCTGTGTCTGATATACTGCATGCATTCTCATTTTTTTACATAAGACTGTTCACAAGCTACTCAAAGACTTTTCATTCTCCCTTTCATTTTTATTCTCTTTGATAATTTATGTTATTTCATGTTTATATTGTGTTTTTATTTTAGTTATATATTTTATCCCATATATGTGTATTTCATTTCTCACGATGTAGGAAATTTGTTTTTTATTTGAATTTGTTATATCTCGAAGTTCATATGTTTTCTCGAATACTATGAATATCTTTTCGAATACTATGAATATCTTTGATTCTATGAAGGGTTTCCGCTTTTGCTTTTACATATTTTTGATTTCATTATTCAGAGAACCTTATTTTATTATTATCGAAATTTGAATAATTAATTGTGCTTTTTATTTATACTTCCTAAGGGAGAGAAATTTTTATTAGCAGTATTTTGTTAAAAATTTTGAAGAAAATATCTTTTTGTCCTATAAACTTTATTCACCACACTCGCATAAAACTCACTATTTATCCTCCTTACTTATCACCTTCTCAACCGTTTTGAAACCATACCTTGTCTCTATGCACTACTATATATACGTGGCTTACTAAGGAAAGAAAAGAAGAAGGTTAAGATGCCCATGTTAACCAGAATTTCTCACCTCCTTATGATTTGTTTGCATAAATATATTATGATGTGAAATTTTTAACAAATTGCTGTTAGATAAAAAGAATTATTCTTTGACCTCAGATTTATTTTAAAACTATGATATAATAATTGTCGGGACAGAATAACCGGTGCATTGTAGTACTGCTAAATTCTATGGAAGCATGCTAGTAGTGGGGGGAGGAGTTGTTTTTTTATTCCTAAGGTTTTCTATCTCTATAGCATCCTCCTTTTTGAGAGGAGATTAAAAATGATTATTGTCAATGGGTGGTTCATTCCTAATAATAGAAAGGATATAAATTTAATTTGTGGTATACGTTTCTAAAAAATTTTTTGCCGTTATTACATCATTCGAGGTATGATCCGACATCAAAGCATTAGGAATAAAAATGAATTGCTCTACACATTGAAGCATAGAGCTTATGTTATGAGGAATTATTTATGAATTATTTTACTTAAAATGCGATAAAGATATTGAATTTTTGGCAGAATCAATCTCATTGCAGTAGATCTCAAAAATTTTAGTTGTCCAGGATTTATATCTTCAAATGAAAAGCACACCATCTTGGAATTATCTTCTCCTTTTCCCATAAATTCTATATTAAATCCTAAGCTTGCAAGCTTTCTGATCTGATCATCGGTTGCTGTGACTATGGTGTATCGGCTGTTCTCTTTAAACCATTCGTCGGCTAGCAATGGTAATTCTTTCTCATGCTCACGTAAGCCAGCACTTTCCCAACCTCTGTAAGTGTTTAACATAAGTACTATATCAAACATAGCAGGGGGTTTGCTACGAAAAAGGTGTTGAATAAAAACATTATATAACCTAACCCCTGCTTCCTGTACCATTTTGTGGGTTGGGAATTTTCCTTTGTTGGAATCTACACCATAACATTCAGATTCTGGGAAAGCATTCTTGATATGCCACAAAATTATAGCATCCCCACAAGCGATATCTAAAACGGAGAATGAACCGCTAATGAGTGAATATTTTTGTAACTTCCTAATGAGGAAGATTATCCTGTACGGGCGTGAGTGTGGATTATTAACTTCATAGTCTGATACACCTACACGTTCTCGAATTTTTAATTGTATTTCATCACTTATAGGAGTTCTGGGCCAAAGATAAAAATCTTCAGGGTTAAATTTTTTACACATGCGCTCAAGAGATCTAAGATAGCTATCGTGTAAGTGCTTCATCTATTTATTATCCATTATAAACCTCCTTTTAGCTTCTCTATTTAATAAGATAATAAAATTAATAATAATAATAAATATTATATATTTTATTAAATTTATTAAATTATATAAGAACAACATCTCAGCGGTGATTGTTTCAAAATCATGTTTTGCGTCATAGGAAAAAAATTATATTTGTTATCCCTTACCTTCGGCTAACTTTAATTTTAGCATTTTCAGACCTAATGGATGGGGATAATTATCAATGCATGATTCGATAACGAGGCAATCAATAGCCTTAAAAAATTCAAGTGTGTAATGATAATATTCTCTATCTGGATATGAAACAACGGCCCCTTCTATGCTACCATCTCTGAGATGTAGAATACTACCAGTATATGATGGATCTGGATTGAGAAAAATTGTTGCATATATATATCCGGTAGATGCTAGTACCTTGGATAATCCTATTAGCGTTGCACGAACTACATCTGGGGGTATATGATCGAAAAGAGCATGGATCCAAATATAGTCAAACTTTCTTTTGAATAATTTCATAAAATCCAAAGGTTCTGGTGTTAATTTGATGCAATGAATTACAGGTTTTTTAGCAAGGAGTCCTGCAGGTTTTAAAACATGTTTTATTCCTTGCTTGATGAGCTCACAATCTCCATCAAATCCATAATAGTGTGATGGTAATAAATACTCTATGAAAAATCTGCCAGCTCTAAAAGATCCACAAGCAACGTCTAGAAGGTAGTGCTCCGGGCGCAATCCTTCAGAAAGCAGAAAATCAAACTGTAATTTTCCGACTCTATCCCAATAGCCGCCAACCTTGCTTTGTAGTCAAACTGTGGTGAAAAAAAGCTTCTGTTGAACAATTTCCGGATAGGATTGGGGGCTAGCGCTCGAGCGAGTTTTCGGATAAATTTTATAAAGTCCATTATACTGATAAGTTAGCAAGTACGAGATAAAAATTATGATTTTCTTATATTTTTAGCTTTTTCCCAGTGATTATTTTTTGTAATAATTCATCCAAAATATATATTATAATGGGGAATTGCTCTGTCGCAAAGATATAAAAAATTTCAAGAATCTTTGTAATTTTATCTGTAATTTTATCTTATAAGAAAATAAGAAACCAAGCAGATGAAAATAAGAAACCAAGCAGACAAAATATACAAATACAAAAAATTCCTTAAAATTGCTCTCGTAGTCTTCAATCAGGCTCCCCACAAATTCTCTCATCCAAAAATTCCTCATATCTATACCTTACCTCAACTTGTTTGTTGTCTCCTTTAAAAACCAGGAACTTGGAACAACTCCTTAAATCTTTCCTCAAATCTTGGAATTGAATTCAATTCCACATCACTGAACTCTTCATTTGAAAGAAAAGGAAAAAATTTTTGTTGTTTTTTTGTCCAATTGTGTTAAAAAATACTTATAAATAGAAAAGTTAAATTATGTTTGCGACAGAGCAATGGGGAATTATAATATTGTGTCAGAAATCATAATAATATATTTTTTTTAATTATTTTGAAATGATTTTTTAACCAGTGGTAATAAGTAGTTTTCACAAAAGTTTTCTGACGGAAAGTTATCATCTATTTTCTGTCATAGATAATAATTGCGAATAAAAAGGTTTTCGAAAAGTTTTCTGGATTCTTTATATAGCTATTACGAAAGAATTTCATAGATGAGTTTCCTCATGCTTTGTTGCGAGGAAAGAACTTCTTCTGAAACCTTTGGTATGATTTGGCCACCAAACTGAAAAACGTTCTTGTTCCAAAAATCTATGGGTGAGGTGCCCAACTGGTAGACTGATTTGGGAGCGACAGCAGTTACATTTTTACCTAAAAATGGAGGAATATAGATATGACTGCCGAAGTCACCCTCAGTGAAAAATAGGCAGTGCTTAGCAAAGTGAATTAAGCAGATTTGTTCCACAAAAGATTGGCATTTATATATGAAAATATTTTTTTGGTTCTTTAAGGTAGGGTGATCAAAGCTGGAATAACTATCAAAATATCTGCCAGTATGGAATTCCAGGAGCACTACATTGATTTCTCTGCTCAGTGCTTTGATAATTCTTTCCTTAGGTACTATATCTTGAGATCTCACTACGATCTTGCGACTTCTCGTTTGGCAAAGTACAAACGGCGTTTCTAAAGCCCAGCCCAGTTTTCTTTCCACATTACTCTTCACACTGAGATCAGGCTCAATCTTTCGGTAGATATTATTTTCCAGGTTTAAAGAATCATAAATATCGGGTTTATACCTTTTTCGGTCGGAGCCAAATATACATCCATTTAATTCAGTTCTATCGGAACTGAAGATAAAGACATATTCCTGTTCTTGTGAAAACAACTGAGACACATCGCGTAGAATGTACTTCCACAATCTATACAGTTTGCTTGGGAGCGTTTTTTTATTGCTCCCCAGCCGTTGAAGGATGAAAGATCTTAGTTCCCTTTTCAAACACCAATCAAAGAAAATATTCAGTCTTGATTCAAGGTTGTTCAGGTCCGCCGGATGAAGTGCAAAGTATGCGCTAGCTATACTTTTCTTAAAGATATTAACTTCGGAGATATCAATATAGGTAGAGGCAGTTTCATATAAAGGGTAAAGGTCTCTCCTGCTGCAGCATACTATTTTGTCGGAAGGAGAAATAGTTCTGGAGAATTTCCTAACTACTCCCTGCCAGTTAAGCAACTCGTATCCAAATTCACCCATAAATGTGAAAATGTAAACCATTTTCTTTCTTAAACCTCCTTCTTACCAAAGTTATAGATGCATTCGACAATTTTGGCCAGATCCTCATCTGATAGTGATTGGTGTATTGGTAGACAAAGAGTCGATAGAGCTGCTTCTTCTGCACCCGGGAGCTTAGTATGGTAGGCGCCGTAAAACTTTACCCAATGCAATGGATAATAACGAAAAGTAGTATAAATACCGTTCTCTCGCAAATATTTTGCTAAGCGGTCGCGGATCTTGGGTTTGGTCTGTATCCAGTAAAAATAGTATGAGGATTCCATATATTCTGGAATAGGTGGGGGGAGCTGTAACCAATCGAGTTCGGCGAGGAATCGGTTATAATATTCGTGAATTTCCTTGCGGCGCTTGATGAAATTGGGGAGCTTTTTTAATTGCTCAATTCCGATCGCGGAGGCAATGTCGTTCATAATTGCGCGTCTGCCATAGCATGAGATTTCGAACTCCCACCATCTTGTATCCGCGCTACTGGAGAAACCACTTTTTGTTATAAGGCCGAGGTAAAGCAAACGTTCGGCTTGCTGTGCCATCTCGGGTGTTTTGCAATAGATCATTCCTCCATCACCAGTGACTAGGATTTTCATAGCATCAAATGACCAAGTCCCGATATCGCCAAAAGTGCCACAAGCTTTTCCCTTGTAGCGTGAGGCGACACTGCAAGCACTATCTTCAATTAGGTATATTCCCTTATGATTTAGAAGTTCCCTGATGTCGTCCATCTCACATGGGACACCACCATAATGTAAGATGATAACGGCTTTAGTTCTGGGAGTGATTTTCTCCTCAATTAATTCAGCAGTACAATTAAGGGTCCTCTTATCAACATCGCAAAAAACAGGTTTAGCGCCCGCAGCTGCTGCAGCATTTGCTGCGCCAACAAAACTGATGGACGGCAGTATAACCTCATCGCCTTGCCCTATACCTAGCAGTTGCATTGATAGGAATAAGCCCTCTGTGCAGCAGCTAACGCTCCGGATGAGATTTCTATCAGTGCCAACATGTTGGGCAAATAGGATTTCGAACTGATTGGTTATCTCACCTTTACCTACCCAATTCGATTTGAAGACCTTCTTGACAGCTTCTATTTCTTCTTCTCCTAGTGATGGTTGAAATACGTTGATCATTGTTTTACTATCTTTGTTTTACTAGTTTTATATCGATTAATGTTTTATACACGTCCATTATTTCTCGGTCTTTTGGGAACTTATCAGACGTGTAATGTTTTTTTAAAGGATCAAATAAGGATTTGGCTTCGTTTGATACTTCAAGTCCAAGTTTTTCACATAGTATTTCGGTTTGGGTAATCATGTCATCATTGTAATCGAGTATGTAGATTTGTTTTTTTTGTCGATAGGTATGGTATATGTGAATAAGAGAAAGATTAAATCGCCGCCAGTAGTTTAGAGCGATGCGTTTTTTCCAGAAGCCCTTTATCCATCCCTGACCTATATATGAATCTACCACCTCCTGAGGTGCCCTAAAAATACCGATAATGACATCAAAGTGCTCTAACCAGATACAGTGCAATATTGTAGTTCTAGGATCCTTAAATGCCCAATACTGAGTGTTAGTATTATTACCTTTACTTAATAACTGCAGGTCCATGTATTTGATAAAGAACTGAGCCATTTTATGCCAATATTCTGGCAATTCGATTTCTGTTTCTGGAAGTTCCCCATAAGGCAGCCCCGGACGGGCTCCGAATTTAGTATTCAAGATAGTATCATTTATTAAGCGCCCCAATTCATGTTCATATGCCCAGTTGACTTCATCTAAGAATACCCCACATTTTCCCAAGAACTCGGTAATATATGTTGTTCCGCTCCTTCCCATACCAACAACTGCAATACGTTTTATATTCATATCTAATTAAACATACACAAACCGTATCGTCTAATTTATTTTATTAATATATTTAAACTACACTATTATATCTAAATTCAAGATCTTTAAGATAATAAAATGCAAAATTTTCTCTGCTTACTGCATCGGGTTTAAAAAAATTATTCTATTCTCATATTATCAATTTTTTTTCTGGCCCGCTACGGAAAGCGCAGAAAAAAGTTTTTATTGGATATTTTTAAATCAATCTCTTATATATATGTTAGGATTTATAATCTATCATTGGATAATAGATAAATGTATCCATACTCATATTTCGCGCTCCCATCTTTGTTCTAAAATATAATAACCCTGGGTGGCAGAGAGGGTGGCGCCTGTGCCAAAGTAATCTGATTCTCGTACTTCTACCGCAACGGCATCCCGGATCCTATCGCAAACTTCACCTTGATAATCGACGTATAAAGTTAGATAGTAAGTTCCAGGTCTAAGAGGGAACTGCTTAGTTGTACAAGTAATTGTTGTAATCTCAGGGAAGGTAAAGATATTATTTTGATAGTACTTATCAAAACTTGTTTGAAGTTCTAGAACATACTCCCCTAAACTGCTTCTCACCCCGATCGCTATTCTCACGGAAGAAGATGATATTCCTGGAGCTTTTGTTTCAAGTGTCATCTTAAAAATTGCTGGACGATTTGGATAGAGCCAAGGTTCTCCCATATCATTGGTTACCTCGAAATGTTTAAAGCGAATCATTCCTGAACCATCTCGCTGCACGTTATTAAGGTTGATATAAGTAAGAGCCGGAGTAGCTCTGTTAAGATATTCCTCTACTACTTTTGAAGTTTCACCTTCGAGAGCAATACGTCCGGCCTCCAGTAATATACATCTGCTACACAGATTAAGAATCGCTGCCATGTTATGACTTACAAACAAAACTGTTCGCCCTTCTTTTGATACATTTCTCATCTTTCCTAGACACTTTCTCTGGAATGCAGCATCACCCACTGCCAGTACCTCATCCACAATCAAAATCTCTTGCTCAAGATGAGCAGCTACTGCAAAGGCTAATCGGACATACATACCGCTTGAATAATATTTTACTGGTGTATCAATGAATTTCCCTATTTCGGAAAAAGCAACGATTTCATCGAACTTTCTGTCAATTTCTCGCTTTGTCATTCCAAGAATTCTACCGTTTAGATAGATATTCTCTCGCCCTGTTAGTTCGGGGTGGAACCCTGTGCCTACCTCCAAAAGAGAACCTACGCGCCCGCGAATCTCGGCATAGCCTTCCGTTGGTTCGGTGATGCGTGAGAGAATTTTAAGAAGTGTTGATTTACCTGCTCCATTCCTTCCAATGATTCCTACAACTTCTCCCCTTTTTACTTCAAAGGATACATCCTTTAAAGCCCAAATAACATCGCCCATTTCTTGTTGCTCATTGGTTACCTGGTTATGGTAAGGTTTATTCAGAAAGATTTGTTTTAATCTTCGGAAAGGAGTATATATCGCTTCTCCTAGGAGTTCTCGGAAACTTGTGGCTCTCTGAATTTTACCTATGCGGTAAAGTTTGCTGATGTTATTTACTTTTATTACGACTTCTCCCATTTTTTCATTTTCATTTAAGCTCCTATCATATCTGCAAATGTACCTTCTTTTTGCTTAAACCATATAATACCACTTATAAAAAGTGATACGGCAATTATTACCGAAACAGTAATCATAGGTGTTAATCCTTTTCCTGTTCCAAGCAATGTCCATCTAAATCCCTCGATGATACCTGTCATAGGATTTAAAGCATAGAGGATATGCCATTTTTCTGGAATAATCCTTGTAGGGTAGATAACTGGTGTTATAAAGAGCCAAAATTGAATAAGGAAAGGCAAAACGTGGGACAAATCTCTATATTTTAATATCAATGTGGAAAACCAGAAGCTGATTCCGAGTGAGGTCATAAGTAAAAGTATGATAAAAAGTGGAGCAAAAATAATTTTTATGCCTGGAGAGATTCCATATATTAACATCAAGATAAAAAGTATTATAAAAGAGATTGCAAAATCCACAAGGGCTATGATCGCTTTGGATATGGGGATAATTATACGTGGAAAATATACTTTGGTGACCAAACGAGCTTCAGATAGTATGCTAGATGATGATTCGCTAATTATGCGGGAGAAAAGTTGCCATGGAAGAAGTGCTGTATAGGAAAAGATAGGATAAGGTACTCCTTCGGATGGGATTTTTGCTAACTTTCCAAAAAACAGTGTAAAAATGACCATCATGGCCAGAGGTTGTAGGATTGCCCAAGCTGCTCCAATTATGGTCTGGTTATAGCGAACCTTAAGGTCTCGGTTTATCAGGAAGTAAGCTAGTTCCCGATATCTCCACACTTCTCGCAAATCAAGTAGTTTCAAACCTCTGGTGGGACGGATTACAATAGTAGGGATATCATTTGTGCTATTAGAACTTTTTTCTGATTTTGTCGGATCATTATTTGAGAGTAAGCTCATATTTATCTTAAATAAATCGCTCTTTTGTTTAATGTTTAAAAAGGATATTTTGTATATATATTTTTAAAAATTAATGTTCAATATAATGGTAAGATGGTTTCTACAAAAATTTTATTTTTTCTTTATCTAAAAAATTAGGAATTAGTGAGGGTGTTTTAGCAAATGGAAAAAACAGTGGATTTAGATTTTCGGGTTGAGAAGATTTTATCCTAATAGTTTTCGATTATGAAAAAATTTTTGGTAATTATGTACAAAAAGTCTGTATATCAAGCAAGTGTCAAATTTTTCATGAGAAGGTATTTAAAGTCTTCGTAATTTTTTAGATTATATCCTTATCCTAATTTCCTAAGTGCAAAATTGTTTGGTTGATTAACTTTATATCAATTTTTTCACTTTATTTTTTTCTTTTTCTGTTTTCCTATTTGGGTGCAACTTGACTCAATCTCCTAATTTTTATATTTTTCTATTCTTTATCTTTTATCATTTTTTATCCTTTCATTATTTATATTCATTATTTTTTTTATAAAAATTTATTTTTATATATTTTATGCTTTCTCAGAGGAGAGCGGGTGTGCTTCTTCATATATCTTCCCTTCCTTCTGTATTTGGAATAGGTGATTTGGGCAAAAGTGCTTTTGAATTTGTTGATTTTCTCTCAAAATCTGGTCAAACTCTCTGGCAAATTTTACCTATAAATCCTACGTCTATTCATTTCGGAAATTCCCCTTATC